>JAABUN010002763.1_pt1 | contig 29729 bp, 27 predicted proteins | sample 5559311 | NCBI WGS metagenome assembly JAABUN01 (sample SAMN10711877, study PRJNA513370) | rock metagenome | isolation source: Antarctica rocks | place: Antarctica: Victoria Land, Siegfried Peak sud | reverse complement strand
CAGCGTCCGCGCGCCGACCCACTGCGGTTGGTGCCGAAGCGTTTGCAGCGAGCGCTCTTGCAATGCGGACACGTTTGAGCAGTCATGACTACAACTTACAATCGCAACGCGCTAAAATCCAATGCCCAGCACCATTCGGTCACGGCGCACTTTTAACGGGATGCGGGCGAATTTGCCGGTTCTCGGCCCAAAAAGTCGCAGTTGGGCACGATGGGCATCCAGCCGAACTCCTTGATGAGATGCCGGTACGCATCGCCGACGGGACGGATTTTGCGGTCCAGGTCGTACAGGCCCACGGCGTTGACCGTCCCGTTCGGCTCGCGCAGGGCCGTGTCCCAGTCCACCTGATCAATCAGGCTGTACCAGGTGAAGCCCAGCACGGGGATGCCCTCGTCGCGCATGAGCAGCAGGCTTTGCCACTGCTTCCACAGCCAGGCGACGGACGCGGGTCCGTGGGGGTCGGTCAGGTTGGTTTCGGTGTGCATGACGGGCATTCGATAGCGTTCGTAGTATTCGCGCGTGACCAGGTACCACCCGAAAACCTCGCCGACGTGCGAAACGCTGCCGTCGTGCTGCAAAATGCGCTCGTTGGAAACGTAGTAATCGTTGCCCAGAACGCATCTGCGGCGCGTGCCGTTTTCCATGAACCAGGCGTACTCCTGGGGCGTCAGGCCGTTGTCGAGGAGCCAGGTGTAGATTTCGCGCCGCACTTCGTGGGCGTACAGAAGGTCCAGGGCGAGGAAGCGAACCTGGTTTTCCCAGTCCACCCGGTCGTGCGCGGGCGGGCAGCCGCAAGCCGTGTGCGTGCGCTCGCTCGATTCGCTGTGAATGAACAGGGCGCGCGGCTGAACGGTGAGGATTTCACGCTGCGCGAGCAGGCTGGCCTGAACCAGATGCTTGGTGGCCGTCACGTAGGCGCGCTCGCTGGCTTGCTGTTCGTTCCACCAGCCGAACAGCGCGCTGAACTTGGCGCACACGAAGATTTCGTTGACCGGCGTGTACAGCGTCACCTGTGGGTAACGTTCGGCGACGGCGCGCGCGTAGCGAGCGAAGGCTTGGGGAAATTCGGGGTTCTGGAACGAGTTGCCCAGCCAGTCCGGCATCCCGAAGTGGCACAAATCCAATATCGGCTCGATGTTCAGCCGCCGCATTTCGCGCATCGCCTCGTCCGCGAACGACCAGTCGTACACGCCCGGCGCGGGGTTCACGCGGTGGTACGGCAGGCCGTAGCGCAGATGGCCGATGCCCATCTCGCGCGTCAGAAAAAAGTCCTCGCGCCAGCGGTTGTAATGGTTGGTGGTGGCGAGCGCGTCCACGCGGTGCGTTCCGTTTTGCACGACCGGATAACTGCACTCGATGCCCGTGGCGAACATCACCTTTTGCGCGCTGCTGCTGCCGCCGCTGTTCGTGCCGTCCGGTTCCGAGACCGGCGCGGCGGCCTTTTCGTCCTCGCCGAGCAGGGTTCGCCTGGCCCATTGTTTCAGGTCGGCGGTCGTCATGGCGTTCTCGTTTCTTTCCAAAGCAATCCGGCACAGGCTTTGATTGTGTTACGCTTCCTTCACGAAAGAGTCACGGTCTCTCTCTCTCGCGCGCGTTACGGGTTCCGAATTGCCTTTCTTCACAAATGCGCGAACGGCGAAAGTTCCGGCGAGCGACGCGACGGGACGCAAGCGCGCGGGGAACTTGGGCCGGGTCGCGGTTTGTTTGCACGGCAGCCACACGACATCCCTCAGAGAAAAACGAAATGAACTCACCTGAAAATTCGGCCCAAACCGTCGCGCGGTGTCAACGCTTGCCGGCGCCGCGACGTTCGACGCGGCTTTTGCTGGGCGCGCTCGCGGCCGTCTCCGTGGTGGCGATTTTCGCCGTCCCGCGTTTCTGGCGCGGCGACGAAGAGGCGCATCATCACGGCGGCGCGGAAGGCGCGGTCCCGGAACTGGAACAGCGGCTGGCGAGCACGCCGAAGGAAAAACAGTTCGCCCTACTCGTCGAACAGGCGAGCCGGGCGGCAAGCCCCGGAATGCGCTATGCGGCCGTGGACCAGTTAGGCGAACGAAAAGACGCGCGGGCCGCCGACGCGCTCGAAAACGGTTTTCGGGACAATGCATCCCAGGTCCGGCAGCGCGTGGTTGAGGTGTTGCCGAACGCGGACGCCGCGCGCGGCCAGCGGCTGCTGCTCGCCGCCTTGAACGATGACGATGTTTGGATACGCGAGGCCGCCGCCGGCCAGATCGCCCTTTGGGCCGGCCGCAAGCCCGTCGTGGTGGACCGGCGAGCGGTTCCCGCGCTCGTTCGCGCCCTCGATGACCCAAATCTAACCGTGCGGGTGATGTCGGCCGCCGCGCTGCGCAAACTGACCGGAAATCACTGGCAGCCGCGCCGGGGCGCGTCGCTCAAGGACCAGCAGGCCGTGCGCGAACAATGGCGTCGCTGGTGGAAAACGGCCGCGCCCGATTACCGAGGGGTGCCGCCTGAATATGCCCGCGCCGCCACCCTTCGCCCCGTTCGCGCCGACCCCGCGCCCGACTTTGCTTTGCCCGACGTGGACGGCCGGGAAATCAGCCGCTCCGGTCAGCGCGGCCGGATCACGCTGCTCAACTTTTGGGGAACGTGGTGCCCGCCCTGCCAGCAAGAGGTTCCCGATCTGGTCAAATTGGACGCGCGGTACCGAGGGTGCGGTGTGGACCTGATCGGGATCGCGCTGGGGGAAAAAGACGGGGCGGCCGGTCTGCGAAAATGGACGCGCGCGCATGGCATGGAATACCGCCAGGCCATCGCCGCCGACGCCGTTCTCGAAGCCTTCGACGACATCGAGGAGGTCCCCGTCTCAATCCTGCTTGACGGGAACGCCCAAATTAGGTACCGGTGGGAAGGCGAGCGCGACTTCGACACGTTCCGCGCCGCCATTGACCATTTGCTGTCGGAAAAGGAAGCCAAATGATGACCCACGATAACCCCGACAACCCCGAAGTGCGCGTGCGCGCTGACAGGGTGGTTGGACGAGCGGGGATTTAATTGGGCACCATTCGGTTTTGTAGCGACCGACGCCGGGTCGCCGGGGATGAACTCGTCCCCGGCGAACCGAACTCTCGCCGGCATCGGGTAGATTTTGCTACATCTTGACTGTGATCGTCTGCTTGTCGGGGTCGGCGGTCATGCCCCGCATGGTGTTGAACGTGATTTTCTTCATGTACGGGTCCATCACCATCTTCCCCTTGAAGCGTTTGATGGCTCGTCCGTAGTAGGCGCGCGCCTCGGCGACCGTCCGTTTACCAGTCACGATGTCGTGGGCCAGATTCAGGGCGAGATTGTTGTTGCCCTCCAGGTCGCAGCGGGCGGCCATCTCGCCGCGCGTGCGGTCCACGGTGACGCTGCCGTCGAAGCGGGCCAGATCGTCAATCTTATCCACGGGAACGCGATAGCGGACGGTCTGCTCCATGCTGTCGGGGTGCGGCACGGGGAAGCGGTGCATGTCCGGCGTGCGGGTAGCGGTGATGCGCTTGTAGGGGCCTTTGTTGTGCCACACCAGCATGGCGCCTGACGCCGTATCGGGCTGGCCGTACTTCTCGACGACCTTCTTGGCGGCCTTGGCGGCGTCGGCGGGCCATTTACCGATGATGTTGTCCGCACTCATTGTGCTCATCGTGTCCTGGGCAAGGACGATGGAGGACGCGCAGAATAGCCCGAAGGCAGCGACGGCGGTTGCCGCGGTCGTTAGACGAATGTTCATAAACTCCTCTTTCAGCCTGCGCGCCGCGAAGGACGCGGGCAGGCGTGCTTGTTTCAGGGCGAGTGTCTCGGACGGCTCCACTGGCCCCTATTCAAATATGCGCTGCTCTTTTCACTTTTGAAACGTTCCGCGCCGCCATTGACCACCTGCTGGCAGCGGAGAAAGCCAAACGATGACCCACGACAACCACGACAACCCCGAAGTGCGCGCGCTGATCGAACGTTTGCAGGCACAGATGAACCGCGCCGTGGACGTTTTCACGCCCGTCGAAGGGTCGGAACCGTCCGCTCATGGCTGCGCGATGGGGGGCAGTTTGAACGACCTGCTCGCCCACAACGCCGAGCACGAGCGAATGCACGCGGGCCAGATCGCCGACCGGCGTTATGGTCTGGGCCGGCTCCAGCGCACGCCGCGCGAACGCTTTTTGGCCGAATGGTACCGGGAGCGCGCCGCGCTCACCGCGCTTCTCTTTGACCTGCCCGACGACGCCCTCGACAAAGTTACCGACGAGGGCGCGACCACGATCCGCCAAATCATCGAACACGTCTTGTTCTGGGACAAGGACTCGGTGGAACACACGGCGGCAGCATCGGCTCAGTCGCCGTCGGGCGGGCAGTAGCCGCACTGGATGGCGGGCACGGTGGGAACGTAGCCGGGCGATGGGGCGACCGGCCACGCATTTTGCGGCGCGTCGGTCACGACGAGCACGTCGTCGGCCTCGGCGGCGTCCGCGTCGGCCGGTTCGACGCAGGCGATGAGCGGCGCGCTGCGGTTCCCGCTGAGGCGGCTGTAATGCCGGAAGGCGAGGCGGCTCCACGAACGCGGCGGGCCGAAAACGGGGTGGTTTTTGTTCAGCGCATCGTTCAACAGGAGCAGGCCTACGTTCGGGACGGCGGCCCGGAACGCGGCCAGCAGATCGGGCCAGAACTGTTGCGTGCAGGGAACGCACGGCACGCTCCGGCACAGGTTCGTGCCGTTTGGCCCGTCCGGGTCCTCAACGCCTTCCAGATCAAGAAAACGCTCGCATTCGGGGCACAGCACGGGAACCAGGTCGCGGCCGGGGAGCGCGGCTGACAATGCCGCGAACAACTCGCGCGGGAACAGGACTTCGGGCCGGTCGTAGGCGGTCCGGGCGACTTTGGGGCCGGGGGCGTTGTCCCACGAGCGGCAGCACGGATTGCCGCAGCCGCAGCCCATCGGCGGCCCCTGAAGGTCGCCCAGCCACACGCGCTCGGCCCACGGCGCGTACTTGATGATTTGCGTGGTGCGAACAAGCGCGTGTTCAAACGGCGCGACGGTATTCAGGCCGATATAGGGCGCGACCACGGCCGGGTGGCCGTGCCGGAAGTCGGGGAAGAGTTGAAGCCACTCATGGTGCTGGGGCGCGTGCATCCAGTCGGGGTGCGCGCGGGCCGCGTCCGGGTCTCGCGCTACCTGAAACCAGGCGTGGGCGGCGAGGCCCGCATTTCGTGTCGCGGTGAGGGCAGCCTGCTCGTCGCCAATATCCTCGCCGAGCGTCCACGCGATGGCCGCGCAGCCGAGCGACCGCGCTTGTTCCAGCGCCGCGTTCCAGCCCACCGGGCGTGCCTGCAAAATTCTCACGTAAACACCTCCGCGAACGCTTGGCCGACGATGGCGTCGGTTTGCGCCATGAGCGAATACAGCAGCGCCTCCCGGTAAAGACGCTGGGCCGGGTGGCCGTGCGCGAGCGCGCCGCCGCCGGACGCCATCACGGCGAGCCGGGCCACGCGCACGGCGAAGTCACCTAACTGCGCCGGCCGGGGTGCGCAGACCGAGCACGATCTTATCAAAAACGCCCGCGCCGGTCAGCCACGCCACCGGCCCGCTTGCCCGGCCGTTTGTGAGAACGGGCGCGGGTCCGTCGGGGTTGCGCAGGTGCCCGAAAGCGACGCCAAGTTTGGGCCAGGGGTCGGCCTGAGGAAAATGGTCGCCCGCCATGCCGTTGGCGACGATCTGCTGCAAGGCGACAAAGGCGAACGCGCCGCTCGCCCGGCTCAGCGTCGCCAACGCCTCACAAAATGCGCGCGGGGCGAGCGGCTGACGCGGCGACCATCCCGTGTTCAGGCCGCGCGCCTGAAACGTTTCGTAGCAGGCCGCGAGCCGGTCGCCGTTCGTGTCCATCGCCTCGGCGTCGGCGCAGAGCAGGTCGCGCGCAAACGCGGCTAGCGCGTCAAGGTGGACGTCGCCGAACGTTGTCATGGTTGATGCCGGATCGCAGGTAAAATCTCATTTGGGGGCGTGTGCCCCCCGTGCAAAAGCCTTTTGGAAAGTGGGAAAGCAGAGACGCTTTTGAAATACCTTCGTTTGTTCGTCATTGCGGTCTTCGCGCTTGTGGCCGCGTATCTTTTGTTCGTCGTGCGGCCGGCGGATTCATCTCACAAGGAAGGCCGAACGGTCATCACCTATTGGGAAAAATGGAGCGGCGAGGACGCCGCCGCGATGCAGACCATCGTGGACGACTTCAACAACACGGTCGGCAAGCAGCAAAATATTTACGTCCAATACCTTTCGATGAGCAACGTGGACCAGAAAACCCTGGTCGCCACTGCGGCCGGCGTGCCGCCCGACGTTGCCGGACTATGGAATACCCAGGTCGCTCAGTTTGCCGAGATTGGCGCGCTCGAACCGCTCGATGACCTGGCGCGAGCGGCGGGTGTTTCGGCGGCCGACTACAAACCCGTTTTGTGGGAAGGCTGCCGCTACAATGGGCGTTTGTGGGCGATGGTCAGCAGTTGCGGCTCGCAGGCGCTTTTTTATAATAAGCGCCTTTTCGCCCAGAAGGGGGACGCTCTGCGCGCGGCGGGATTGGACCCCGCCCGCCTGCCCCGCACCCTGGACGAACTGGATCGCTACGCCGCCGCGCTTGACGAGCAAGAAACCCTGCCCGGCGGTTTCAAGCGGCTCAAACGCTCCGGTTTTTTGCCGACCGAGCCGGGCTGGTATCTGTCGTTCATCGGCTACTGGTTCGGTGCGCCGATCTACGATGCGAAAACCGACCGCATTTTGCTGACCGATCCGCGTATGATTCGGGGCCTCGACTGGGTGCGCGGCTACTCGCTCCGGCTGGGCAAGGACTCGCTGGGCGAATTTCGCAGCGGCTTCGGCTCGTTCAACTCCACGCAAAACCCGTTCATCGCCCAAACCGTGGCGATGGAACTTCAGGGTCCGTGGATGACCAACTCGTTTGAAAAGTTCCGGCCCGCGATGAACCACGCGAACGTTCCCCGGTCGCGCGAAGCTGGCATGACCGCCCTTGAGCGTCAAAACAACTGCGAGTACGGCGTCGCCCCGTTCCCCGCCGCCGATGGCGCGGGCGCAAGTGAAATCACGTTTGCCAACTTCGACGTGCTGATGATTCCGCGCGGGGCGAAGCACAAAAAAGAAGCCTTCGCGTTTATCGCCTTCGTGAACAGCCAGGCGCAGACGGAAAAATTGAACCTACTCAACTGCCAGAACTCGCCCCGGCGCGTGGTGAGCCAACATTTCCTTGACACCCACCCAAACCCGTATATCGGCGTGTTCGAGCGGCTCCTGGCCGCGCCGGGCGCGCGGGGCGTGCCGTCGTGCCCCATCTGGCCCGAAGTCGGGGCGGAACTCGACAACGCCACCCAGCGCGTCGCCCTGCTGGATGCCACGCCGGAACAGGCGCTGCGCGACGCCCAGGCGCGCGTGGACGAAAAGTACCGCCAGTTCCGCCTGCGCCAGCAGGCGCGGAGGGCGGCGCGATGACCCGGAAGGAATCGCGCGACCTTGCCGAAGGGTTGTCGTTTTTGTCCCCGTGGCTTGCGGGCTTTTTGGCGTTTACCTTGATCCCGCTCGCGCTCGCCTTTTACTACGGTTTGTGCGACTACTCGCTGCTGAACGCGCCGGTCTACGTCGGTTTGAGCAATTACCAGGAACTGGCGAGCGATCCGATCTTCTGGAAGTCGCTGGTCAACACGCTGATCTATGCGGCCATCGCGCTTCCGGCCGGCATGATGGTGTCGCTCGGCCTAGCCCTGCTGCTGAACCAGAAAACAGTGGGCCAGTCGGTTTTTCGCACGATTATCTTCATCCCTTCGCTGGTGCCGGTGATCGCGTCGGCGATGCTGTGGCTGTGGCTGTTCAACACCAAATTGGGTCTGCTGAACACGCTGCTGGCCTCTGCCCCAATGCGAACGCTTTTGGGCGCGCTCAACGCGGGCCGGCACGGGGTCGGCCTGCCGCCGGTCGTCACGCCCATCGGCTGGCTGACGGACCCGGCCTGGGCGCTGCCTGCGCTTGCCTTCATGAGCCTTTGGGGCGTGGGCCACACGGTCGTGATCTATCTGGCCGGCTTGCAGGAGGTCCCGCGCAGCCTGGTCGAGGCCGCCGAGATGGACGGCGCGAACGCCGTCCAGCGCTTGGTCCACGTCACCCTGCCGATGTTGTCGCCGGTCATCTTTTTCAACCTGATCATAGCGATCATCGGAACGCTGCAAACCTTCGCCGTGCCGTACATCATGACCGGCGGCGGCCCGGCCCGCGCCACCTATTTTTTCACGATGTATTTGTACGACAACGCGTTCCGCTATTTGAAAATGGGCTACGCCTGTTCGATGGCCTGGATTCAGTTCGTGATCGTGGTCGCGCTTGCCGCGCTCGCGTTCTGGTCCAGCAAACGCTGGGTTCACTATGAGGGCCAGTAACGTCATGACAAACCGACGCCGCGCCGCTCACCCCGAACGCTGGCTCGCCTTTCTGGCCCTCGTTCTGATCTCGGTCGGCTTCGCGCTGCCGTTCCTGTGGATGGTTTCGACCAGCCTGAAGACCCTCGACAAGGCGATGGCGCTGCCGCCGCGTCTGCTCCCCGACCCGGTCGTCGCGGGTAACTACGCGGCCGTGCTCCAACGCGGCGAACTCAACTTTCCCCTGCTCACCCACAACACCCTGATGGTGGCCCTGCTGTCCGTCATCGGCACCACGCTGTCGAGCGCCATCGTCGCCTACGGGTTCGCCAAAATTCGCTTCAAGGGGCGCGGGGTGCTTTTCGCCGTTTTGCTGGGAACGATGATGATCCCGTTCCCGGTTCTGATGGTTCCGCTTTTCAGCATTTTCCGCTGGATCGGCGACCACACGCCGCTCCAAATGCTCGGAACGCTGCGGCCCTTGTGGATGCCCGCCTGGTTCGGGTCGGCCTTCAGCATCTTTCTGCTGCGCCAATTCTTCCTGACGATCCCTGACGAACTGAGCGAGGCGGCCCAGATAGACGGCTGCTCGCGGTGGCGCATCTTCTGGCAGATCATCCTGCCGCTCGCCCGGCCCGCGCTCGCCGTGGTCGCCCTGTTCACCTTTCTGGGAACGTGGAACGACTTCCTCGGCCCGCTCGTGTACATCCAGGACCGCCAGCAGTACACCCTTTCACTGGGCCTGCAAACGTTCCAGTCCCAGCATGGCGGAACCGAATGGAACCTGTTGATGGCCGCCTCCGTCATGGTCATCCTGCCCGTCATCGTGCTGTTTTTCCTGGCGCAGAAAACGTTCATCCAGGGAATTGCCACGACCGGCCTGAAGGGGTAAGCGCCACAAAAACAACGGGGTGGTACGGCGCGCGCGCGCCGTACCACCCCGTTGCCTGTTCGATTTTGCGGCTACGCCTCGTTGCGCAAGTCCTCGAACAGGATGGTGGACAGGTAGCGTTCGGCGTTGGACGGGATGATGACCACGATCATCTTGCCCGCGTTTTCGGGCCGCTTGCCGACCTCGACGGCCGCGTGGACCGCGCCGCCTGACGAGATGCCGACGGCCAAACCCTCCTCGCGCATGCACCGGCGAGCCATCGCAACGCACTGCTCGTTCGTGACCTGGAAAACTTCGTCCACCTCCTGAAGGTGCAGGTTGAGCGGGATGAAGCCGGCCCCGATGCCCTGAATCTTGTGCGGGCCGGGCGCGAGCGGTTCGTTGTGCTTGGCCTGCGTGATGACCGGCGACGCGGTCGGCTCGACGGCGACCGTTGTAAACGAAGGCTTGCGCGGCCGGATGACCTCGGCGACGCCCGTGATGGTCCCGCCCGTACCCACCCCCGCGACCAGAATATCTACGGCCCCGTCCGTATCGTTCCAGATTTCCTCGGCCGTCGTTTTGCGGTGAATTTCGCGGTTGGCGGGGTTGTTGAACTGTTGGGGCATGAAGTGGGTTTCCGGGTCTCGGGAAACGATCTCCTCGGCGGATGCGAGCGCGCCCTTCATGCCCTTCGCCCCCTCGGTGAGCACCAATTCCGCGCCGTAGCCCTTGAGCAGCAGACGCCGCTCCGTGCTCATGGTTTCGGGCATGCACAAAATGAGTTTGTAGCCCTTGGCCGCGCAGGTGAACGCGAGCGCGATGCCTGTGTTGCCCGAAGTCGGTTCGACGATGGTTGTCTTGCCCGGCGTGATCAGGCCGGCTTTTTCCGCCGCCTCAATCATGTTCACCCCGATCCGGTCCTTCACGGAAAGGCCGGGATTGAAGTATTCGAGTTTGACAACGATTTCAGCCCGGCTGCCTTCGCTGACGCGGCGAAGGCGCACAAGCGGGGTGTTGCCGATGAGTTGCGTGGGATCGTCGTAGATTTTCATTATTTTGCCTATTTCGCCAATCAGATGTTCATCATGTAGCCGGAAACGTCGCGCTCGCCGGTCAGATGCGCGCGCTGGTCGAGCAAATCTTGCAGGGTGGTAGTGTCGGCGACGGACCGGATGGCCTCGCGCAGCGCGCCCCACACGGCTCGGATCACGCCCGCCTCGGCCGTCTGGTCGGCCGGTCCGGGTTCGACGAGTTCAGGGGGAACGAACGGGCCGCTCAGCGCGCGCAGAACGTGCCCGACCGTGATTTTGTCGGGCGGGGCCGCGAGGGCGTAGCCGCCGCCCGCCCCGCGCGTCGAGCGCACGACCTCGGCCCTTCTCAGAGCGGCTAAAAGTTGCTCCAAAAACTGTTCGGGGATGTGCTGGCGCTGGGCGATTTCGCGCGTCTGGACCGGGCCGCCGCCGCCCCGCTCGACGTGCGCGGCCAAGTCAAGGACGGCGCGCAAACCATAGTCTTCCTTGGCGGTAAAGTTCAACGGGGGGAACGGGCCTCCTCAAACCGTCCTCGCCTTTTGCCACAACCGAGTATTTCGCTCGGAGATAACGGGCGGGGGTCCCTTCGATTGTACCGCCGCCCGTTTTGACCCGTCAACGCGGACAAGCAGGCGCGCCTGAACGGGCGTAAAACGGTGCTACACTTCGGCTATGTCGCCCCTCCGTCACACGCTCGCCGCGTTCCTCGTCTGCGCCGTTCTAGGCCTGCTGATCTTGCCTTCCCGCGCCGCGCCGCCCGAAGCCGGCGGCCTGCCCGGCCCGACCGTGCCCGGCGGCTGGGGCGTCAACATCCACTTCACCGACCCGGCGACGGGCGAGATGGCGCGCTTCGCCGAGGCTGGCTATCGTTTCGCCCGCATGGATTTCTTTTGGAGCGCGGTCGAAAAGGTGAAAGGCGTTTACGATTTCTCCGCCTACGACCGGCTGGCAAGCGAACTCGCCAAAGTCGGCGCGCGCCCGCTGTTTATCCTCGATTACGGCAACGACTTGTACCAGACGGGCGCGCCGCGCACGCCCGAAGCCGTTGCCGCGTTCGCGCGGTTCGCGGGCGCGGCGGCTGCCCACTTCAAGAACAAAAACGTCGTTTGGGAAATCTGGAACGAGCCGAATCTGGGCCAGTTCTGGCGTCCCCAACCCGACCCGGAACAGTACGCGACGCTCGCGCTCGCAACCGCAAAGGCGGTCCGCGCGGCCGACCCGAATGCGACGATTATCGCGCCGGGTGCGTCCGGCTTTGCGTGGGAGTTTTTGGAAACCGTGTTCAAGCGCGGCCTGCTCGCACACATTGACGCCGTTTCCGTTCACCCGTACCGGGGCCAGAATCCGGAAACGGCGGCCGACGATTTTGCCCGCCTGCGCGTCCTGATCGCCCGTCACGCACCGCAAGGGAAGCGCGACCTGCCCATCGTCTCGTCCGAATGGGGCTACTCGACGGTCGCCCCCGGCGGCGTTTCCGAGGCCCAGCAGGCGCGCTACCTGGTCCGACAGTGGCTCGCCAACATGGCGTCCGGCGTGAACCTGTCCATCTTCGACTGGAAGGACGACGGTGACAACCCCAAGGAAAACGAGCACCGCTTCGGAACCGTGCGCCGCGACCTTTCGCCCAAACCGTCGTTCCTGGAGGCGAAGCGACTGATCGGCGCTCTGAACGGCTACACGTTCCGTCACCGGCTCGCGGGCAAGGACAAAAACGACTGGCGGCTCCTGTTCCAAAAGGGCGACACGGACGACCTCCTCCTCGTCACCTGGATCGCCGACGAAAAGGCCGATGAGTCCGCGCAGACGCCCTGGGTCCGCAAAGTGGCGAAGGCCGACGCCGATTTTCTCGCCCTTCACCGCCTTGCTGCGATCCATTTTGCGGCCGGCCCGCGCGCCGAGGGTGCAGGGCAACCCGCCACCCTCGCCATTACCTTCGTCAACCCGCAGACGAAACCGGCTAATGTATCTGTTCGCTTCGAGGACGGCCGCATGGACGTAGGCGCGGCGCTGCAACCCGGCCAACAAACGAAAACATCCGTGGCCCTGACCCTGAGCACGCTCCGGCAGGACCGGGCGACGCCGGTTCCCGTGCAGCCGTTTTGGGGCGGGAAGCCGCTGCCCGCGCTCGCGCCGCTCGTCGTCAAGCGGCTCGACCCGCTGAACTTGTCGGCGGCCCCGGACGGGCGCGGCAATCTGCGCATCGCCGTTGAAAATCCAGCGGGAGCGCCGTTCACGGGGCGCGTGGTTTTGCGCGTCGGCGGCAACGAGGCTTCCGGGCCGCTCGTCCTCGCCAACGGAGAAACACGCGCCGAGGTAATTCTGCCAGCGCGTCCGTCCGGGGAACACGAAATCGCGTTGCGCGACGCGCAAGGCGCGACCGTCGCCCGGCTGCCGCGCCGCCGCTTCGTGCCGATTGCAGATTTCCCCGGCCAGCCCGGCGAGCCGTCCGGCTTCGATCAAGTTTTATTCGTCGAAAATGCGGCCCAGAAGCCGACGCCGCTTTCGGTCGTTAAGACGGAGGACGGCAGCCCCGCGCCGGTTGCGCTCGCGTTTCGTTACACATTCGACAAGGGCTGGCGCTACGCGCAGGCGGTCCCGGTGAAGCCGGCCGTGGTTCCGAAAGGTGCGAGCGCGTTGCTCGTTTGGGTGCGCACGAACGACAGCGGCGACACGCTGCGCGCCCGGTTCCGGGACGCGACCGGCCAAACGTTCCAGGCGGACCTGGGGCAGATGACGAAAACCGAGTGGCGGCTCGTCACCATCCCGCTCGACGGCACGCACAGCGGCGTTCACTGGGGCGGCGCGAACGACGGGGTGCCGCACGCGCCGCTGACCTGGGACGCCCTGATTCTCGTGGACTCGGCGAACCGCGAGGTGGCGCACACGGGCGAGGTGCTGATCGCCGCGCCCGTGTACGTGCTGCCGTCGCCGCGCTGAGGTTTTTAGCGGGAGCGGAAGCCGATTTCGCTTCCGTTCGCGCTCACGAAGTCGCCGAGGGCTTCGGGGTTCTTGACCTTGCGCAGATAACCGCGCAAAGCCTCTACCTGTTCGAGCAGGGCGACGCCGAACGATTCGTCGAGCGTGGTCAGGCCTTCCTGGGCCATCTGCAAGCGGGCCGACAAAAACGCCTCCTTGAGGTAGGCGGGCGTGAAGCCGTCGGTGCGCTCGGCGACGGTTGCGCACATTGCCTCCGTGTCGAAACCTTCGGCCAGTTCCGGCGTGCGCGCGAGGAGCCGGCGGCAAAACTCGGCCCGCTCCGTCGCGGCCGGCAGGCCGATGTGGTACACGCGGTCGAAACGCGACGGCCGCTTCAAAAGCGCCTCGTCAATCTGGCCGGGGTGGTTGCTCGACGCGATGATGAGCAGGCCGTCGTTGTTGCGGAAGCCGTCCAGTTCGTTGAGGAAGACCGTGCGGTTTTCCTTGTTGATCAGGCCGTCCACGTCCTCGAAGGCAAGGATGCACGGGGCAAGTTTGCGAGCGCGCGCGAAAATCTCGGCGATGCCGTCGCGGCAGGTGCGCAAATCGCGCACGTACAAAAACGGCACGTCGGGGTGGGTTGCGGCGGCGGCCTTGCAGACCATCGTTTTGCCCGTGCCCGGCGGCCCGATCAGCAGCACGCCGCGCCGCCACGGGAAGCCGAGCGCGCCGAAGGTCGCCTTCTGGGTGAAAAAAACGTCAATCGTGCGGCGAACGTCACCGAGCAGGGCCGGGTCGAGGACGATGTGGTCCCAGGTCGTTTTGTCCACCTCCGCCTGCATTTCGGGCGCGTCCTGCCAGTCGCCGCCCGCGTAGCGCAAACAGCGGCCCGTGTTGCGGGTCGCGTCGGCGAGGGCGGCATCCACGAGTGCGTCCAGGCGGGCCGCGTCCGGCCCGGCGACCAGCCAGTCGCCCTCGCCGTGAAAATCGGGCGCGAGGATGACTTCGACCGTGTCGCCGGTGGAAGCGTCGGTTCCGCGCCACCAGCCCAGAACGGGGTAGGAAAGCGCGGCCCCGTCGTCGCTTTTGCGGACGGCCGGCGTGAGGCAGGGCGCGAGGTCGGGGAGGCGGCGGCCGAGGGCGTCGAGCGTGCGGGCGCGGCTTTCCCAGAACACGCGGGCGGTGTGGCCGGGCAAATGGCGCTGCACGGCGGACAGCAGGGCGTACAGCGGCGTGCCGTCCTCGCTCGCGGCGCGCAGGGCGTCGGTCATGGCCGCGCCGCGCCAGTCAAACGCGGCGTCGTGAACGGCCGTGCCGTTCGTAAGAAAAAAGTCGGCGTTCTTCATCGGGGTTCTTTCAAAGGAGCGCGCGGTCGCGCCCCGAAGAGCCGTATCGCCGGACGGGGGAGGAGAGGTAAAGAGGGCGAAAAACGGGCCGGCAAAAACTTGGGCCGGCGAAACTACGCCGGCTCGCGCAGGTCGGGTTCAGGGTCGGTGACGAACTGAACGGCGTCAATCTCGGTTTTGCCGTCCAGCCACGCCCGAACGACGCGGTGGCCGCCGTCCATCAGGCCGCCGGATGCATTCAGAATAATCGGGTGCGAAAAATCGGCGTCATTGATGCGTCGGGCGTGCTCGCCGACTTTCCGCAGGGTGGGGGCCTTGCCGCCGAACCAACAATCCTGGTCCAGTTCCTTGATGGCGTCGAGCGGCACCTGCTTCGTGGGCAGGGGTTTGGCGAGTTCCCACAGCCGCTCGACGTTGTAGATGAGTTGCTCGCCGTCGTGGGTGGTCGAGTAGGTGTGCGGGAAGTGTTCCTTGGGCGACACTTCTTCGGCGGGCGCGGCGGCTTTTTTCCGTTCGCGCGGCTTCGGGGGGGCGGCGACAGCGGCGCGCGCGGCGTCAATGCCCTGGTTGGCGAGTTTGTCGGCGAGGGCGTTTTTGCCGCGTAAAACGTGCGTGATCGTAGCGCGGTCAAATTTGGTCAGGAGCAGGCGGGCTTCCTGGAACAGCGGCAGCAGGTCGGGTGAGTTTACCTTGTAGCGGCCCTGCACCTGCCGGGCCATCAACTCGGAATCCGTCCGCACCTCGATCTCGCTCGCGCCCTTCAATAACGCCTCGCGCAAACCGCGCAGCAGGGCGGCGTACTCGGCGACGTTGTTGGTCGTACGCCCGATGCTTTCGCCCAGGGCCGCGACCGGTTCCGTTTCGCCGTCGCGGTACAGCGCCACCCCGATGCCGGCCGGACCCGGATTTCCGCGCGACGCGCCGTCGCAATGGAGGATAAGTTTCATGTCAGGGCCTATAATACAGCACCCTCTTGCGGCGTTAAAGGAGTTGGAACCATGCGTTTGAGCGAAGAACAGGTGCGCGCCTTTTGCGACGAAGGCGTCCTCGTGGCCGAAGACGTTTTGACCGACGCGGACGTTGCGTCGGTCATCGCCGAGTACGAAAACTGGCTGGACCGCCGCGCGCGCCAACTGAAAGATGAAGGCAAGATCACCGACCTTGCCGAAGGGCTGGGCTGGGACGAACGCTACGCGGCCTTGTTCGCGCAGTCCCCAAACGTTGCCGACGGCATGGACATCATGCAGGCGCGCGGACCGGCCCTGTTCGCCTTTTTGCGCAACGACAACCTGCTGAACGCTGTGGCCTCCCTGCTCGGAACGAACGAGATTACCTGCAACCCAATCCAGCACTTGCGCGCCAAGCCGCCGGCCGCCTCATCTGGCACGGGCAACAACTTTTATAACGTCCCGTGGCACCAGGACTCCGGCGTGACCTGGGACGAGGCCGACGACAGCGACATCATCACCTGCTGGATGCCGCTCGGTGTGTCCGCCACGGTCGAGAACGGCTGTATGGAAGTGCTGCCCGGCGTCTTTCGGCGCGGCCATCTCACCCACCAGGCCGGCGGAGGCGGCGCGACCATTCGGCCCGACCTGCTGCCCTCCGACATCGCCCCGCGCGCCGTACCGGTGCCGAAGGGCGGCATTTGCTTCATGCACCGCAACACGCCCCACCGCTCCACGCCCAATTTTTCCAACGGCGTCCGCTGGAGCCTCGACCTGCGCTACCAGCCCACCGGTCAGCCGACCGGCCGCCCGTTCCACCCCGAATTCGTCGCCCGCAGCGAAACGAACCCATCAAGTGTGCTTACCGAACACGGGAAATGGAGCAAGGACTGGGCGGAGGCGTTGGAAGCGGCAAAGGGCGTTCAGGCGCACCGGGTCAAGTAGCCCCCTCGCCCTTAACCGTCCCGCGCGCGGCGACTAAATATCGTCGCGCAAGCCGGATTTCTGGCCGTCGCCCAGGTTGTGGTTCATGACACGGTGGGCCAAGTCGAGGTTTTTGAGAAGCGGATTTTCGCGCGTCAGGTCGTCTTCGGGCGCGTAGCCGACCAGTTCACGGGCGGAAGTGATGTCCATACGCTGAAAACGGTTGCCCGACAAGCCGTGAAAGACGGCGAAGCGCAGCGTTTCGTCGTCAATGCAGCGGTGCATCAATTGGTCCAGGTCACGCTCCGACACGAAGGCGTCCATCATCCGGTAACTGTTTTCGTTTTGGGCGGCCTCGATAGGCTGGAACGCCCCGATGCGAATGGCAATCGCGCTGACGCCTTCCTGCTCGGCCATGTAACGGCACAGCGCCTCGCCAAACGCCTTGGACACGCCGTAGATGTCGCCCGGATTGACCGGATCGTTTGTCTTGACCTGAACGTCGCCCGCGTAGCCGGAAACGGCGTGGATGGATGAGGCGAAAACGACGCGCCGCACACCGGCTGACTTGGCGGCGGCGAAAACGTGGTACGTGCCGACGATGTTGGTGTTCAAAATTTCGGCCCAGGGGGTGGACGCGCCGGCGTTCGCGGCAAGGTGCAAAACGGTGTCCACGCCCATGCAAAACCGTTTCAAGGCGGCAAGGTCGGCAAGGTCGCCCTCAACCACCTCGCCGAGGTGCCGAATTTTGTCCACTCCGGGATCGGTTGGGCGTACCATCAGGCGCAGGTCGTACTTGTCGGCTGCACCGTGGGCGGCGAAGTACGACCCGATGCGCCCGGCCGCGCCCGTCACGAGCACGCGCCGTTTGGCCGCCCCGGTCGTTTCGGACGCTTCGTTCGCGTTTCTTTTGGTTTCAAGGGAAAAGGATTCCGCCATTGTTGTCGTATCGCCTGTTTTCTGTTGGTTTGCGTTCGGCCTGTTATACCCGGCGGTCGGGGGCGCGGGCGGAACGGACGGGGTAAAATGAAAACAACTGTGGCTAAGGCGGCCGGGGTTTCCTCCGAAGCCCGTGGCCGCTTTTTTATCACCGCGCGCTTTCCTGGGGAGGTGTACTTAACCCGTGTGGCAACGATTTACCGAGCGCGCCCGCCGCGTGGTCTTCTTCGCGCAGGAAGAGGCCGGACGGCTGGGCGAGAACTACGTTTCCACCGAGCATCTGCTGCTCGGACTGGTCCGCGAAAACGACAGCGTCGCGGCCCGCATTTTGGATCGAATTGGCGTTTCTTTGGGTCGCATCCGCAGCGAGATCGAGCGTCAGGTCGCGCGCGGCGACGGCCGGCTGGGCCAGGACATGCAGCTCACGCCGCGCGCCAAGCGCGTGATTGACCTTGCCTACGACGAGGCACGCCAACTCAACAACAATTACATCGGGACCGAGCACCTGCTGCTGGGTCTGATCCGCGAAGGCGAGGGCCTGGCGGGCCGCGTCCTGTCCAAATTGGGCGTGGATTTGGAGCGCACGCGCCGCGAAGTCATGCAGTTGCAGGACGCTGAACCCGGCGCGCAGCAAGGGCAGGGCGGCGGCGGCGGACGCCAGCCGCAGCGTTCGCGCACGCCCACCCTGGACGAGTTCGGGCGCGACCTGACCGACTACGCCCGCAACGAGAAATTGGACCCGGTCGTCGGGCGCGCGGGCGAGATCGAGCGCGTGATCCAGATTTTGTCGCGCCGCACCAAGAACAACCCGGTTCTGGTCGGCGAGCCGGGCGTGGGCAAAACGGCGATTGCCGAAGGCTTGGCCCAGCGCATCGTGAGTCAGGACATCCCCGAAATGCTCAAGGACAAGCGCATCGTGTCGCTCGACCTTGCCGGCCTGGTCGCGGGCACGAAGTATCGAGGCGAGTTCGAGGAGCGCATGAAGCGCGTCATGGAGGAGGTCCGCAAGGCGCAGGGCGAGGTCATCCTGTTCGTGGACGAACTGCATACGCTCGTCGGCGCGGGCGCGGCCGAGGGCGCGATTGACGCCTCCAACATCATGAAGCCGGCCCTGGCGCGCGGCGAGTTGCAGTGCATCGGGGCGACGACCCTTGATGAGTTCCGCAAGTACATCGAGCGGGACGCTGCCCTGGAACGGCGCTTCCAGATGGTCAAGGTTGCCGAACCGTCGGTGGACGAGGCGATCGAAATCCTGCGCGGGCTGCGGGGCCGCTACGAGGAGCACCACAAGGTCCAGATCACCGACAGCGCGCTCGACGCCTCCGCGCGCCTTGCCGACCGCTACATCTCGGACCGCTTTTTGCCCGACAAGGCGATTGACCTGATTGACGAGGCCGCATCCCGCGTCCGGCTGCGGGCGGCGATGGCGCCCGACGCTTTGCGCGCATCCAAGCAGGAACTGGTTTCGGTCGAAAAAGAACTCGCGGCCCTGCCCCAAAAGGGCGACTACGACCGCAGCCGCTTTTTGACCGACCAGAAGGCCTATCTAAAGGACCGCATTTCGGAGCAGCAGGGCGCGTGGGACGAGGACCGCGCTCAGATTCCGATGGTGGTCGGGGAAGATGAAGTCGCCCAGATCGTTTACTCGTGGACCGGCATTCCCGTAAACCGGCTGGTCGAGACCGAGACGCAGAAACTTCTCAAGATGGAGGAGGAACTGCACCGGCGGGTCATCTCGCAGCACGAGGCTATCGTCGCGGTCAGCAAGGCCGTTCGCCGCGCGCGCTCCGGTTTGAAGGACCCCAAGCGGCCGATGGGTTCGTTCCTGTTCCTCGGCCCGACCGGCGTTGGCAAAACCGAACTCGCCCGCGCGCTTGCCGCCTTCCTGTTTGAAAAAGAAGACAACTTGATCCGCATTGACATGAGCGAGTACATGGAGCGCTTCGCCGTGTCGCGTTTGGTCGGCGCCCCTCCCGGCTACGTGGGCTACGACGAGGGTGGGCAGTTGACCGAAGCCGTGCGGCGCAATCCGTACTCGGTCGTGCTCTTAGACGAGGTCGAAAAGGCGCACCCGGAAGTCTTCAACATCCTGCTTCAGGTGATGGAGGACGGCCGGCTGACCGACTCGCAGGGCCGCGTCGTGGACTTCAAGAACACGGTCGTGATCATGACCAGCAACATCGGCGCGCACATCATCAACCGCGACCAGGGTATCGGTTTTCGGACGGAAAAGCCGCGCGACGAGGACCAAAAGTCGTACGAGGGCATGAAGAATCGCATCAACGAAGAATTGAAGCGCGTTTTTAGGCCCGAATTCATCAACCGCGTGGATGAGACTATCGTCTTCCATTCGCTCACGGCGGCGAACATCCGCGAGATAGTTGGCCTGATGCTGGGCAGCGTCAAAAAACAGGTCCGGCAGCAGGGCATGGAACTCGTCGTCAGCGACGTGGTTCTGGAAAAACTGGCCGCCGAGGGTTACGACCCGCAGTTCGGCGCCCGGCCGCTGCGCCGCGCGGTTCAGCGTTTGATCGAGGACCCGCTTTCCGAGGAAGTATTGCTGGGCCGCTTCGCGCCCGGCGACACCATCGCGGCGGAACTGGACGGCGAAGGCGACTCGTCGGTGGTCATTTTCCGCAAGGCGGATCGGCCTTCCGAGGGCGAAAGCCACGAACCGGCCGCCCTCGCGGCTCCGGCCGGCATCCCCGAACTGCCCGCCCCGCCGGTCGCCGAGGCGTAAAATTCGCCGACGCAACAGTAGTTACGCAGTAGTTACGAGGGCTGGTTACTTGAAGGGGCGTCCCGTGCTTGGGACGCCCCTTTTTTGTGTTCCGCGCGGCGCGAAGCCACCGAACCCGCTTCTTAACCTGTGTCCTGACGGTCGCTCAGGCCGCCGTACGGGCAGACGGGAGCGCGTCGGCGGCGTGGACCCGGTTGCGGCCGTTGTTTTTGGCCTGGTACAGCGCGGCGTCGGCGGCTTCAAGCAGAGCGGCGGCCGTCATCGCGTTCCCGAACCCGGCCACGCCCGCGCTGAAGGTGAGCGGCTGCGGCAATGCGTCGCTTTTCTCGTCCGTGCGCACGGGCGGGACGGCCGTTCGGATGCGGTCAAGGAGGGCGAACAGGCCCGGCGCGTTCGTGTCCGGCGCGACGATCACGAACTCCTCGCCGCCGACCCGGCAAATCACGTCCTGCGTGCGGCACGAACCGCGCAAAAAGTCGGCCAGCGTCTTGATGGCCGCATCGCCGGCCGCGTGGCCGAAGGTGTCGTTCCATTTTTTCAAAAAATCCACGTCCACTATAGCGACGCTGAGCGGCCGGTTTGCGCGGCGGGCGCGGGCAATTTCCTCGCCCAAGCGTTGATCGAGGAAGCGCCGGTTGTGCAGGCCGGTCAGCGGGTCGCGCACGGCAAGTTCCCGGTCGCGGTTCGCTTGGCGCCAAACGTCGCGCACAATTCCGCCCTGCCGCTCCGCATAGATGCCCAGCAGCAGCACGGCGAGCGTGTTTTGAAACGCCCACAAGCCGATCAGGAGCAGGTCGTCGGCGGATGTTTGCTGCTGCCAGGCGCGCAAAAACGCGACCGGCACGGCGGCCAGCAAGGACAGCGCGGCGGCAAGCCACGCGCCCCGCCGGCCCCACAGCAGCGTTTGCAGGTACGAAAGCAGCGAGTACGCGGGCAGTGCCATCAGCACGCCCGGACGGGCGACGATGCTCACGCTCAAAACGAGCACGAAGTCGAGGACCGACAAAATCGTTACCCGGTTGCGCGTCAGATTGCCGCGCCACACCGCGCCACCGGCCAGGCCCGTGGCGAGCGCCCAAACGAGGGCAAGAACGAGCAGTGTTCGCCGGTCGCCAGCCTCGTGCGCGGTGGCGACGGTCGCGGCGAGCAGGGGAAGCATCAGGGCGGCGCGTAGCAGCAGCGCCCAGCGTTGCAGCAGCGGCGGCGCGAGCGCGGGCAGCGTTTGCCGCCGCCCCACACGCAGGCGTTCCGCCCGGCGGCGCGCGCGCCCGGTCGGTCGCCGCTGCCGCGCCCCCACGACAGCGACCACTCGGCGCTGCGGCGGCGGCGTTTGTTCCGGTGAACAAAGCGCGAGCGGAACGCCGTGGAGCCGGGAAGTCCTATTTTTTCGCCGCGCGTTGCGGCGCGGGATCGTCGGTGCGGTGAGGGGAGCCATCAAAGCCATGATGCGTTCCGCACGCTGCAACCACCGTGCCGCGCGAGCGTGCCGCGCGAGCCGCCGCCGCGTCCGTTTTTGCGCCCGCTTCGGCCGCCATGCTACAATGAGCGCACCCGTTTCTTTTATTGTCCGCGACCGCAAAGACGCCCCGCTTCCCTTGTCGCGGCGCGTTTTTTTGTTTTTGGAGGTCTTCTCTCGTGGCCGACGAAACCGTTTCCGCCTTCGACCCGTCGCGCGTGCGCTCTATCCTTGCAACCGACTGCGGCAGCACGACGACGAAGGCCATCCTGATCGAAAAACAGACCGACGGCGTGTTCCGGCTCGTGACGCGCGGCGAGGCCCCGACCACGGTGGAAGCACCCTTCGACGACGTGACCGTCGGCGTCACGAATGCCGTGCGCGAGGTCGAGGAGTTGAGCGGCAAGACAATTCTGGCCGGCCCGGACGGGCCGCCCCTCACGCCCGCCACGGACGACAAAACGGGCGTTGACCTGTACCTGTCCACGTCCTCGGCGGGCGGCGGCTTGCAAATGACCGTCGCGGGCGTCGTCAAGGAGATGAGCGCCGAGTCGGCCGCGCGCGCCGCTCTCGGCGCGGGCGCGATCATCATGGACGTGGTCGCGGTGAACGACGGCCGGAAGGACTGGCAAAAGGTCGAGCGCATCCGCCAACTGCGCCCCGACATGATTTTGGTTAGCGGCGGCACCGACGGCGGCACGATCACGCACTTGCAGGAACTGGCCGAACTCATCCGCTCCGCCGACCCCAAGCCGCGCCTCGGCATCGGCCTCAAACTGCCCGTCATCTACGCGGGCAACAAGGAAGCGCGCGCGCCCGTCGGCGACACGCTCGCCGGTGTCGTGGACGTGCGCAACGTGGACAACCTGCGCCCCACGATGGACGCGGAAAACCTCGCGCCCGCCCGCGAAGCCATCCACGAACTTTTCTTAGAACACGTCATGCAGCAGGCCCCCGGCTACGCCAAACTCACCACCTGGACCAGCGCCGACATTTTGTCCACCCCGCTCGCCGTCGGCAAGATCATGCAGACCATCGCCCGCGAGCGAAAGATAAACATTTTGGGCGCGGACATCGGCGGCGCGACCACGGACGTGTTTTCCGTCTTCGGCGGCGTTTACAACCGCACGGTTTCCGCCAACTTAGGGATGAGTTACAGCGTCTGCAACGTCCTGAAGGAAGCCGGCCTCGCCAACATCAAACGCTGGCTCCCGTTCGCCGCAACCGACGACTACGTGCGCAACCAACTGCGCAACAAGATGATCCGCCCGACCACGATTCCGCAGGAGTTGCGCGACCTGCTCATCGAACAGGCGACCGCCCGCGAAGCATTGCGCCTCGCCTTCGAGCACCACAAGTCGCTTGCGCGTGAAATGCTCGGCGTCGCTCGCCAGCGTGACATCGGCGAAATGTTCGAGCAAACGGCCGCCGGCCAAACCCTCGTCAGCCTGCTGAACCTCGACATGATCATCGGCAGCGGCGGCGTCCTGTCGCACGCCCCCGAACGCGCCCAGGCCGCCCTGATGATGTTAGACGCCTACGCGCCCGAAGGCCGCACCACGCTCGCCGTGGACTCGATCTTCATGATGCCCCAACTCGGCGTCATCTCGACCGTGCTCCCCGAAGCCGCCACCCAGGTCTTCGAGCGCGACTGCCTGGTGCGCCTCGGCGACGTGATCGCCCCCACCGGAGTAGCCAAACGCGACGGCGACCCGTGCCTGACCGTCGCCATCAACAACGGCCCGCCCATCGCCGTCCCGTTCGGCACGTTGCGCCTGTTCCCGCTTGGCCCCAACGAAACCGCAACTGTCGAAGCCCGCCCCGCCGCCAAAAACTTCGACGTGGGCGCAGGCAAAGGCAAGCCCGCCACCTTCACCGTCACCGGCGGCGTCGTCGGCCTGTTCCTGGACTGCCGAGGCCGCCCCATCGCCCTCCCGACGGACGACATCGCCCGCATCGCCAAACTGCGCGAATGGCTCGCCGCGCTTGGCCTGGACGCGGGCACGTAGTTCGCACACCGTTCGAGCGGTCGAAAAGGAAAAACACAATCATGGAGAACCGGATGCGGATCGTGGTCGGCGACATCACCAAATTATCGGCAGACGCCATCGTTACGTCGGCTAACGAGTCGCTGCTCGGCGGCGGTGGCGTTGATGGCGCGGTGCATCGCGCCGCCGGTCCCGGCTTGCTGGAAGAATGCGAGCGGATTGGCATATGCCCTGAAGGTGAGGCGCGCATCACAAAAGGGTACCGGCTCCCGACTGTGTACATCATCCATGCTGTCGGTCCGGTGTATGAGGGAGGGCAGTTCGGCGAAGCGAAGGTGCTTGCCTCAGCCTACAAAGCCGCGCTCGCATTGGCGGAAAAAAACAACGTTGAGACGGTTGCTTTTCCCTGCATTTCCACAGGCGTTTACGATTACCCCAACGAGGAAGCGTGTAAAATTGCCGTCGGCACCGTCGAGGAGTGGTTGAACAAGCACGAATTGCCGCGCCTGGTCACCTTTTGCTGTTTCGACCAACAAGACGCTGACCTGTACCAGAAGCGATTGAACCAGGTGCCCACACCGGCCTAATTTTTCGTTCGAGCGACAAAGCCAGTAAGTATCTTCCAAGCACCTCGACGGGATTGAGACCTTTCATGCTAGTTCAAGAACAGCCGACGCAGATTCAATACGTTTCCGACAGCAGCGGCAAGCCCATCAGCGTCATCGTGCCGATTGACGTTTGGGAGGCGATGCAGCAAGAACTTCGCTCCGAGCGCGAGACGGCGTACTTGCTGACGAGCGAGACGATGCGAAAACGTCTACTCGAAGCCAAAGATCGCACCGGCGGCATTTCCCTGGATGAAGCCCGTGCGCGACTTGGAGTTTGACCCGTCCGCGTTCGAGGACCTGGCCTGGTGGGTGTCGCAGGACCGCAAAAAGGCACTGCGCCTGATTCGCTTGATTCAAGAAACTCAGAAAGACCCGTTCGGCGGGATCGGCAAGCCGGAGCCGCTCAAACACGAACTGGCCGGCTGCTGGTCCAAGCGCATTGATGACGAGCATCGCCTCGTGTATCAGGTAACGGAAAACAAGATTCGCGTGCTCGCCTGCCGGCACCACTATTGAGGCGGCACGGCTCGAAGCGCTTGTTGAGGAGCAAAAATGATGGCGACAGCAAACCTGGAAGAACGAGTGACGACGCTGGAAACACGCCTCGATTCGTTGCAGCGGCTACTCGATGACCGTGCGCCTCAGCCGCGAACCGCGCCAAAGGAAAAGCGCGGCTGGCAGGCTATCGTCGGCACGTTTGCGGACGATCCGTTATACGAAGAGGCGATGCGTTTGGGACGGGAGTGGCGGGAGTCGCAGTACGACCAGCCAGGGGAGCCGGCCCCGGTCAACGACGGCGGGGAAGGAAAACACGATGGAACTACCTGTGCTGATTGAACCTATTTCTGAAAACTGCTTTCGGGCGAGCAGTGGCGCGCTTGATCTTTCCGTCGAAGGGCCGACGCACGATGAGGCGTTCGCGCGCCTCGAAACGCTGGTCCGCGAGCGTGTTGCGGGCGGCCTTCGCGTGGCCGAAATCAAGATACCGACGGAAAACCCGTGGCTGTCCATTGCCGGAATCTTCGAGAACGATCCGTCGTTTGAGGACTGGCAGAAAGAAATACGCAAGTACCGGCGTGAGGTGGATGAGGACCCGAACCACCTGTGAGCCTTTTCGTTCTGGAAACCGACACGCTCTCGCTGCTGGAGCGGCGGCACCCTGAAATCGCGCGGCGCATCGCGGCACGTCAGGAAACCGAATTGGCTATCACGGTTATCAGCGTTGAGGAGCAGATGCGGGGCAGGCTTGCCGAACTAAAAAATGCGAAGACGTTAACGGTGCTGGCCGCCGCGTATCTTCGTGTGACGGAAACGATGGGGGCGCTGAAAAAGTTGCCTCTCCTGACATTCACGGAAGCCGCTGCCCTCCGCTACGAGCACTTGCTCGCGTTGAAACTTAACGTCGGCAAGAACGACCTGAAGATTGCCGCCATCGCGCTTGAAAATAGTGCCGTGGTCGTGACGCGAAATGGGCGCGACTTCGGGCGCGTGCCCGACCTTGTTATCGAAGACTGGACTTTGCCGAACGCATGAACGCTGACATCCGCGAAGAACTGAAAAAGCGCATCCTGGTTATTGACGGCTCGATGGGGGTTTTGCTCCAAAGCCGCAAACTGACCGAGGAGGATTACCGGGGCGAGCGGTTCCGCGATCATCCCAAAGAGGTGCGCAACAATCCGGACCTGCTGAACCTGACCCGGCCCGACGTGGTGGAGGCCGTCCACGCGGCCTATCTGGACGCGGGCGCGGACATCATTGAAACCAACACGTTCGGGGCGACGACGATTGGGCAGGCCGAGTACGGGCTGGAAAATTTCGCGGCCGACATGAACCGCGAGGGGGTTGCCCTTGCGCGCCGGGCGGTGGAAAAAGCGATGGCGGCTGACCCGTCCCGGCCACGCTGGGTAGCGGGGGCCGTTGGGCCGACGAGCAAGCAGTTGTCGCTCGCCACGAACGTGAACGACGCGGCCCACCGCGAGATGCGTTTTGATGACTTCGAGACGGCGTACTTCGAGCAGGTGCGGGCGCTGGTCGAAAGCGGCGCGGACCTGCTGCTGGTCGAGACGATCTTCGATACGCTCGTGGCGAAGGCGGCGCTTTTTGCCATCAATCGTTACTTTGACGAGGGCGGGCGGCGCGTGCCCGTCATCGCATCTTTGTTTACCGACCTGTCGGGGCGCACGATGTCGGGGCAGACCATCGAAGGGTTCTGGAACTCGGTCGCGCACGCGGATTTGATGGCCGTCGGGCTGAACTGCTCGCTCGGCCCGAAGGAGATGCGGCCGTTCATCGAAGAGTTGTCGCAGATCGCGCCGGTTCTCGTGTCGTGTTATCCGAACGCCGGGCTGCCCAACCCGCTGCTGCCGACGGGCTTTCCGGAAACGCCCGAATCGCTCGCGCCGCAACTGGCCGACTGGGCCGAACGCGGCTGGCTGAACATCGTGGGCGGCTGCTGCGGAACGACGCCGGAGCACATTCGTCAAATTGCCGCAGCCGTCAAACCGTTCGCGCCGCGCGTGCCACCGGTCGTCGAACGGCTGTCGCGCTTTTCCGGGTTGGAACCGCTCACCCTGCGGCCAGAATCGAACTTTGTCAACGTCGGCGAGCGCACGAACGTGACTGGGTCGCCCAAGTTCGCCAAACTGGTGCTTGCCGGCGACTACGAGGCGGCGATGGCGATTGCGCGCCAGCAGGTCGAGAACGGCGCGCAGATCGTGGACGTGAACATGGACGAGGGAATGCTCGATTCTCACGCGGCCATGACGACGTTCCTTAACTTGATCGCGGCCGATCCGGACGTGGCGCGCGTGCCGCTGATGATTGACTCGTCGAAGTTTTCGGTCATCGAAACGGGCCTGAAGTGGGCGCAGGGCAAGGCTATCGTGAACTCGATCTCGCTCAAGGAGGGCGAGGACAAGTTCAAGGAGCAGGCGCGCCTCGTTCGGCGTTACGGCGCGGGCGTGGTCGTGATGGCCTTCGACGAGGAGGGACAGGCCGACACCGCCGACCGCAAGGTTGAAATCTGCACGCGCGCCTACAACATTCTGGTGGGCGAGGTCGGCTTCGACCCGACCGACATCATCTTCGACCCGAACATCCTCACCATAGCGACCGGCATGGAGGAGCACGCGAACTACGCCGTTTACTTTTTGGAGGCCACCAGGCGCATAAAAGAAACGCTGCCCGGCTGCAAGGTCAGCGGCGGTATTTCTAACCTCTCGTTCTCGTTCCGGGGCAACAACGTGGTCCGCGAGGCGATGCACACCGCCTTCTTGTTCCACGCCATCCGCGCCGGCTTGGACATGGGCATCGTGAACGCGGGCCAGTTGGGCGTCTATGCCGACATCCCCACGGACCTGCTCGAACTGGTCGAGGACGCCCTGTTCAACCGGCGGCCCGACGCGACCGAGCGGCTGATTACCTTTGCCGAACAGGTCAAGGGGACCGGCAAAAAAGAGGTGAAGGCCGACGCCGCGTGGCGTGGCGGGACGGTCGAGGAGCGGCTTTCGCACGCGCTGGTTCGCGGCATCCTGGACCACCTCGACGCCGACGTGGAGGAGGCTCGCCAAAACTACCCCCGGCCGCTGCACGTCATTGAGGGGCCGCTGATGGACGGCATGAACGTGGTCGGCGACCTGTTCGGCGCGGGCAAGATGTTTCTGCCGCAGGTCGTGAAATCCGCGCGCGTGATGAAAAAGGCCGTCGCCATTCTCATGCCCTACATGGAGGCGGAAAAAGCGGCGATGGGCGGCGACCAGTCGGTGAGCACGCAGGGCAAAGTCCTGCTCGCCACCGTCAAGGGCGACGTTCACGACATCGGCAAGAACATCGTCGGTGTCGTTTTGGGCTGCAACAACTATGAGGTGATTGACCTGGGCGTGATGACGCCGGCCGACAAAATCCTCAAAGTCGCTCGCGAGGAGAACGTGGACATCATCGGCCTGAGCGGCCTGATTACCCCCAGCCTCGACGAGATGATCCACGTCGCCCGCGAAATGACGCGCGAGGGTTTTTCCGTTCCGCTGCTCATCGGCGGGGCGACGACCAGCCGCGTTCACACGGCCGTCAAGATCGCGCAGGCGTACCCGCCGGGCGTCGTTCACGTCCTGGACGCCTCGCGCGCGGTCGGCGTCGTTCAAACGCTCGTCAACGCGGATCAGCGCGCCGCCTTTTTGGAAAAGAACGAGGCCGAGCAGCAAACCGCCCGCGAGCAGCACGCGCGCAAGGGCCGCGAAAAGGCAATGCTGACTATCGAGGAAGCCCGTTCCCGCCGCACCCGCATTGACTGGAAGGCGGACGACATCGCAAAACCCGCCTTCGTGGGCGTGCGCGTGCTGGACGACTACCCGCTCGAAGAACTGGTGCCCTACATTGACTGGTCGCCGTTCTTCATGGCCTGGGAACTGCGCGGCAAGTATCCGGAAATTTTCCAGGACCCGGTCGTCGGCGAAAAGGCGAAGGAGGTTTTCGACGACGCGCAGGCGTTGCTCGACACGATTGTCAAAGGCCAACTGCTCAAGGCGCGCGGCGTGTACGGCTTTTTCCCGGCCAACGCCGTCGGCGACGACGTTGAAATCTACGCCGACGACAGCCGAACCGACGTTCGCACGACCTTTCACCTACTGCGCCAGCAAAGCGAAAAATCGGCCGGCGAGCACAACAAGTCGCTCGCCGACTTCATCGCGCCCAAAGAAACGGGCTTGCCGGACACCGTGGGCGGCTTCGCGGTCACGGCCGGCATCGGGGTGGACGAACTCGTCGCCACGTTCAAGGCGGACCACGACGACTACAACGCCATCCTGGTTTCGGCCCTCGCCGACCGGTTGGCCGAAGCGTTCGCCGAACGGCTGCACGAGATCGCGCGAGCGGATTGGGGCTACGGCAAATCCGAAAGCCTGACGCGCGAGGACCTGATCCGCGAACGCTACCGCGGAATCCGCCCCGCGCCCGGCTACCCCGCCTGCCCCGACCATACGGAAAAGCCGATCCTCTTCGGCCTGCTGGAAGTAGAAAAGGCAACGGGGATTTACCTGACCGAAAGCATGGCGATGCATCCGGCGAGCAGTGTGTCAGGCTGGTACTTCGCGCACCCGGAATCGCAGTACTTCAGCATCGGCAAGATCGAGCGCGACCAGGTGGCCGACTACGCCCACCGCAAAGGCATGAACCTTGACGAAATGGAACGCTGGCTCGCCCCGAACCTGAACTACGACCCGGACGCGCCCGCGCCGGGTTTTAGTGCGACGGCAGCGCTGCCGTCGCCGCCCGACCCGGACCGGCCGCCGAAAGAAGAGTACGCACGGCTCGAACGGGAACACGAGCAGCGCGAAGAGATGGTGGATTAACGACCAGTTTACGTTTCGTCGAACGACCCAAATTCTCACCGGCGCGAAGATGCTGCCCCCGTGCGAAGCAGCACACCGGCTGCATTCGCGTCCGGTAAAGTTCCCCGGGCTAAAGCCCGGAGCGTTTATCTGTCACTCCGATAGCGGCGGCGGTTCACGCTCGGTTTCGAGTTCCGGCGGCTTTTGCTGGTTTTGTATGTACCGACGCAACGTCGCCT
>JAABUN010002762.1_pt1 | contig 29748 bp, 28 predicted proteins | sample 5559311 | NCBI WGS metagenome assembly JAABUN01 (sample SAMN10711877, study PRJNA513370) | rock metagenome | isolation source: Antarctica rocks | place: Antarctica: Victoria Land, Siegfried Peak sud | reverse complement strand
AGCAGCGGCTCCAGCCGCGCCCACTGGTCGTCCCGCAACCCCTACCGTCGTGCCATCCCGCTCCTCCGTCGTCACCCCGCCCCTCACGCCTGCCCACCCTACCACAACTGAGGATACGCCCTAGTACTACAACGTGACATTTCGGAGGCGGCCACCGATGCGCCAAGTACTGACGCCAAATTTGGGCGATGTCATCGGCAACCAAACGTATCAGAAATGCAGGCGTAGCGCCAATCTCACGTTGTAGTACTAGTGCGCCGTTCCTGAAGTATGGTCCACACACGAGGGCGCATACGTACCGGACACTATGCCAGAATTGTGCCCGGTGGCGCCGATTCTTATCTGCACTGCAAGTGAGGAACGGCGCACTAGGGCGTGTCCTCAGTTGTGGTAGGGTACCGGGGAGGGATCGAGCGGCGGCGAGGAGGGCGGGGGATGACGCGGCGGTACGCCTTGCGGGACGACCAGTGGGCGCGGATGGAGCACCTGCTGCCGGGGCGGGTGGGCGACGTGGGCGGGACCGCGCGGGACAACCGGCTGTTCGTGGACGCGGTGCGCTATCGCTACCGCGCCGGCATCCCCTGGGCGGACCTGCCGGCGCGCTTCGGGGACGCCAAGGCGGTGCATCAGCGCTTCCGCCGCTGGGCCAAGGGCGGGGTGTGGCAGCGGGTGTTCCAGGCGCTGAGTGGGGACGCGGACGACGAGTATGCCATGCTCGACGCGACGATCGTGCGGGCGCACCAGCGCCGTGCGGGGGCGCGCAACAAGGGGGCGACGGCGACGAGGCGCTCGGCCGGAGCCGGGGCGGCCTGCGCACGAAGATCCACGCCACCGTCGATGCGCTGGGCAACCCGACCGGCTTCCACCTGACCGGCGGCCAGGCGTCGGACCTCGCCGGGGCCGACGCGCTGCTGGGCGACATCGTAGCCCCGGTCGTCATCGCCGCCCGGGGCGATGACGCGGAGGCGCGGGTCCTCGCCCCCCTGCGGGCGGGAGGCAAGACGGCGGTCATCGCGCCGAAGCGCAACCGGAACGAGCAGCGGGAGTACGACCGGCACCGCTACCAAGCCCGCCACCCGATCGAGAATTGCTTCTGCAAGCGCAAGCAGCTCCGGGGGATCGCCACGCGCTACGACAAGACGCGGTGCAGCTGCCTCGCCGGCGTCCACCTCGCCGCCTCGGCGATCCTCCTCAACTGACGATACGCCCTAGTACTACAACGAGAGAACGGGCGTGCGATACTGGGGGCCGATTCGTGGATACCGCCGGAGGAGGGATGCCGTGGTCGCCGCCAGCCCCCCGGTCGATCTGACGCCCGCCGTGCCGCCCGTGCGCACGCTCACCGCCGCCGACCTCGACGGCGTGGTGGAAGCATTGGCGGCCTACCACGCGCACTTCGCCCCGCTGTTCCAGCGCCGCCAGCAGCGGGGCTGGGCCGAGGTGTACCTGCGCGGGCTGCTGACCGCCGACGTGCCGCGCAAGAACGTGGAGGCGCTGGCGCTGCGCCTGCTGGGGGCGGGGCCGGATGCCGACCGCCACATCCGGGCGCTGCAGCAGTTCGTCGGCGAGGGTGGCTGGGATGACGCCGGACTCCTCGCCGCGCACCGACGGCTGGTCGACGAGACGCTGGGCGAGGGCGACGGCGTCCTCATCATCGACGGCCACGAGACGCCCAAGCAGGGGGCGCACTCGGTGGGGGTGGCGCGGCAGTGGTGCGGCCACACGAGCAAGCGGGACAACTGCCAGGCGGGCGTCCATCTCGGCTACGCCAGCCGCCGGGGCTACACGCTGCTGGGCCGGCGCTTGTACCTGCCCGCCGCCTGGTTCACCGCCGCGTACCGTGCGCGGTGGCGGGCCTGCGGCATCCCGCGCGGCACCGCCTTCCAGACCAAGCACGAACTGGCCGCGACGCTGGTGGAGACGGCCAGGCAGGCGGGGGCGCTGCGGGCGCGCTGGGTGGTCTGCGACGAGGGCTACGGGGACAGCCCGGCGCTGCTGGACCGCTGGGCGGCGACGGGCCTGCACGACCTGGCCGAGGTGGCGCGCGACACGCAGGCGTGGTTCCTGGCCGAGCCGGACGGGCAGGCGGCGCGCGCGCGGCCGGCGCGCTGGGTGCCGCCGCGGGCCGCGGGCCGCCGGGGGCCGGTGCCGACGAAGGAGCGCCGCCACCCCGGCAGCCCGCCCGCACAGCGCGCCGATGCGTGGGCTGCCGCCGTGCCGACCGCGCGCTGGCGGCGCTACCGCATCCTGGAGGGGAGCAAGGGGCCGCTGGTGGCGGCGTTCGTCGCGGTGCGGGCGGTCGCCGTGCGCGACGGGCTGCCCGGCCCCGAGGTCTGGCTGCTGGTGCGCCGGACCGTGCCGACCGACGACGCGGCGGTCGAGTACAAGTACTATCTCGCGAACGCGCCGGCCGACACGCCGCTGGGCGAACCCGTGCGGGTCAGCGGGATGCGCTGGCCGATCGAGGCCTGCTTCGCCGAGGGGCGGCAGGAGCTGGGGCTGGATCACTACGAGGTGCGCTCCTGGCGCGGCTGGCATCACCACCTGACCCTCGTCATCCTGGCCCACCATTTCCTGGTCCGGCTGCAACGGCGGCTCGACCCGAGAGAGGGGGGCCTGCCCGCCCGACCCGGTGCCGGTGCCACCCACCGCGACGGCGTCGGCGCACCTGGCCCTGCTCCTGCCGCCCGCGCCGGTGGGGCTGAGCGTGGCCGAGGTGCGGGTGCTGCTGCGGGCGCTCTTGCCCGTGCCGACCTTCGACCCGGCGGCGGCGCTGGCCTGGCTGGCCTACCAGCAGCGTCGCAAGCTCGCCGCCTACCGCGCCCACCGCCGTCGCCGCCTGCGCCGCCTCGCCGGGGATAGCTCATGAGTTCTCTCGTTGTAGTACTAGCAATTACGGTAAGATACATAGGATAGGCGCGTATAGCGTAGGCCCGCCAGCCCGCGAAGGGGCCCTCGCTGCGCTCTGCCGGAGGCCCCGCCGCGCGCTGCCGTCGACGTCGTGGCCGCAGCCCCTAGCCCCGATGGAGGCAGGGGCTCCCCGTCCAAGGGGACGGCAGGCCCGTTGCGGTGGGCGGTGTCCCGTCGCCCCGTCGCCCCGTCGTGGCGGGAGCAGCTGCCCTTTACGGGTACATGGTGCCCTTCACGGGTGCGAGCCTTGCGGGGCCTCGATCGGCGGCCCCCAGCCGATCGAACACACCATACCCCTAATCGCCCGTCGGCACACCCGCCAACACGCCCGTCGCGCGCTGGCCAGTCGCGGTGGCGGCGGGGCAGACATGGACGATGCTCCCACCCAGCACCCGCACCTGTGCGCGCAAGGTCCGTTCGACTTCCTCCACGATGGCGTGCGCCTCGCGCACCGACAGGTCGGGATCGACGGTGATGTGGAGGTCGGTGTGGACCTTGTGGCCGACCCAGCGCGCCCGGACCTGATGCACATCCCGCACCCCCGCCACCCGCGTCGGGGCCAGGGCGATCGCGTCCACGATCTGCGGCTCGATGCCGTCGATCATCCGTCCCCACACCGAGCGCATCGCATCCTTGACGATGAACAGGATCGCGATGGTGATGGCGATGCCGATCAGCGGGTCGAGCAGGGGGAAACCCGCCCAGATGCCGAGCACCCCGACCAGCACCGCCAGGCTGGTGAAGCCATCCACCCGCGAGTGTTGCCCATCCGCGATCAGCGCCGCCGACCCGATCTCCTTGCCGACCCTGATGCGGAACTGCCCCACGATCTCGTTGCCGATGAACCCGATCACCGCCGCCGCCGCCACCAACCCCAGGTAGCGCACCTCCTGCGGGTTGATGAAGCGCATCACCGACTCGTAGGCGGCGACACACGCCGAGAAGAGGATGACCAGCACGATCACCACGCCCGCCACGTCCTCGGTCTTGCCATAGCCATAGGTGTACCGCTTGCTGACCCCGCGCTTGGTGAGCGCGAACGCGATCCAGAGCGGGATGCTCGTTGCGGCGTCCCCGAAGTTGTGGATGGTGTCGGCCAGGAGCGCGACCGACCCGGAGAAGATCACCACGACGACTTGCAGCAGCGCGGTAACGCTCAACCCGACGAGCGAAATCTTCAGCGCCCAGATGCCGCGCTCATTCGATTCCAGCGAGTCGTCGATCTTGTCTTCGATGTTATGGGAGTGGCCGAATATCCCCCGCACCCGGCCCACGAGACCGGTCCCGTGTTCGTGGCCCTGCGTGTCCTGCCCGTGCGCATGACCGCCCGAGCCGGAACCATGATCGTCGTGCCCGTGGTCGTCGTGGCCGAGCTGGTCGTCGTGCCCGTGATCATCGTGCCGGGGTTCTTCGTGGCCGGGCGCATGGCCGTGGTCGCGATCGTTAGCATGGTCGTGGTCGTGCTTCTCCGCCATGGGGGGCGCGCTCCTTATCGATCACGGCGTCAGCGGACGAACTGCCTCAAAGCCTGCTTGCGTTGCGGCCACTCCGCGTCTGCGGCCCCGGTGCTGGCCGCGTCGTGCAGGCGAGATCCCAGATTATCATTCAGCACCACTGCGGCACAACGATCGATGGCCGATGGCGGCGCGCACGGCGGCGAGTCGCGTCAGCACCTCGCCGCAATCGCGCCCGTCCTCCACCCTCCGCTTCATAGACGTGACACCTCAAGCGCTACGCGCGAGCTGAGCCGCGCCACCTGCATTCTCCGATGCACGTTCCCTGCCAGGCCCTTCCCCACGTCCCCCTCATCATCCCGCCAGGCATAGGAACTGCCACCATAGCGCGCAACCCAAACACGGCGCCCGCAAGCACTCCCAGTCCCTGTAGAGGGGCCCCGCTACGCTCTGCCGTAGACTTCGTGGTGGAGCCCCCAGCCGGGACGGTGGCAGAGCCCGGCGGGGCCTCAGTCCAACGGCATCCCACGCCGTACACCGCCCTCTCGACCCAACGGCATCCCACGCCGTGGATCACCCCCTGGCACCCATCCCCCCTCCAAGCGTAGAATCGCCCATACGTCACGCGACGAGCCAGCGATGACACCAGCGGTGATAACGGAAGGGGTGGGACGATGTCCGGCGAGGAAACGCGGGTCGAACGCGACTCGATGGGGGAACTGCGCGTGCCGGTCAGCGCCTATTACGGCGTCCAGACCATGCGCGCCGAGGAGAACTTTCCGATCAGCGATCTGCGCTTCCCGCGTCGCTTCATCCGCGCGATGGGGCAGATCAAGGGCGCGGCGGCGACCGTCAACCTCGCGCTCGGCCTGCTCGACCGGCGTGTCGCCGACGCGATCGTGGGCGCGGCGCAGGAGATCGCGGATGGCGCGCTCGACGCGCAGTTCGTCCTCGACATCTTCCAGACCGGTTCCGGCACCTCCACCAACATGAACGCCAACGAAGTCCTCGCCTCGCGCGCCAACGAACTGCTCGGCGGGCAGCGCGGCGCGAAGAGCCCGGTCCACCCCAACGACCACGTCAACATGGGCCAGTCCTCGAACGACGTCATCCCGACCGCCATCCATCTCGCCGCGCTCGGCGGCCTCCACGAAGACCTCCTCCCCGCCCTGTCGCGCCTCGAAACCTCCCTGCGCGCCAAGGCCGACGAGTTCATGCCGATCGTCAAGACCGGGCGCACCCACCTCCAGGATGCGACCCCCATCCGACTCGGCCAGGAGTTCCTGGGCTACGCCGGGCAGATCGAGCGCGGGCGGCGGCGGCTGGCAGGGGCGGTCGCCGAACTGCGCGAGGTCGCGCTCGGCGGCACCGCCGTCGGCACCGGCATTAACACCCACGGCGAGTTCGCCGCGCGCGTCTGCGCCACCGTCAGCGCCGGGGCGGGCTACGAGATCGTCGAGACGACGAACCACTTCCAGGCCCAGAACACCCTCGACGGCATCGTGGCTGCCAGCGGCGCGTTGAAGACGATCGCCGTCAGCCTGCTGAAGATCGCCAACGACATCCGCTGGCTCGGCTCCGGCCCGCGCGCCGGGATCGGCGAACTCGAACTCCCCGCCGTGCAGCCCGGCTCCTCGATCATGCCCGGCAAGGTCAACCCGGTCATCGCGGAGTCCGTGACGATGGTCGCCGCGCAGGTCCTCGGCAACGACGTGACGATCAACATCGCCGGGCAGTCGGGCAACTTCGAGCTGAACGTGATGATGCCGGTCGCCGCCTACAACCTGCTCCAATCGATCGCCCTGCTGGCGACCTCCTGCGACAACTTCGCCGTGCAATGCATCGACGGCCTCAAAGCGACCGAGCGCGGCCCGCTGATGGTCGAGCAGGGCCTGATGGTCGGCACCGCGCTCGCCCCGCGCATCGGCTACGACGCCGCCGCCAACATCGCCAAGGAGGCCGCCAAGTCCGGTCGCACCATCCGGCAAGTCGCCCGCGAGCAGACCGACCTCACCGAAGCAGAATTGACCGACCTCCTCGACCCCGCCGCCATGACCGAACCCGGTACGACCCTCGGGCCTGCGGGGGGGTGAGCGCTGAGGGACGAGGGCCGAGTGATGAGCAAAAAGACGCCGGGGGCTGTGGTTTCGCTCCTGGCGTCTCGCTTCGCGCTGGCGACCGATTTGCTGTGATTGGGCATGGCATCGCCATAGAGAATCGGAGTGAGTGAGGGTGATCCAATGCCCGAGCAGGAAGAACGACTCAGATCGGCACGCGCAGGCGGTGATGTTGATATGGGAACGGCGATCAAGACGGCTCGCGGATTCTTCGTCGAGGCGATAGAAAATCTCGCAGATGAAGGTTCGCTCTTCGACCTCCACTTCGAGGGAATCGAGAAGGCGGATAATGGCGACTGGCTGATCACAGTTGGGCACGAGCGCAAGACGACCGAGCGTGTCTATCGTCAGGTCCGCATCGATAGCCATACCGGCGAACCGCAAGCGATCACCATCCGCAGTTTGTGAACGAACGATTGAGACACCGCTGGCGCAGCCCTTCGTGCTTCGTTTCGCAAACGCGTGTCGGATTGTCTCCCCCTCTCCCTCGGATGGGGAGAGGGGGTGGCGAGCCGCAGCGACGCCGGGGGTGAGGGTGTCCGCACGCGAGGTACCGCCCATACCCACGCAGGCTCTTGCGAAACAAGCCACTTAAGCGTATGCGATACGCCCCTACAGCAGCGCGACGCGAGTTTTCCTGCCTTATCGGCAGGGGCACTCGTCACTCATCCCTCGTCCCTCGTGCCTACGTCAGTCCCGGAATCTTCATCCCCCCGGTCAGCGCAGACATTTTCTGGCTGGAAAGCTCCTTCGCCTTGTCCATCGCGTCGTTCACCGCGACGACGAGCAGATCTTCCAACGTCTCCACGTCCTCTGGGTCCACGACCGCCGCCGCGATCTTGATCGTCTTCAACTCTTGCAGGCCGGTGACTTCCACCGTCACCGCGTTGCCCCCGGCGCTGCCGGTAACGATCGCCTCGCCCAACTCTTCCTGAATCTTCGCCATTCGATTCTGCATCTGCTGCATCATCCGCATGTTCGGCTGCATCGGGCGCTCCTCTCTATCATCTGTTGGGACACCGCGAACGTCGCGCGGTCTTCATCCGTGGGGCAGTATAGCAAACCCCGCCCCCGCGACAGCCACCCGCCGCCGCGCCGGGTGTCGTCCAACGTCTCGCGAGGCACCCAAAGACAGCGCGGATTCTTCGCGGCGGCTCAGAATGACAATCCCTCGGTGGGAGGCCGACCACGAAGGTGGCTGTCATTCTGAGCCGCCGCGAAGAATCCGCGCCACCGCCCCGTGAATGCTGCAAAACGTCCCGCAGGGCAGACCCACACCCCATCTGGGCCGCACGTTCCCACCCGCCCCCCGCCCCGCCCTACCCGCGGCGCACGCGCAGCACGACGATCTTCGTGGAATGGTTGAACGGGGTCGGCTCGACCGGCGGCACGCCGACGCGCGTCTGCGGGTAGCCCGCGAAGTCGGGCGGCACCGGGAGCAGCTCCTCGATCGCCAGGTAGCCATCGGCGCAGAGGGCTCCGAGGGTCCGCAGCCACGCCTCGCCGCTGACGAAGACGGCGTTGTTAATCGCGACCAACGTCCCGCCATCGGCGATCAGCGGGCGCACGCGATTGATCGGGCGGTGGCTCGCGGCGACGAGATCGACGGTGCCGCCGCGCGTGGCCGAGAAGAAGGGCGGATCGACAAAGACGCAGTCGAACAACTCGCCCGCCCGCTTCAGCCGCGCGATCTCTACGAAGAAGTCCCCCGCGCGGAAGTCGGCCCGCGCGATCGGGAAGCCGTTGAGGCCATAGGACGTCTTCGCCAGATCGAGGAAGGTGCGATTGCGATCGAGCTGCACGACGCGGCTCGCCCCACCGGCCAGGGCGGCCACCCCCAAACTGCCGGTATAGGCGAACGTATTGAGGACCGCTTGGCCCGCCAGCCGCTGTCGCGCCCAGTCGCGCAGGCCGCGCGTGTCGAGATACAGGCTCGCGTCGCGCTGCATCGTCAGGTCGAGCGCGTAGCGGACGCCATGCTCGCGCACCCAACGATCGGCCCGCTCGCCATGCAGCAGGACGCCGCGCCGCGCATCCGGCTCGGCGGCGTGGCGGCGCTTGAGGACGACCGCACGCAGCCACGGCAGACGCCCGCGCAGGTACTCCATCACCCCGGCGAGCGCCGGATGCGCCACGTCGGGCGTCGCGGCGTAGTCATGGATCACGGCGGTACGCGCGTACAGGTCGATGGCGAGATCCGGCGCACCCTCGATGAACCCGTTGAACAGCCGGAACGCCGTCTCATGCCGCTCATCGTAGAGTTCGGCCCGCGCCGTCACCGCCCGGTCGAGCAGCGCCAGGAGATCGGCGGTGGAGTACATCGCTGCTTGCACGGGAGATCGTCTCCTGGGCCGCTGCCTCGCGAGAAGGGGCGAGAGGGTCGATCGAATATCGCCTGCATGGCCAGAACCGTTGTTCCTGGCTGCCGCCCCGCCCACGTTACCAGGGCAGCTCCACGGGTGTCATAGGAACATCGCCCGCGATCATGCGCGCGAGGAGTGGAGTGAGGGCGCGCGGGAAGACCACAGCATCGGTCTGGCATAGTTCGTGGAGGGTCCACCAGCGATGACCAGTGATCTGCTGGCGTTCCAGATCTGTGAAGCCTTCAGTCGCCACCTCCCATCGCGCGATCCGCAACACGAAGATGAAGTCCTCGGCGCGATAGGTGGTGACCCCGTCGCTCCAGACACCCCGGCTCACACCCACCGGCCCGAGCAGCGTCCCCGGTTGCGCGCGCAGGCCGGTTTCCTCGAAGAGTTCGCGCGCGGCCGTCGCGGCCAACTCCTCGCCCTCCTCCGCCCCGCCACCCGGCAGGAACCAGGCGAGCCGAGTCGGGAGCGATTGGGCGGACACGATCCCGGAGAACAGCAACACCCGCTCGTGTTCGTCGAGGAGGATAACCCGCGCGGATGTGCGCGGCACCTCTACGGGATATTCCGGCATCATTCCCTCGCAACCCTTGCAGTAGCAATCATCGCGCATAAGGACAAAGGATACACGAAGGGTTCCCGGAACATACTTACCGCGACAAGCTGGATCGCCAGCGAGCCGCAGCCAATAATGCCATCTCAATCATGTCGCTGATCCGGCAGAAAACCCCGCCGTTAGGCAAGGCAATGATATTTTCATCCCGCTGATGCCGAGCAGGCGGCTCCTCTCTTGCATACAGGAGCGATCCCAGCCCGCGCAGGTTGCTGCATCATTGCTGAAGCATCTCTGGACCACCGCGCCTGGTGGCCGGGCCTGGTGGCCGCACCTGGTGACGGGCCCCGCTGCGCTCCGCCGGACACCATCGCCGAAGAGATCCGTTCAGCCCGCCCCGCCCGCCCCACGACCGCAGCCCAAAGCCCGTATTCCCTACTCAGCCGTAGGATCATACTTCCCCCTCTCCCTCGAATGGCGGGTGCCCTCTGGGCGGCGGTGGCGAGCCGCAGCGACGCCGGGGGTGCGGGTCCCCCGCCGACCGCAACGCCGCCAGAGCCATGCCCACGCCCTCCCCCATAGCCCCGCCCCGCCCCCCTGTGCTACCCTATCCCACATCACAACGCGGCAGCGATGCGCCAACAGATGCGCCAACAGACGCCCCAACAATGGACAAGAGTGCGACGCGGAGAATGGCGCGTGGGAACGAATCAGCGACGCAAGACCGAGGCCGACCGGCGCACCACCCGCCGCCAGGAATCCAAACGCTCCTCAGCGCCGAGCAATACCACCGACCCGCAGGCCGCGCCAGCCCTGGTGACCGGGCGACCTGTCGCCCGCCCGATGCCACAGCGCGATCGCAAGATGCCGTCCGAGGCGATGTCCCCACCCACAGTCGCCGCCACCGGGACGCGCTGGTGGGACACCGTGCGGGGTGACATCCTCCTTTCCGCGCTCGGCGTCCTCGTGGCGCTGGCGCTCTATCTGCCGCGCCTCGAGGAGCCGCCGAAGTACATCTACGACGAGGTCTACCACGCCTACACGGCCAGCCAATACGCGATCGGCAACGCCGACGCCTGGCTCTGGACCACCAAAGCCCCCGAAGGGGTCGCCTATGAGTGGACCCATCCCCCACTCGGCAAGCTGATCATCACGCTCGGCGTCCTGCTGTTCGGCGACAACTCCCTCGGCTGGCGCTTCACCAGCGCGATCACCGGCGCGCTCGGCCTCGCGGCGGTCTACTGGCTCGGGCTGACCCTCACCAAACAACGGCTGGTCGCGATCCTCGCCGCAGTCCTGACGCTGGTCGATGGGCTCTACTTCGTCGAGTCGCGTACCGGCGTGATCGACATCTTCGGCGCGGTCTTCATGACCTGCGCCTTCATCGCCCTCTACGCGTTCGTGACCGCGCCACCAACGCGCGTGCGCACACCCCTCCTCCTGCTCGGCCTCTCCATGGGCCTCGGGATTGCCAACAAATGGAACGCGGTCTACCCCGCCGCGCTGATCGGCACCTTCGCCCTCTGGCGCACCTTCGAGCTGCTGCCCTTCCGCCTCCGTCGACCGGTCGCGGGCGGCGCGGCGGCCCTGCTGGCGCTCGCCGTCGCGCTCGCGCCGCCCCTGCGCTCGGGGACCGGCCTCATCCTGGCGACCCTGATTGGTGTCCTGATCGCTTTCCAGCTCTACAAGCTCTTCGTCGTCACGCCCGCGCCGTCGGAGGCGCGCGGCGCGGGCGCGGGCGCGGGGTTATTGCAGCACCTTATCTGGGTACCGCTCGGCCTCGTGGCACTGCCGCTCGGCGTCTACCTCCTCAGCTACGTCCCCTTCTTCCTGGCCGGGCACACCGTCGAGCAACTGATCGAACTGCAGCGGCAGATGTACTACTACCACGCCAACCTCGTGGCGACCCACGCCTACGCCTCGAAGTGGTATCAGTGGCCGTTCGCGTGGAAACCGGTCTGGTACTCCGTCAGCTACGGGCAGGATGTGGCGTCGTACACCTACGCCAACGGCAACCCCTTCCTCTACTGGGCCTTCCTCCCGGCGGTGGCCTTCGTCATGGCCCGCTGGTGGTCGCAACGCCACCCCGCGCTGCCGATCCTGGCGATCGGCTTCCTCGGCCAGTGGCTCCCCTGGGCGCTGATCCCGCGCCTCGCCTACATCTACCACTTCCTCCCCGCATCGATCTTCGGCACCCTGGCGGTGGCGGTCAGCCTCGCCACCTTCTGGGAATGGGGCCGCAACGCGATCGGCTGGCGCGCGTTCACGGTCGCCTACGTCGCGGTCGTGCTGGTCGCGTTCACCTTCTTCTACCCGATCTACTCCTCGGTCAACCTGACGAAAGTCGGCTACGAGTCCCGCATCTGGATCGAGAGTTGGCGTTAAGGAACCCCTGAAGGGTGTGTAAACCTCATCCCTCATCAGGTCAGTGCTACGCCGCTTCGCGGTCGTACTCGTGGATCAGCTCGCCGAGCACATCTCGCCGCCCAACCGGGCTGCACCTGGTACGTCGGGCGCAGGGGATCGGCTGTGCTGGCCGTTTCGTTCGTCAGAGGCCGGGTCCTGGCACTTGAGTGACTGAACTGCCAGATACTCGCGCCGGATGAACGAAACGGCCAGCACAGGCGGTCAAGCGATGGCGATGTTAACGTGGCTGGCGAGCTGCCGGACGATCACGCGGGTGGCCGCAGGCCATTCCCATCTTCGGCGGTCGACACCAGTCTGTGCACGGCCTCGGATGCGAGGTTGCCTGCGCTGTCCTGCTACGCGTCGGTGAGCGTGCATTGGCTGCGGTCGAAGCAGCAGGGGCGGCGTTTACCGGCGGTGAGTTTGTCGATGGCCACGTCAACCCGGCGTCGGCGGGTCGGCGGGTTGCGGGTGGCGCCGATCCAGCGGATCCAGTCCCAGCGGGCCAGCGGGGTGATGTCCTTCCACAACGCCTCTGCCTCCGGACTTGCGGCAAGGGCCTGCTGCACGTCTTGTGGCACTTTGGGCTCCGGCCAGTCCCTGGTCGGCGCGATCTCGAGCGTGACGGTATCGCCCACGTCGGCCTTGGCCGCCGCGCGGAGCGCCTCGCTCACCTTGAACCAGTGGCTGCCCCTCCCGTCCGGTTCGAGCACCGCTTGGAATGGGGCACCGTTGATAGTGCCCGAGATCAGGGCCATGCCCCGCGTGGGCAGGGTGGTGCTGACGTCTCGCGGTAACGCCAGCAAGATGCCCGAGCCGATGTTCTCGGTCGGGTCAAGCTGAAAGAGTGTGGCTTCAAATGTGGCGTGCTCCTCGGGCGTGCAGTCTGCGGACTTCCGTGCTGCCATGTGCTTCCTCCTCCACGAGTGTTGCCGGTGACGACCCTCGTGCGAGCGAGTCGCCCCCCCGTCACCCCGATGACGTATCCGCCTGGGAGAGTGTGACCGGTGGACGACGCATAGCTGTTGGGGCGCGACAGGGACATGCCCGAGGACCGGTGATAGACCGCCCCACGGGTGCATTGTATCGCTACTGCCAGAAGACATACTCTTTCCGCAGGATCTTCTCCATCGCTTTGCCCTTCGCCAGCTCATCGATCAGCTTATCCACATAGCGAATTTCCCGCATCGTTGGCTCTTCGATGTCTTCCAAGCGGACACCGCAGACCACGCCTTTGATCGAAGCCCGCGAAGGATTCAGTTGGGGGCTTCCGCAGAGAACGTCTCAAAGTCCGTCTGTTGTTCCAAGTATGCGTCCAACTCCTCTTGGCTACAGCCTGTTAACCAGCGGATGATGGCATCGACTTCCGCTTTCGTCCGTCCTTTCTTCTCCGCCTTCGTCACGTAATGGGGATAAACACTGGCGCGGCTCGTGGTATAGATGCGGTGTTTGGTCGTGTTCCTCCTCGCTTCTACGGCTCCCTTCAGCCTGCATGCCATGGAATATCGGCCGCTCGATTACCGTAGTGTACGTACAATCCGATCGTAGCATCTCTGTTCAGTTCCATCCAGCGTGGTGAGAAGGCTCTCTCGGGCACCAGTGAGTATGGTCGGTTGGCCTGCTCGTAACGTTTGATACAGTCGCCGAGGGAGTCGGTCATAGACCAGTCCCCCGGCTTCATCCTCATCCCCCCGCCCTCGCGGATGTCCAGTCCAGGCAATTGTTCAGCGGACGAGGATGTACACCGTCGTGACACCCAGGCGCGGGTGCGCGCGGACGGCTGTGCTGGAATGGCGCGGATGGGTGAAGTAGCCGACACAGCCGTGGGCCGAGGCGCAACGCTACTGGCAGGAATTGCTGGCGGGGAAGTACGAGTGGTCATCCATCGGCAAGCAACTGCGGGCGAAGGGGCTGGTGAGGTAACCGCATCCCCGTCGGCCTCACCCCGCGGCCTGCGACTGCGGATCGGACAGGCTACGGCTCGGTGTCGGCCAGGGCGGCGCGGACGGCGCGGACGAAGCCGGGGGTGTGCTGCGCCAGGGTGTCGAGGATGGCGTCACGCGTGCGCGGCTGGCGCAGGTCCGTGCCCTGCGCAGTGAGCAGGTCGAGCAGGCGCGCGGGGTGCCGCCGGAAGAGGCCCTGAAGGAAGCGATCGGGCGAGCGCGCCACGACCTGGTGCGACGAACCCGCCCGCCGCGCCGACGGCTTACTCGTCGTAGCCAAGTGCTTCGCCGATGCGGGTGATCGCGCGCAGCGCGGCGCGCTGCCGGTCCTTGAACGCGCGCAGGTCGCCGAGGCGGACGCGGTGGTGCGCGCCGACCATGCGGAAGGGGAGCGCCCCCGCCTTGAGCCGATCGACCAGGTGCTGCCGCGAGACGTGCAGCCAGCGCGCGGCCTGGGTGGTGCTCAGTTCCCGGTCATCGGAAGCCGGGTCCGCCGCCAGCACGCGCGTCGCAGCGGCCACGGCGGGCAGCAGATCAACCAGCGCCGCCCGCGGCACCTCGGCCGCGTGCCCCCCGGCGTCCACCACGATCAGCCGCTGCGGTGCCCCGCCCTCCGCAGAGAGCAACGCATTGAACGCCGCCAGCGCTCGCCGCTGCGCCTCGGTCAACTCATCCACGGGAACTGCTGCACCCGCCACCATCGACCACCCTTCCCGTCACCAACGCACCCCACAACCGCGTCGCAGCGCCACCCCGATCGTCGCACACAACCACCACATGTGCAACAACTCCCACAAGCGCGGAACCTGTGGGTGTCGGGGTGAGCGTACAATCGCAGAGAGTCACTGGAGAAGCCCACCGAGTATGGGGGATGTAGGAGGCCGTCCCTGTGCTGGCCGTTCACCCTGTCCGGTACGAGTTCTTGGCAGTCACGACGGCGAGTGCTGGGAGCAGTGGGCGGATGGAGTAAACGGCCAGCACAGCTCTGCCTCCAGACCGTGCATGTATTGTTTTTCATCGAGGTCGGGACCCGGCGTGTGCATGTCGCGGGCTGCACCGCCCACCCCACGGCCATGTGGGTCGCGCAGCAGGCGCGGCAGCTGTGCTGGTCGCTCCAGGACCGGGCTTCGACATCGTCTTCGCGGCCGAGGGCGTGGAGGTCGTCCGCATGACGTACCGCGCCCCGACCGCCAACGCGTACGCGGAGCGCTGGGTCCGCTCGGCCCGCGAGGGGTGCCTGGACCATTTGCTCATCGTCAACGAGGCCCACCTGCGGCACATGCTCACAGGCTATGCGGCCTACTTCAATCAGGCTCGCCCGCACCAGGGCCTCGACCAGCGCATCCCGCTGGCACCGGCCCGGCGCCCGCAGGCCGACCCCGTCCAGTGCCGGGACGCGCTCGGCGGGCTCCTCCACGACTACTACCGGGAGGCGGCGTAGACCTGGATCGTGCAAGGATCGGATTTTCTGCACACTACGGGGTGTACGTGTCAGCGCGCGGAATGTTGCCGCGCGCCTGGACTGCTGCTCAGGAGATGGTGGCCCCGCCATCGATCACGAGCGCCGCCCCGGTCACGAAGCGCGCCTCGTCGGAGGCGAGGTAGAGCGCGGCGTAGGCGATATCCGCCGGTTCCCCGGCGAAGCCGAGCGGGATACCGGCGACCGCGCGCGCGGCCGTCGCCGGATCGTCGAGGAGATCCGCCGTCAGGCGGGTGCGGATGAGGCCGGGGACGAGGGCGTTGACCCGTATCCGTTCCGGGCCGTACGAGGCCGCCATCGCCCGCGTCAACGCCAGCAGCGCCCCTTTCGTGGCGGCGTAGGCGTGGGTCGGGCGGGCCTGGCCGCCAACGAGCGCCGAGATCGAGGAGGTCAGCAGGATCGCGCCGCCGCCCGCCGCGCGCAGATGCGGCAGCGCCGCGCGGCAGACTTCGGCCACGCCGCCCACATTCGTCCGGTAGGCCAGGTCCCACCCTTCTGCGGGGATACTCTCGACGGTGCCGCCGACGGTGCGCGTGCCGACGGCGGCATTGGCGACGACGATGTGCAGCGCCCCGTAAGCGGCGATCGTCGCCGCGACGAGTCGCGCGCAATCCGCCGCCCGCGCGACATCGGCCGGCTCGTAGCGGATCTCGCCGCCGTCGTCGGTGGGCGGCGCGACGGCGGCCACGCCGAGGGTCTCGTCGCGACCGGCGACGACGACGTGCGCCCCCTCGCGCGCGAAGAGCTGCGCGCACGCCAAGCCGATCCCGGTCGTCCCGCCGGTGATCAGGGCCACCTTGCCCGCCAGTCGGCCCATCGGTCCCCCTTTCGCGCCGCGCCCTGCAACCTCACCCCATCTCACCCCATGGTGGCGGCAGCGGTGGTGGCGGCGATGAACGTTTCGAGCAGATCGACCAGCGCGACAGCGGCGCGATCGAGGATCTGCTCGCCGATCGCGGCGGTCGCGGGGCGGGTGTCGCCGGTCGCCCCGTTGCGCGTGAGTTCCTGATAGGGCACGCCGCCCACGCCGTTGTATGGCAGCAGCGCCATGGACAACGCCCGTTGCGGGCCGACGAAGTCCGGGGCGCAGAACGCCGCCGGGCGCGCGTAGTCGGGGGCCTCCGCGAGGACGACCGCCGCCTCGTCGCCCCCGCCGTGGCCGGGGGCCTCGGGCGGCAACAGCTCGCGCGCCTGCGCGGCGAGGAAGCCATAGCCGTAGAGCCCGAGGACGTGCGTGCCGGGGCGGACGTGCTGCGTGCGCTCGACCGCCAGCGCGAGCGCCGGGCCGTTGCCGCCGTGGCCGTTGACGAGTACCACGCGCGGGAAGCCGTGGTGGGCGAGCGACTCGATCACGTCGGCCAGCACCGCCGCCAGGGTCGGGCTGCTCAGGCTGATCGTGCCGGGGAAAGCCAGGTGGTGCCCGGAGACCCCATACGGGATCGGCGGCGCGACGGCGGCGCGTTCGCCGAGGAGCGCCGCCGCGCGGCGACAGAGTCCGTCGGCCGAGATCGTGTCGGTAGCGAGCGCGATGCCGTGGCCGTGCTGCTCGCACGCGCCGACCGGCACCAGCACGACGCGATTGGTCGCCAGGAGGTCGCGCACCTCCGGCCATGTCCGCTGCGCGAGCAAGATCGGCGCTGTCATGTTCGCTCCTTTCGGCCGTGCGCCCTGGCGCGTCGCTCAGACCATGTGCCGTCCGCCATCGATGCTGATCGTCTGGCCAGTCACCCAACCCGCCAGGTCGGAGGCGAAGAAGAGGACCCCGCGCGCGATGTCTTCCGGCGCACCGAGCCGTCGCAGCGCGATCGCGTCGACGAGCTGGCGCTGCCGCTCCTCGCCCAGCGCCTCCCACTGCCGCTCGGTCGTCGGGTTGGAGCGGATGAAGCCAGGCGCGATCGCGTTAACGGTGATCTGCCACGGCCCGAGTTCGTGGGCCATCTGTCGCGTCAGGCCGAGTTGCCCCGCCTTCGCGCTGGCATACGCCTGGATCCCGGTCAGGCTGACCGAGCGCCCGGCCCCGGAGGAGATGTTCACGATGCGCCCCCCACCCTGGCCCTTCATCGTCGGGGCGACGGCCCGGATGCAGTAGAAGGTCGAGTAGAGGTTGGCCTTCACGACGGCATCCCATCCCTCGTCGGTGATCTCCTCGATCGGCCGACCGACCTGACCGACCACGCCGCCGGCGTTGTTCACCAGGATGTCGATCCGCCCCTCCTCCGCGACGACGCGTTCGACGAGTCGCGCGACGGCGGCGGCGTCGGTCAGGTCGGCGACCAGCGCTCGGCAGTTGCCACCCGCCGCGCTCACAGCGGCGACGGTTCCGGCCAGCCCGTCTTCCAAGAGATCGACCGCCCAGATGCGCGCCCCGGACCCCGCCAGGATGGCGCAGATCGCCTTGCCGATCCCGTGCGCGGCCCCCATGACGATCACCACGCGGCCCGCTAAATCGAGCTGCATCCCTATTCCTCCCTTTCCCCTCGGCATACCATCCGCCGCCCGACAACCGCGTCCTACGCCCGCTCGCTCGCGCCGGGCCACACCCCGAGCCCCAGGAGCAGGCCCCGCGTCCGCACCGCCGCGCTCGTCGTCAGGAAGAGGACGACGCCAGCGGCGGGCGCGACGATCGTCTCCAGGGTCTCGCCGCCGAGCGCGAGGACGCGCCCGACGGTCTGTCCCGCCCGAATGTCGTCACCGGCGCGGACATCCGCGATCCAGAAGCCTTCCGTGGTCGTGTAGCACCACTCGAACTGCTCGATATAGCGCGTCCCCGGAACGACCGCATCGCCGGGGAGGTTCCCGGCGGCGCGCAGGGCACGCCGGGTGCCGTTGACCAGCAACTCGACATCGGGCGGGGTGAGTTGGCCGATTTGCCCCGCCTCGGCGATCAGTCCCGGCACCCCGACCGCCGCCGCCGCCGCGTAGGTCATCCCGCCCTGGCGACCCGGCGCGGCGCGCTGATTCACGGTGTAGGCCAGGCCGAAGGCCTCGGCGAGCGCCCGCGAACGGGCGACAACTTCCGGCGCGGCGTCGGCGGCGATGATCGAAAACGAGGTCAGCGCCTCGACCATGTCGCCGCCATGCAGATCGATCAAGGCGTCGCTCGGCGCGATACAGGTGGTGAAGATGAAGTCGGCCAGCACCTCGCTGAAGGTCCCATCCGGGCTGCCGGGGAAGACGCGGTTCGGGTTCTTGCCATCGAGCGGGCAGACGAACGGTGTGCGCTCGCGGAAGGCGGGCAGATTGACGACCGGGACGATCAGGACCCGACCACGAATCGCCGCAGGGTCCAGCTCCGCCGCCAGGCGCATCGCGGCGTGGATCGAGACATACTCGCAGCCGTGAATCCCGGCGATGATCGTGATCTGCGGCCCGTCCTCGCGACCGACGATCGTGGTGTAGGGCCAGGACCACTCGGCCAGCAGTGGGGCGTCGGAAAGCAGCGTGTCCTGAACGCGCTCGCCCGGAGCGCCGAAACGGGGAGTCGTCGCTGGCATCGTCGTCTCGCTCCTTTCATATACGATACGCGATACGCGCTGGTCGTCGTGGGCCGTATATGCCTGGCCTGCGCGCCGCGCGGTATTCAGCGCCGGTCCAGCACGACCCGGCCCCCTTGCAGGACCATGGTCGGCGCACGCAGCGCGGTCAGATCGAGCGTCGGGTCGCCCTTGACCACCAGCAGATCGGCCACGCAGCCCGCTTCGAGCGTGCCGACGGTGCCACCGAGGCGGCACACCGCCGCCGCGCGACCGGTCGCCGCGTGGATCGCTTCCGAGGGGGTCAGCCCGACCTCCGCCAGCAGCTCCAGTTCGCGGCTGAAATCGTCGAAGCCGGTGTTCCGCCAGCCGGCGTCGTTCCCGGCGACCAGCGGCACGCCATGCTCGTGCAGCCGGCGCATCGACCGGATCGTCTCGGCGTGGCGATCGCGGTCGGGCGCGACGCCGGTGCGGGCGCGCTCGGCCAGCATCCAGTCCTCCATCGTCTGGAGGGTCGCCGTGACGTAGACCCCCGCATCGGCCACGCGTTGCGCCAGCGCGGGATCGTCCCGCCAGGCCCCGTCCGACCCGGTGAAGTGGCAGTGCTCGATGTGATCGGCCCCCGCATCCAGGGCGCGCGTCACTGCGGCGGCGGCGGTGCAGTGGCACGACGCGGGCTTGCCGATCTTCTGCGCCTCGCCGATCGCCGCGCGCAGTTCCTCGGTCTCGAACGCGGGGCGGTCCGGGTACGTCCCCGGGGTGCCGCCGCCCGAGGCCATAATCTTGATGAAATCCGCCCCCTCTTTGAGCAGCCCGCGCGCGGCCTGGCGCAGCCCCTCGACGCCATCGGCCTCGCCGCCGAACGGGTGGCAATGCCCGCCGGTGATCGTCAGCGGGCGACCGCAGAGGACCAGGCGGGGACCCGCCACGATCCCGGCGCGGATGGCGTCGCGCAGCCGGAACATCAGCGCCCCCTTGCCGCCGCAGTCGCGGATCGTCGTGACGCCCGAATGCAGCGCGGTCAGGGCGTTGCTGTGCGCTTGCAGGAGCAGGAGTTCGTCCGGTAGCGCCATCCACTCCATGAACGGCGTGCCGTCGCCCGGCAGGACCGTATGCGCGTGCATGTTGATCAGGCCCGGCAGGACGGTGTAGTCGCGCAGATCGAGCACCGCAGCTTTGCGTGGCCCGTCCGTGCCCGTAGCGACCTCGCGGATGACGCCAGCGTCGACCGTGAGCCGCACATCGCGCCGTGGCTCGCCCATGGTCCCATCGAGCAGCAGCCCGGCCAGGATGGTGACCGGGCCGGGTCGATCGTTCGTCGTCGCGATCATCGCGCTCCCTCTTCTGCCTACTGCGCGGGCGGTCGGCCCGCAGGTTAACGCGTCTGGCGCGGGTCCAGGGCGTCGCGCAGGCCGTCGCCGAGCAGGTTCATCGCGAGCACCGTCAGCATGATGGCGAGGCCGGGGCCGGTGCTGATCCACCACTGGTCGCGCAGATAGCCGCGCCCCTCGCTGAGCATCCGCCCCCATTCCGGCGAGGGCGGCTGGCTACCCAGGCCCAGGAAGGAGAGGGAGGCGGCGGCGAGGATCGCGGTGCCGGTGCCGAGGGTCGCCGCCACGATCACCGGGGCGATGACGTTGGGCAGCAAGTGGCGGAAAAGGATCAGCCGCGTCGGCGCGCCGCTGGCCCGCGCGGCATCGACGTACAGATTCTCTTTGGCCGCCAGGACCGAGCCGCGTACCAGCCGCGCGTAGGTCGGGATGCCGGAGATGCCGACCGCCACCATCAGATTGGCCAGGCTCGGCTCGCCGCGGATCGTCACGATCGCGAGGGCGAGCAGGATGCCCGGCACGGCGAGCATTACGTTGATGATCCACATCAGGAGCGCATCGACCCACTTCCCGTAATACCCGGCGACCAGCCCGACGACAACGCCGCAGGAGGCGGCGATGCCGACCGAGATCAGGCCGATGATCAGCGAGATTCGCGCCCCGTGCAGGATGCGGCTGAGGATGTCGCGCCCGTACTGATCGGTCCCCAGGAGATACGGCACACCGGGCGAGAAGAGCGCATTATCGGTGACCTTGATCGGGTCGAACGGCGCGAGTAACGGCGCACCCAGGGCGGCGATCACCAGCACACCGAGGATGCCGAGCCCGACGAGCGCCCCCTTACTTCGCCGCAGGCGACGCCAGAAGGGCCGCCAACGGCCCTCGGTTCTGTGCTTGACCAGGGTGTCCTGGCGGTCGCCGGCGAGTGTCCGGGCCTGAACCATGGTGCCTCCGGGCGGGAAACCGGCCAGCGCGCCGCGCGTCAGCCGATGCGGATACGCGGGTCGAGCAGGCCATAGGCGAGATCGACCAGCAGGTTGGCGACGACGTAAGCGGTCGCGGTGAAGAGGATGATCCCCTGGACCATCGGGAAATCCTTGGCGAGGATCGACGAGACGATCAGGCGACCGATTCCGGGGCGCGCGAACACCGTCTCGACCACCACCGCCCCGGCCAGCAGGCTGCCGAACTGCAAGCCGAAGATCGTCACGACCGGGATCAGCGCGTTCTTCAGGCCGTGGCGCAAGACGACCGTCGCCTCGCGCAGCCCCTTCGCCCGCGCCGTGATCATGTATTCCTGGCGCAGGACTTCCAGCATCGAGGAGCGGGTCAGCCGCGCGATGATCGCCGAGGCCCCGAGGCCGAGGGTCAGGGCGGGCAGCACGAGATGCTGGAAGTCGCCCCCGCCGGTCGCGGGGAACCAGCCGAGGCGCAGGGAGAAGAGGAAGATCAGGAGCAACCCGAGCCAGAACGAGGGCATCGACACGCCGCTCAGGGCGAAGATCATCGGCCCGATGTCGAGCCAGCTATGCTGCTTCAAGGCGGCGATGATCCCGAGGGGCATCCCGATCCCGGCGGCGATCAGCAGCGCTGCCCCCGCCAGTTGCAACGTCGAGCCGAGGTTCTCGGCGATCTCGTTACGCACCGGGCGCTTCGAGCGGATCGAGAGGCCGAGATCGCCCTGGAGGGCGTTGACCACGAAGCGCCCGTATTGCTGCGGCAGCGGCTCGTCGAGGTGCAGTTGCGAGCGCAGCAACTCCACCTGCTGCGGGGTCGTCTGGAACTCGCTGAGCATCATCTTGACCGGATCCCCCGGCACCAGATGCAGCATCATGAAGACCAGCAGCGAGACCCCGAACAGGACCGGCACCGTGGAGAAGAGACGCGAGAGGAGGAAGCGAGACATGGGCCCTCGCGCGGGGGCCGGACAACGGGCGGAAGCGGGCTCGCCCGGTGTCCGGCCTGCGGGTTATTTCGCGATCGACACGTCGGAGAAGAGCGGGTAGGTGTAGCCGTTGAAGGTCAGGCCGCTGACGGTCGTCTTGTAGCCCCAGACCGACAGTTCGTCGACCAGTGGCAGGAAGGCGGCGTCATCCATCACCTTCTTCTCCGCCTCGAGATAGATCTGCTGGCGCTTCTGGGGATCGGTCTGCGCCTTGCCTTCGGTCAGGAGCTTGTCCACCTCGGGATTGTTGTAGCAGGAGAAGTTGAAGTTGGTCCCGATCGTCGAGGAGTGGAAGAGCGAGAACATCCCGTCCCAGTCGCCGGAACGCAGGAAGAGCGGGACGGCGTTGTTGGCGCACTTGTAGTTGTCCTCGTACCACGGCGCGCGCGCCTGGGCCTTGATCTTGACGTCGGCCCCGACCTCGCGCCATTGCGCCTGGATGAGCTGGATATAGTTGTCGATACCCGCGCCGCTGTCGATCGCGTTGAGTACCAGTTCGAGGCGCTTGCCATCCTTCGTGCGGATCCCGTCGCTCCCCGCCTTCCAGCCGGCCTCATCCAGGAGCTTCTTCGCCTGGTCGGGGCTGTAGGCGTACAGGGTCTTGAACTGGCTGTTGTCGAGCGTCCCGGCGGTCAAGGGCGCGTAGGCGACGGTACCAACCCCCTTGTAGGAGTTGTTGATGATCGCCTCCTTGTTGGTGGCGTAGAGGAGCGCCTTGCGCACCGCCGGGTCGTCAGTGGGGAAGAGTTTGGTGTTGAGGGCGGCGAAACGCGGCGTGCCGACGTAGGCCGGTTTGTCGATCTTGAAGCCCTGGTTACTCTCGAAGCGACCGAGCGTCTGCGAAGGAATATTGTGGATCAGCTGCGACTCGCCGGACTCGAGTGTCGTGGCGCGGGTCGCCCCTTCGGGGACGAACTTGAAGTAGACCTCGTCGAGATAGGCCGGGCCGTCGTGGTCGCCCCACGGTGCCCGGCGATTGTAGTCGTCGTTGCGCACCAGCGTGGCGTGATCGCTGGCGATCAGCTCCTTGATCTTGAAGGGGCCGGAGCCGACCGGCACCTGGGTGACCTGCTCGGGGGTCTGCGCCTTGGTCGCGGTCGGCGACATCATCCCGAGCGTGCCGCCCGCCGCGTAGGTCAGGAAGGGCGCGTTCGCCGTTTTGAAGCTCACACGCGCGGTGAATTCGTCCACCACCTCGGTCTTGTCGTAGCCGGTGAGCGCGGCGAGCGAGCCGCCCGGCTTGTACTTCGGATCGACGATCCGGTCGAAGTTGAATTTCACCGACTCGGCGTTGAACGGCGTCCCATCGGTGAACTTCACATCTTTGCGCAGCTTGAAGGTGTAGGTCTTGCCGTCGCTCGATGCCTCGTAGGACTCGGCGAGATACGGCTGGATCTTGCGGTCCTTGTCGAGATAAAGCAGCGTCTCGAAGACCGACGAGGTCATCTCGAACGTGACCGCCGAGGGCGAGCCGTGCGGGTCGAGGGTCGGCGGGGTCTGATCGAGCGCCACCACGAGTCGGCCACCACGCTGCTTCGTGGCCGCCGCCGTCGGCGAGGCGGCCCCCACCGGGGCGGCGGTGCTCGCCGCCGGGACGGATGTTGCGGGCGCTTGCGAAGAACAGGCGCTCAATACGAGCGCTAGGGTAAAGGCGACGGACAACCACGGGGAAAGCCTGCCGAAGGCACCCCGCCGCGTCTTCCGCCCCGCCACGTTACGGATCATCATCGTCCCCCTCTGACTACGCATCGACCGCATCGACCGCTTCGATGCCGCCTCCTCGACCGCCGCGCGTGCGTCTCGATCATCATCTGTCGCCCCCGAACGCCCGAGCAAGGATGCTCCCGTGACTAGCCCGCGCCGGTGCCCTCCTGCGCCTGCGCCTGAAGGTGCCGCAAGCGCTCGATCGGGCGACGATAATGCTCCTCCGCCGCCTGACGCGCCCGCGATGGATCGCGGGCGCGCAACTCTTCGATATAGGCGAGATGGTGCGCCCGCGACTCGATCAGACTGGCCGCGAACGCCTCGTGGAAAAGCAGCTCCACCAGCATCAGACGACTGCTGAGGGTGGACCACAACTCGACCGGGACCGCCTTCGCGGAGCAGCGCACGATGATCTCGTGAAAGGCGAGATCGGCCTCCCAGAACCCGCTCCCATCCCCCGGATTGGCCTGCCCGATCGCCTGCGCCGCCGTGGTGAGGGCGACGAGATCGTCGTCCAACAGCGCGGTCGCCGCCGCCTCGGCGATCCGTCCCTCCAGCAGGCCGCGCATCTCCAGCAGATCGGTTAGATCGGCGACGGTGAACCCGGCGACGAAGAAGCCACGATAGGGCGATCTGATGACGAGTCGTTCGTGGGTGAGTTGGTGCAACGCCTCGCGTACCGTCGAGTGGCTGACGCCGAGTTGCTGCGCGAGTTCGTCGTCGCTGAGGCGTGCGCCCGGCGCCAGTTGTCGCCGCTGGATCGCCTCGCGCAGGGTTTGTGCGACGTTCGCGCGCCGCGTACGGTGCCTGATCGGCTGCAACGTAGCGCCCGCCTCCTGTGTTTCCCGATTGTCAACAATCCGCCCCTGCTGTCCGAGCGCCGAGTGTACGCGAGGTGTCAAGGGCTGTCAACACGCAAATCGCGCTGTGCCGCTGCGCGCCGGATGCGTCGCGGGACACCCGAGCGAGGCCTTCAGCAGAAGACAATTGGCTTGTGCATGATCAACGAAAGCACGCGAGCTATCGCGGCGCAATTGCCAATGCGTCCCTTGGGGGGTCTTGCTATAGTGGGTCCACGTCGTCCGGGATCAGCTTGACACACAGATTTTCTCAGTGGATGATAGTGTCATCTTCGCTCACGACTGGTGTAGAACAGGAGGTCGCCGATGCCCCACACATCTCCACGGAATCTTCCCCCCGCAGCGCACCTGAGCCGCCGCCAGTTGCTACGCGCCGCCGCGTTGCTCGGTGGGGCGGGCGCGCTCAGCGCCTTCCTGGCGGCGTGCGGCGGCGCGGAGGCGACCCCGACGACCGCGCCTGCGCCAACCAAAGCCCCGGCCGCGAGCGCGGCACCGGCGGCGAGCGCGGCACCGTCGTCCGCGCCGACAGGCGGCGCGAGCAGCGCTCCCGCTGCGGCCCCCTCGGCCGCCGCGTCAGCCGCGCCCTCCACCGCCGCATCGGCGGCACCGGCGGCCTCGGTCGCGCCCGGAGTCGCCATTCCCAGCACGCCCCCGGTCGGGTCCGGCAAGGGCAAGACCCTGAAGATGGCGCGCAACGCCGAGCCCTTCTCGCCGTTGGTGCCCTGGCAGATCGATGACAACGCGGCCCTGTTCCTCTCGGTCAACATCTACGACAGCTTGCTACGCACGACGAAAGATGGACGCGGCGTCGAGGCCGGGCTGGCGACCAAATGGGAATCCAGCGCCGATGGTCTCACCTGGACCTTCACCCTGCGCGACGGTGTGAAGTTCTCGGATGGCGTGGCGCTGAAGGCCGCCGACGTGAAAGCGTCCATCGATCAGTGCGCCAAGAGCGAGAAGAGCGGCTGGAAGGACATCTACAAGGCGATCGCGGAGGTGCAAGCCCCGGACGACAAGACTGTTAAGGTTGTCCTGAGCCAGCCCTATGCGCCGCTCCTCTCGACGCTGGCGATGTTCTGCGTCGGGGTGATGCCCGCCGACATGGCGAAGGCCAGCGATGTGGCCGACTTCGACGCCTCGAAGACGCGCGGCACCGGGGCCTACGTCCTCAATGGCTGGAAGAAGGGCGATCCGCTCATATTCAAGGAGAACCCGAACTACTGGAAGGGTAACACCGGCCCTGCGGAGATCCGCATCGAGTATGTGCCCGACGACAACTCGCGCATCCTGAAGCTGCAGGGCGGCGAGGTCGATGTGATCGACTTCGTGCCGCTCAGCCAGGTGCAGAGCCTCGGGACGCAGCCGAACCTCAAGGTGCAAGCGTTCACCATCCAGCAGTTCGCCCAACTGGTGATGAACGTCGAGAAGAAGCCGCTCGACGACGTGAAGGTCCGCCAGGCGCTCAATTACGCCCTCGACAAGGAGGCGCTGATCAAGACCGTCTACTTCGGCAACGCGACCTTCATGAACTCGCCGATCCCGCCCGGCACTTACTACGACAAGAGCCTCCCCGGCTACCCCTTCAACCTCGACAAAGCGAAGCAACTGATGGCCGCGTCGTCGTCGCCGAGCGGCTTCGCGCTCGACTTCGCCGTGGCGTCCGGCAACAACACCGCCCAGCAGGTCGCCACTATCGCCAAGGACCAGTGGGCGAAGATCGGCGTGACGGTCAATATCCAGCAACTCGAGAGCAGCGTCCTGCGCCAGAGCTACCGCGACGGGAAGCTGATGATCTTCCAGGGCGGCTGGACGAACGACATGAACGACCCGACGCAGATCGTCAACTATGAGATGCGCGGCGGCGTGAGCCCATTCGCCTACTGGACCCGCTACAACAATCCGGCGCTCAACGACAAGATCACCAAGGCCGATCTCGAGCAGGACCCGAAGAAGCGCGAGGCGGCTTATGCGGAGATCCAGAAGATCTACCTCGACGACGCGCCGACCGTACCGCTCGTCTACCCGCCCGCGACCGCCGCGTGGCAGAAGTCGATCGAGGGCTTCTTCATCGACGGCCTGTCCTACTATCGCTTCGAGGACGTGAAGATCAATAAGTGAGGGCGGGAAGTGAGGTCGAAGGTCGAAGGTCGAAGAGTTGATGTGGCTCAACACATGGTATCAGCCGCCACCGAAACCTCGTACCTTCCACCTTCGACCTTCGGCTTTCGACCTTCGGCTTTCGACCTTCGGCTTTCGACCTTCGACCTTCGCGCTGGTGAACTATGGGTCGCGCGGCATACATTCGCAAGCGGCTACTGCTGATGATCTTCGTCCTCTTCGGGGTGACGGTGGTCATCTTCAGCATGATCCACCTGATCCCCGGTGACCCCGCCTTCCTCATCCTGGGAGACCGGGCGACCGAGGCGAAGGCGACGGAATTACGCCGCCAACTCGGGCTGGATCGACCGCTCCTGGTCCAGTACGGCCACTTCATGACCGGACTCGTGCAGGGAGATTTCGGGCAATCGCTGCTCTACCGCCAGCCGGTGAACACGCTCGTCTTCCGCCGTGTGCCGGTCTCGCTCTTCCTGGCGACGTACGCGATGCTCCTCGCGGCGCTGATCACCCTGCCGATGGGGATCTGGTCGGCGACCCGCGCCAACAAGCCGACCGATCATGTCATCCGCGCGGTCTTCCTCTTCGCCTTGACCACGCCGAGCTTCTGGCTCGGGATCCTGCTGATCCTTTTCTTCAGCCTGCGCCTACGCCTGTTCCCGGTCGCGGGGTACGGCGAGAACTTCAAGGACCATCTCTGGTATCTGTTCCTCCCCGCGCTGACGTTGGCGCTGCAACTCTCGGCCGTCCTCATCCGCAACCTCCGCAGCCAGATCCTGATCGCGCTGCGCTCCGACTATGTGCGGACGGCGAAGGCGAAAGGGTTGGGGAGTCGCACGATCCTCCTGGGCCATGTGCTGAAGAACGCCCTGATCTCGACGGTGAGCATCTTCGGCCTCCAGTTCGGCTTCCTGGTCGGGGGCACGATCGTGATCGAGACCGTCTTCGCGATCCCCGGCCTCGGCCAGCTCCTGTTCCAGTCGATCACCGCGCGCGACTATCCGGTCGTGCAAGCGATCACCATCCTCACCGCGTTCCTGGTGATCCTCGTCAATCTGATCGTCGACCTGTCGTATTCCTTCCTCGACCCGAGGGTATCCTATGAGTAGATCGATCGCGGCGGGAGCGGCGGAAAGCCTGGCCGCCCAGAGTCCCGCGACCCGGCGGCGCTCCCCGCTCGCCACGCTCCGCAGGCTGCATATCGGCGGCACCTTGCTACTGGGGCTGCTGTTGCTGGTCGCCATCCTCCTGATCGCCATCTTCGCGCCGGTCCTCTCGCCCTACGACCCGATCGCGCAACAACTCGATCAGGCTTTCCTGCCCCCCGGCAGTGCCGGACACCTCCTGGGGACCGACAATTACGGGCGCGACATGCTCAGTCGCATCATCTACAGCACCCGCCTCGACCTGCAGATCGGCTTCTTCTCGGTCCTTTTCCCGTTCGTCGCCGGCAGCCTGATCGGCGTCTCCACCGGCTACCTGGGCGGTCGAACCGACATGGTCGTGATGCGCGCGGTGGACATCCTGATGGCCTTCCCTTTCCTGGTGCTGGTGATCGCGATCATGACGTTGCTGGGGCCGGGGCTGCGCAACCTCTACATCGCGGTTGGCGTCGTCGGCTGGATCAGCTACGCCCGCTTGGTGCGCGGCGAGACGCTGGTGACGCGCAACCTCGAATATATCCTGGCGGCACAGACCATCGGCTGCACGACCCCGCGCATCGTGCTCCGCCATCTCTTACCCAACGTCATCGCGCCGTCGCTGGTCTACGTCTTCACCGGCATGGTGCTGGCGATCCTGACCGGCGCGACGTTGAGCTTCCTCGGCCTCGGCCCGCAACCGCCCACGCCGGAATGGGGGGCGATGATCGCCGAAGGCCGCCAGTTCCTCCTGCAAGCGTGGTGGATGCCGACCTTGCCGGGCCTGGCACTCCTCGTCGTCGGCGTCGCCTTCAGCCTCATCGGCGATGGACTGGCCGAGCGCCGCCGCTGAGGTGCTCGGGTTCGCGAGATTCGCGTGCGTCGGGCAGATCCTTGCCGCCGACCGGGGAGAGCGTCCGGCTGTTCGACAATGACTGATCGGCGGTTCGGCGTGCCGCGCACAACTACCGTTTCGATGGCCGTCGGTGTTTCGCCGCACCATAGGGAACCCCTGTGCTGGCTCCCGTCGCTATCTGTTCTGGCAAAGGGTGCTCACGCCGCCCGGCGATAGATGTGGTGCAGCCCTCTCAGTACCGGGAAGGACGCGATAGGAGTTGCCGGATGGGTGGGGGTTGCTGGCCCCGAGGCACCGGGGAGGGCCTACCCGATCCCCTGGCGCGGCCTTGCCCGGTTGAAGTACGCGACGTACTCGCCGAGGACGCGGCGCAGGTGGCGCTCGCCCACGATGAGCTAGTGGTCGAGGCACGCGCGCCGGACGCTGCCGAGGAAGCGCTCGCAGGTCGCGTTGGCCCGTGGGGCGCGGAGCGGCGTGCGCAGCACCGTGATCCGGCTGCCAATCGCGACGCGGGCGAACGTCGGCCCGAATTTGCCGTCGTTGTCGCGGAGCAGGAAGCGCGGGCGTTCGCCGTAGGGCGTCGCCTCGCGCAGCTGCTGCGCCACCCACGCATCGGTGGGGTGCTGCGTGACGCCCACATGGACCACCCGGCGCGAGCCGAGCTCGACGATGCAGAACGCGAAGAGCGACCGGCTGCGCATCCCTGGGGACGTACCCCTACCGCCAGACTTGGCCTCGGAGCTTACCCCGGTAGAGTGGGGGGAAGACATGACACAACAAGAAACCGACACGCCGCCCGCCAGCGGCCATGTCGATAGTGGAGCGCCCGTTGCAGCGTCGGAGAGCCAACTAGTGCGCCGTTCCTGAAGTATGGTCCACACACGAGGGCGCATACGTACCGGACACTATGCCAGAATTGTGCCCGGTGGCGCCGATTCTTATCTGCACTGCAAGTGAGGAACGGCGCACTAGTACACGGTCGCGGAAATAATCCCAGGGTATCGGGTATCATCGTGGGCACTGGATAGCGGGTTTGTCCCGATGGAGGAGTGCCCGATGCGTGGCCCCAAAGCGACGCCCATTGCGTTAACGG
>JAABUN010002761.1_pt1 | contig 29757 bp, 23 predicted proteins | sample 5559311 | NCBI WGS metagenome assembly JAABUN01 (sample SAMN10711877, study PRJNA513370) | rock metagenome | isolation source: Antarctica rocks | place: Antarctica: Victoria Land, Siegfried Peak sud | reverse complement strand
ACGCCGATTGCCAGCAAAGCGATGGGTAAAGCGACAAAAAACCATTTTTGCTTGTTTGTTTGGGAGATTTTTGTTTCGGTTTTTTCCTGATTGACTGACTCGCTTTCGGCAGCAAGAAACCCGTCCGTAGGCGCAGGCGGTTCTGACATTTCCGCGTTGTCAAAAACTTCCGCGATAAAACGGTAGCCGCGTTTGTGAACGGTTTCGACGTAGTGCGGCGCGCTTGCATTATCACCTAATTCGCGGCGAATTTCCTTGACCGCACGCATCAGCGCGTTGTCCGTCACGAAAGTTTCCTTCCAAATCGCCTCAAACAATTCCTGTTTTTCGACCACGCGCCCGCGCCGTTCAATTAGGTAGAGGAGAACATCGAACGCACGCGGCGTGAGCAATTTTGATTGTCCGCTTTTGCGCACCCGAAAGTTGTCGCGCTCAACGACGACATCATCGAAATAGTAATCAGAACCGTTGGACGGCTTCGAGTTTTCCATATCTGGTCAAAAAAAAGCGGCAAATTCAATAAAACACAGTGAAATGTCAGGTTTTAATCAGGTTTCAGTCATGCTTTAAAACTATGCCTCTAACTATACTCCCATTACAAAGATTTCCAAAAATAAATCTTTGCGCCGCAATTTACGACAATCCGGTCGTCGCGGCTGGAAAATAAACAAGCATAAAAAGGAGACAAAATCGTGAAAACAAACACAAAATCAAATTTGAAACAAAAGGTGATTCTAACCGTCGGCGGACTGATTTTTATCGGCTTGCTGGCGGCGGGAATTTCCACCTTCGGAAATCGGATGAATTTCGTCAGCACCGCACAGGCGCAGGAAGAAATAAAATCCAACGCGGAACGGTTCCCTTTCCCAAGACATTTCAGTTGCTCAAACGCGACGCTGACGGGCAGGTACGCGACCAGAGGCGACGGCTTCGTCCCCGGCGGACCGCCGCCAGCCCCGTTTGTTCCGTTCGCTACCGTTAGTATGATGACCTTTGACGGTTATGGTCATCTTTCCAATGACGTAACCACCAGCACTAACGGCGCGATTAACTCAAGCGTCAATCCCGGAACATATACGGTGGACGCCGACTGCACCGGAAGTATGACGATTACAATTCCCGCACCCCCTTTCCAACTCACTTTCAATCTCGTCATCGCAGATAGCGGAGAGGAATTTAATCTAATTGCCACCACGCCATCCGTCGTTACCGTCGGCGGCAAGCGGCTTCAATAAATTAGGCGGCTGATTCTCCATAGAAAGAAGCCGACAAAAAAGAAAACAAGGACACGAAGATTGACACATCAGTCTTCGTCTCCCTGTCTTCTTTAACCACATTGCTTCAAGATTATCTAGTCACCAGCATTCCGGTTTTGCAGGGCTTCACGTTCCTCGCCCGGCGATTGAGCTAATGGGCGCGGGACATCCGCAAGCTACAATTTGAGAACTTGGCTGTCCCGCATTACGCGATTTCTTCGGCGGCGCGTCCGATGAAACTTGTCCAAAAATTATGAAATACGAAAACGCGAAAAAACAAATTTTCTGTTGACTATAAACTCGCTGTCCTCGCGCTCGCATCCAATGACTTGTTTGGTCGCTCTGTTATTTTTACACGCATTCAAACTCTTCGCGCCCGTCTCTCTACCAAACATAACAACCTTTTTGAATTATGCCCTTTCGAGATTGGCAAATTTCTCAATCAGTTTCTTTTGTCCAAAACCGGGAAAACTGACGGTGAGTTTTACGTTGTCGCCCGTGCCTTCGCGCCGCAAAACCAAACCTTTACCGTATTTAGCGTGGCGGACGTGCGAGCCGGGAACGAACGAATTCGAATTTGTGATTGCCGATTGTGGATTCTTGTTTTGCGAAGACAACGCTCTTAATTTGTCCATGCCGGAAAGCGGTTTCGGCTTTTCTTCTCGACTTCCAGAGGCAGATGTTTGATTGCCGGTTGACGATTGCTGACTGTCGGTCTTTTTTTTGAAAAATTCGGCAATTGCTTCCGCATTGTTGTAGGTTTTCCCCGTATATAGATTTTTCGGCTTTTCGGTTGCCGTTCCGCCGCGCAGAGCAGTTGCCGCGTGCTTGTTATTTTGTGTCGTTGAACTTCTTGCAAACGAAAGCCAGCTTGAGCCGCGCGATAAATCCTGTATCAAATCGAGCGGCAATTCGTTTAAAAACTGCGAAGGTTCAGCCGTCATTTCCTCGCCGTAAACCCGGCGACGCATCGAATGAGTAACATATAAAATTTTCTCGGCGCGCGTGATTGCCACATAAGCCAGACGGCGTTCTTCTTCGAGTTCCTTCGGTTCGTTGATACTGCGCGAGTGCGGGAAAATTCCATCTTCCAAACCGACCAGAAACACAATCGGAAACTCCAAGCCTTTTGCAGAGTGAACAGTCATCAAAGTAACCGTCGCGTTACGGTCGAATTTGTCCATATCCGATGACAAAGCGGCGTGGTCAATAAAATCGCGCAAGCCGTTTGCCTCCTGTTTGTCGTAATCGACAGCAGCATTAACGAGTTCTTCCAAATTTTCAAGTCTCGTCGCCGATTCATCCGAATTTTCCGCACGCAGCATATTCGCGTAACCCGTATCTTCGATTGCTGCAATAACAACCTCGGTTACGGGTTTGTCGGTTGGCGAACTTTCGGTCAATTTGACCTGCAACTTTTCGATGACTTTTTTGAAGTTTCTTAACGCTTCCAAAGCACGCGCCGTTATATTCAAAGGCTGGTCGTATTTTTCGTCCGTAATAATCGCTAGCGCTTCCCAGTGCGAAACGCCGAAATCTCTGGCGCGAAAACTCAATTCGTCGAGCGACGTTTTGCCCAAACCGCGCGTCGGCGTGTTGATGACGCGAAGCAGCGCGATGTCGTCAAACGGATTTAAGACGAGTTTCAGATAAGCGATAACGTCTTTGACTTCGGCGCGCTCATAAAAGGAAAATCCGCCGACAATGTTGTAATCAATCCGCAGACGGCGAAAAGCGTCTTCAAACACGCGCGATTGCGCGTTAGTGCGGTAAAGAACGGCAATTCTGTCTTGCAGATTACGACGCTGATGTTCTTCGATTCGAGAAGCGACGAAACGCGCTTCATTGTCTGCGTCAAACGCTTGATAATAAAAAATCTTCTCGCCGCCGTCTTTTTTCGTCCAGAGTTTCTTTTCTTTGCGCCCTTCGTTATTGCTGATAATCGCGTCTGCGGCATCGAGAATCGTCTGCGTCGAACGGTAATTCTGTTCGAGCATTATGACTTTCGCATTCGGATAATGTTCTTCAAATGAAAGAATGTTTCCGATGTCAGCACCACGAAAGCCGTAGATTGACTGCGCGTCGTCGCCGACAACGCAAATGTTCTGCTGCTTTTCCGTCAAGTATTGAATCAAAGCAAACTGTAAAGCGTTCGTATCTTGATATTCGTCAACCAGAATATATTTAAATTTGTTGTTGTATTTTTCGCGGACTTCCTGAGACTTTCGCAGAAGCCGAACGGTTTTTATAAGCAAATCGTCAAAATCGAGCGCGTTGGCGTTGTTCAAGCGCTCTTCATACATTTTGAAGACGCGGGCAATCGCAGCGCGTCTTTCATCTGCATATTCAACACGCGAGGCATACATTTCAAAATCTTCGCCACGATTTTTCGACGCGCTGATTTGACTTTGCACAAGCCTGGCAGAAAGCTGCTTTTCGTCCAAACCGATGTCTTTAACGCACGCTTTGATAACTTTTTGCTGGTCGCTCGTGTCGTAAATCGTGAAAGATTTCGTATAGCCTTCCGAGAGATGTTCAATGTCCTGGCGCAAAATCCGAACGCAAAGACTGTGAAATGTTGCAATAAGCGGCGCGCTTTGCAATATCTGACCTTGAAGAAATGTATTGACACGCTCGCGCATCTCGCCCGCCGCTTTGTTCGTAAACGTTACAGCCAGAATGTTAAAAGGCGGAACATTCTTTTCGGCAATCAGATAAGCGATGCGCAAAGTTATGACGCGCGTTTTGCCCGAGCCTGCGCCCGCCAAAATTAATAACGCGCCTTCGGTTTGTTCGACGGCTTGGCGCTGCGGCGGATTGAGAGAAGATAAAATTTCCATAAAAAATGGTCAGTTGTCAGTTTTCAGCGGTCAGTTTTAAGTAGACAACGGTCAGGATAAAAATCTTGCTTTTGCTGACAACTGATAGCTGATCACCTGATAAGATTTTGTATAGCCTTGAATTGTTCGTGTTTCGAGTCGCGCAAAAGTTCAAAAAGCGCCATTTCGGTTGACGAAGGAACGACGCCGCTCATTTGCATTTTGCGAAGCGCGGTTTCTTTGTCTTGCGTAAAGCGCGAGCCGACACAATCGGTCAGGACGTGAACTTCAAAACCTTCATCGAGCAAATCATGCGCGGTTTGATTGACGCAGATGTGCGTCTCCAAACCGCAAAGAACGATTTGAGAAGCGTTTGTCATGTGCAGTTTTTCCATAAACGCGCTTGCGCCGCAAGAGCTGAACGCGGATTTTTCGACAAACTCAAACTCCGGCGGCAAGCTAAAAAGGATTTCCTCCGCCGTTCTGCCCAAACCTTTCGGGTATTGTTCCGTAACAATAATCGGCAAATTTAAGTTTTGAAATCCGCGCACGGCAATTGAAGCGCGCGAAACGATTTGCGCAAAATCGTTTATCGGGTTGCGAAACGCTTCCTGCATATCAACGACAACCAGCACGGTTTTTTCTCTATCTAAAATTTTGGGATGCGGCATTATATTTGATATTTTTTTGAAGTGATTTTTGTCTCAAAACCTTTATTCTTTTTTATTGCATTTGAAAACTTCATAAAATAAAAGCATATCTCAAAAAAAAACATTGCCAAAATTACGAGGTCTGATTTAAAATCAATTTTAACTCGAAACCTTAACGACGTAAAGACATCTTAAATTAACAATAGTTTAATCGAATAATATCCGCTTTTGTAATTTCACGATTGAAATTTACCTGCAAATGTAATGAAAATAAAAAAGTTATTTCCGGCAATAATTTTCGTTTTATTTGTTTTGTGTTTTTCGCAGCAAAGCGTTTTTGCCAAAGACGAATGGCTGCAAGTGCGCTCAAAGAATTTTAATTTAGTCGGAAACGCTTCGGAAAAAGACATTCGCCGCGTGGCGACCAAACTCGAACAATTCCGCGAAGTTTTGCGGCAGGTTTTAAATAAAGCAAATTTTAATTCGCCGATACAGACAACCGTCGTCGTTTTCAAAAACAACGCGGCTTACACGCCATTTAAACCAATCAAAGCAAACGGTAAAATCGATAAATATATTGCCGGTTATTTTCAGCCGGGCGAAGACGTAAATTACATCACGCTTCCGTCTTCGGGCAACGATTTCGGTACGATTTTCCACGAATACACGCATTTTATAGTGGACAATAATTTCGGTCGCACGAATGTTCCGCCCTGGTTTAACGAAGGTTTGGCGGAGTATTACCAAACTTTCAAAATCGAAGAAGACCAGAAAGTTACGCTCGGCGCGCTGCAGGATGAACACATTTTGCTTTTGCGCCAGAATAATCTCGTTCCGTTCGATACGTTTTTCAACATTGACGATTACTCGCTTCACGAGCAATCGGACGACGGCGTCGGCGTGTTTTATGCCCAGGCGTGGGCTTTGATGCATTATTTAATAAACGGCAACAGCGGCGCCAGACAAAAGCAGTTGTATAAATTTCTCGATCTCGTGATGAAAAACAAAACGCCGAAAGCGGCTTTCAGTGAGGCGTTTCAGAGTGATTACGCGGCGATGGAAAAGGAATTGAAAAATTACCTTACTCTAAACACTTATAAAATTACGGGCATAACATTCAAAGAGAAATTAACTTTCGATACCGAAATGCAAACTTTGCCGCTTTCCGAAGCGGAAGCCAAGGCTTATTTAGGCGATTTGCTTTATCACGGGCAAAGATTCGGCGAAGCGGAAGTGCTTCTACAACAGGCTTTAACGCTCAATCCGAATTCCGTACAAGCACAAACCACACTCGGATTGGTAAAAATGCGCCAAAAGAATTTTGCGGAAGCCAAAAAATACCTGGAAAAGGCTTTGCAGAACGACTCGAAAAATTATCTCGCCCAATATAATTACGCATACGTTCTGAGCCGCGAAGAAATGGACGAAGGCGGTTACGTTTTGAATTTCGCGGACGAGACTATCGAAAAAATGCGCGGGGCTTTGAAAAAGGCAATCGAACTAAATCCGAAGTTTGCCGAATCCTATAATTTATACGCTTTTATCAGCGTCGTTCAGAACAATGAAATTGACGAAGGCATCAATTACCTGCGCAAAGCGCTGGCAATAGCGCCCGGCAATCAATGGTATTTAATCCGGCTTGCTGAACTTTATATGCGGAAAAAGGATTTTCTTAACGCGAAAAACGTCGCGGGAAAAGTTTTCGACACGGCGGCGGATTCAACACTAAAAAACTACGCGCAAAGCACGCTCAAATCAATTGATACATACGAAAAACAGCTTGAAGCATTCAAGGATTCTCAAAATGGCACGTCGGCGGTTGCGACTTTTCATACTTACAATGAGAAGACTGAAAAACCTCTAACTGAAGAAGAACTCGGAAAAATGCGCGAGAAATTAAAGCTCGAATCGCTCAATGCGGCTTTGCGAAAACCCGGAGCGGGTGAAAAAAGAATTTTGGGTTTTTTGACCAAAATTGAATGCGGCGCAAAGGGAATTAGCTATATTTTCAAAGCCGACAATAAATTTTTAACTTTTACCTCAAAGGATTTTAGCTCTTTAACCTTAATATCTTACGAAGAAAAAATGAACGATAACCAATTCGGCTGCGGGCAGTTGAAAAAGGAAAGTTTCGCTGTTGTAACTTATCGTCAGAGTGCAAATCCCAATGCGAAAACGGCGGGCGAAATCGTCGCTATCGAATTTATGCCGACGGACTTTAAATTTTTGAATTAAACCGCTTCGGCTGGTTCTGCAAAATTGATTTTCGTCGAGGGGCGCGTGTCGGCTTTCAACACGCGCTCTAAAAATTTCAAGGTGTTTTCGCTTGCCTTTTTCTCATTTGCCGCGACACAATCGCCCGGAACGACAATTCGGTAATCGCGCAGATAAGCATCATTTGCCGTAAATAAAACACAAATATCGGTTGCGACACCGGTCAAAATCAAAGTCTTGCTTTGGAGATGTTCGAGCAGAATTTCGAGCGTTGTTGAATAAAAACCCGGATGTTTCGGCTTTAAAACAAAATAATCGTCTTCTTCGGGAGCGAGTAATTTGGCGATTTGTGCGCCGCGCAAACGTTTGTCAAGCGAATGTGCGAGCAGCTTTTTAAAGTCGGATTGCCATTTACCAAAATTATCGTTGACGTAGACTACCGGAATTTTTGCTTTTTTTGCTTTTTTCTTGAAGGCAGCCAATTTTTTCGCCATCGGCAAAGCGTTTTTAAAAAGTTTTTCGCCGTCTTCAAACTCAAAATCGCTGATAACGTCAATTAAAATCAACACCACATCTGATTTATCGGGAGCGTTTCCGTGTAGATTTTCGTTGTCAGACATTTTCTTTCGTCGAATTTTCCTTTTCTTTTAATTTTTTTTCCTTTAATTTTTTTGCGTCCGCTTTTTCCAGCTTCAATTGACGAAAGAAAAAAAAGCACGTAACCGTACAGACGATTAAAATTAAAATCATCATTGCGGCAATAAAATAAACTTCGGCAATCGAAAAATCAGCCATAAATAAAAGTTTAACCCGGCGAGATTACAAGGTAAAGAACGACCGGTTTTCTAAGTTGCGTTTTTATAGGCAAAACAAAAAGTTTAAGTCGTTCGATAATTTTCGGTAATTCAACTCGGCGCTTGATTGTCTGGAAATAAATTTTCTTCGGTTTCTATTACTATCTGCAGTTTTTCTCTATATAATTCGGGCATCGAACGCACCTTTTTGTTTTTATCGGTTACAACGTGGAGCGTTTCGCCTTCTGCCAGCAGCGTTTGATCTGACGCGCGATTAATTTCGTAAATAAAACGCAATGAACGGCTTCGGATGTCGGCAACATTTGTGCGGATGGTTACCAAATCCTCATAATACGCGGGTGATTTATAACGGCAATAAACTTCGGCGACAACCATCAGAGCATTTTCCTGCTCCTCCATTTCGAGATAGGAAAAACCGCGCGCGCGACAAAATTCGCTTCTGCCGAGCTCAAACCAGACCAGATAGTTTGAATGATGGACGATGCCCATTTTATCGGTTTCAGCATATCGAACGCGTATTTCTGTTTCGTGCCAGCCGTCCATAAAAAGAAGATGTCAGAGGTTAGTTCTTGTTTTTTACTAACCTCTGACCACTTGAATTTTTGCTGGGAGACAGGGATTCGAACCCCGATAGGCAGATCCAGAGACTGCAGTCCTACCATTAGACGATCTCCCAATAGCTAATAATTTAAGTGCCTAAAATTCCATTGTCAAATGCTTTATCGCTTTATAAACTTGCCTGAAAGAAAATTGACGGGCAAAATAAAAGCTAATGTCGGCTGATGGAAAGGAAATCGTAAATAATCGGCACGCTTTTTTTGAGTATCACATCAATGATAAATATGAAGCGGGAATTGCGCTGCACGGCACGGAAGTCAAAAGTGTGATGGCTGGGCGAATTCAGTTAAAGGAATCTTACGTTACAGTTAAAGAAGGTGAAGTTTGGCTTTTCAATGCGCATATTTCGCCGTATTCACACGGAAACATAAATAATCACGAGCCTTTGCGGACGAGAAAACTTCTGCTGCATCGAAAGGAAATCGGACGGCTGGAAAAAGAATTGACGCAGAAGGGAATGACGCTCATCGTAACGAGAATTTATTGGAAAAACAGGCGTATCAAATTTGAAATCGGCGTGGCGAAAGGAAAGAAACTTTACGACAAGCGCGAGACGGAAACAAAACGAACGGTCGAGCGGGAAACGCGCGCCGAGTTGAAGGAAAATCTCAGATAAGTTATAGATTATAAAAAGTTTTTAGGGGAAAAATAAAAAAACAAACAGAGGTAAATGAATGAAATCTAAGGCGATAACGGATAATTTTCAGGATGCCGACGTTAATGCGTTGGCAGTTGCGGTATTCAAAGACGAAAAACCGACGAACGGAGTTTTGAAAGAATTTGACACAATAACCGGTGGGCTTGTCGCTTCGACAATCAAAAGCGAAGAATTCAAAGGCGAAGCGGGCGAAACTTTGCTTTTGAGATTTATGCCGAAAGGAAAAAACAGAGCAGGCAGTGTTTTGCTAATCGGCGTAGGCGAAAAATCGGATTACAAAGCGCCAAATGTGGCGAAAGTTGCGGGAACGGCGGCGCGCTTTTTGCGAAAATGCAAGGCGAAAAGTTTTGCATTGATACCGCGCTGCGATGCTGCAGACGATGCGGAAGTCGCAGCCTGCGCGATGCAGGGCGTTATAACCAGTCAATTTGAACTAGATAAATACAAAACGCAGGAAAAAAACGGCACATCAATTGACACTTTCGTTTTGTATATTGAGGGCGCAAATTCAAAAGATTTGAAAAACGGATTGGAGCGCGGCGAAATCATCGGTGATTCGATGAATTTTACGCGCGACCTTGCAAACGAGCCGGCAAATATTTTGCCTCCGACGGAGATGGCAAACCGCGTGCAACAAATGGCAAAGGAAGCCAATTTGAAATGCGAAATTCTCGACGAGAAGCAGATGGAAAAACTCGGAATGGGTTCGCTTCTGAGTGTTTCACTCGGTTCGGCACAACCTGCGAAATTGATTGTTCTGCGATACGTGCCGAAAAAATCAACGGGCAAAAAAGGTGAAATGCTTGGGCTTGTCGGCAAAGGCATCACATTTGACACGGGTGGAATTTCCATCAAACCGGCTGAAAATATGGATGCGATGAAATACGATATGTCGGGCGGCGCGTCCGTTATCGGCACGATGCGCGCCATCGGTTTGTTAAAGCCGACGGTTCCGGTTTTGGGCGTCGTTGCGGCGGTAGAAAATATGCCTGACGGAAAAGCGACTCGCCCGGGCGATGTGGTAACAGCGATGAACGGCAAAACGATTGAAATCTTGAATACCGACGCCGAAGGACGACTCGTTTTAGCCGACGCTGTAGCTTACGCCGAACAACAAGGTGCGACGCGAATCGTTGATATGGCAACTTTAACCGGCGCGGTCATCATCGCGCTCGGTGATTCGCACACGGCAATTTTAGGCAACGACCAGCAATTGATTGACGAAGTTATCGAATGCGGAAAGGACGCGGGCGAAAATTTCTGGCAATTGCCGGTCGGCGCAGGTTACAGCAAAGGCATCAAATCCGACATCGCAGACATAAAAAATATCGGTCCGGCGCGTAAAGCGGGAACGATTATGGGCGCGGTATTTATTGAGGAATTCGTGGATAAGGCGAAATGGGCGCATCTGGATATTGCCGGAACAGCCTGGGCTGACGCGGAAAAACCGCATCACTCGAAAGGTCCGACGGCGGTTGCCATTCGTACCCTGCTCAAATTGGTGGAAAAATCTCAGTAAAAAAATAAAAGTTTAATCACTCGAAAAGCAAAGACAGTCAATATAACAGTCTTTGCTTTTTGTTTAGAGCAAAGTTAAACTTTTGATGTTTTCAGAAACCAAATTAGCAAAATATTTATGAAAATTCACGAATACCAAGGAAAGGAAATTTTGAAACAATATGGCGTTCCTGTACCGCGCGGCATCGTTGCTCGAACGCCGGAAGAAGCCGAGCGAGCGGCGCGCGAATTAGGAACTGACATCGTTGTTGTTAAAGCGCAAATTCACGCGGGCGGACGCGGCAAAGGCGGCGGCGTCAAACTCGCCAAATCGCCGGAAGAAGCGCGCGAGATTGCCGAAAAGATGCTTGGAATGACGCTTGTTACGCACCAAACCGGCGCGGAAGGACGCGAAGTCAAAACACTGCTTATCGAAGAAGGTTTGCCGATCGATAAGGAATTTTATTTGGGAATCACCCTCGACCGCGTTACGGGCAGAAATGTTTTTATGGCTTCGCAAGCGGGCGGAATGGACATCGAAAAAGTCGCTGAGGAAACACCCGAATTGATTTTGAAGGAAGCGATCGACCCGGCAGTCGGGCTTCGTCCGTTTCAAGCGCGCCAGCTTGCATTCGGTTTAGGTTTGCCGTCGGAATTAGTCAATCAAGCGGCGAGTTTTATGACCAAGTTATACGAGGCTTACGAAAAAAGCGACGCCTCTTTGTTGGAAATCAATCCGTTTTTGCTCACCAAAGATAATCGCCTGATAGCGCTCGATGCGAAAGTAAATTTCGACGACAACGCAAATTATCGCCACAAAGATTACGCCGAATTAAGAGACTTAAACGAAGAAGAACCCCTGGAAATTGAAGCCTCGAAGTTCGATTTAAACTATATTAAACTCGACGGCGACATCGGTTGTATGGTCAACGGCGCGGGTCTTGCCATGGCGACAATGGACATTATAAAGCTGGCAGGCGGCGAGCCGGCAAACTTTTTGGATGTCGGCGGCGGCGCGTCGCAGGAGCGCGTCGAACAGGCTTTCAAAATTCTGCTCGCCGACGAAAACGTCAAAGCCGTTTTGATAAACATTTTCGGCGGCATCGTGCGTTGCGATATGGTGGCTAACGGCGTTGTAGCGGCGGCGAAAAATTTAGGCATTTCCGTTCCGATTGTCGCGCGTCTGGAAGGCACAAACGTCGATGAAGGCAGACGAGTTTTGAAAAATTCCGGCATCAATATCCTGACCGCAGACGGTATGCGCGACGCGGCTGAAAAAGTCGTTTCGGCGGCAAACGCTTCGTATTAAATCTATAAAATTTACAAAATGCGCTTTCTTTTCACTGGCGGAAACCGGAATTTACAAACCGTGTTTCCGCCTTTGTTTTTGCGTTTTCGATTAGAAGATTCGCCTGCGCTTTGTTATATTTAAAGAAACTGAATAACCATTCATTACAAAAGAAAAACATATGATTGAACGCGAACAATTGGAAATGGACGTGGTTTTTGTCGGCGCGGGTCCGGCGAATTTAGCGGCGGCGCTTCACTTAAAAAATTTAATAAAAGAACACGACGATTTAATCGCCAAAGGCAGAAAACAGGGAAAGCCGCTCGGCGATTTGGAAATTGGAGTTATCGAAAAAGGCGCGAACGTCGGCGCGCATATTTTGTCGGGTGCAGTCGTTGACCCGATTGCACTGCGCGAATTGATGCCGGATTTTCTCGAACAAGGCTGTCCGGTTGATGCTGTTGTTACCGAAGACGCTTTCTGGTATTTGACCGAAAAGCGCGCTCTTGTTGCTCCGATTACTCCGACGCCGCTTAAAAATCACGGGAAATATATTTTGTCTCTGAGTCGAATGTGCGAATGGTTAAGCGAGAAATGCGAGGAAGCCGGAGTTAATATTTTCCCCGAATTTCCCGGCGCGGAAATGCTTTACGACGAAAACGAGCGCGTAGTCGGTGTCAGAACGGGCGACAAAGGAACGGATAAAGAGGGAAAACCGAAAGACAATTTCGAGCCGGGCGTTGACCTTTTCGCAAAAGTTACGGTTTTGGGCGAAGGCTCGCGCGGCTCGCTTGCCAAACAATTAACGCAGCGTCTTGGCTTGAACGAAGGCAAAGAGCCGCAGGTTTTCTCGCTCGGCGTCAAAGAACTTTGGGAAGTTCCAGCCGGAAATTTCGATGAAGGGCGTGTTATTCACACGCTCGGTTTTCCTTCGGATACAAAAACTTACGGCGGCGGCTGGATTTACGGAATGAAAAACAACGTCATCAGCATCGGCTACGTTACCGGTTTAGATTACATTGACCCATTGCTCGATATGCACGCCGAGTTTCAAAAATTCAAAACTCACCCGGCGATTGCCAAAATTTTAGCAGGCGGCAAAATGCTCAAATACGGCGCGAAGGCTATAAACGCGGGCGGCTGGCACACAATGCCGAAACTTTACGCCGACGGAGTTTTGCTGGTCGGTGATTCGGCTTCATTCCTGAACGGTCAGCGAATAAAGGGAATTCACATGGCGATGAAATCGGGAATGCTCGCGGCTGAGACAATTTTAAGTGCTTTCGATAATGAAGACTTTACATCGAAAACTCTACGGCAATACGAAGAAAAGGTTTATCACAGTTGGATCTATAAGGAACTTTACGCCGTCAGAAATTTTCACGCTTCGTTCCAAAAAGGTCGCTGGTCGGCGCTCGTCAACGGCGGTTTGCAATTTATATCGGGCGGTTTGGCGTGGGGTTTTATGCCAATGGAACATCACGTCGCCGGTCACGAGCGAATGAAAACTCTTGTCGAATACAAATACAAAGACGAAGCAGACAATCGTCGTTATTCCAATCTTAAAATCGACAAACAATTGACTTTCGATAAAATTACTGACGTTTATCACGCGGCGGTATCGCACGACGAAGATCAGCCGTCACACTTGCACATACTGGATACGGAAATCTGCGCGACGCGCTGCGCGGAAGAATACGGCAATCCGTGCCAGCGTTTTTGTCCGGCGGCGGTTTATGAAATGGAGGAAAATTCTAAAACCGGGCGGCGCGAAATAAAGGTAAATTTCTCGAACTGCGTCCACTGCAAAACCTGCGACATCGCCGACCCGTATCAAATCATCAATTGGGTAACGCCCGAAGGCGGCGGCGGTCCGAATTACAAAGGAATGTGAATATTTAACATTTAACATTTATCAAATTGTTCAATGTTAAATATTAAATGTTAAATAAAAAGCGGAATATAAATTGCTTTCTAAAATTTTTATATTCTTTTGTTCTAAAAGGATACAAATTATTAAGCAGGAGAAAAACAATGTCAATACCGAATAAAGATGAAGTCGAGGGCAAATTTGACCAGGCAAAAGGTTGGGTCAAGGATAAAACCGGCGAAGCGACCGGTGACAGAGATTTGGAAGCCGAAGGCGAAGCGGAAAACGCCGCTGGCAAAGGTCAGGAAAACTGGGGCAAAGTTAAACGCGGGGTCGGCGATGCGGTTGACGCAGTCGGAGATGCGATTAGCGACACCGGAAAAGATGTGAACAGGGCTTAGAAAACAAAAGCGGAAAACTAATTTATTGAAAAATGAAATTCAGTTTTCCGCTTTTTTGCGTCTAAAAGGATGTATAATTTTTTTGAATGAAATTAGCCGAGAGTTCCCGCCGAAAGTTTGAAATATTTTTTCGTCAACAGTTTAAAAATGAACAATTCAAACTGCCGGGAATTTATTTTTATACCGGAAGATTCTCACTATTTTTAACCACGATGTTAAACATTCACGGCATAACCGTCGGCAGAAGTGTTTTCGTCAAACCGAAATCAGTAACGTTTTTAGAAAATAAAAAATATAAAATTCAAGTTGAACTTGCGGCGCACGAAATCGCGCACGTTTTACAATTTGAACGCGAAGGCTTTTTTCGCTTTTTATATAAATACTCAAAGAGTTTTGCGGGGAATTTAAAGCAAAAGGGAAATTTCAATTCAATTTCGCGGCAGGAAGCATACTGGGAAATTCCTTTTGAGATTCAAGCGCGCGACATTGCCGCAAAATTCGTCAAATGGAATGAAGACTTTCAATCAAAAAACCTTTAAGATTCAAATCAGTAATTATTTTTCACTCAAAACTTCGTAATCTATTTTTCCTTCGTCGAGTTCTTTCATTGCAATACGGGTTGATTTGCTTTTGCGCGGGTCCATATCGACGCGCGGATTTGCGCCGCGCTGAATTTGTTTGCTGCGCTGAGCGGCTAAAATAATTTTGCGGTATTTCGAATCGTTTTGCGACGTTGCACCGGTTCTATTGTTTGTTTCCTCGGTTTGTTCTTCGTTTTCTTCGACCATATTTATTTCTACTCTCCTAAAACGTTTGATGCAGAAGCATCAAAACTATCTAAAATAACTCGAATCGCATCCATTTGTCTAACTCGCTTTTGTCTTTCGGCTAAAATTATCGTTTCTAAATTTTTTGACGCCTTTGTAACTTCATCATTTATAACAATATACTCAAACTCAAAAAAATTCCGGACTTCGCCAAATGAATTTTGCAAACGAACGGACAAATCTTGTTGTTTCTCGGTTTTTCGCTCAATCAAACGCCTGCGCAAAACTTCAAAAGATGGCGGCAAAATAAAAACGGAAACGGCTTCGGGAATTTTCGCGCGCACATTTTTTGCGCCCTGAACATCGATTTCGAGTATTATGTCGTGTCCGAGATTCGTTTCTGCCGCAATCTGTTTGAGTGACGTTCCGTAAAAATTTCCGTGAACTTCGGCGTATTCGAGAAATTCACCTTTTTCAATCAAATTTTTAAATTCATTAACCTCGACAAAAAAATAATCGTGCCCGTTTACTTCACCTGCACGCATCGGGCGCGTCGTGTATGAAACCGAATAACCGATGTTCGGCACGTTTTTCAGAACTTCTTTTATCAAAGTCCCTTTCCCGCCGCCCGACGGCGAAGTGATAATAATTAAATTACCTTTCATATAATGGTGAATGTTGAATGGTGAATGGTGAATGGAAGAAATAATTTTAATTAACCATTCATCTCTCACCATTCACCATTATTCAACGTTTTGAATTTGCTCGCGGATTTTCTCGATCTCCGCCTTGATTGCTAAAGCAGATTCTTTGACCGTTAAATTGTTCGTTTTGGAAGAAATTGTGTTGGCTTCGCGGTTTAATTCCTGCGTCAGGAAATCGAGTTTTTTGCCGACTTCCGTTTCCTGATTTATAATGGAGCGAAATTGTTCGAGATGACTTTTCAGACGCGAGATTTCTTCGGAAATGTCGCTTTTGTCAGCCAAATACGCGACTTCCTGAGCGAGTCGAGCCTGGTCTAACTCGATTTGCGTTTCACTTTTTCTCAATAAATTTTCGATACGCTTGTTTAAACGCTGGCGATATTCTTCGGCGACAGTTTCGCTTTCGGTTTCGATTTTCGGAAGTTGATTTTCGATTGCCGAAAGGCGCGTTTCAAGTTCAGCTTGCAGCGTTTCGCCTTCTGTCTCGCGCATTTTTTCAAGCTCTTCCAAAGCGTCCAGGCAGGCTTTTTCAATCGCTTCGGCAAGATTTTGGTTAATGTCGTTTTTTTTCGCCTGTAAAACGTTCGGCAGCCGTGCTATTACGTTCAAATCCGGCTCGCCGGAAAGGGAAAAATCTGTCTGCATCTCGCGCAAAGCCGACAAATAACCGGAAATCAGCGGGCGATTCAATTCATAAGCAACGTCGCCGGTTTGCTCGACGTTGACATAAACATCAATTCTGCCGCGCGAAAGACGGCTTGTAATAAGCCGTTTCAATTGAGTTTCGAGCGTTTGGAATTCGTTTGCAAGACGCAAACTAACATCCAGAAAACGATTGTTGACGGTTTTTATTTCGACTGCGACATTAAAATCTTCTCCCGCCGCCTGTCCATGTCCGAATCCGGTCATTGATTTCATTTGTCAGTGGTCAGTGGTCGGTGTTCAGTAGTCGGTTAAATCAGATTTACTCTGACCACTGACCACTGACCACTGACCACTGTTTTCATCCTCCAGAAATTGTAGTTCGTAAAGTTTTTTATAAATGCCGCCTTTTTCTAAAAGTTCATTGTGCGTTCCAATTTCTACAATTCGTCCGCGTTCCAAAACGACGATTTTATCGGCGCGTCGAACGGTCGAAAGCCGGTGTGCTATGACGATTGAAGTTTTGTTTTGCATCAAATTCGCCAAAGCCTTTTGCACCAGACTTTCCGATTCGGTATCGAGCGCGCTGGTCGCTTCGTCCAAAATTAAAACCGGTGCATTTACCAGGACGGCGCGCGCGATAGCAATTCTCTGACGCTGACCGCCCGAAAGAAAAATTCCGCGCTCGCCGACCAGCGTGTCAAAGCCTTTCGGTAATTCTCCAATAAAATCACTGGCAAAAGCGATGCGTGCCGCTTCCGCGATTTCCGCCTCGGTTGCGTCGGGTTTTCCGTAAGAAATATTATAACGAATCGTGTCGTTAAACAGCACGGTTTCTTGGGTTACGAGCGCGATTTGTTTTTTTAAAAATGAAATTTTCGCATCTCGTAAATCAGTTTCATCCCAGAAAATCGTGCCGCTCGACGGGTCGTAAAGACGCTGTATCAATTTTATCAAGCTGGATTTTCCGCCGCCGCTCTCGCCGACCAGAGCCACCATAGCGCCTTTTGGTATTTCCAAATTTATATTTTTTAGAACCGATTTTTCGTCCTGTTGATAATTGAAAGAAACATCATTGAGTTTGATTTTGTCTTGCAAAGGCTTGAGTTCAAGGGCGTTCGATTTTTCCGGCAAGGCTTCGGTTTCATCCAAAATATCCCAAACGTCGCGCGCGGCGGCAAATGCTTTTGTGATTTCGTTGTGCTGGCGCGAAATTTTTCGCATCGGGTCGTAGCTTGAAAAAAGGAAAAACAGAAATGTGAAAAACTGTGCGGCTTCCATTCTTCCGGTGTTTATCTCGCGCAGACCGAAAAATAAAAATATTACGACGGCAATAATACCGATTAAAGTAATAATCGGCGGCGAAATAGCGGCGATTTTTCCCGACCGAAGATTGGCGCGCGCGATAATTCTTGCGACATTCGCAAACCGCAATTTTTCTCGTTCTTCAGCGCGATAAGCATTGACGATTGTAAAATTGGCAAGTGATTCCTGCACCGTATCGGTTAAAAGTTTATTACCTTCAAACGATTCTTCGGAGAGTTTTCGGAGCGATTTGCTGAATTTCGCCGTCAAGGTTCCGATAATCGGTGCGATAATCATTGCTCCCAGCATCAATCGCCAATTGTAATAAAAAGCAGCACTCAAAAAAACAACGAGCGTAACGGTTTCGCGGAAAACGTCGCGCAAATTCGATGAAACCGCTAATTCAATTGCCGCCGCACTTGCGACAAGACGCGAGACGAGAAAGTTTGTTCTGTGTTTTTGAAAAAAACTTGCCGATTGATTCAAAAGATGCGCGTATAATTCCTGCCTTAATTGCAAAACGGCTGATTGACCGATTTTTGCCATCAAATACGAAGAAAAATATTCGGAGATTCCGCCCAAAACTCTAAAACTAATAAGTAAAACGGAAATCATCGCCCATGCCGTAAACCAATCGTTTTCGGGGATTAGTTTTTGTAAACCGTAAAGCGTCTCGGCGCTTTGTCCGGCGTTAAAAGTCTGCTTGAAAATCGGAACGAGAAGTGCAAGGGTCGCGCTCTCGAAAAGCGCGCCGAAAATCATTGCGACGAATGCCAGAACGAACGTCGAGCGATGCGGGCGGAGATATCTTAAAAGTCGTTTGAAATCGTTCATTGCAGTGTAAATTATTGAATATACTTTACTCGTGCCGGAAAACCAAAACCTCTTCATCGCTTAAAAATATGGTAAGATTTGCAACGCCGACTGATTGGACGGCATCTTTTTAATTGTAAAAATCTTCTGCGGAGACATCAATGAAAATTCATAAAGCATTCAAATTACTCGCCCTGGTTTCTTTTTTATTTTTATTAAACGTTACAAATTTCGCTCAAGTTGACGTTGCCCGTCAGACGACGGCGATAACTTACCCGCAGGACGAAGTGGTTTATGTGCAGTTTCGCGGTACAACGCGCTTTCCGCGTATGAAAGGCGAAGCGAAAATGAAACGAACTTCAAAGAACGGAACCGAGATTGATTTGTCGGTTTCAAAAATGCCGCGCCCGTTTGAACTCGGCGCAGGTTATGCAACTTATGTTTTGTGGGCGATTTCGCCCGACGGACAGATTGACAATCTCGGCGAAATAAAGCGTCGCGGTTTTTTCGATTTCGATTCAAAAATGTCTGTTACGACGCCGCTGCAAACTTTCTCTTTGATTATCACGGCTGAACCGCATTTCCTCGTGCGGCGTCCGAGCCAGACGATTATGCTGGAGAATTTGAGTCCGTATGCGCCGAGCGGAAGAACGCCGGCGACGACACGCGCTATACAGTATTTCGGAAATTCGAGCGATTACTTCCGCGACGCGAGAACGCCGGAAATTGCCGAAACCGATTATGCTAAAACGCCTTCGACGATTTTGCAGGCGAAACAAGCCGTTGCGCTGGCGAGATTTGCCGGAGCGCAGCGCGACGCCGTCGAAGAATTGCAGCAAGCCGAAACGCTTTTGCAAAGTGCCGACGCTGCCTGGCGTGCCGGACGAGATGAGGAACAGGTTGATATTTCGGCGCGTCAAGCAATCGGTGTGGCTGTCAAAGCTGAAACAACCGCCGCAGCGCGCCGTGAAGCGCGCGAAAAACGCAATGAAAAAACTCGTTCGGACGCGGAAATTCGCCAATCGGAAGAGAAATTTACAGACGCGCAAAACGAAGTCGCCGCTTTGAAATCCGAACTCGCGCGCGAGACCAGAAACCGCGAACTTGCCGAACGCGACGCTTCAAATTACTCGAATCAAATAAAAGATTTACAAGCCGAATTAGGCAAAGCGCGCGAAGAACTCGGGCGAACAAAAACCGAAGCCGAAGGCGCCAATCAAAGGCTGGCGAACATTGAAAGTCAAAATCAAGCGCTAGAACAGCAGCGCGAAAAGGAACAGCGTTTGAACCAAACTCAAGCGAACATTCCGGTTTTGATGCAGTCGCTCAAACGCTTTGGTGTGGTTAAAAGAGACGAGCGTGGAATTGTTTTAACTTTACCGGAAAATTATTTTACGGGAACGAGAACGAGCAGTTTTGCGCCGAATGGTGAAACGAATCTGAATTCGCTCGGCGAAGTTCTGGCAAGCAGCACGGATTATAAAATTTTGGTCGAATCGCACACCGACGACAAGGGAACGCCGGAAGAATTGCAAACTTTAACCGGACAACGCGCGCAATCGGTCGTTGGTAAAATCATATCGCTCGGCGTTGCGCAAAATCGTCTTGAAGCAAAAGGCTTGGGCGCGAGTTTTCCGATTGCGCCGAATACGACAAACATCAATCGCGCTAAAAATCGTCGCGTTCAGATTGTTTTAACACCGATTGAATAATTTGCCGGAAGTTGTTTTGGGTTCGATTGAAGGATGAGAATTGCGAAAACTGTTAAATACTTACTAACTTCGCAAAAAACATTTTCGCTGCAAAAAAACTTCTTGACAGGTAACCGGAAAACAATATACCCTCGTTGCGAATTTATAAAAATGTAATTTACTCTCAGTAAACAGTGCTTTTTGTAAGCCCTATACCCTCTGACTTATTATGTTAATCCGGTAAATTCACACTACTCGATAAGGACGCATCCGGGTTAAGTTATCGTTCGACGACGACGAGCGGCAATACAATGACCGGACAGGGAACAGAAGGCGCGCCCGCAGAGCTTGACCCGTTGGCGGCAATGTCGGACTCTCATCACCGTATCTGTTTGCTAGCGGTGGTGAAAATGGCGGATGTTCGATTGAGCTTGTTTCAATCCAACCTTCCAACCGGTAGATTACGAACAGCGTTTTAAAGCCGTTAGAACAATTGTTTGATTAATCTTTCAACACCTGAATTCGGTCGGGCGGAAGTCCGACCATACATTCGTCGCCGATGTTTAAACCGACGAGGCGCAAAACTAAAGCATTTAAAGTTAAGCCGTCGGCATCGAGTTCGATAAGAGTTGTTGCGCCCAAATACTTGACGCCGGAAATTTTGGCTTTTAGCAGATTGTCTTCGGGAAAAGACGCGCCGAATGAAATTGAAATATGCTCGGGGCGAATGGCAAGCGTAACGTTTTGATTGATTGCGCCGAGGGCGCTTTTGTCGATTCGGTCGGTAAAAATTTGATGTTCGCCTTCGGCGGTCTGAAATTCCGGCGTATCGGTCTTGCCGGAAGTTAAACGTCTGGCTTCGATTAAATTATTTCGTCCGGTAATGCGCGCGACAATTACCGAATTCGGATTTTCATAAATTTCGCGCGGCGTTCCCGTCTGTTTTATCTCGCCGTCATGAAGCACGGCGACACGGTCGCAGATTAAAAAAATTTCGTTAAAATCATTCGTCGCAAAAATGACGGCTAGATTTTTCTCCTTAACCTTTTGTCGGAGCTTTTTGCAATTTTCCTCGCGCGTTTCTCTGTCCATAAAGCAGAATTGATTGTCCAGCAGAAGAACGCCTTCGGCTGTATGCAAAGCATTTTCAAGAGCTAAAACCTGACCGATACCATCTGACAATTCGGAGGGAACTTCGGCTTTGAACATCGTTTTCCAAAAAGATTCGTTTGATAATTTTGGGAAATGAAATCGACGCTCTGTGCAATTTAAGCCGCTTACGTCATCGGCGTCGAAGAAAACTGTGCCGCCGTTGTGTTGAATTTCACCAGCGATAGCGCGGATTAGAGTTGATTTGCCGACGCCGATGACGCCGAATATGCCGAGTATTTCACCCTTTTCGACTTGCAGCGAAACATCTTTGATAACCCAATTTTCACCGTGTCTTTTGAAAAGATTGTTGATGATAAGCGACATAATCTTAACGGATATTTGAAACTTTAAGGGAAAATCTGCGTGCAAAGTGAAAGTATGCTTTTGTCATCCGAATAAGGCAAGTATAATAAAAACCGTTTGAGGAAAATTATGGCAAATGAGAATCCGAATTTGAAGAGAAAAATTGTCCATGCCGGCGGTTGGACGCTTGCCAAGCGCGTCGCAAAATCAATTCCATATGTGGGAACTGCAATGGCAATCGGTTTGGTCGGCTACGACATCAAGCGAAAAGGCGTCCTTAAAGGCGTTTTAAATGCCGGAATTGACGCGATTCCTTTTGTTGGAGCAGGCAAAAACATTGTCGAATTTTTTACCGGCGATTTGCTTCCCGACAAAGATTTACCGAATCAGAAAAGATAAAATTATGAAAACCATAATCCGAAAGTCGAAAGGAATTTTTGCATCCGCATTGACGTTTTTGTTTTGTCTGTGCGTTTCGTTTTCAGTCGCGGAGGCGCAAACCGCAAAGCGCAAAACAAGGCGAACGGCGCGACCGGTTGCCATTTTAACTCCTTTGCCATCACCGCAGCAGACCGAGCCGGAAATCATCAGCCGCGCCGAAGACAATCAAAACGAAAATCAAATCGTCGTCGTTCCGCAAAATCAATTGACAGAACCGGAAAGTCTGGAAAATAAAATTGATAAAGTCGGCGACGGGATAAAAGATTTAAAAACGCGCGTCAAATCTCTCGAATCCGGCAAAACCAATGCTTACGACGAAAAGCAAAAACGTCTGTTGTTGAATCTGGATATTTTAACCAGAGCCGAAACTCGCTCGGAATCTTTGCGAAAACAGCTTTTCGATATGATTGAAAAGGAGAGTACCGTCAAAACGAGGCTCGAACAATTAGAAAACGATTCGCGTCCTGAAATGATCGATCGCACGGTTGCTTTTGTCGGTTCGATGCGACCGGAAGAACTGCGTGATGCTCGCCGCAAAAATATGCAAAGCGAAAGGCAAAATCTGCAAAACCTTTTGACGGAAATCCAGAGCAGCCGCACCAGCCTGGAATCGAATCTTCAGAAAGCCGACATTTTAGTCGAAAAGTTGCGCTCTAAATTAGAGAAAGATATTGACGACGCTCTGGCGGCAGACGACGATACAAATAAATAATTTCAAACAAAAAATTTCGCCGTTAAATTATTTTGTCTTGGCTTTCGGTTTTGCCGGCTTTACATTTTTATCGCAATTTCTAACCGCTGCCATCACCGCTAATGTCTTCAAGTATTTATCGGTAAAACTTTCCGCGTGCATCAGCGCGCCTTGAAAATCCTTTCGACTGATTTCGTAAAAAGTCTCGTTCAAATCAAAACCCGGCACATCATAACCGGCGTAAAACATAAATCCTTTGCCCGTAATCTGCTGCATTTGAAAACTCGAAAACAAGTCAGGACTCTCGAGCGCATTTGCCGTTTTTATCGCCAGTGAAAGCGAATCGAGCGCGTTTGAATGGTTAATCTTTTCATAGACATTTGCCAAGCCGAGCAAAACCTGCGCTTTCTCGACCGAATCCGGCGCTTTCGCCGCCATTTGGTAAACTTCGCGTAGCGCGTCGAGCGATTCGTATTTCGCACTCGGTTCTTTCAATTTGGCTTCGGCAATGTCAAAATACAAAACGGCGCGATGTTCGATTTTTGCGACTTTTTCCGCGTGTTTTCTGGCGTCGTCAAAACGCTTTTCTTTGGTCGCCAGCTTTGAACGCTGAAAATAAAAATAATTAATTGTTCCGTCGCGCCCCTTTTCATCACGCATCTTATCGAGCCAACTTTCCGCCGCCTTGAATTCTTCTTCTTTCTTAGCGGCAGTTGCCAGTTGATAAAGTTGAAAATCTTCTAATTTGCCGTCAGCATCGGCTTTTTCAACATCTTTTAATTTTTCGTCAAAAGATTTATTAAAATTTTTGCCCGATTCACTGCGTTTGTCGGCGGCATCCATAATTTCGTTGGAAACGACGGAACTTGCCTGCAATTTTGCTTGCGTAAACGTTTGAACAAGGTCGGGAAACTGCTGCGAAACGAGCGGTTCGAGTTCGCTTAAAGCGATGACGGCGACGGCTGAGTCGGGCGTATTGGTTTGCCCTGATTTAGCCGTGTTTTCCGATGTTAACTGCAAAACACGGCGAAAAAGCGTTGCCAGAAATTGCCGCTTTAAGTTCGGATTTGGCGAAAAATTTGCGGGAACGCTCGTGCCGAGACTGTATTTTTCGACACCGAAAATCCTTTCGCGCCCGAACGGATATGCCGAAAGATACAGCAGCCGGAAGACTTCGGTGTTGGAGTAATTATTGAGCAATTCCGCGTAAATTTGGTCGGCAAGCGGCTGATTGTTTTTAGCCATCTGATAGAGACTAAAATACCAACTGTTTATCAGCGGGTAACGCATCGCGCGACGCGCAAGCGAGAGAGCTAAATCGGGGTTGTCTTTGGCAATTCTGGCGGCGATGCCTATAATTTGCTGAACTTCGCGCTCTTTATCAAAACTGCCGCGCGTATCTTTTTCCTTATCTTCGTCAAACTCTTTGAGAACGATTTCGGTCAGTTTTTTCGACCATTGCGCATCGCGCCTGGCGATGGCTTCGATAACCATAAAACGGTAATCGGGTTTCGGAGCAATAAAACCTTTACTTTCAGATTTTTCAAAACCTTTTTCATGATAGCGATTTTGAGCGACCTGAAACGCTTCGGCAAAATAACGGCGCGCAGATTCATCGTCGCTTGTCCACAAATAATCGGCTACTTTGATTAGAACATTGGTGCGCTGGTCGGTTTCGCCGAGCGTTTTACTAAAATCAGCTTGCTGTTCAATCAATTGACGGGCAAGAAGCGCGTCGCATTGTTTGACCAAATTTTTTGGCGTTGTTTGAGCAAATAAGTTTGAAGCCGCAAAAAATAAACAAAAAGTTAGTAAAAAATGTAAGTGTTTCATAGATTTTTCTCCGCCGGATAAATTGTTCCACGCAATTAAACTAACTTTGTTTCGACTTTTATTGCAAGAAAATTTATTCCGGTGCGTTCAAAATTTATTTAACAAAGCGCAAATTAAAAAAACCGCACTGAAAAAGTTCATAATTAAGGAGAAAACCTATGAGATTCCAGAACGCGAAAAGCATTTTCTGCCTAATGTTTGTCGGATTTTTAACCGTTGTTTCGGCAAACGCACAGGGCGTAATTGTTCCGATTATTTGCGACATTCGCCCATGCCGTCCGATTCCGCGCCCGCGTCCGATTCCAATCCCAAACGCTCTTCCGGTTAAATCAATTCAATTAGACACAAAAATTAACGGGCAAGTTGCGACGACGCACGTCGAGCAGGTTTTTCGTAACGACACACCTTACACTTTGGAGGGAACATATTTTTTTCCGATTCCCGAAACGGCTTTGATTGTGGAGTTTGCGATTTGGGAAAACGGCAGAAAACTTGTCGGCGAAGTCAGAAGTCGGGAAGAAGCAAGACGAATTTATGATGAAATCGTCAGACGCCGGCGCGACCCTGGACTGCTTGAATATGCCGGAAAAAATTTGTTTCAGGCTTCGATTTTTCCGATTCCGCCGAACTCTGACAAAAAACTTGAAATCACGTATTCACAAGTTTTGAAAGCCGAATCGGGGACTGTCGCTTATCGTTATCCGCTCGGCACGGGCAGAAATTTATGGGCGAATCCGCGTCCGGTTCAATTTCCGCTGGCGGAAGGCGATTCTCCGAATAATAATCCAAGAAACTCGCAAAAGTTCGGCACAATTTCCGGCAAAATCGAAATCGAAGGACGCGAAGCGCTGCGAAACGTTTATTCGCCTTCGCATAGAATCGAAGTCCAGCGCAGAGGCGAAAAATCGGCGACTGTTTCGTTTGAAACAAACGGCGACGACAACGATTTTCAGCTTTTTTATGGATTATCGAACAATGATTTCGGCTTGTCGCTTTTGACTTATCGTGAAGCCGGCAAAGACGGTTATTTTCTGTTGCAGCTTTCGCCGAAAGACAACCTGACGGAACGCGAATTAGTTAATAAGGATATTGTTTTCGTGCTTGATACGTCGGGTTCGATGGCGGACGAAGGCAAAATGGAAAAGGCGCGCGCCGCTTTACTGTTCGGCGTCAGAAACCTGCGCGACGGCGATAGGTTTAACATCGTAAATTTTGCCGGCGAAGAACATTTGATGGAAAGCAGTTTGATTACGGCAAACGCGCATGGCAAAAAACGAGGCGAAGAGTTTGTCAAAAAGCTCGTGCCGACCGGCGGAACGAATATTAACGACGCTTTGAGGGCGTCGCTCCGACAATTTGATTCTTCAGACAGACCGAAAATGCTGGTGTTTATAACGGACGGTTTGCCGACGGTCGGAGAATCAAACGTCGAAAAAATCATCGAAAACGCCAGGCAAATAAAGGTCGAAGGTTTGCGCCTTTTCACATTCGGCGTCGGTTACGATGTCAATACGGCACTTCTCGATAAACTCGCTTCGGAAAATTCAGGCGTTGCCGATTACATCGAACCAAAAGAAGATTTGGAAGTGAAGGTTTCAAACTTTTTTACGCGGGTTAATTCGCCTGTTTTGACCGATTTGGAAATGGATTTCGGCGGCATCCAAATTGATTTGCTTTATCCGCGAACGTTAAATGATGTTTTCAAAGGTTCGCAGTTGACGTTAATCGGGCGTTACAAAAATACAAGCGATTTGGAGAATGTAACGCTTCGTTTGAAGGGAAAAACCGGAAGGGAAACGAGAGCTTTTGAGTATAAAAACCTCGATTTTCTGCTTCGCGCCGAAGACAACAGCTTTTTGCCGAGGCTTTGGGCATCGCGCCGCGTCGGTTGGCTGGTCGAGCAGATTCGCTCGAACGGCGAAAACAAAGAACTGCGCGATGAAATCGTTGATTTGGGAACTCGCTACGGAATCGTTACGCCTTATACTTCGTATCTGGCAACCGACGGCAGCGAAAGTGAAAACAGAGCGTTTTCAAATATGCGGACGGATAACAATTCAAGAAACGGCATTACAAATCTTCCGTTAAACGGCAGAAATGCTGCAAGAAGACCGCCCGCGAAATCCGAACCGAAGAACAAACCGATTACGGGACAAGCTGCGGTTCAAGCCAGCAAAGAGGCGAAAAAAATGCAATCGCTTGCAACTGCCGACGCCGCAGAAGACGAAATTATCAAAACCGGCTCGGTCAGGAAAATCGGTGCCAAAACTTTCTATCTCGAAGCGGGCGTTTGGATTGATTCCGAATTTAAGGAAGAAGCCGGATTGCCAGAGACGAAATTGCAGTTCGGAAGCGACGAATTTTTTGATTTAATCAAAAGGGAAAAAGATTTGGCACGGTATTTTGCGTTAGGCGAGCAGGTCGTCGTCTTTTGGAAAGGAAAGATTTACAGGATTGTTAAATAGATTTTGAATTGAAAATCTATCCAATTTAAATTATTTTTTGAAAGGTGACATTCGGCGCGAAAAAGGTTATTTTACTCGTCGTGGAGTCGCCTTTCTTGCTGCAAAAATTTTTGCGAAAAATTATGAACACAACAAAAACATTTCATTTCGAGAAAGTTCTCTTACTTGCATTAACAGTATTGTCCACCGCTCCTATTTTCTATGCGCAGACAGGCTGGTCTGTCAATCACACCAAAGCGGCAGGAGATTTGGTCGCGGTTTATTTTACCTCTTCGGATAACGGCTTTGTCGCCGGCGACAAAGGTTATCTCGCCTATACAAAAGACGGCGGCAGAAATTGGACGCAGCAGGATTTGCAGACGGACGAAAATATAAACGAAATTTATTTTCGCAACGACAGCAACGGTTATCTGGTCGCCGGAAAAAAAATGTTTATCACCAGAGACGGCGGGCGCAGTTGGCAGGAAACGAAAATATATAAAACAAGTGATTTTAAAGGCTTAACACCGGAGTTTTTGAGTATTCGTTTTCCCGATAAAAAACTCGGTTTCATCGTCGGTTCGCTGCTTAATAAAGCTGACGAGGTTGTGGATTCGCTCATTATGCGGACGAACGACGGCGGCGAAACCTGGTCGAGAGTTGTGGTTGCCGCAAAAGCGGAATTATATCATCTGGATTTTGTGAACGGTTCGAACGGTTGGATTGTCGGAGATAAAGGAATAATTCTGTCAACCGAAGACGCCGGTTTAACCTGGATAAAACAAATTTCCGGCACCGACAAGCCTTTGTATAATGTAGATTTTCGGGATAAATCCGAAGGCTATACGGTCGGCGGAAAAGGCACGGTTTTGCGAACCGAAGACGGCGGTGAAACTTGGGAAACGGTTAAAATAAGTTTTCCGGCGACATTTTTGCGCGTCGATTTTGCCGACGACAAAAACGGCTGGATCGTCGGATATAGCGGCACGATTTTGCGCTCCTCTGACAAAGGAAAATCCTGGGTAAAACAAGAAAGCAACACAAAGGAAAATCTTTACGGTTTGTTTATAACAAAAAAATTCGGCTGGGCAGTCGGCGCAAGCGGCGCGGTTATTAAATACCAAAAATAAATTTTCATTGATTGAAAAACTTTTAATATTCAAACTAAAATTTCCCCGCCTAAACTTCATTTCAGCCTTTATAAAAATCTACAGAAACAAAAAAGTAGTTTCTGATACACTCGATTTCAAAAATGGTGTTATAGAAATTTAATTTGTTTCTAAAAAAATTAAGTTTTTATTAAATTTCACTTAACTATTTTTGATTTGTGTGATATTTTGCATCAATAATTCTTACATAACTTCCGTAAACACATAAGGCTATTGTTATAAATTAAAATTCGTTGGAGGTCTTAGGATGAGCAAAACACCATTTGGACTTTTGTTGTCCGTTTTTATTCTGTCTCTTTTGTGGACGACCGTCGCCTTTGCACAGGGAACGACATCGCGTCTGACCGGAACGGTTACGGACACTTCGGGCGCATCCGTTCCGGGTGCGACTGTAACTTTAACTAATGAAGGAACGGGCAATTCGCTGACGACTGTAACAGGCAACAGCGGCGTATACGCTTTTGATTTGATTCAGGCGGGAAGCTATCAGGTTTCGGTTGAAAAACAAGGCTTCAAAAAAACCGTGTCAAGCAAAAACACCGTCAACATCAATCAACCGGCGACCGTTAATGTCGCGCTTGAAATCGGCGACGTTTCGGCGACCGTAACCGTCGAGAACACGGTCGAGCAGGTGCAGACGAGCAGTTCGGGAAATATCGGCTCGACCATCGAGCAGCGAACGGTCGAAGCACTGCCGATTGTCGGCACGCGCGGGCGCAATCCGCTCGAATTGCTGAATTTTCAGCCGGGCGTCGTCAACGGCGCGAACACCGGCGGCGGCGTTCACGTCAACGGTTCGCGCGACCGCGCTTTTAACTTTACGCTCGACGGCATCGACATCAACGAATCGACAACCGGCGGCTCGAATTTTACACCGCTTCGAGTCAACCCCGATTCGATTCAGGAATTTCAGATTGTTACCAGCAACGCGACCGCCGAACTCGGACGCAGCAGCGGCGCGCAGGTTACATTCGTTACCCGTTCGGGAACGAATCGTTTCACCGGCACGGCGTTCGAGTTTTACCAGACGCCGGAATTTAACGCCAACGAATATCAAAACAATCTGAACGGCAGACCGAAAAATCAATTCGTTCAGCACATTTTCGGCGGTAGCCTCGGCGGACCGATTATTAAAAACCGCTTTTTCTTTTTTACCAATCTGCAACTGCTTCGCGCTTATGACACCGTGCTTGTTACGCGCACCGTTTATACGCAAGCGGCGCGAAACGGCATTTTCCGTTATGTCGTCGGCGGGCGGAACGCTGCGGCGGGAACAACGACGCCATCGGTTGACGGCGGCGGAAATCCGCTTTTCCCGAATTGCAGCGCGACCGTTACAACGGCGTGTATCGCCACTTATAATATTGCAAACAACCCGTCGGGCACCGGAGTCGACCCGAATCTTTCGCGGGTTATCAACGCGACGCCTTTGCCGGATAATTTCTTTGCCGGCGACGGATTAAACACCGCCGGATTTAACTTCGGCGCGCCGCAGCGCGAAAGACAATACGATTTTGTTTCGCGTTTCGATTACAAAATTGCGGACAACAATTCGCTTTACGTGCGCTACGCGCAAGGTTCGCAAACCACCTTCGGCGACGGAGGCAACGGCGGTCGCCCGGTTTTCCCGGATTCGCCGAATCTTGTAAACACCTTTCGCAAGCCGAAAAATCTGGCAATCAACAACCGCTGGTCGCCGACTTCAACCGTAACGAA
>JAABUN010002760.1_pt1 | contig 29760 bp, 24 predicted proteins | sample 5559311 | NCBI WGS metagenome assembly JAABUN01 (sample SAMN10711877, study PRJNA513370) | rock metagenome | isolation source: Antarctica rocks | place: Antarctica: Victoria Land, Siegfried Peak sud | reverse complement strand
TGAAATCTGACACAGTTTAAATTACACTCCCATTCCGACCTCTCTGGATTATTGTGGTTGAAAACAAAATCTATTTTTCGGAAAGAATTAGTATTTGAATTTTTAGAGAAAAATAATATTCAGCTAAAGGAGACAACATTAACCAAGCAGTTTGTTGAGTTATTTAATGTTTTATCCAACGACTTAGCAGGTTCTCATGAAATTTTAGATGCTTATATCAGGGATAAAAATAAATTACAAGTTGTTGCACTCGACAAAGAACAATTAGTTTCAGAACTCTATAAGCTTAAGTACTTTGACTGGGGTGATTATCAAAACGATTTGAATAAGCTTTTGGTCGGCAGATATGTAAAGGTTTACAAGTCTTATGATGAATTGCTTTCTAAGTTTGAAACTGAAATTCATCCATTAGTTCAAGCATACGTTTTGAATAGTTGGTACAACCATTGGTCAAGCATTTTAATCGAACACATATTTAAAGCTCACGACAAAGTTTTACCAACAGTAGGACAAGTTAAAAGTGTTGACTTCTTTTTAAATGACATTCCATTTGATTTAAAAGTTACTTATTTGCCTTCTGAATACATTAAAGAGAAAAGAACTGAAAAAGGTTATGCTGTTGAGTTGACATTCTTAAAAGCAAAAGCCAGAGAAGCAAATATTTACTTTGATAAAAATGCTAAACCAAATGATATTGCCTACGAGATTGTTGAAAAAATGAAGGACAAAGGAGATGAAATAAGTTTAAGCGTTCTTCAACAAATCAAAGATGAAAAACTTGGGATATTAAAAGATGCACAAGCTGACCCCAGAATTTTGGCAAAGTGGCTTTATGAAAATCAAAGTGCGCCCCGGTTTGGTTCAGAGAATAGGTTATACTTGGTCTTGGTCGATACAGCAGATTTTAGTAATTCATGGAAATTGAAAAGAGATTTAGTTTTATTAGAGCCAACTATAAACGCTTACCTTGGCAATTTCCAACATGATTTGCAAAGTGCACAGAACTTAATGGTGACTTATAATTTTCCGAAGAATTCTGCAAACAGTTATACTTCTCTTACTGACATTCTTTTTGTTGTTAAGTAAGCCAACACACAAAATCACACACATTTGCAAGCCCACAAGGCACGACACAAAGCCAACTTGCAAAAGAGTGTGCTTTTTTCCTACGCTTCCGGGACACACCCAACTTGAGTGGACATATACGTTATAATGACACACCCAAAAGAAGGGCGAACGTACAATCGAGTAGACGGCCTCACCGCTTGTAAGCGATGAGGTGCGCCTCTCACACCACTGTATGTACGGGTCGCGTATACGGCGGTTCATTAAGTATAAATGCAACCGCTCTTTACACCAGTTACATCCTGCTTCTCTTAATGTAAGGCTGGCACGCCTCCTTACGAAATTAAAAGCGACTTAATGTTCAGTCCTTCGCTGCTTTGTGAGACCTCCGTGTTGTTCCCTTAGGCACGGCTCGTTACTAACAACTACTATGACCTCTGCTGACTTCTCCTTTTAGTTTAGATAAACAAGGAGACATCCCCCGGTAAGATAAATAACCTTCTACCTATGACCGCTGCATCTACATAACCACCTACAATCATTTTGGACTTTGTAATGAATGGCTTACTCATCCCACTGATTATGCCTCATATACAGTTCCTGTTCGTCGGTACAGGTATTTGCAGTCCCGCTTACTTCAGTGCATGGATCGCTCCAAACCACCTTGCGGCTTGCTAATGCTTCGGAGCGTTACCTCCGCGCATAAGAGACTTTCACTCTCTGGCAATTCTTATTTCTAAGAACTATATTTATCATTCAGGGCGCACCAAAAGTATTTGCAAAAGCAGGGCTGAAAATGTAACATCAGCTGTGTGCTACAATCAGCAGCGGTTCGGGCTGACATTTATAAATTTGGCTTTTAGTTTTTAACTTCAACTTTTATTTTCAATTGGGCATTTGTTCCGGGCTGGACAAGCAATGAATTCCCTGCCTTCGCAAATACTCATCGTTGCACAGAATTTTAGATTTACGTTCTTATCGACCAATAAATTTGGGAGGCTAATTGTAAAACAAAGAATAGAGGTTTATATGCCACATGGGTATAAAAAAAGAAATTGGATGGCCTATTTAGCTGTCTCAGCCAGCGGTCCTGAGTTTTCACCTAAACATGAGGAAGATGGACGTATTTTCAGGCCAAGAGTAACAGCGGATCTTAAGTATACGACAGCAGATGTTGATTATCTGGAACCCCATTTTAAAGAACCAAATGAAGACTCCGCAGAAACAGAACTACATAAAAGACTTAAGAGTCCTACCGTTGGACAGTTTTATGACGTTTTGCAAGAAATACAAACTTGGTTAAGGTCGTTTAAAGATGATCCTAATTGGGATGGAGGAGGAATTCAATTATGTTATGCAGGCCATGGTCGTATAAATGATGGAGCATTTGTTCTTGATGATGGATTTGTTGAACCTGGGGTTTTCATGGACGCTCTAAGAATTATCGCAAACGAAGTTTCTAAACCAGGACGCCTACGTATTTCTATAATTCTTGACTCTTGTTATTCAGGTGCTTTTATAACAGAGATTCTTGAAGAGTGTTTCAAGGGAAATCTGGTTGTACCATTTCACCTCTTTGCATCTTGTATGGTTGACGAAGTAGCATGGGAAGAGTCGAGCCTTGGACACGGAATATTTACCTATTCTTTTTCAGTTCGTTCTGAGAGCCCTTCTAGTTTAGCTGCTGTAGCCATTCAACCTGACAATAGTTATGGGCCTTCATTATCTATTGGGGGTGGGAAATTAGGCTGCTCGCTATTGACAGTCGGGGCACAAAATCCGATTTCCTATTGTAATGGATGTGGTGAAATTGAAGTAGGCACAGAATCATTAAACATTTTTGATGATGATAGTAATCTGCGCAGCTTGGAAGATATACGTTCTTGGTTAAAAGTAGAGCGTGATAAAATAGTTGAAGTAATAAAACCGATGCGGCCAAATTGGAGAATAGAAAGAAATAAATTGTAATAAAAGAGACTCATTCAATGAACAAACGTGCGTACAACATCAGCTTTGTAAAAGCAGGGCTGAGGAATATGATTCCAGCAAATTATCTTTCAGGAACAACAGCAAGAGATTGTAATATTAATTGGACTTTTTTCGTCCTTGCAGGTTCTCCTTCACGGGCTTGAGCGTAGGCAAGGGAACCTGCAATTCTTTTTGAGTGAGCCAAGGGAACCTGCAATTCTGAGCAATTACAAAGCCTCGCTTCGTTACATTTAGCATATGCCGCCGGACAAACGCCATAGCAGTGATCCTTCGTTGTATTATATTACGTTTACGTGTAGGCAATGGCTGCCTTTATTTGAAGTGGTGAACCCTTATGAGCTTGTGTACAATTGGTTGAACTATTTAAAGGCAAATCATTCAATTAAAACGACTTCCTATGTCGTCATGTTTAATCATGTTCACTACATTTTGTTCTTTCCAAATGGAAATTATGATCTCAGTAAAAATAGCGAATGGTAAGCGGTTTATCGCTTACGAAATTGTCAGGCGCCTGGAGCAAAAGGGATGTAACAACATTTTGATGCTGCTGAAGGAAGGAGTGTCTGAGAAGCAACCCGGGAAGGGACAACGTCACAAAGTGTTTGAAGAAAGCTTCGACGCGAAGCCTGTGTACCATAGAAAGTTTCCTGAGCAAAAAATAAACTATACATTTAAATCGTGTACGGGGAAAATGGAGACTGGTTGAACATTGGGAGGACTATGAACACAGCAGTGCCGGTTATAATTATGCCCGCCTGCTTAGTAACGGCAAAAGTTGGCTATTTCTTCATCCGATCCGTTCTCATTCCTTAAAATTGAATAAAAAGCCCACCATAAAGAATTACATAATGCTGCAGGAAAATATTATACTTGCTTCATGAAAAAGTTGTTTTGCCTGAAAAAAATAAGCGTTGTTTATTTTTTGATCCTTACACTATTTGTTCTGATAAGTTTCAGGAACACTCCAGGTACAGTTAATTCAAATTCAGGCACGGAACCTAATGACGCACTTACAACTTTTGAACTTGAGCCCGGATTTAAAATTGAATTACTTGCAAATGAACCCCTCATTTCCGATCCTGTGGATATGGAGATTGATGAATACGGACGTCTGTATGTTGTTGAAATGCATGGATACCCGTTAGATAAAACAGGATCAGGAAAAATTAAACTACTTTCTGATTCGGATGGTGATGGCCGGATGGATAAAAGCATTGTTTTCGCAGAAGGTCTTACACTCCCAAACAGCATTATGCGATGGAAAAAAGGAGTGCTGGTAACAGATGCTCCTTATGTATTTTATTTTGAGGATACCAATGGTGATGGGCAGGCAGAAGTGAAAGACACCATGCTATCAGGCTTTGCATTATCTAATCCTCAGCATAACCTTAATAGTCCGGTGTTGGGAATTGATAACTGGATATACCTTGCACATGAGGGAGCAGTGTCTACCCAAACTTATCAAAACGAATTTGGAGATGCAGGAAGTGAAATATATTATCCGGCACATCCTGACACGCCACGATTACAAAAAAATGCAAGCGGCCGTTCAGTTCGTTTCCGGCCAGACCATTTAAAGCTTGAGACTACTTCAAGTAAAACCCAGTTTGGTCATACTTTCGATTCGTGGGGTCATCACTTTCTTGTAAATAATGCAAATCACATCATTCACGAGGTGTTAGCTGCTGAATATCTTAAGCGAAATCCTGATCTGCTTGTTTCAAATGCCACGCAATCCCTTTCTGATCATGCCGATGCTGCAGAGGTTTTTCCAATAACAAAAAATCCTGAACATCAACTTTTAACAGATGTAGGAGTAATTACTTCAGCATGTGGAATTACTGCTTATTTGGGAGGAGCTTTTCCGGCTCCTTTCGATAGTGTAACTTTTGTTGCTGAGCCTGTAAGCAACCTTATTCATGTGGACAGAATTAAAGAGAAAGGCGCTACTTTCACTGCCAGCCGCGTTCATACTAATAAAGAATTTCTGGCTTCCACGGATCCATGGTTTCGGCCGGTGAATATGCATATTGGCCCTGACGGCGCTCTTTATGTAGTTGATTACTACAGGCAAATTATTGAGCACCCGGAATGGATGGGTGAGGAAGTAATTAAATCAGGCAAACTGTATAATGGTTCAGATAAAGGACGGATTTATCGCATTACTCCTGTTAGTACAAAACCTGCAGAGTGGACAAAAGGACTTAAGTTAGGTAATGCAACCGATGAACAATTGGTAAATGAACTATCCAATCCTAATATATGGTGGAGATTTAATGCACAACGTTTATTGGTAGATCGTACAAATAAGCAAGTGGTTCCGGCATTAATAAATATGGCTCGAAATACAGCTTCCCCCTTAGGCCGGTTACATGCCATGTGGACACTCGAAGGCATGGGGGAACTACCCCCTTCCTTAATAGAATATTCATTAAAAGACCCGGTAGCAGGTATCAGGGAGAATGCAATAAAGCTGGCTGAACTTCAATTTTTAAATGCTCCGCAATTACAGAATGCATTGTTGTTATTAAAAGGAGATTCCGATGCAAAGGTGAGGTATCAACTGCTTTGTTCTTTAGGTTCCGTAAATACCCAACAGGCTTCGCAGGTTCGAAATGAACTTTTGTTTAGGGATATAAATGATGAATGGATGCAGGTTGCTGCATTGTCTGCATCTTCTTCACAAACAGCCGCATTATTAAAGGTGGTTATAGATACATTCAGGCAAGACGTTCCTGCATATGCTTCACTTTTAAAAAGACTAAGTACGATGATTGGTGCAAGCGGAACAATTGAACTTATCCATCAACTTATTGTACAAGCCGTTACTCCCGGAACAAAGCAACAGGCAGGATGGAAAGGGCCATTGTTACAAGGAATTGCTCAGGGACTTAAAACACAAAAAAGCTTAACGGCCCTTAAAGGTGAACAGGATCTGCTGCTAAAAACATTGTTTGAAAATCCTTCTGCCACTGTTCGTACTGCATCGCTGGATATGCTAAAGGTGATAGGATTGCCAAATAATGTTTCGGTAAAAAAAGCCAAAGAAAAAGCTGTAATGATGGCCACAAATAGAAAGCAGCCAGAGGATAAAAGAGTGGAAGCCATTAATTTTTTAGCGATTGCTGATCCTGCAGCTTATAAGCCGTTGTTACAGAAATTAATTTCTCCTTTTGAACCGCCCGCCATCCAGGTAGCAGCTTTAAAAACACTTAGCGCTATACCCGATAATACGATATCCGGATTTCTTTTAGCTCGCTGGCCTGATTTAACTCCTGCCATACGAAATGAAGCTATCAATACTTTTATGGTTAATAGTGGCCGGATGGCAATTTTGTTAGATGGAATTGAATCAGGTAAAATTCAAACTGCTGCTATTGGCTGGCAACGAAGTGTAAGACTTATGGCGCAATCCGATTTAATGCTGCGTGAACGGGCAAGAAAGCTTCTTACAAAAAATGAAAGTGAACAAATGAGGGTTAATAAAGAATATGAACAGGTATTAACTTTAGCAGGAAATGCAGAAAGTGGTAAGAATATATTTTTGAAAAACTGTTCTTCCTGTCACCAGGTAAGGGGGACTTTAGGAGTTGATTTTGGGCCTGATTTAGGCACGGTTCATAACTGGTCACCAGGTGCTATTCTGGCTAATATTTTATCGCCAAATCTTTCCATATCCAGTGGCTATAATTTATGGTCAGCTGAGTTAAAAGATGGAAGCTCTTTCGACGGAATAATTTCAACTGAAACGCCTGCAGCAATAACACTAAAAAATGCCGGAAGGGTAGAAAGAACAATTAAACGTGCAGATGTAAAGTCATTGAAAGCGCTTAACATGTCAACCATGCCTTCTGGTTTGGAAAAGCAAATCAACCAGCAACAAATGGCAGATTTAATTGCATATCTTAAACAGAATAAATGAAGTGGTAAAATCCAATTCAAAACTTCATGTTAACGCTCTATAACTTTTTATATGAAATCATCTCAGAAATTAAACGGTAATTATTTTCAAAAACGCATAATAGCATTGAAGGAGTTTCTTTGGTTTTTTATAGTTGTTGTTATAATGATGTTGAGTAAGGTCTCGTTAGCTCAAAAAATTATTGCTGCGGGTTCTGCAACTAAGGGTAAGTTTCGTGCGGCTGTCGTTAAGATTGATATCACTCCTAAAGACTCCCAAATGCTGTTGGGTTACCAGGCCAGAAAGTCAACAGGCGTTCATGACCGCATCTACCATCGGATTGTTGCCCTCGATGATGGCAGTATGCAGTTCTTCCTTATCTCATCTGATATATGTCTTTTTTCACCTTCTGAGTATGATCGGGTTGCCGAACAACTCAGGAGCAGGCAAGGGATTGACCCGATGTATTTGTGGTGGACTGTAACGCATACACATTCGGCGCCTGAGGTAGGTCCTGTTGGTTTAGGTGCTGTTTTCCTCGGGGAACGTTTTCAACACGAAAGGGACACTGGCTATACCATGTTGGTGGAAAGGAAGCTGATAGAGGGAATCGTTGAGGCGCGTAAGAAGCTTGCACCAGCCCGCATTGGTGTAGGCTGGGGATTCTCACAGGCTAACATTAATCGTCGCGCCATAGATATTGATGGCAAAGCTTCTCTCGGCCTCAACCCTGATGGGGCAGTGGACAGGCGGATCGGCCTTTTACGGATTGAAAAAGAAGACGGAAAGCCTCTTGCTTTAATCGCAAATTATCCTATTCATGGTACAGTTCTCAGCGGGGAAAGCCTTCAGATCAGCGGCGATGCTCCGGGAATTGTCTCTGAATATGTAGAGCAGAAGACCGGAGTACCACTTCTGTTTATAAATGGCGCCGCGGGTAATCTGGCTCCGATCTATAGCGTGTATCCAAGTCCCAAAGCGGGGCACCTGGCACAATTTCGTGTTCTGCTGGGTGACAAGATACTAGACGCTAACAAAAGGGTTTCCTTCACAACCAATGAGGTGATATTAAGTGCCGGATCTATGACAGTGGAAACACCCCGAAAGGCGGGACTGGAGTGGCCGTCAGAGCTTGGTAACTATACACGCACCACCAAAACTGGCACTAAGATGGTGCAGCTTCCTATCCGCTTCCTGAATATCAATGACGAGGTGGCCATCTGGAGTGCTCCACTTGAATTATTTTGTGAAATCTCCAACGAGATCCGCGACCGGTCTCCTTTTCCCTACACCTTTTATTTTGGGTATAGCAATGGATGGCTCGGTTATATGCTCACGGAGGGAGAATGGGAGCATGGAGGTTATGAAACCAGTGTTTCCCCTTACACACCTTCAGCAGCAAAAGATTTAACTCAATCTGTCATTAGTTATTTACAGGCTGAAATGCGAAGCAAAAACATTCATCGGAAATAGAGTGAGTAGACTGGCATGCAGCTCATACTCAGAGAGCATTGCTTAAAGCCTTTCTTAATCAGCAAATTCTTTCAAATCAAATATTAATTTTATATGAAATGGAAATGACAAGTTTAACTATGAATAACAGTCAAATTAAAGCAAGTATAGGTGCTAATTCCAACAGCTTCTTTTTATTTACATTTATTTTATTGATGAGTGAATTTAGTTTTGGTCAGCAAGCTAAACAAACTTTCAAATGGCCTGAAAATAAAGCTATTGCAATCAGCCTCACTTTTGACGATGCCCGCATGAGCCAGGTAGATACCGGAACATCTTTGCTTGATAGCTATGGAGTTAAAGCTACTTTTTATGTGGTTCCATCAAGTGTAAAGCGGCGGCTAGAAGGATGGAAAAAAGCAGTAGCCAGTGGTCATGAGATAGGTAATCATTCTTTTCTGCATCCCTGTACAGGAAATTTTGACTGGTCGAGACAAAAAGCATTGGAGGATTATACGATTGAGAAAATGCAACAGGAATTAGTCAAAACTAATGATAGCATCAAGTATTTATTAGGAGTAAAACCAACCAATTTTGCTTACCCCTGCGGGCAAACATTTGTAGGGCGGGGTGTTAATACAAAAAGCTATGTTCCTGTGGTTGCCCGGTTGTTTCTTACGGGTCGTGGATGGCTTGATGAAGGGCCGAATGACCCTGCTTTCTGTGACTTCGCCCAGTTAACCGGAATGGAATCGGATGGCAAAGACTTCGACCAAATTCTGCCTTTAATTAACCAGGCCAAAGAGGCCGGAAAGTGGCTGGTACTGGCCGGACATGAAATGGGTGAAGCTGGTCAGCAAACTACCCGTCTTGCTATGTTAAGACAGCTTTTAGAATACGCTAAAGATCCGGCTAATGGAGTTTGGATTGCACCTGTGCAAACGGTTGCCGCTTATATTAAGGATCATAGAAAATTATAATGGTTGGTTGTGTCTTTGGTTGTAAAAAATAGAAATAAGATGATACCGCTAAAGCATTTCCAAATACTATTATTACTACTGTTCCTGTTCAGTTGCAAAAATCAGCAGAAGGTTAAAACTAAAAATGTAAATAGGGAAGAATTTCCAGGTGCAATGGTAGAATTTATACCCTATAAATCGAACCCGGTTTTTAAAGGTACAGGCATTGATACATGGGATAAACAAATCAGGGAACGGGGATACATTTTATACGAAGACAGTATTTATAAAATGTGGTACACCGGGTATAAAGGAAAAGATTCCGTTACTAAATATTTAGGCTATGCTACTTCACGCGATGGTATAAAATGGGAGCGATATCCCAAGAACCCCATACTTAAAGAAAAATGGACTGAAGACATGTGTGTAGTTAAAAAAGAAGGCAGGTATTATATGTTTGCTGAAGGAAGAAATGATGTTGCACATTTACTTATTTCGAACGATGGTATTATTTGGAATGAACAGGGAGATTTAGACATTCGCACTAAGAATGGACAACCTGTTCCCGGCCCTTATGGAACGCCTACCGTATGGCTTGAAGATGGTAAATGGTACCTTTTTTACGAGCGTAATGATGAAGCCATATGGCTTGCGGAATCAAACGACTTCAAAACCTGGATAAATGTACAGGACGAACCTGTTATTAAAACCGGACCTGAGAATTATGATTTAGGTGCAGTTGCTGCTAACCAGGTGGTAAAATATAATGGCAGGTATTACATCTATTATCACGCATCTTCTGATCCTATGATGTCTTCTACTGCATGGTCATCTAATGTAGCAATGTCAACCGATTTAATTCATTGGGTTAAGTATCCTAAAAACCCAATTGTAACAGGCGATCACTCCAGCCCGATCCTGGTTTTTAATGGTACAGAGCATCGTTTATACACCATGCATCCTGAGGTATTCCTTTATTTAAAACAATCAGGCAGATAACCTACTACCCTTTAAGCAGGTTAGCCGTTTTTAGCATTAAATACCATCTTAGTAAACAACTTCAATTGCTCTTTCATTGCAGCAACTTTATCTGGTGGAGTAGAGCTCTCTTCAAGCAGCAACCAGCCTTTATAACCCATGTTCGTAAATAATTTAAATAACTGTTGGTAGGGATATTGGTCTGTTTCAAGATCACGCAAGTGAACTGTATCACCAAGCCATTTTTTTACCAGATTAAAGTTCCCCTCTAAACCCGGTGGCAATAAATCCTGCGGGTTACAGTTCCAGCAAATTTTTACATTAGGTTCAGTCACCTGATCAAAAATAGCTTTCATAGCAGGTAATTCAGATGTTTTATTTCCATGAACTTCCACTCTTACCAATTGGCCATAATCTTTAGCATAATTGCCAACCTCATTTAAGGATGCAGCTATCTGGGCAATTGTTTTTTCTTTCGGAACTCCATCTAAAAGAGCGTTAGGCTTTACTTTTATACCCGTTGCCCCAATATCTTTACAAAGTTTGATATAGGCTTTTGTCTGCTCAATATTCTCGCGGAGCTTTGCAGGGTCATTGCTGTGGTATTCGAAGTTAGACCCGTAACCAATACAGGTGACAGGACTATCGGCAAACCTCTTTTTTACTTCGGCTCGTTTTATAGCATTAAGATTGCTCTCCACGCCATGAGCATGTTGAGTGCGTAACTCTACACCAAACAAACCTGCTTTTTCACAATTGGAAATGAGCGTAGGTAAATCCCAGTCACTACCCCATTGATAAGTTACCAGACCTAATCTCATTTTTGCCTTTACTGACCCGGGAAAGGCTGGCAGAACCGAAGGTATAGCAACAACCCCAAGGCCGGCAGCAACACTTCTTTTGTAAAAAAATACGACGTGATAACAGGCCTTTCATTTGAGTTAGTTTTTTTGAAATCAACTTTTTATTTATGTGCTTATTACATTCCTATACTTCATTAGGAACTACATATAGCGGACGGTATATACGCGTTAACATTGAATCTGCTTCGGTATCATTAACAAACTTTTCCATACCCATATTTCCACCCATAAAATGCAATTCCCGTTTAAGCCGGTACGAAATATTGGATAACAGGGGAAGTGCAGATGAGAAAAATCCCTCGTTGATGTCGCCATTCAGGCTCTCGTCTTTACCGGACCGGATTGCATCAACAAAGTTGGCCCAATGCTCAGTACCATCCTCCTTACTTAGGTCTTTTGAGGAAGTAAAAGGGTCTTTTTCGCGTTTACGGAAAGCTTTCCAGTTGCTGCCGTTTAATTCAAGATAACCATCACTTCCAAAAATAACATTTCCAACATCAATACCTAAACTTGATTCACGATAAGTATAGCGGCCCCGAACCTCAAATTCAATCATTTTGCCATCACTATACTTTAATATAGCCGTTTGTGTATTGGGTGTTTCCTGAGAAGTTTTATCATGGCCATAAGTCTCCACTCCTCCATATACCAGCACTCCCGGCGTCTTTGATAAACTCTCATCATTATGAAAACCATAAAGACCGCCATTAGAATACACGGATACAGGGTGTTCATTTTTATTAAGTCCCCAGCGTGCAATATCAAATTGGTGGGGACCTGTATTGCCAATATCTCCATTTCCGGTATCCCAATACCAGTGAAAATTGTAATGACTTCGTTTTTCGTTATAAGGCCTATAACCCGCTGGTCCTAACCATCGATCATAATGAAAGCCGGCAGGTGGAGTACTATCCCTGGCCATTCGAAAGTGACTTCTCTGCCATTACTTTGCTCGGGGTTAAATAATGATGAGATGCATTCCGGTAGCCGTTTTTAATACAAATTCCAAAACATTTATTTTTATATTGGTAAAAATTGGTGGTCTTTTCTTTTTTATTTTACATTCAAAACGATTGCTAATGCGTCCCTCAATTCTGGTAATAGGCAGCTCAAATACTGATATGGTTATTAAGGCAGCCCACCTGCCGGCTCCGGGAGAAACTATTCTTGGTGGAAAATTCTTTATGAACCCGGGAGGCAAAGGCGCTAACCAGGCTGTGGCCGCAGCAAGGCTTGGCGGCAATGTAACTTTTATCACAAAAACAGGCAACGATATATTTGGAAAACAATCGGTACAGTTGCTGGAAGAAGAAGGTATCAACACTTCACTTATCATCTCGGATTCTTTACATCCTTCAGGTGTTGCTATGATAACGGTAGATAAAAACGGTGAGAATTGTATTGTAGTGGCATCAGGCTCTAATGCAGAGCTAACACCCATTATCTTTATAACGCCAAAGAAAAAATTCAAGAAGCTTTTATTGTTTTAATGCAGTTAGAAATTCCCTTGGCCACTGTTGAGCATGTAATGTCTGTGGCGGCTCCGGCAAAGGTGAAGATAGTGCTTAACCCTGCGCCGGTATGCGCTTTAAGTGATGAGATGCTGCAATACGTTTCGATAATTACCCCAAATAAAACTGAGGCGCAAATGCTAACAGGCATTGTTATAAAAGATGATGCTTCCGCAGAGCAGGCTGCACGCATGTTACAGGCCAAAGGGATAGAAACGGTGATTATCACTTTAGGTTCCAGAGGTGCTATGGTATTGCATCAGGATGAATGCGTAATAGTTGAATCACCTAAGGTAGTTGCCAATGATACTACAGCTGCAGGTGATGTTTTTAATGGTGCCTTAGTGGTATCACTTTCAGAAGGTAACGATGGATTAACTGCTACTGCATTTGCCTGCCGGGCTGCGGCTATCTCAGTAACAAGAATGGGAGCGCAGGCTTCCGCACCGTATAAACATGAATTGAATTTCTAAATTTTAATCTATAAAAACGATTTTAAAACCGCCTGCATGAAAAAATTATTGATCATTATTGCGCTCTTTGTATGTTGTATTTCTTTTGCTCAAAAACATAAAACGGTAAACATTATTTTCGATACAGATATAGCTCCCGATTATGATGATGTTGGTGCCATGGCTTTGCTGCATGCGTTTGAAGATATGGGTGAAGCAAAATTGCTTGCCACTATTTCATGCAATGCTTTTGAAACAACGGCGCCAACACTCAGTGTACTGAATACTTATTTTAACAGGCCAGGCATTCCTATCGGTATCACTAAAAAAGCATGGCCAAATAAAGATTGTTCGCAGCAATGGGCGCAGGCAATTGTGGCAAAATACCCGCATGCGTTAAAGTCGAATAGCGAAGCAGTAGAAGCAGTTGCATTGTATAGAAAAATATTGTCTGCACAACCAGATAAGAGTGTTACAATTGTAAGTGTTGGCTTCTTTACCAATCTCGCCGGATTGCTTAGTTCCACCGCTGATGAATACTCAAAACTGAGTGGCAAAGAACTCGTGATAAAAAAAGTAAAGCAACTGGTTTCCATGGCGGGGAGAATTGATAAAGACGAGATAGGCGGCTACGAATTCAATGTTATGGTTGATGCTCCGGCTTCACAAAAAGTATTTGCAGAATGGCCAACGCCGGTTACCATCAGCGGTTTTGAAATCGGTGAAAAAATATTAACCGGCATACGGTTGATAAATAATGAAGCTCTACAAAACAGCCCGGTTAAAGATGCTTTCGCGGTTGCGTTGGCAAAAGACAAAAACACCCTTGGGCCGCAACAGTTGGGATGAAACGGCCGTGCTTGTTGCGGTGCGTGGCACGGCTCCTTTTTTCAATACGAGAAAAGTAAATTTTGAAATAAAAGATGATGGCAAAAATGTGTTGATACCAGGCAAAAAATTTACTTACTTAACATTCAAACAAACGCCTCAGGAAATAGGAAAAGTGATCGAAGATTTAATGATGCATCAGCCGGCAAAGCAATAGAAATATTTTGAGCCAGGCATTTGAATGAAGTGGCATCGCCTCTTGCGTCGCACGCTTGTACATTCGGAACAATGATGAGCAATTGCCTGAACTAGGATTTGGAAGAATTTTATAGATTAAACAGATGCGCTGAATAAATCCATAAAATCCTTTAAATCTTCCCAAATCCTCGTTCAGATTGCTTTCTTCAGTACAAGAGTGCGACGCAAGGTAAAGCATCATAGCAATAATAAAGGTTGGTTCATGATATTTATACAAATCAAAAACAGCAATATGAAAAAAGGATTAATGTTTGGTCTCTTATTTTTTGCAATGCATTTCGTACATGCTCAAAAAACACTCACTATCTCCAAAGATGTTTTGCATGATAAATTAAAAGGTGGATGGGCAGGACAAACTATTGGTGTAACGTTCGGCGGGCCTTATGAATTTCGCTTTCAGGGTACGTTTATCGGCGACTACCAACCCTTACTTTGGTATAATGGTTACCTGAAAAATACAATGATAAATAATCCTGGTTTATATGATGATCTCTATATGGATCTTACGTTTGTAGATGTGTTTGAAAAATATGGCCTGGATGCACCGCTTGATTCTTTTGCCAATGCCTTTGCCCATGCAGGTTATGCATTGTGGCATGCAAACCAGGCGGCACGTTATAATATTTTAAATGGCATCAAGGCGCCTCAGTCAGGTTATTGGAAAAACAATCCACATGCTGACTGCATAGACTACCAGATAGAAGCTGACTTTGCCGGCTTAATGAGTCCCGGCATGCCTAATACGGCTTCACAAATAAGTGATGAGATTGGTCACATTATGAATTATGGTGACGGCTGGTATGGCGGCGTTTATATAGGAGCTATGTCCACTCTTGCCTACAACAATAACAACATCCCCTTCATTGTAAAAGAAGCATTGAAAACAATTCCGAAGCAAAGCGAATTTTACCAATGCATTAATGATGTAATAGGGTGGTATCAAAAATATCCAAACGATTGGAAGCAAACCTGGCTGGAAGTACAAAGGAAATGGGCGAATGATATTGGTTGTCCCGATGGAGTATTTGCACCATTCAATATTGATTCTAAAGTAAACTCTGCTTATGTGGTGATTGGGCTTTTGTATGGCGGCGGTGACTTTACAAAAACACTTGAGATCACCACAAGATGCGGTCAGGATGCTGATTGTAACCCGTCAAGTGTGGGAGGAATTTTAGGAACTGTTTTAGGATACAATAAAATACCAGCGTATTGGAAACAAGGTTTAAGCGAAGCCGAAGAAATTGATTTTAAATATACCACCATGTCATTAAATGATGTGTATGATATTGGCTTCCGGCATGCGCTGGCAAATATTGAACGCAATGGTGGAAAGATCAATGGAGACCAAATAATGATTAAGACCCAAACACCTGAAGCAGTAAAATTTGAAAAGAGTTTCGAAGGCGTTTACCCGGTTAAAAAAATGCCGGCACAATGGTCAGCGAATAAAGATGAAATTTCTTTTGATTTTAAAGGAACAGGGTTTGTGTTAAGAGGAGATGCATCAAAATGGGAAAATGAATCTGATTATGTTTTTAATGCTGACTTGTATATAGACGGACAAAAGACAGAATCAATAAAACTGCCGATTCGCTTCACCACAAGAAGGCACGAACTGGCATGGAAATATGATCTTCCCAAGGGCAAACATTCCGTGGTTATAAAAATTAAAAATCCTTCAAAAGACCATCGTATAAATTTAATGGAGGCAATTATTTATGCTGATGAACCTATTGATGGTATCAGGGAAAAAGAAAAAGAAGCGCAAATTTTAAGGCAAAATCGAACAACTACCCAAGCCAAATATTGGTTTGGAAAGAATACTGAAAGCTGGACCTTATCCCTCGATAATTATTACAAAGTTCTGCAACAAACAAATAACCAGGGAATCATAACAGTAAATTATAGTTACGCCAGGTATGGAACCAGTGCAAATCCTGTTGCTGCTGCAGCTCATTTAGCTGCAGATTGGATTCGCTAAGATGGGGCAGAACAAAATATTGGGAAGTTGGAAATGAAAGCTATGGCGATTGGAAAGCAGGTTACAGAATTAATACTTCAACAAATAAAGACGGACAGCCGGAAATAATTTACCGACGATTTATATGGGAAGCACTTTAAAGTATTTGCTGATTCAATGCGTAAAGCTGCACAGGAAATTGGTAAAACAATATACATAGGTGCAACATTGGTAGAAGCTGCGCCTCAATCGTGGAATACCAATACAGTAAAAACCTGGAACAGCGGGATGCTTAGCCAAATTGGTAATACGGCTGATTTCTATATCGTTCATAGTTATTACACCCCTTAAATACAAACTCAAATGCTGCTGATATTTTAAACACTGCAACCACAGTTACTAAAAGCATAGTGGATTATGTAACACAAACAATACAATCAACGGGTTTGCAACAGAAGCCGATTGCTTTAACTGAGTGGAACATATTTGCCACAGGTTCAAAGCAGCAGGTATCTCATATTGCAGGTATGCTTGCAACCATGGTTTTGGGTGAACTTATGAAAAATAAATATGGAGAGGCAACAAGATGGGATTTAGCTAATGGCTGGGACAATGGAAACGATCACGGCCTGTTTAATATTGGTAATGAACCCGATGGAGTTAGTAAATGGGATCCTCGCCCTGCATTTTATCACATGTACTTCTTTCAAAAAATATCGGGTGATCGTTTTATTAGTTCAGGTATTGAAAACAATACTAATGTTGAAACGTATGCTTCTTCGTACACTTCAGGAGAGGTTGGCGTAACGCTGGTAAACAAGTCGGACCAGGTTCAAACAGTAGAAGTAAAAATTTTAAAACTTTAACGCAGGAAACAGGTTTTATTGGTACACAGTAACCGGGGGAACAGATGGCGAAGAGTTTTCAAGAAAAGTGTTTGTGAATGGGAGAGGACCTTCAGGTGCTTCAGGTGGACCAGATAATCACACAACCTTAAAAGCTTATTCAGCAACAACACAAAGGGGAGTGTTTGTATCACTTCCTCCTAAATCCGTAGTTAATATAGTTATTGATAAAAAGTAATGAAACCTGCAGATGTGAAAAGTTTTTTTGAGTGGCATTAGCAAAATGTGTAATTGTGAAAAGGAAACGTGTACACTTCCAGATAGTGCACGGGGACTACAGAATGCATCAGAATCATCAGAATTTTAGGATGAGTGAATGTACCTTCAGCAGCAATGCCACCACAAAATACTATTGTAAGAAAAGTCAAAGGAATGGTATGTTTAAGTATAAAACTAATCATTACATTCTTATCAAACGCCTGACTGGCTATGCTAAATTTGTAATTACAAAATCACGAAAGCTCTTGAACTTATTTTTGTTAAATTAGATTCTTAAACTTTGGTGCTTTGCAGAATAAACTTCCTACGCTTAAAGAAATTGCAAATAAACTCAATGTTTCTATTTCCACAGTTTCAAGGGCTCTAAGTGATCATCCCAGGATTGGTCTTTATACTAAAACCCGGGTTAAGGAGTTAGCCAAAGAGCTAAATTTTGAGCCTAATCCTAAAGCTATTTTCTTTAAGCAGAAAAAAACTTTTGTTATAGGCGTTATTCTTCCTGATATACATGAAGATTTTTTTTCAGAAGCCCTGAGTGGTATTGAAATAGCAGGGATTGAAAATGATTATACTATCTTATTTGGACAGAGTTATGATGATCAGGAAAAGGAAATTAAGGTGGTAGAAGCAATGAAGCGTCAACGTGTTGATGGCCTCATTATTTCATTATCTAAACAAACGCAGAAGTATGAACATTTGGAGTCGCTGGAAAAGTTTGATATTCCGGTAGTTTACTTTGACCGTGTGCCCCCTTATGAAGCTAATAAAGTGTATTGTAATTTATATAAAGCAACGGTAGAAATGGTAGGGTGGTTATTTAGTAAGGGTTATACACGCATAGCTTTTATAAATGGACCAGATAGATTACAGGCAAGTAAAGAAAGGATGAATGGATATATAGAAGGGGTCTCTAAGAAAAAATTGAAAATAGATATGCAGTTAGTTGAAAAAACTGACCTGTCGAAAGAGAGCACTTACCAGGCTATGAAAAAGCTTCTTTTATTAAAAAAACGTCCCCAGGCTATTATAACTTTTAATGATTATGTGCATATGGATGCAGTGAAGTATGCCCAACAACAAAATGTTGAGGTTAATAAAGACATTGTTTTTGTAAGCTATGCAAACCTGCCTATTACAAGTTATATAGCACATCCACCTTTGGCATCAATTGAGCAATATCCTTATCTGCAGGGAGAGAAGGCAATGGGACTTTTGGTTAAAATATTAAATGAAAAACCTGTTGATAAAGATTTGCCAAAAACCTATTATAAAGAAGAAGTTCCTGCTACATTAGTTACGCTTTAAATGAAATGGGTTATAAATATTTAGTCTAATTTAAAAATGGAAACATAGCATTAAGCCGGCTTTACAAGTTTATTAATCTGTCTCTGCTTTTTAGTTTTGTCGGCCTTTAAAAACTGGATTGTGGAATGTGTATTTTCTCTTTTCATACCTGAGTTATTCTTTTGTTAAATGCAGTTTAGGCTATACTTTTTAACCATTAGTATGGTAATTTTTTTGATTCAGCACTTGCTTATATACTTTCTGGATATTAAAATGGGAGTTTATATTGAATTTTTGATGCCTTTGCACAATCGTTTGCCCAGTTTGCAGCATACTACTTTAGATTATTGTCTTTAATTCTTTCATCATTGTTCATTTTGCGCAAACGTTTGCGCCTATAAAAATTAATTTTTATAGTTAATATTGAATACCACTTGTCTTTCTAAAGAATTAAACAAATAGCAATTAAAGGTATAAATCAGGAAGCAATATTATCGGGCAATTCTTAGCATGTTCCTGGTGCAACTGTTCGTTATCTGTTAAAAAAATTCACCTATTAAACTATTTAATCAAATTGTATGAACCAGAGATTTTTACTCGTCATTTTTCTATGCTGTTTAGGAGCTTGTCCACTAGCATGGGCACAGGAACGTACATTTACCGTTACCGGAATTGTAAAAGACAACTCGGGTAGTCCGCTTCAAGATATCACAGTAACTGAGAAAGGGCGACAGAACGCAGTTATTACTGATGTAAGTGGTGCATTTAAAATTTTGGTAGCCCGGCAAAATGCTATCCTTATGGTAACTAGTGTTGGCTTCGAACCCCAGGAAGTGAAAGCAACGGGTAGCAACTTAAATATTGCCCTTGCTCAAACAGTTAAAGGGCTGGATGAAGTGACGGTAGTTGGTTATTCCATTAAAAAGAGAGAGCAAATTTCAAGTGCCGTTTCTGTAGTTTCCGGCGATAAGCTTCGTGATGTAACCTCCAATAATTTTGTAGGTCTTTTACAGGGTAAAGCTCCCGGGATGGTAGTATCATCAGGTTCAGGAGATCCGACAGCAGGTGCTGATTTAGTGATTAGGGGAGCCGGTACTATAAATGCAAGTACTTCTCCGCTGTATGTAGTGGATGGTAACATTGGAGGTTCTTTTAACCCTACTGATGTTGAAACAGTAACCATATTAAAAGATGCAGCAGCAACGGGTTTATATGGTTCACGTGCTGCTAATGGTGTTATCATTGTTACTACTAAATCGGGCAGGGCAGGAAAAACCAGGATTGAGTTTAATTCTACTTACGGTTTTGCTGAAGCAACCAGGGGTAATTTCAGATTAATGAATTCACAGGAGTTGTATGATTACCAAAAAACTTTTTTCAGTCCGAGCCCGATTGTATTGAACACCGATACCGATTGGTGGGACCTTGCTTTCAGAAAGGGTAAAGTCAGCAGTTATACTTTATCTGCTTCAGGTGGTACCGACAAGACTCAATTTTACGTTGCGGGCAGTTACTACAAGGAAGAAGGTACCATTGTTGACAATAACAGAACAACTTACAACTTACGTACAAACCTAAATCAAAAGCTAACCGACAGGCTAAAACTAAGCGTTTTATTGAATGGAAAATTTATCAACGATAATTACACTACCTCCATCAACAATCCCCCGGCTAATCCACTTGTAAACAATATCCCGGGCGCATTAGTTGATGCTTATCTTAACCTGCCTTACGACTCTGCTTACAGTGCGGATGGAACTGCTAAAGACGCAAGATTTGGTACATGGTATGGAAGAGACAGGAACAACTATTTTCATTCACGGCAGTATAATACCTCAACCGGAAGAAGCTTTAATATGGCGGGTGATATCAATCTTGATTATAGTCTATCAAAAAATATTACACTCTCTAGTTATAACAGAACAAATCTCTTTAATTCGCGGAACAATACTTATTACGATAAAAGAACAAAGGCAGGATCTCCTACCTCAGGCGCATTATATAATAACCAAAATTTCTCCAGTACATTACTTAGTTCAAACAGGCTAAGATACAGTAACAACTTTGGCCAGCAAAGCGTAGCGGTATTGGGAGTTGTGGAAGCTGAAAAAGGCTATTCGGACTTTACTTCGATTACAGCAAAAGGACTGCCCCCAGGCAGGAGCGCATTTAGCACCGCTACAGATATTATAACAAACCCCGGAGGAGGAAATGACTCTTATCTTTTTAGTAAATATCTTGGACAGGCTGATTATGGCTTTGCAGGAAAATATTTTGCGGTTGCATCGCTGGTAAACGAGTTTTCCTCACGGTTTGGTAACAACAACCCCAGTGCTAATTTTTATCAGTTAGGTGCATCCTGGATTATGACTAAAGAATCTTTCATGAGGAATATTCAACCACTAAGTTTTTTAAAACTTCGTGTCAGCTACGGTACAACAGGTAATGCTGAAGGGATTGGCTATTATGCATCACTGGGGTTATACAGCATTACTTCAGGTGCCAGTTATGCAGGTTTGCCGGGTGCAGCCCCTAGTCAGAAAGCAAATCCTGATTTAACCTGGGAGAAAGCAAAAGCAGCTAACATAGGTGTTGACATGACCTTGTTAAAGCGAATTGATTTAAGTGTAGATGTGTACAATAAGACAACATCCTCATTGTTATTCTTTAGAGGGCTACCTGCTACAACAGGTTATAATGGCGTTTACGAAAATGTGGGATCCATCAGGAACAAAGGGGTAGAATTTAATTTAACTACCAGGAACTTTTCAACAAAAGATTTTAGATGGGAGACCAACCTGAATATGGCCTTTAACAGGAATAAAGTATTAGAGGTAAACCAGGGCCGCTCAGAAGTAAGCACCGGCGCAATGCAACCTGTAGGCGTTGGGCATAATATAGACGAATGGTTTATGCCTATATGGGCCGGTGTTGACCCTGCCAATGGCAAACCACTTTGGGAAAGCCTTATTGCCGATGCCGACGGTAAAACATATCTTACCTACACAAGTAATTACAACCTTGCCACCAGGCAATATACCGGCAAAACTTCTGCTCCTAAATTCGCCGGTGGGTTTTCTAATACAATAGGGTATAAAAGGTTTACCCTAAATGCTTTTGTAAATTTTGTATACGGAAACTGGGTGTACAATAACACCCGCTTTAATTTTGACAGCGACGGATTATATGAAAGCTTTAACCAAATGCAGTTACCTGCAGGCTGGAGCAGATGGGCTAAGGCTGGTGATATTGCCACCCACCCGAAACCGGTTTTTGGGCGAAGCGATGCTTCTAATGCAACTTCTTCACGCTTCCTTGAGGATGGCAGCTACGTCCGTTTGCGGAACGTTACAATAGGTTATGATTTGGCCCAGGGTTTTGCAAATAAAATTAAAATAAGTGGTGCCAGAATTTTTATAAGTGGAGATAATTTATGGACAGGTACTAATTACTCGGGCACCGATCCGGAAGTGGTACTTGGCTCTGGTGTATCCAGCTTCAGGTATCCTATAAGCCGCAAATTATTGGTCGGGCTAAATATTTCATTCTAAAATGAATGGACAACCGCCCTTCGGAATATAAAAGATCATGTAAAAACTTAATTGAAATGAACATAAAATTTTTATTACAAACTTTACTTATAAGCATCGCAGCCTTTAGTATAAGTTCATGCAGAAAGACCTATCTTCCATCTACCTCAATAGATGAAAACTCAGCATTAACAAATGCCGGTGATATTGAAACAGCAACTATAGGCACTTATGCTTTATTTAAAGATCCCGGTTACGTAAGAAGTGGCCACTTCCTGGTGGAATATCCAAGTGATGAGGTAGCGCAGGGCCAGAATTCTTCAGATGACTTAACCAGAGCTTATCGTTATACGCAACTAACAACGTCTGCCCATCCTGCTGCATTTTGGACTCAGGCGTATAAAGCAGCCAGTGCAGCTAATCGCATCATTGCCGTTATTGATGATAACGCAACTGCAAATATGTTGCAGTTGAAAGGTGAAAACCTTTTTATAAGAGCGATGATGCATTTTAACCTGGTTCGCATATTTGGAAGACCTTATCTCCAGGGTAATGGAAATAATCCCGGTGTGCCCATTCTTAAAGAAGGTTTATCAGACGAGGAGAAATCAACACTTTCACGTAGTTCAGTAAAAGAAGTATACGACTTTGTGATTGCCGATCTTTTAAAAGCGGCTGATCTTATGACAATTCGTAAGTCAAATTCGTTTGCGTCTAAAGAAGTGGCTTTAGCCTTATTGGCGAGAGTTTATTTATACAAAGAGGATAACGCCAAAGCTATTGAATTTGCTAACAAAGTAATTGGCAACAGCATTGCGGGCACTGCTGCATCGGGCCGGTACAGTTTAGTGACCGGTAGTTCTTATCAAAATTATTTCAGAGCTGCACCCGACGGAAATGCTGAAACCATTTTTGCCATAAGGCATATTAAAACAGAAGACCGTGCATTTAGTGCTATAGGATCCATGTACTTTAGCGGAGACGCTAGTGGCAATCCTCAAAACCAGGCTTTTAGTGGCTGGGCTGAGATTTATGCGTCAAAAAAATATGTTGACTTTCTTGGTTTAAATCCAACAGACCTCCGAAATAGCTTTATTACCCCTTTTAAGGTTAACGGGGTATTGCAATCTAATACTAAGCTCACCCCTAATACACCTATGTACTACATTAATAAGTATAACCTGCAGGAAGGGCTTGTTAATCTGAGTTCACCTGTTTACCTGCGCCTTGCAGAAATGTTTCTGATCAGGGCAGAAGCAAATGCCAAATCCGGCAATAATCAACTTGCTCTGGACGATGTAAATCTTCTTCGCAAAAGAGCCGGTCTTTCAGGTAATGAACTTATCACTCTTGCGAGTTTAGCAGCGGGTGGAAAAACTGTACTTGATGCAGTGCTGGAAGAACGGTGGCTGGAATTGGCATTTGAAGGACATCGTGCATACGACCTTTTCCGTAACAACCGGCCCATGATAAGAAATTATCCTGGTTCCCATGTTGTTAATGGTAACATCAACCAGACTATTGATCCGTCTGATAACAGGATTGTCTTTTTTATACCGCAGGATGAAATAAATAAGAACCCTAAACTAATCCAAAATCCATAACTTATAATTACGCGTGCAATTGAATTTATAAAGATTGAAGCCGAGAACCTCAACTTAAACTTGCCGGAGGTTAACCCGATAAGAAGTGTGATTACTTTAACGTTAAAAAATTAAAGAATGAAAAAAATAAAAATGGCTCTTTTTTCCTTATTACTGTTCGCTGCTTTTTCCTGTAATAAACCTGAAGCTGTTTTTTTTACAGACAACTCCACAGCCATAATGGCCAACAAGACGGGGTGGACGGCAACCGCAAGCAGCGAAACACCCGATGGGTTGGAAAACACCGGCAAAGCATCTGCAATTATTGACGGAAACATTACCACCTATTGGCATACGGATAATACATCTACACCTGTACGTACCTATCCGCACTGGATTATGATTGATATGAAATCAGAAAAAAATATTATTTCGGTAGCCGTTACTAATCGCCAGGCTCCTACTCCTAATAGTGTTGGTATAAAACTTTTTAAGTTAGAAGGAAGCAAAGATGGAACAAGCTTTACCAGTATGGGTGAATTCCGATTCGCAATTACAAACAATGCGCAACCATTCCCTGTCTCTTCTGCCAATGCCTACCGTTATATAAAATTAACAGCCCTGGAAAGCCAAAGTGCTGTAACACCTCATACCTTTCTTGCAGAGATTGATGTGTTTATTACTAAATAGGTTTACTTGTATTGGAGACTTACTGATACTTTAGTTAACCCTGCTGCAGGTACTCAACACAACGTCGCCCAATGATTTTGCAGTCTCAGGTATTTAGATGGTACTGAAGTTTGTAAATCAAAAAGCTTTGAAGCTTTCTGGCTGAATAATTATTAAGCGTTTAAAAAAGAGAAGTATGAATAATAACAACCTCGACCGCAGAAATTTTTTAAAATTTTCATCAGCCGCCATAGGAGGTGTAGCTTTAGCAGGATTAGGTTTACCAACTGAAGCCTTAGCAAAAGCAGCTAATGATAAACCTGTAAGGCTTGGCTTTGTAGGTATAGGGGGACGTGGCTCTTACCACCTTGATGCGGCCCTGGGAATAGAAGGGGTTGAAGTGCCCGCCATTTGCGAACTTAAGCCTGAGCGTTTATACAACGCAAAAAGATGGATAGAAGAATCAGGCAGACCCACACCAAAATTATATGATCGTGGTCCTACTGATTTTAAAAGGCTATGTGCTGAGGAAAAATTAGATGCCATTATTTGTTCAACTTCATGGGAATGGCATACTCCTATATGTTTGGCTGCCATGAGAAATGGCAAGCACGCTGTTTCAGAAGTTCCTATAGTGCTTACCCTGGAAGAAGCATGGGAATTGGTAGAAACCTCAGAAAAAACAGGCAAGTGGGCGACATTGGCATTAGAGCAGGTATTACTTGAATCGGGGGATGGCCTTACGCTTTTAAACATGGTGCAAAGTGGGTTATTGGGCGATATATTACAGGCAGAAGGAGGCTATGTTCACGATCTTCGTAAGGTAAAGTTTGATCCCCAGGGTGAGCCATGGCGCTTAGCCTATGATGTAACCCATAATGGAAATTTGTATCCTGATCATCCTATGAATAAGATCATGTCTTATCTCGATATTAATCATGGAGACAAGTTAGATCATCTGGTTTCTATGAGCTCTAAGAGTGTCATGATTAATAAATATGCTGCTTTAAATTATGGTGCATCTAATCCGTATGCCACTAAAAAAATGACTCAGGGTGACTGTAATACAACCCTCATTCATACGTCTAACGGAAAATTGATCACCCTTAATTATGACACCAATACTCCTCATCCAAGAGAGCTATTCAGGATTCAGGGTACAAAGGGAGTTTACCTGGGCGGAAGTGCATTAGAAGGTCCAAAAATTTATCTTGAAGGCATGAGCCCGAAGGAACATCAATGGGAGCCAGCAGAAAAGTATCTGGCAGAGTTCGCACATCCCTTACTTAAAAATTACAATCCTGTTCCCAGGAAGGCTGCCATTCGGGGTCATGGCGGCAGTGGTACTAAGCTTCCTTTAACGTGGCATTTACTCATTAAAGCCTTAAGAGAAAATAAAATGCCATACTTCGATGTGTATGATTCTGTTACCAGCAGTGTTATCTTCCCTTTGTCAAACAAATCTGTTGCTGCAAGAAGCAAAACAATAGATGTACCCGATTTTACAAAAGGGAAATGGAAAACCAGGACGCCGTTGTCATTTAAAAATGCATAAAAAAGGGTTTCAGGCAATTTTATTAAAGAGGCTTTTTAAGAGTTGCATGTAAGTCCTGACATAGCTCATAAGTTTATCAATAGATTAATAAATAACAAAAATGAACAGTTTTAAAAACATTCCTTCTTTATGCCTGATTGCTCTTGGAGTTTTTTTTCAAAGTTGTTCAGAAAGTAAAAACTCAGCCACAGCAAAGGAGAGTCTTGGATTGAAGGAAAGTGCAGGTGAATCATATTATTCCGAGGCGGATTTTCCTGCTGTTAAAAAATTCAATACGCATGTACATATCAGCATCTTTGATTCAACTTTTATAAAACAGGCCGCATCAGATAATTTTCGGTTGTTAACGGTAAATGTAGCCTCATCCACATCACTGCCTATTGAAGAGCAGCAAGAGGTAGCACTTCGTCTGGTGAAAGCTTTTCCAGAAAATATTTTATACGCTACCACTTTTTCTGTTAACAACTTTAATACGCCTGGCTGGCAGCAAAATACCCTTGATTATTTAAAGGCGTCTTTTGATAATGGCGCTATCGCAGTTAAGGTGTGGAAGAACATAGGAATGGCTCTTAAAGACAGTAATGGCAAATTTGTGATGATTGACAATCCTGCGTTTGATCCCATCATTGATTTCATCGAAAAGAATAATATTACTTTGATTGGCCATCTTGGAGAGCCGCGTAATGCCTGGTTGCCCGTAGATCAAATGACCGTATCAGGAGATAAAAATTATTTTGCTTCCCATCCCCAATATCACATGTTTCTTCATCCTGAATATCCATCTTACGAAGACCAGGTAAATGCGAGAGACCGCATGCTTGAAAAGCATCCTAACATAAAATTTGTTGGAGCACACCTCGGAAGCCTTGAATGGAATGTAGATGAACTGGCTAAACGGCTTGATAAGTTCCCCAACATGGCTGTTGACATGGCAGAGCGTATTTCTCATTTTCAATTCCAGGCCGTAACCAATTGGAAGAAAGTTCACGACTTTTTTATAAAGTACCAGGACCGCCTTATTTATGCAACTGATGAGGGAGTACGGGCAAATGCTAACGCTGCTGAGGTTAGTAAGTTAGCTCATGAGAACTGGCTTAGGCACTGGAACTTCTTTACCTCTGGTGAAAAGTTGAAAGTTCCGAAAGTGGAAAAAGAGTTTAACGGATTAAAGCTTCCAAAGGAAATAGTTGATAAAATATATTTGAAAAATGCAGAGAAATGGTTTCCTCCAATTACAAAAATAAACAAGGCATAAAAAGCAACAGTTATGTTTGAAATGATAAATGCATATACTGATGACAGGTAGTAAAAAATATTCATACTTACATATAGTTAGCCTGCTGGTGTTCTTGCTGTCTTGCACTCATGCAAGGAAAGCAGGATCGTTAACAGACTTATCCGGCACCTCATACTATTCTGCTGATGACTTTGCCTTAGTTGAAAAATTTGATACCCATATCCATTTAAATACCTACGACAGCCATTACATAGAACAGGCAAAAGCAGATAATATCCGGTTCCTTGATATTGTGGACGACAGGCCATTTGGAATACCAATGACAGAACAGGAGAAAATTGCCATCCAACAAATAAAAGCCTTTCCTGGTCGTGTATTTTATGCAGCTACTTTTCCGGTTAAAAACTATAATAGCGACGACTGGCAGCAACAAACGATTGCCAAAATAAAAAAAGCTGTTTCAGATGGAGCGGTAGCAGTTAAAATATGGAAGAACATAGGCATGGATTTAAAAGACAGGAATGGAAACTTTGTAATGATTGACAATCCTGGGTTGGATCCAATCCTGGATTACCTGGCAAAAAATAAAATTCCTTTGATAGCCCATCTTGCAGAACCAAAAGAATGCTGGATGCCTTTGGAACAAATGGTTTTAAATAAAGGCTATTACAGCCAGCATCCGGAATATCATATGTACCTGCATCCTGAATATCCCTCGTATGAAGCCCATATGAAGGCAAGAGATCATATGCTTGAAAAACATCCTGATCTTAGATTCATTAATGCACATTTAGGCAGCCTGGAGTGGAGTTTGGAGGAGCTTTCTAAGAGGCTGGATAAATTTCCTAACCTGGCTGCAGATCTTGCCAGGATGACTAATCTATATCTTCATGCTAAAAATAACTGGCAAAAAACCCGAGACTTTTTTATTAAATACCAGGACAGGCTTTTATACGCTACAGATGTGCAGGTAGCACAAACAAACGATCCAACTGCAATGAAAAGGCTTGCGCACGAAAGCAGAATGCGTTACTGGACGTTTTTTGCAACTGATGAAAAAATGAATGAACCTAATAGCATAGGGGAATTTAAAGGCTTAAAATTGCCGCGCGAAGTTGTAGATAAAATATATCGCCGGAATGCAGAGAAATGGTTACCGGGAATTAACAATAACAAATAACTACTTGAAAAGTTAGTTGGCAAAACAAAATTATGACCAGTGTTATGCATAGTGTACCTGAACATAAAGCTGAACAAAATGTTGCTACCGGAGCTGCTGTAAATCCCGCAATGCCTATTCGCAGGGTGGCATCTGTTGATATATACCGCGGGTTTGTAATGTTGTTGATGATGGGAGAGGTGCTGTCTTTGCAAAGTGTATCGGAAGCATTGCCAGGCAATTCATTCTGGCAGTTCCTGGCATTTAATCAAAGTCATGTGGAATGGACATGGCTATCTCTTCATGATATGATCCAGCCGTCTTTTACATTCCTGGTAGGGGTGGTATTACCTTTTTCAATTGCAGGCAGAAAAAACAATGGCGCTACTTTCGGAAGCGTTGTAGGCCATGCAGTAAAACGTTCGCTTATCCTCATACTTCTCGGAATCTTTCTTCGTTCGATGCATGCAAAACAAACCTATTTTACTTTTGAAGATACCCTTACACAAATAGGTTTAGGCTATACTTTTTTAGTCATGCTTTCCTTTTATTCAAAAAAGGTATGGCTAACAGTACTGATCGTTATCCTCGCAGGTTATTGGTTAGCCTTTGCACTCTATCCACTTCCCGATGCTGCTTTTGATTATGCCGCTGCAGGAGTAGTTCCCAACTGGGAACATAATTTACAGGGAATTGCAGCGCATTGGAATAAGAACACGAACCTCGCATGGGCTTTCGACAAATGGTTTTTAAATCTGTTTCCACGGGAAAAACCTTTTCTTAATAACAGAGGCGGATATGCGACGCTTAGCTTTATACCCACCTTAGCAACTATGATCATTGGCTTATTTGCAGGGAATGCTTTAAAAGACTCTACAACCCCAGCAAGTAAAATAAAGTTTTTTTTATCAGCCGGGACAGCTCTGATTATTATAGGAGTATTGTTTCATGTAACAGGAATTAACCCCATAGTAAAGCGTATCTGGACACCGGCCTGGACTATATTTAGCGGGGGTATATGCTTTTTGTTCCTTGCTTTTTTTTATGGAATGATAGACGTGGCTGATAAAAAGAATTGGTCTTACTTTCTGATGGTAATAGGCGCCAATTCAATTGCAGCTTATGTAATAGCTGACGGAGGAATGAGATCGGTTATTTCTCAGTCGCTTCATATACATTTAGGGCAAACGTATGATCAAGTATTTGGGTCTGCTTATGCCACTTTGATTAATGGTGCCCTCGTATTGCTTTTTGAATGGCTGATCTTATATTGGATGTATAAGAAAAAGATTTTTATTAAGATTTAATAGAACTCGAAAATCCACCGCCTTTGGCGGTGGTAATGTACTGAGGGCTATGCCGTATGTTTAACTTTGGTGGATGAGTAAATATAAGAAGCA
>JAABUN010002759.1_pt1 | contig 29787 bp, 25 predicted proteins | sample 5559311 | NCBI WGS metagenome assembly JAABUN01 (sample SAMN10711877, study PRJNA513370) | rock metagenome | isolation source: Antarctica rocks | place: Antarctica: Victoria Land, Siegfried Peak sud | reverse complement strand
CGGCAGAGACCGGTGAACCCCTGGCTCGACAGCTCAGTGCCGGCACCTTCATCAGCCACGAGCACCCGACCACCGGCACAGCCCGCGTCATCGAGCAACCCGACGGGTCCCGCGTCCTGGCCATCGAGAACCTCGACACCACAAGCGGCCCGGATGTCCATGTCTGGCTCAGCGCCGCCGACGTCGTCGAGGGACGCGACGGGTGGTACACCGCGGGGACGGCGGCCTACGTCGATCTCGGTCCGATCAAGGGCAATCAGGGCGACCAGCTCTACGAGATTCCGGAGGACGTCGACCTCTCCCGGTTCGTCGCCGTCTCTCTCTGGTGTGTCCCCTTCGGAGTGTCCTTCGCCGCGGCGCAACTGGAATCGTGACATCAACGGAGTCATCCACGCGGCGGGCGCGACGGAGGATTCGATGCCTGCAATATCGCCCTCGCCGAGGCGCTCGAGTGTGAACTGCTGACGGGCGACAGGAGACTCAGCACCGCCGCCGGGGCGCAATGCGTCATTCGTGTCCTGTCCTGACCCGACTCCCCCTCAGCGCACCCGCTCGCCCTTCCGCCACACCGCGTGGGTGAGCGGCACGCCCGGGCGGTAGGCCAGGTGGGTGGCGGACGGTGCGTTGAGGAGTTGGACGTCGGCCCGGTGACCGACGGCGATGGATCCGACCGCACGCTCGCCGTCGTCGTCCGTCCCGGACTCGCTGTGCAGCGCGAGCGCCCCGCCCCAGGTGGCGGCACGCACCGCTTCGTGCACGCTGAGGCCCATCTGCAGGACGGCGGTCGTGACGCAGAAGGCCATCGACGTCGTGTAGGAGGTGCCGGGGTTGCAGTTGGACGCGAGCGCGATTTCGACGCCGGCGTCCAGTAGTTTCCGTCCCGGCGCCAGCGGCTGGCGGGTGGAGAGGTCGCAGGCGGGAAGGCAGGTGGCCACCGTGCCGCGCTGTCCGGTGGCCCACCCGGACCAGGAATCGGCGAGCGCCGAGATGTCCCCGTCGGTGAGGTGGTTCACGTGGTCCACACTGGCGGCGTCGAACTCGACCGCGAGGCGCACGCCCTCTCCGTGGCCGAGTTGGTTCCCATGCACCCGCAGGCCCAGACCACTCTTCCGGCAGGCGGTGAGCACCTCGCGGCTCTGCTCGGGTGTGAAGGCGCCGCGTTCGCAGAAGACGTCGGCCCACTGGACGTAGGGGCGGACGGCCTTTAGCATGGGCCCGCAGACCAGTCTCACGTAGTCCTCGGCAGCAATGCCCTCCGGCAGCAGATGGGCACCGAGATAGGTCACCTCGTCCACCACCTCGGCGGCGATGCGCGCACTCCGGGCCTCGTGCTCCTCGTCCAGCCCGTAACCAGTCTTGGTCTCCAGATAGGTGGTACCGCCGGCGACGGCCTCGTCCACGCGGGCGAGCAGCAGCCGGGTCAGCTCATGATCCGATGCCTGCCGGGTCGCTTCCATGGTGACGGCGATCCCGCCGGCTGCGTAGCCCTCCCCCGCCATGCGGGCCTCGAACTCCGCGGTCCGGTCCCCCGCGAACACCAGATGGGTGTGGCTGTCCACCCAGCCGGGCAGTGCGGCGCGGCCACCGGCGTCGTACATCTCGTCGGCGGCGGGTGCGCCGGATGCGGCGCCGATCCAGCTGACCCGCTCCCCCTCCAGCATGATGGCCGCATCCGGCAGCACGGTATGCGCGCGGTCCTGCGTCATGAGTTCACCGATATTGGTGATGAGGATCGAGGTCACGGTGTACGCCCCTGCGCAACGTCGTCGACCCGTCCGATCGCGGCCGCCAGCAGCGCCGCCGGGTCACCCAGCGCCTCGTGCACGCCGTTGCGGGCCACGAGCCGCCCACCCACGACGACGGCGGTCACGTCCTGCGCGGTCGCCGACAGCGCCAGTTGGTCCCGGCGGGACCCTGCCGTACGGATGCTCCGGGGATTCACGGCCATCAGGTCACACAGCTGCCCCGGAAGGAGCCCGGGTGCGGCGCGTCCCTGGGCTGTTGCGCCGGCGGCTGAGGCGCTGAAGTGCAGGTCCGCCGGGGAGAACCGACCGCGCTCACCGGAGCTCAACCGCTCCCCGTGGTCGAGCGCGCGCATCTCCAACCAGGGATCCACCACCGCGTGCTGGTCCGTTCCCAGGGCTATCAGGGCACCGGCTGCCCGCAGCGTCGCGGCCGGCCCGATGCCGTCCGCGAGATCCGCCTCGGTGGTGGGGCACATCACCACCGTCGCGCGGGCAGACCCGAGAAGGTGCACATCCTCGTCCGTCAGGTGGGTGGCGTGGACCGCGGACAACCTTCCGGTCACCAGGCCGTGCGTGTGCAACAGCGCAGTGGGAGTGAGCCCGGTGGCCGCGAGGCAGGCGCTGTTCTCGGCAGGCTGCTCGGAGAGGTGGATGTGCAGCGGCAGGTCCTGCGGCAGGTTCTCGGCGATGAACGCCAGAGCTCCCGGGGGGACGGCGCGCACGGAGTGCAGGGCGGCACCGACGCTGACGAACGCCGGATCGAATTCCGCGGCGATCGCCTGCCGGAGCGAGCCGAGGCGCACCAGCCAGGCGCCGGCGTCCTGGTCTCCGAAGCGCACCTGCTCCGGACCCAACGGCGTATCGAATCCGCCCGCCAGGTAGCACGTGTCCAGCAGGGTCAGCCGGATACCCGCGCTGACCGCTGCCCTGGCCAGGGCGCGTTCCATCGCATGCGGACCGCCGTCGTCGGCCGCGTATGCCTGGCCGTCCGGCCGGTGGTGGACGTAGTGGAACTCCGCCACGCTGGTCCAGCCGGTGACCACCATCTCGGCGAAGACTGCCGTGGCCAGTTCCTGGTACACCCGCGGCGTGAGGGCACCGGCCACCGTGTACATCTGCTCGCGCCAGGTCCAGAAGCTGCCGACGCCGAGGTCGTGCGTGCGGCCGCGGAGGATCCGGTGGAAGGCGTGGGAGTGGGCGTTGGACGCGGCGGGAAAAACGACGCCGGATAGCCGGAGATCCGTTGTCCCCGGCGCCATTCCGGCGTCCACCCTGATCACGGTCCCATCGGCGGCCACCTGCACCTGGACACCGTCCTGGACTCCGGCGTCGCCCAGCCAGGCACTCTCGCACCATAGCGACGTCATAGGAGGTCCTCCAGCGCATCGGCGAGAGCACCCGCGCCGACGTCCGCGTCGTCACGTTCGACGAACTCCTCCGGCGAGTGGCTGATCCCGGTGGGATTGCGGATGAAGAGCATGCCGGCCGGCACCTGGGCGCTGAGCACGCCCGCGTCGTGTCCGGCTCCAGTGGGAAGGGCGGGGGAGCCGCCGAGTGAGGTCTGCAGCTGGCGCTGCAGCGCTGTGTCGAAGTGGACGGTGCCGCTGAATGACTCCTCCGTCAGTGTCACGGAGCAGCCCTCGAATGCGGCGGCCTTCTGTGCCTGCCCGTGGATCTTTTCGACGAGCTGGGCGGTGACGGAGTCCTCCGGGTGGCGTACATCGAACCACAGATCCACCCGGGAGGCGATCACGTTGGTGCCGCCGGGCATCGGCTGCAGCCTGCCCACCGTGGCCCGCGCGTGTGGCTCCGCCCGGGCGATACTGCGGATGGCGAGGACGATCTGCGCCGCGGTGATCATCGGATCGGCACGGTCCTCCATGAGCGTGGTGCCCGCGTGGTTGCCCTGTCCGGTGATGCTCATCCGCCAGCGGCCGTGGCCCAGGATGGAGGAGCCGACCGCCACGGGGGCGTCCAGGTCGATCAGACCGCGGCCCTGTTCCACGTGGAGTTCCACGAAGTCTCCGATGGTCCTCAACGCCCCGGCGTCCCTGCCCAGGCCGGCAGGGTCGACACCGTTGGCCCTGCTGACGTCCGCGAAGGTGTTGCCGTCCGGGTCCCGGCGGTTTCTGGCCCTGTCCGGATCGATCGCCCCGGTCAGCAGCCGGGAACCGAGGCAGGCCACCCCGAACCGTGAGCCCTCCTCCTCGGGGAAGACGGTGAGAGCCAGCGCGCGCCGGGGCTGCACACCGCGTTCCCTCAGCAGGTCGACGGCGACGAGTGCGGCGGCCACCCCGAGGGCGCCGTCGAACGCCCCGCCCCCCGGGACGGAATCGAGGTGACTTCCGGTCACCAGCGCCCCGGTGCGGTCACCGCCCTCGATATCCCACCAGGCCCAGAGGATGCCGTTGCGGTCGGTCTCCACGGCGAGTCCGCGCTTCGCGGCCTCGGCCCCGAACCACTCCCGGAGTGTCAGTTCGGCCGCGGAGTAGACGGGCCGGGAATACCCGCCGCGCTGTCGATCACGCCCCACCTGCGAGATCGCGTCGAGCAGGGAGGAGACGGTGTCCATCGATCACTGCTCCTGCATCGGCACGCGGACCCCGCGTTCACGGGCGACGTCGGCGGCGCGGTCGTACCCGGCGTCGACGTGACGGATGACGCCCATGCCGGGGTCATTGGTCAGCAGTCTCTCCAGCTTCTGCGCCGCAAGCTCGGTGCCGTCGGCCACCGAGACCTGCCCGGCATGGATCGACCGCCCGATGCCGACACCGCCGCCGTGGTGGATGGACACCCAGGTGGCGCCGGAGGAGGTATTGATCAGTGCATTGAGCAGGGGCCAGTCGGCAATGGCGTCGGACCCGTCGGCCATGCCCTCGGTTTCCCGGTAGGGCGAGGCCACGGAGCCGGAATCCAGGTGGTCCCGCCCGATCACGATCGGTGCCGACACTTTTCCGTCAGCCACCAGCTGGTTGAACATGACGCCGGCCCTGGCTCGGTCTCCGTAGCCGAGCCAGCAGATCCGCGCCGGGAGGCCCTCGAATTCCACCAGCTCACCGGCAGCATCGAGCCAGCGGTGCAGGTGCTCGTTCTCGGGAAAAAGTTCCTTGAGTGCGGCGTCGGTGACGGCGATGTCCGCCGGGTCACCGGAGAGTGCCACCCAGCGGAACGGGCCCATCCCCTCGCAGAACAATGGCCGGATGTAGGCGGGGACGAAGCCCGGGAACGCGAACGCCCGGCCGTAGCCACCCTTGCGCGCTTCATCCCGAATGGAATTGCCATAGTCGAAGACCTCGGCGCCGGCATCCTGGAATCCCACCATCGCTTCGACCTGGCGGGCCATGGACGTCTGCGCTTTCTTGGTGAAACCGTCGGGATCGCCCTTCGCCTCCCGGTCCCACTCGTCCAGACCGATCCCTTCGGGCAGGTAGCTCAGCGGATCGTGGGCCGAGGTCTGGTCGGTGACGATGTCGATCGTGATTCCGCGCTTCAGCAGCTCGGGGAAGATTTCCGCGGCATTCCCGACGACGCCGACGGAGAGGGCACGTTTGTCCTGCTTGGCCGCGAGCACCTGCTGGAGCGCGCTCTCGAGGTCGTTCGCGACGACGTCGAGGTAGCGTTTTGCGGCCCGGCGCTCGAGCCGCTCCCTGTCGACGTCGACGATCAGGACCGCGCCGCCGTTCAGGGTCACGGCCATCGGCTGGGCGCCGCCCATTCCGCCACAGCCTCCGGTGAGGGTCAGGGTTCCGGCGAGGGTGCCGCCGAAGCGTTTCCTGGCGATTGCGGCGAAGGTCTCGTAGGTGCCCTGAAGGATGCCCTGGGTGCCGATGTAGATCCAGGACCCTGCAGTCATCTGGCCGTACATCATCAGGCCTTCGGCCTCGAGGCGGCGGAACTCGGGCCAGGTGGCCCAGTCCCCCACCAGGTTGGAGTTGGCGATCAGCACCCGCGGCGCCCAGGTGTGGGTTCGGAAAATGCCCACGGGTTTGCCGGACTGCACCAGGAGGGTTTCATCATCCTCAAGGTCCTGCAGGGAGCGGACGATCGCGTCGTACGCTTCCCAGCTGCGCGCTGCCCTGCCGGTGCCGCCGTAGACGACCAGGTCTTCGGGGCGCTCGGCGACGTCCGGATCGAGGTTGTTCATGAGCATCCGCAGCGGAGCCTCGGTCTGCCAGCTCTTGGCAGAGAGAGTGGTACCGCGGGGCGCTCGAATGGAACGCGAGGGATCATGCTGCGTGAAGCTGCTTGGTGACGTCATGGGATCACTCCGATTGTGTCGTGCGATGAATTGCCAGGACCGGTGAGGTGCCGGGACCGTAGAGATCGGTGGTCTCGGCCAGCAGGATCTGGCCTATCTGTTCGATGCTGGAGGCGGTGATCCGATAGCTGGGGACGACGACGCTCACCGCGCCCGCCACCTTTCCGCGGACCGTGAGGGGAACCGCCACTGCAGTGACGTCCCGCTCCACGCCAGCGCTGACGCAGTAGCCCTCAGGCCCCGTCTCGCCCGCCATGGCGCTTCCCGCCGCGCTCAGATCGAGCGGAAACTTCCGTCCCACCCAATTGGCGTGGCGGACCGAATGGGTTCCCTCCACAATAGCGATGTACAGTCCCTGTCCAACCGATGCGGGGATACTGAGATACGCCGACTCGCCGGTCCGCTCCACGATCCTGGCCATCGGTGCCTGGCAGCGCGACACCAGGGACTCCTGGCTCAGCGCGAGCACGCCGAGCTGCACGATGGCGGCTCCGGGCAGATAGGCGCCGTCGTCGTCGCGCCGGATGAAATGCGTGGACTCGAGCGTGCGCATGAGCCGCATCGCGGTGCTGGCGGACAGGCCAACAGCTCTGGCTGCCTCTCCCAGGGTGACCGAGCCGTGCTCACAGACAACGCTGAGCAGCGACAATGCCCGTTCGGCCGTGCGGGTGGTTGCAGCTTTGGCGGTGGGACTCTCGCCCTCCGCCGCTGGCAGTGCGCTCAACGACGCTCCTCAGATGCCTCGGGCTTATTTGCGTTCAGTAAAATACTACTTTCACTGAGTGACAATGTAGTTCTGCTCCGTCGTATCTCCTCGTCCCTCATCGTTCCGTGTAGGCCCAGCGCTCCACCAGTTCCTCGTGCGCCTCGAGCAGGTCCTGGGTGCGGTGTGGATGACGGGCCGCCACAGCGTCCAGCAGGGACATGGAGAGCACGACGGCGGCGGCGTGGGAGTCGAAGACCAGATCCGTGCCCACCGGGGCCACCAGGAGGGCATCGGCCTCCCGGACGAACGGCACCAGCGGGCTGTCCACGATGGCCACCGTGGACAGGCCGAGTGAGCGGGCGTGGGCCAGCGCGTTGACCGTGGCGGCCGGATACCGGGGCATCACGAACGCGAGCACGGCAGTGGCCCCGTTGCGGTGCAGTTGAAGGAGCGCATCATCCATCGATGACGCGTCGGTCAGGACGTGCACATCGGGAAGGACCCGCTGTGCGAAGTAACCGAGATACCCGGCGAGTGCGGCGGAAGCCCTCAAGCCGATGATGCCCAGCGGCTCGGTGCCGGCCAGCAGATCGACGGCTCGCTGCATCTGGTCGCTGTTGACCGTCCGCTCCAGCGCGGCGAGGTTCTCCTGCTCGAAGCCGAGAATCGTAGGAGGCGCTCCGGCGCCGTTGGCGGGGGTGAATCCCGCCCGAACCACAGTCCGGATGGCGGTGCGGAACTCCGAGTAACCGTCATACCCCAGGGCAGTGGCCAGCCGGGTCACCGTCGGCTGGCTGACGCCGGCCGCCACCGCAATATCGATGGTCGACGCGAACGCCACCTCGGGCAAGGAGGCGAGCATGTACGTGATCACGCGGCGCTGGGTCGGGGACACCCGGTGCCGGTGGGCCAGGTCCACGAGCCAGTCATGCGCCTGATCGGCGGAGGTCTGGTCATTCAGCACACTGGGCTCCCTCATCCCGGTCACGTCACCATTGGCAATCCCGTTCTCAGTGAATAGTATGATGCGCGGTCAAGACAAGTGCATGAACCAATTCACACCTGGAGGTTTCGGATGTCAGCTCAGGCTCACCGTGAAATATGGCTGAGGTTCCTGTCCGGGCCGGACATCGACTCCCTGGCTCTCACCCGTGCCGAGATCATCCAGGCCGTGGACGACGTCGTCGCCGCCCACGGGGAGGGCAGGACGGTCTTCGAGCCGCGCATGCACCTGATGCCCGACAATGGCGGAATCGGCCACTTCAACGTGCTGCGCGGCCACGTCTCCACCCTTGGCGCCAACGGGGTGAGCGGCGTGAAGGTGGTGGGCGATTTCGTCCCCAACTATCTGCAGGGGCTGCCGAGCGAGCTCGCCATGGCCACACTGTACGATCCGACCACCGGCGTGCCGCTCTGCGTCATGGACGCAACCCTGGTGACCGAAGTGCGCACCGGCGCCATGACCGCCGTCGGAGCCAGGCACCTGGCCCGCCGGGACTCCCGCATCCTCGGGCATGTAGGCGCCCGCGGCACCGCCTTCTCCAACGTGACCATGCTCGACAGCATGTTCGATCTCGAGGAGATCCGGGTCACCAGCAAGCGGCCGGAATCCCGGGAGGCGTTCGCCGAGCAACTGCGCGCCGAGATCAGCACACCGGTCCGCGTGGTCGACACCGCCGAGGAGGCCTTCGACAACGCCGACATCCTGGTCGAAGCATCCCGGCTGAATGAGCCGACACCGCTCCTGCGCACCGCCTCCGTCAAACCCGGCGCCTTCGTGGTTCCCTACGGCACCGTCAGCGCCGTCGAACTGGACCTCCTCGACATCATGGACAAGGTGGTGGTGGATGACTGGCGCGAGGCGCAGTCGGGACGGTTCGGCGCGCTGCGCCCGCATGTCGACACCGGGCGCCTCTCCCGCGACAACCTCTACGCGGAACTCGGGGAGATCGTCAGCGGACAGAAGCCGGGGCGCGAAAGTGCCGATGAACGCATCCTCTTCTGGCACCGCGGGCTGTCCATCCTCGATGTGGCGGTCGCCTACCTGATCCTGACGAAGGCAGAACAGGCCGAGACCGGCACCATGCTGCGGTACCGGTAGCTATCGTGCTGCGCATCGACCGGGCCGAAGACCTCGACGCGGCGGCGGTCCTCGCCGTCGCCCAGGGGCGTCAGCTTTCCCTCGAACCGGACCTGCTGGAGCGCATCGGCGCCCGTCGTGGCGAGGTGCTGCACCTGCTCGAGCGCGGCGGCCCGGTGTACGGCGTGACGACGGGACTGGGCGCGGCGAGTGAGGTGCGCCTTGACGGCGACGCGCAGTCGAAACACCAGAACAACCTGATGCTGGCGCGCGCAGTCGGTTCCGCGCCGTGGCTGAATGTCGCCGACACCAGAGCCGTCCTCGCCGTGCGGCTGCGGACGTTCCTCGGCGGTGATGCCGGTGTCTCGCCGGCCCTGTGCCTCCGACTGGTCGAACTGCTCAACGCCGGTTTGCATCCGGCCATCCCTTGCACCCGGATCGGAGCTGCCGGAGAGATCATCCCGCTTGCCCATCTCGGTGGCGCACTGACCGGATCCGGGGATTTTCTCGCAGGGCCGGTTGCAACCACGGACCCGGGCATGAATCCGGGCAGGGCTCCCGGCACCGCCCCCGCGGCCGAGGTGCTGTCCGCCGCCGGGATGACTCCCTACTCCTTCGGTCCGAAGGAAGGCATCGCCCTGATCGAGGGCGTACCGGTCACCACGGCTCTCGCCCTGCTCAGGATGAACGAAGCCCGGCTACTGGCAGACCACGCCGTGGCGCTCACTGCCGCGGAGCTGGCCCTCGTCGGTGCCAGCCGCGACCCGCTCGCACCCGCTCTGGCACGCGCCGACGGTGAACTCGGTCATGTGCTCGGCGCGATCCGTCGGCTGTCCGGACCAGATCCGGCGCCGCGGGCACTGCAGTCACCGCTCTCCTTCCGGGTGCTGGGACCAGCCATCGCCCAGCTCCTGCGGTCCATCGGAGCAGTCGACGCGGCCGTTGATCGCGCCCTGAACGGAGTGACGGACTCGCCTGCCTACCTGGACGGGCGGTTCGTCGGGACGGCCGGATTCGACGGGTTCGATCTGGCGGCCGCGCTGGACGGGCTGAGGCTGTCCATCATCCATGTGGCCGAGACCTCTGCGGCGCGGATGCACCGACTGCTGGATGACGGGTTCACCGGGCTTTCCCGGCAGCTGTCCGGCCAGCCGGGGCTCCACGCCGGCACGGTGGCTGTTCACAAACGAGCCGTCGGCGTCGTGCACGCCCTGGTGGCCGGCGCGCGGCCGTCAGGTATCGGAGCGATCGAGACCTCCCTCGGGCAGGAAGACATCCAGAGTTTCTCCGTCGAGGCGGCGGAATCCTGCGCGGTGGCGGTCAGTGGCCTGCGGGACGTCCTGGCCTGCGAGCTGTTGACGGTCATTCAGGGGATACGGCTGGCCGGCGGCATGCCCGCAGGCCCGGCCGCGGAACTCACGACCCTGTTGGCGGAGGCGTCGAATCTGCTGCCGGCCGGCACCGGCGACCGTCCCTTCGGCAGGGACATTGCGGCGCTGGAGCTGCTGTTAGCTAGTGGCTGGGCCCGAGGGATGCTGTCACGGGAGCCGTCGATCCGCGGGCGATGAACTCCGGTCGGAACATCACCTTGCCGGCTGCGGGACCGGCGCCCTCGGGCATGGTCAGCGCTCGGACCGCGGCGTCGACGATCGCCTGCTCGTCCCACCCGAAAGTGGTGAGTTCGGGGTGCACCAGGGACGCCAGTTCACTGTCGTCGAATCCGAGGATCGACACGTCGTCCGGGATTCCCAGGCCGAGGTCCCGGGCGGCACGGTAGGCACCGAACGCGATCGCATCGCCCAGACAGAACAGCGCGGTGGGCCGGGAACTGCCCGCGAGCACCTGCGCTGCGGCCTGGGCCGCACCGCCCACGGCCGACGGTGAGGAGGAGACCACGAGGGTCAGGCCCATCGAATCGCCGAGACTCTGGGCAAGCAGTTCCGCCGGACGGCCAGGGGTCGTGGGCAGCGTCGGAGCGAGCAGGCCGATGGAGCGGTGCCCGAGATCCGCCAGGTGCTGCAGTGCCGTCCGGACGCCGTACTCGTTGTCGAAGAGCACGCTGTCCGACTCCGGCCGTGCCGTGAGCGCATCCCCGATCGAGACGATCCGCATGGAGGCGGGGATGTCTGCCCAATACGCGGCGGAGGGATCGGCTGGCAGCACGATGGCGCCGTCCACCCGCTGGGCCGCGAGAGAGCGCAGCACCTCTTCCTCACGCTGCGGTGAACCGTCGACGTCGGCGATCTGCGAGGAGAGCTCCTGGCTCCGCAGCGCTTCGGACAGCATGACCGCCAATCCCTGGCGCCACAGGTCCCGCAGGGATCCTACGATCGCCACGTTGCCGCTGCGCCCATTGGCGAGGGCGCGGGCGATCGGATCGACCGAATACTCCAGGTCCTCCGCGATAGCCCTGACCCGGGCCTGGGTCGCCTCGGATCCCCGCACGCCGCGAAGGGCATACGACGTCGCGGCCTTCGACAGCCCGGCCGCATCTGCGATGTCCTGGAGGGTTTTCCGTGGGGACGTGGCCATCCGACAAGCATACGCGGGGCGGATTCCACCGTTCCGTGCCGCAGCAGTTCCGCCGGTGGATGACTCTGCGTGGCCTGCACCAATGTGCCCGTGGAACGCAGGTTGACATCCTGCGAGTGAACCGGTTCACTAGACATAGTGAACCGGTTCACAAGAATTATCACAGCCGACATCGTCGCACCAGGAAAGTCGTCGCATCAAGAAAGGAGGGCCGAATGAGAACGGACTGCCACCAGCACCTGTGGCCGGCCGCCTTCATCGAAGCCCTCCGCAGCCGGAGCGTCACTCCGATGCTGGACGGCTGGACCCTCATGATCGAGGGCGAGGCGCCCTACACCGTCGATCAGGAGGCGCATGACGTCGACGCACGGCGCCGGAGGGAGGCCGCCGAGGGCAACGACCAGGCCCTGATCTCCCTCTCCAGCCCCCTCGGCATCGAGCATCTGCCGCTGGACGAGGCACGGCAGCTGATCGACCTCTGGCACGAATCCGCACTCGGCCTCGGGGACCCGTTCCTGGTCTGGGCGGCGACCCCCGTGAGCAGCTTCGACCTTGAGGGCCTGGCGCGGATCCTGGCGCACGAGAGGATCGTGGGCCTGCAGCTTCCGGCCACCGCCCTCGCCGACCCGGCGGCGCTCCGGCGGCTCAAACCGGTGCTGGACATCCTGCAGGGGTCCGACAAGCCGCTGCTGATCCATCCCGGCCCCGCGCCGTCCACGCCGGGAACACCAGGGTGGTGGCCCGCCCTCGTCCCCTACGTCTCCCAGCTGCACGCGTCATGGCTTGCCTGGCACGCCGTCGGGCGCCGGCAGCATCCGCGGCTCCGCGTCGCCTTCGTGGCCCTGGCTGGGCTCGCCCCGCTGCACCACGAGCGTCTCGTCGCCCGGGGCGGGGACTTCGGTGCGGTGGATCCGCTGGTGTACTACGAGACCTCCTCCTACGACACGCGGGGCATCGACGCGACGATCCGGGTGGTGGGGGTCGATCCCCTTGTGCACGGCTCCGACATGCCCTACGCAGAACCGCATGACCCCGGCCTGGGGCAGGCCTTCACGCACGCGCTTTTCTCCGCTAATCCGCAGAATCTCCTGAAAGGAACACCGCGATGACAACCATCGGCAATGCACCAGCGCAGTCCGCTCCCCTGACCGAATCCGATGTTCCGGCCCTGCCGGGCCGGACGATGGCCCAGCGGGAGCTGCAGGATTGGGTCAACGAACTGGCGAAGCACCCGGAGCTGTGGGAACACCACATCAACCACGAGGGCGGCCGGCGCCACTACGCCTCCGTGTACCGCGACAGCAACATCGATGTCTGGCTGCTGTGCTGGAACACCGAGGACGACACCGGCTGGCACGATCACGACATCTCCTCCGGTGCGGTCGCCGTCACCCACGGTGCCGTCAGCGAGGCCAATCCGCGAATGAACGGCGAGCCCGTCCACCGGGTGGTGAAGGCCGGCAGGTCCTTCACCTTCGGCCCGGACCACGTCCACCGGATGGTCGGCGCCTTCGACGGTTCGGTCTCCATTCACGCCTACTCCCCGCCACTGTGGCGGATGGGCCAGTACTCGATCGGGCCGAGCGGAGTGATCCGCCGCATGTCGGTGAGCTACGCCGACGAATTGCGCCCGATGGACGAACAGAGCCTCGTCGAGAAGAGCACGGACCGGCAGCTGATCTAGCCGTTGTGACCTAGCCGTTGTGACCTAGCAAATATGACCTAGCCGAGAAACCGGCCGAGTCCGGGAAGCAGGGCGAGCGCCCGTTCCAGATCGGCATCGATCGGGCGGTCGCCCATGTCCGGATCCAGTCCGGCTGCGAGGTACTCGAAGGCCTCCCGTGCCGGTCCACCGCCGAGCCGACCAGGCGCCATCCGCAGCGCGCGCACGGCCGCGATGGCCTCGAGCGCGACGACGACGGGAGCGTCCGCCGTCATGTCCCGCAGTAATCGGGCGGCCTGGGCGGCGAAGCTCGCGTGTTCTTCGAGCCCCAGGGATACACTCACGCCGGCACCACTGACCGGCGCGGCGGCAGTCCGGAGCGTCGACAGCACGTCCTGGGCAACATATTCGGTGATCATCAGACCGGAACTGCCCGGCGCACCGGCAGCCAGGAACGGCGGCAGGTGGCTCAGCTCGGGCCGGAACAGGTGTGATAAGCGCGCCGCGGAGAGCGAGATGACCGGATAAAGGCCGGTCCTGGTGGCGTCGAGCACTGCTGCCATCATCGCAAGGTGGAACTGGCCGTGGTGCAGCACGCCGTCCGTGGTGACGAGTGGATTCTCTGCGGAGCCGTTGAGCTCGCCTTCGAGCAGTGTCCTCAGCCGTTCCGCCGCGTCCAATGCCGGAGCATGCACCTGCGGCAGCGCCCGCACAGCGAACGGATCCTGCAGCCTTGCGGGTTCGGCGACTCCGTCCGGGCCCAGCAACCGTCGGATCGCCGCTGCCACGCCGGCCTGGTGCGGACGCTGTATGGCGCCGTGGACCGCCTCGGCATAGGGTTGCGGCGAGCCCTCGAGCGCGAGGATGGACAGCGACGCCACCACCAGCACCCCCTCCAGCAAGTGCTTCAGGGCGTCCACCCCCTGACATCCCGCGGCGAGCGTCAGCGCACTGGAACTCAAGAACGGGAGCGAGTCGCTGTCCGCGAACGTTACGGGCGCGATACCGCCGCTGCGCCAGGGCCGGTCACCGCTCAGGGTGAGCGCCAACTCGGCAAGACCCGCGAGGTCACCGGTGCCGAGGTTTCCGAGCCGGTGGATCGTGGCAATGGAGCCGCTCGCAAGCGCCTCCAGGAGCCCCCGTGCAACCGTGCTGCTGATCCCGGAACCGCCCGCCAGGAACTGGTTGAGCCGGATGACCATCGCGGCGCGCACGGTGGAATCGTCCTCCAACGGCCCGGCACCGACACAGTGGCTCAGCAGCAGGCGTCGGGCGTGCGCGGCCCGTTCGTCTTCCCGGCCCGGACCTGCTCCCACCGCCATGGTGCGGTTCGCTCCCACCCCGGTGTTCGCCCCATAGACCCGACCGGAACTCCGCGCCGAGAGAAGGCGTGAGCGCACGTCGTCCAGCGCCCGAAGGGCCTCCTCAGGGACGGAGAGGCTGACATTTCCCGGTAGGATGGCGATCACTTCGTCAACGGTGAGGGAGGACCCATCCAGCACCAGTGGCGTGGCGTCATCGGCGTCAGCAATCTTCGAGCGCAATGGTGTCCTTTACATAACGGTGATGTAAGTCATCTCACACTTCGCGTTGACTGTCTATTCATTTGCTGGCACGATGAATCATCTTATTCACCGCCGGTGACTGGTGCCGAGAACCTTGGAGAGCCACTTGATCACATTTGATGGGGTAAGCAAGACGTTCCCGGACGGCACCCTCGCTGTCGAGGACCTCAACTTCGAACTACCCACCGGCAAGATCACCGTGTTCGTCGGCCCCTCCGGCTGCGGCAAGACCACCTCGCTCCGAATGATCAACCGCATGATCGAGCCCTCCGGCGGGCGGATCCTGATCGACGGGAAAGACGTCACGTCGCAGGACGCCTCCCTGTTGCGGCGCTCCATCGGTTATGTGATCCAGCACGCCGGCCTCTTCCCGCACCGGACGGTCATCGAGAACGTGATGACCGTCCCGAACCTGATTGGAATGGACAAGAAGAAGTCCCGCGCGACGGCAATGGAGCTTCTGCTGCGGGTGGGGCTGGCGGAGACCATGGCCGACAAGTATCCCGTCCAGCTCTCAGGCGGCCAGGAACAGCGGGTCGGTGTAGCCCGCGCGTTGGCCGCGGACCCGCCGGTCATGCTCATGGACGAACCGTTCAGCGCCGTCGACCCGATTGTCCGTGAGGGCCTGCAGACCGAGTTCCTCCGGCTTCAGGGGGAACTCGGCAAAACCATCGCGTTCGTCACCCATGACATCGACGAGGCCATCAAGCTCGGGGACATGGTGGCCGTCTTCAAGGAAGGCGGTCATCTCGCCCAGTACGCCTCTCCGCAGGAACTGCTGGAAAACCCGGCGGACGACTTCGTCGCCGACTTCGTGGGCCGCGACCGCGGTTTCCGGAGCCTCTCCTTCGACTCCGCCGATCATCTCGTTGTCGATCCGGTCGAGTCGGTCCGCGCCGGCACAGAAGTGCTGGTGCTCGATGACGCCGGTCGGCCGCTCGGGTGGGCCGGCCCCGGGCTCGCCGGTGAGAACGCGCCGGTGCCCGTGGCCGGGACGTTCACGTCGTCGGACTCACTTCGCGTGGTCACGGACCTCGCGATCAGCTCGCCCGTGGGCATCGCCGTGCGGGTGGACGCCTCCGGTGCGGCGACCGGAGTCATCCGACACCAGAGTCTCGTCCGGCAACTCGACGAACGGCGGCGTAGCCGGTCAGCGGTCTCCACATGATCGACTACATCACCTCCAACACCACGCTGATCTGGGACGCCTTCACCCAACACGTGGTCCTCGCACTGATCCCGGTGATTCTCGCGATCCTGATCTCGTTGCCTCTGGGTTACGTCGCTGTCCGCTATTCGAAGCTGTACTACCCGCTGGTCAACCTGAGCAGCATCCTGTACGCCATACCCTCGCTCGCCCTGTTCCTGCTGATTCCGGTCGTTATCGGCACCTCCGTGATCTCCCCGCTTAACATCATCATCGCGCTGACCATCTACAGCGTCGCGCTGCTGGTGCGCGTGGTTGCCGACGGACTGAACTCGGTGGACCCTGCCGTCACCCAGGCCGCGACTGCCATGGGCTACCGCCGCGTGCGCCGTCTGCTCGGCGTGGAACTGCCCATCGCACTCCCGGTCATGCTGGCCGGTCTGCGTGTGGCCACCGTCGCCAATGTGAGCATCGTCAGCGTCGGTGCCCTGATCGGAACCGGCGGACTCGGAGCACTGTTCCTCCGCGGACAGCAGCTCGACTACGCCGCGCCGATCATCGTCGGCATCATCCTGTCGGTGCTCCTGGCGGCGTTCTGCGACACGATCATTGTGCTGGTGCAGCGGAAGCTGACACCGTGGTCACGAGCCGGAGGGCGTGCCTGATGGAAGAGTTGCCGTTCCTATTCGATCCGGCCAACTGGGATCTGGTCAGTAGCCGAAGTCTCCCCTCGCTCATGCTCGATCACCTGTACTACACCTTCCTGACCCTGCTCATCGGCGCGCTGATCGCCATTCCGGTGGGTTTGTACATCGGGCACACCGGGCGGTTCTCCTTCGTCGCTATCAACGCGGGAAATGCCGGCCGATCGCTGCCCACCCTGGGCCTGATCATCCTGCTGGTGACCGTGATCGGGTTCAGCCTGGTGCCCGTCATCATCGCGCTGGTCGTCCTGGCCATACCGCCCATTCTGACGTCGACCTACGCAGGGCTCCGGGCGATCAACCCGGCCTCTATCGACGCAGCGAAGGGAATGGGGATGCGGCCGCTGCAGATCCTTGTCCAGGTGGAAATTCCAATGGCGCTGCCGCTGATCCTCAGCGGTCTTCGAAGTTCGACCCTCCAGGTTGTCTCCACGGCTACAGTCGCCTCCTACGTCGGACTCAGCGGCCTGGGCAGGCTGCTCGTCGACGGTATTGCACTCAACCAGTACGACCGCGTCATCGCAGGCGCCGTATTGGTTGCTATTCTGGCGATCGTGCTGGATTTGAGCGCAGCAGGACTCCAGCGGCTCGTCACCTCCCCGGGGGTCACCGGGCGGGCGCTCACCCGTACCTCCTCCAAGCGCACCATACCGAGCACCGCCGAAATCACTGCCCCGTCCGCGTCCGCCGCACGGGGTTGAGTCACGAGACCGAAAGGCACGACCTGATGCTAAACAAGATGCCCAGGAAAATCCTCAGCACCCTCGCGCTCACCGCAGCGGGTGGGATGGTCCTCTCAGGCTGCGGCGGCGACCCGCTCGCCGACGACGGCGGTGGCGAGTCGGTGGCCGCGGAGACGATCTCGATCGGATCGGCGAACTTCCCGGAGAGTGAACTCCTCGCGGAGATGTACGCGCAGGTGCTCGAATCCGAGGGCGTCGACGTCGAACGCAACTTCAACATCGGTGCCCGGGATCTCTACCTGGCGGCGCTGGAGGATGGTTCCATCGACCTGCTCCCCGAGTACAACGGCGCCTTGTACTCATCCCTCGTCGAGGGGGGTGCTCCGGAAGGTGTCACCAGCCCGGACGAGGTCTACGAAGCGCTGCAGGAGGTCATGCCCGAAGGAATCATCACCCTCGAGCAGTCCGAGGCCGAGGACAAGGACACACTCGCGGTCCTTCCCGAGACCGCCGAGAAGTACGATCTGGAAACGATCGAGGACCTGGCACCCGTCGCGGATGAACTGACCGTGGCCGCCGGCCCCGAATGGGCCGATCGGTTCCAGGGCCTGCTGGGCCTGGAAGAGCTCTACGGAATCACCTTCGGCGATTTCCAGCCGCTGGATGCGGGTGGTCCGTTGACCCGCGAGGCACTGCTGAGCGGACAGGCTGACGTTGCCAACATATTCAGCACGGATTCGGTCATCGAAACCGAGGGTTTGGTCGTACTGGAGGACACCAAGAATCTCTACCTCTCGGAGAACATCGTTCCGGTCATCCGGGAATCCAAGGCCACCGACGCAGTGACGACGGCGCTCAACGAGGTTTCTGCGGCTCTGACCACGGAGAACCTGACCGAATACCTGGCCATGGTGCAGGTGGACAAGCAGTCGAGTGCCGATGTTGCTGCCGCCTTCCTCGAGGAGAAGGGGCTCATCTAAGCTCCGGACTGCCGTCCCGACGAATTCCCGCCGGGACGGCAGCGCTCTCGCTATGACGAAATGACCGAGAGCCTTCTGGCGCCGGTCCAGTTCGTTCCGGTCCGCTCCACCGGCGCAGAACCTGAGAGTGTGCTGGAGCTCGCGTCATTGACGGCGACGCTCCTCCTGGCGGCGACAATGTTCGCCAGGGGTGCTCGTCACCGCCTAAGGCTACGAGACCGGAGGGGCAAGATCACGGTAGCCCGCGAGACCCTCCGGCTTCTGGGTGGGGAATCAGGATGACAGGGCGGTGCTGGTGCTGGGCCAGTCGTGCGGCCACCGAGCCGTCAATTTTCTCTGCCGCCCAATGGCCGAAGCCCTTGTTCCTGGTGCCGATCATGATGGCGACCGCTTCCAGCTCCTCGGCCACGTCGCTGAGTATCCTTGCCGGGGCGCCGGTTGCGTAGTGCAACCGCCATGAGGTCACTGGATCGGCAAGGATTTCCGCCAGCCTATTGTGCAGTTCTTCCACCTGGGTGGGCAGGCCCGGGTCGTCAACTGCATCAGGGTCCAAGGGAGTGGTGATCACCGTGCCGTTCTCGCGGCGCTCGGTCGTGAGGTGGGACGCATCGACCCATACGCACACCACCGAAGCACCCAGTCGCGTGGCGAACTGCGCGGCTGCGTCGATCACATCGGCGCCCTGATGAGGTTCGACTCCGAGGACCACCAGGGCTGCTGCTGGTTCGCCGTGCCACGGCAACGGGCTGACGGTACTCATCATCGATACCTTCCCCTGGACACTCCCGGTGCGGGGCATCGATCAGGCGAGAACCCGCCGGATGACTGGAACTGTCCCCACCATAAACCCGCACCCACGCGCTCAGCCACCGCCTGGACGAATGCCACCACGGTTGGGTTGCCAGAGCACGTCACCGGCGATACCGGCCATGCTCTGCGACGACACGCAGGTCCCCAGCAGGCCGTATCGCCACAACTTTCGGCGAAGAACGGGTAGTTGCCTCAGTGCACTCACCAGGCCTATGTTGGCCGGGATGTGGGTCACGCGTTCACGACGAAGGAGCCGGGCATGGTTGATCGTATTGCTGAGATCTGGGGGACCCGGACGCCGTATGCCCGGGATGAGCGGTGGCCGGTCCGGGTGGATCAGGTGCTGGCCGAGGGGGTGCAGGAGTCCGAGGTGGAGCGGTGGGTGCAGTCCGCGTGCGTCCTGTGCAGCAATGGGTGCGGTATCGACATCGCGGTGAAGGACGGTTCGATGGTCGGGGTCCGCGGCAGGGCGATGGACATCGTGAACCACGGCCGGTTGGGACCGAAGGGTCTGTTCGCGAGTTGGCAGGGCGTGGACAACAAGGATCGCCTGACCAGACCGCTGGTGCGTGAGAACGGGGTGCTGGTCGAGTCCGACTGGGAGACGGCCATGGAACGGATCGTCTCTCGCAGTAAGAGCCTGCTGGATCAGAAGGGGCCCCTGTCCCTCGGTTTCTACACCAGCGGTCAGTTGTTCCTCGAGGAGTACTACGCGCAGGCGATCGTCGGAAAAGCGGGTATCGGCACCCCTCACATGGACGGCAATACCCGGCTGTGCACGGCGACCGCAGCGGCTGCGATGAAGGAATCCTTCGGCTCGGACGGCCAGCCCGGCAGCTATGTGGATATCGATGAGTGTGATGCCATGTTTCTTTTTGGGCACAACATGGCCGAGACGCAGACCGTGTTGTGGATGCGGGTCCTGGACCGGTTGGCCGGCCCCGACAAGCCGCGAATCGTGTGCGTGGATCCGCGGGATACCGACGTCGCCCGACAGGCGGAGGTGCACTTGCCGGTCAGACCGGGCACGAACCTGGCACTGATGCACGGGTTGGTGCGCGAGTTGTTCGTGCATGGGTGGATCGACGAGGACTACATTGATCGGCACACGATGAACGTCGACGAGCTGCAGGCGACGGTCGAGCAGTGGACTCCCGAGGCCGTCGCTGAGACCTGCGGTGTCGATGCGGACGACGTCCGCCGTGCGGCGGAGATCTTCGGGACCTCGGAGCGGGTGCTGTCCACAGTCCTGCAGGGCTTCTATCAGTCATCCCAGGCCACCGCGTCGTCCTGCGCGGTGAACAACCTGCACCTGCTCCGGGGGCTGCTGGGTAGGCCCGGCTGCGGGATCCTGCAGATGAACGGGCAGCCCACCGCCCAGAACAACCGTGAGTGCGGGGCCGATGGGGACCTGTCCGGGTTCCGGAACTGGGAGAACCCCGAGCACGTGCAGGAGTTGGCGGACCTGTGGAATGTCGACGCCGCGGTCATTCCGCATTGGGCTCCGCCGACCCATGCGATGCAGATCTTCCGGTACGTCGAGCAGGGCTCGATCGAGTTCCTGTGGGTCTCCGCAACGAACCCCGCAGTCTCCCTGCCCCAGCTTCCGCGGATTCGGGACATCCTCGCCGCTGACAGTCTGTTCCTGGTGGTGCAGGACCTGTACATGACCGAGACCGCCCAGTACGCCGACGTCGTCCTGCCCGCCGCTGCGTGGGGCGAGAAGACCGGGACGTTCACCAATGTGAACCGCACCGTCCACCTGTCCGAGAAAGCGGTCGACCCGCCGGGAGAGGCACGCACCGACTTCGACACGTTCCTGGACTACTCCAGGCGGATGGGGTTCACGCAGAAGAACGGTGCGCCACTACTGGACTGGAAAAACCCGGAGGACGCGTTCGATGCGTGGAAGGAATGCACGCGTGGACGTCCCTGTGACTACACGGGCATCACCTACGACAAGCTTCGCGGCGGTAGCGGCGTCCCGTGGCCGTGCAACGAGGACCACCCGGACGGCACGGTGCGCCTGTATCGCGACGGAGTGTTCGCGACCGACCCTGGGTACTGCGAGAGCTACGGGCATGACCTGTTGACGGGGGCGACGGTGGGCCCGGAAACCTACAAAGCCAACAACCCTGCAGGGCGGGCGATGTTCAAGACCGCCCCGTACCATCTGGCCCATGAGACCCCGGACGAGGAGTATCCCTTCCGGTACACGACCGGGCGCACCGTCTACCACTTCCATACCCGCACCAAGACGGCCAGATCCCCGCAGCTCAATGGTGCGGCACCCGATGCGTGGGTCGAGATGTCCGTCAAGGACGCGGGATCCTATGGGCTGGTGGAGGGCGATATCGTGCGGGTCGAGTCCCGGCGCGGGCATATCACCGCCCCGGTAAGGGTCAGCGGGATCCGGGACGGCAGCATTTTCGCCCCGTTCCACTACGGGTACTGGGATGAGGGCGGGGCCCCGAAAAGCAGGCACCGGGCAGCGAACGAGCTCACCATCACCGAATGGGACCCCGTCTCCAAGCAGCCTGTGCTGAAGAATGCGGCCGTTCGGGTCGAGAAGGTCGCCGACGGCACAGGACAATCCCTGGCCCCGACCACCACGGCCTCGCGCCCCGCCGGAGGAGGCGGGCGGCGTAAACGGGTGTTGCCGACGGTGGGTGGGCCTGCGGCCCAGGCCACGGAAACCATCACCCCGGTGGACCCGCCGATGGTCGCTACAGAGGAGGAACACGCATGAAACTACCCGTCTACCTCGGCCTGCTACACCGGTCCGAGGGAATCTTGGCCGAATCCTTTCGCCAGGTGTCCGAAGGACACGGACACGAACCCGACGTCCACTTTCTCTGTCAGGCCCTCGCCACGCAATGCGACGATCACCAGAGAGCCCTTGCCCCGATCATCGAGCGCTACGGCGAGGTGGACGAGGACGATGAACCAGAACGTCTGCACGCCGAGGGTCTGTCCGAAACTCGCTCCGGCCCCGTCGGGCTCCTGCGGGACCTGCAAGACCTCTACCTCCTCGCGAGCCTCGTCGACATCACCTGGACCATGATCAAACAAGCGGCCCAGGGGCTCAGGGACACCGAACTCCTCGATGTCGTCACCGACTGCGACGGCCAAACCAGTACGCAGCTGAAGTGGTTGCAGACGAGGATGAAACAGGCAGCCCCCCAAGCGCTCATCGTCGCCGGCTGAAACCTGTGTTTGCCTCCCTGTTGCTTTCCTTCGCGGCCCTGTTGCTCATCGGAGTCCTCATCTCGGAGAGGGCAAGCCGGACTGTTCTATCCACCGCTGTTCTTTTTTTGGTCGGGGGGTTCGTCCTCGGACAGGGCGTCCTGGGAGTCCTCTCCATCGAGACCGGTGACCCCGTGGTGAAGGGCCTGGCGGAACTCGCCCTGTTCTCCGTGCTGTTCACCGACGGGATGCGGGTCGGGTGGAAAGACCTGCGCTCGGCGTGGCGGCTTCCCGGACGGGCACTGTTACTGGGACTGCCGCTGACCCTGCTCATCACCGCGGTCCTCGCCCACTACATCGCGGGCGTGCCCTGGCTCGAAGCGTTCCTCCTCGGCGCCGTCCTGGCGCCCACGGATCCTGTCTTCGCTTCGGCCATCGTCGGGCGGGAGGAAGTACCCGGGCGCCTGCGTCACCTGCTCAATGTCGAGTCCGGCGTCAACGACGGACTCGCCCTACCCATCGTGCTGGTTCTTCTCGCCACAGCCGGTGGTACGGACGCGGAGGGGTGGCAACTCGCTGAAGAGATCGGATTCGGGGTCGTCGTCGGTGTCCTCGTCCCGCTGGCGGTCCTCAGCCTGGAACGGCTGCCGTTCCTCAAGGCCGAGAAGGCGCTGCAGCCGCTCCTGACCGTGTCCGTCGGACTTCTTGTCCTTGCCCTGTGCACGGTGACTCACGCAAATCTGTTCCTCGGCGCTTTTTCCGCCGGCATCACCATGGCCTCCTATCGCCCCGGGCTCCGCGAAGACTTCGAGCAGTTCGGGGAACTCATCACAGAACTACTCAAACTCGCCGCCATCCTGGTGTTCGGTGCGCTCATGACCCCGGTCTTCCTCTTCCAGGAGATACCCCTGGCCGGGTGGTTCTTCGCTGTCCTTGCCCTCGTCGTCGCACGCCCCGTGGCCCTGTACATCTCTTTTCTCGGCAGCAGGTTCCCTGCCCCGGAGCAGATCGCGGCCATGTGGTTCGGTCCAAAAGGATTCGCCTCCGTCGTCTACGGGCTCATCGTCCTCGAATCAGGGATTGACCAGGCCAACATCCTGTTCCACCTCGTGGCCCTGGTCATCGTCATGTCGATCCTCGCCCACTCCTCCACCGATGTCGTCATTGCCAAGAAACTCGAGGAGAAGCACTGATCACACGGTATGGAGCTCTGCTCGGGACGGCGCGGTCACGGGTGGCTGGCAGATCGATTGCGTGGGAGGAAGTGTGCTGGACCGGCGGCGGTCACGGCCGCGAGCCGCTCCGCGTCGGTGGGGCCACCGTCGAGCATGGACCGGAGCGCCGGGCGGTGCACGACGACGCCCGACTCCTCCGCGATCAGGGCGCCGGCTGCGAAGTCGTGCTCGTTGAGCCCGCGCTCCACGAAGGCATCGAGGGTGCCGTCGGCCACCATGCAGAGATCCAGGGCCGCCGAGCCGAGCCGCCGCACATCGCCGAACCCGCCGAGCAGGGCGCCCAGGTCGGCGACCTGCGCGGCCCGCGTGGCGGGATCGTAGGAAAAACCGGTGGCGAGCAGGCGGCCCCGCTCAGCACGGGGTCCGCTGAGCCGCCGCACCATCCCGTAGTCGCTGAGCCAGGAACCGCCGCCCCGCGACGCCCAGTAGATGCGACGCAGCGCCGGCGCATGCACGACGCCGGCGAGCCACGTGCCGTCGTCGTCAACGGCCGCCACCGAGGTGCAGTAGTAGACGATGTTCCGGATGAAGTTCGTCGTCCCGTCGAGGGGATCGACGGACCAGCGGATCCGGCCGCCGTCGTGCTTACCGGCGGGGACCGTGGTGCCGAGTTCCTCGCCGGTGATGATGTCATGCGGCCGCGAGTCGGCGATCACGCTGCGGACCGCGCGCTCGGCCGCGAGATCGAAGGCCGTCACCCAGTCGCTGTCCGAACTCTTCCGGGCGGCACCGAGGGCAGCGGCGTCACGCTGCGCCAGAACCTCCGCACCTGCCGCTGCAGCCTGTTTCGCGAGGTGCAGCAGGGATTCCGGAGCGGCGCTGCGACTTGCCGGCGCGTCCTGCGCTCCAGTCATGCCGGATCCCCCGCACTGTCGGCAGCTGCACGGTCGGCGGCCTTGGGGCCGTTCTCCAGCAGGGCGAGGAAGCCCTCCTCGTCGAGGACAGGGATACCGAGGGACTCCGCCTTCTCGAGCTTGGTCCCGGGATTCTCCCCCGCGACCACGTAGCTCGTGTTCTTCGAGACCGAGCCCGCAGCCTTCCCACCGCGCGTGATGATCGCTTCCTTCGCCTCGTCCCGGTTGTACCGCTGCAGCGAGCCGGTGACGACGACGGTCAGCCCCTCGAGGGTACGCGGGGTGTTCTCGTCGACCTCGTCTTCCATCCGGACGCCCGCAGCCGCCCACCTGTCCACGATCTCGAGATGCCAGTCCTCCGCGAACCACTCCGTGAGCGCGGCGGCGATGGTCGGTCCCACGCCGTCGACGTTCGCGAGTTCCTCCTCGCCGGCATTCCGGATGCGCTCCATGGAGCCGAACGCGGTGGCGAGGGCCCGCGACGCCGTCGGCCCGACGTGCCGGATGGACAGGGCAACGAGTGCCCGCCAGAGCGGCTGCTTCTTTGCCTTTTCCAGCTCGGTGAACAGCTTGTGGGTCGTGGCACTCGGCTCGGAGGGTTTCCTGGCCGTTCCCTTCGAAAAGAAGTAGGGCACGAGTTCGCGTCCGGTCACCACGCCCTTGACCTTTTTGTCCCGCTCGATCTTCACGTCGGCCAGCTTCTCCGGCGTGAGGTCAAAGATGTCCGCCTCCGTGGTGATCGGCGGCACCGCGGGCTCGGCGGGCTGGGTGAGGGCGATCGCGGCTTCCCATCCGAGGGCCTCGATGTCGAAGGCTCCACGTCCGGCGAGATGGAACACGCGCTCGCGCAGCTGCGAGGGGCAGGAGCGGGCATTGGGGCAGCGGATGTCGACGTCGCCCTCCTTCGCCGGCTGCAGGGGCGTTCCGCAGGAGGGACACGCGGTGGGCATGACGAACTCGCGCACCGTCGCGGGATCCCTGAGCGCCACGACGGGGCCCACGATCTCGGGAATGACGTCGCCGGCCTTCCGCAGCACCACGGTGTCGCCGATCATCACGCCCTTGGCCTTCACGACCTCCTGGTTGTGCAGCGTGGCCATGCTGACGGTTGAGCCGGCGACCTTCACCGGTTCCATCAGGCCGAACGGCGTCACCCGGCCCGTCCGGCCGACATTGACGAGGATGTCCAGCAGCCTCGTATGCACTTCCTCGGGCGGGTACTTGTACGCGACGGACCAGCGCGGCACGCGGGAGGTGTGCCCGAGCGCGCGCTGGAGGGCGAAGCTGTCCACCTTCACCACGATGCCGTCGATCTCGTGCAGGAGGTCGTGGCGGTGGTCCCCGTAGTACTCGATGAACCCGATGACCTCGTCCTGCGTCTGCAGCACCCGGTAATAGGGCGACGTCGGCAGGCCCCACGCCGTGAGCAGCCCGTACGTCTCGGACTGGGTCCCGGCGGAGAGGCCCGTGCGCGCCCCGATGCCGTGGACATACATGTCCAGCGGGCGTTCCGCCGTCATCGCCGGGTCCTTCTGCCGCAGCGACCCGGCGGCGGCGTTCCGGGGGTTCGCGAAGGGAGCCTTGCCCGCGACGACCATGCGCTCGTTGAGCTGGCCGAACTCCTTCGTGGGGAAGAACACCTCCCCGCGGATCTCCACCTCCTCCGGGTGGTCACTGCCCGCGAGGTGCCTCGGCACCGAGTCGATCGTGAGGACGTTGTGGGTGATGTCCTCACCCGTGACGCCGTCACCCCTGGTCGCCGCGCGGACCAGTACACCATTGCGGTACAGCAGGTTCACGGCGAGGCCGTCGATCTTCAGTTCGGTCAGCCAGGCGATGGTGGCTCCCGGATTGCGCTGTTCCACGCCGGCGCAGGCGCGATCCAGCCAGGCTTTCAGCTCGTCGAGGGAGAACACGTCCTCGAGGCTGTACATCCGGGCTTGATGGTCGACGGGCGCGAAGGCCGCCGAGACATCACCGCCCACCTCCTGGGTCGGGGAATCATTGGAGACAAGCTCGGGGTGGAGCGCCTCCAGCTCCTCCAGCCGCCGGAAAAGGGTGTCGAACGCGGCGTCCGAGATGGTGGGAGCCGCGGCCTGGTAGTACGCGATGCGGTGAGCCCGGATCTCCTCGGCGAGCTGCGCGTACTCCTCCCGCAGGCTCTCGCTGGGGGGTCCGGTCCGCTCCGCGAGGGCCGCATCCGCGGCTGCACGGTCAGGTTCTGGGGTCACTTCCCCATCTTGCCCTAACACTCAGGAGCGGGCCACCGACACGTCAGGCACCCTCGATGAGACTGCCGCGGAGGACGGCGAAACCACCGAACAGGTGAGGAAGCAGACGAAGGAATTCCCCTCACGCGTCGATTTGATGCCAGTTCTTCCCGTCGAAGATACCAACAGCACAGCAAGATCCTGCGCCATCTCGAACTCTTCGAGGGCTTCCAAATCAGCCATGCTGATCACGGCGGCGGCGCCAGTTCTCTCCGTCGAAGATTCCGACGAGACCAGGAACGCGTCGCCCGGACAATTCCCACATCTCACCCCCCCTGAGGATCGGTATGGCCTCAGTAACCTTGTATTCGACGACGATCGGCTGCCGCTCTAAATCGCTTGTTGTGAAGCCATGCCCGGTATTGGGGAAAGTAGCACCCTCCTGAGGGTGATGACCCGAGCCCTCGTGCCGTCACCGAGGACATGGGCGACGAGCACTGCTGCAGCGGGCACCAGGATGTCGATGACCTTGGCCAGGGCGCGTTGGCGCGCCAGGGCGTTGACGAGCCTGGTTGCCATGAGGCGGGTCCTGTCTTCCTGTCCGACGTCGTGCAGGGCCGTCCCCTTCACTGTGCGGTATCGATCGTTCTGATTGTAGGGGCCTGCCCGCTTCGTCCCGCGGCGGGCGTCGGCGCCGCAGGCAAGCGGTTTCCGTCAGCGGTGAAGAGCCGCCCACGCGGGGCGGCGGCGGCCTCGGCGTCGTCCTCCCCCGGGTCCGTCGCATCCACGACGACGACCGTGACATTGTCGCGCGCCCCGGACCGAAGCGTCGCCGCGATCAGCTCATCGCATGCCTCCTGAGGATCACGCACCGTGCTCAGGATCGTATAGATGCCGTCATCCGTGACTTCGCCGCTCAGTCCGTCCGAGCACAGCAGGATGCGGTCTCCCTCCTCGACGGGCATGAGCCAGAAGTCGGCTTCCGCGTCGTCCCCCATGCCGAGGGCCCGCGTCACGACGTGCCGTCGGGCATGCGTGCGCGCCTGGGCTTCGGTGATCCGGCCGAGATCCACCAGCTCCTGCACCTCGGTGTGGTCTACGGAGATCTGGCCGAAGGTGCCGTTGCTGAGGCGGTAGGCCCGCGAGTCGCCCACATTGAAGAACAGCCAATAGGGCGCTCCGGACTCCTCCACCAGCACGACGCCGGTCAGCGTTGTACCTGCGTGTCCGCCGGCCTCGCTGCGGATGCGCTGATCGGCCAGATGGAGAAGTTCCTCGAGGTCTCCCGCGGTGAAGTGCGGGGTCCGGCTGCCGATGATGCTGCTGGCTTCGAGGGTCCGCACGCAGATACTGCTGGCCACCTCTCCCGCCTCGTGCCCGCCCATTCCGTCAGCCACCGCGAACACCGGCTCGACGGCGATGAAGGAGTCCTCGTTGACCTCACGGCGCAGGCCGCGATCGGTGCCGAAGCCGTAGGAGAGCCGGATTCCGAGCCCCGGCGCGGCGCCCTGATCCTGCTGGGCGGGAGCGACGGCGTCGGGTTCTCCGGTTGCGGGCCTGACGGCGTGTGCACCGTGGCCGTCCGGATCGCTCATGCCTGCCCTCCGGGAGGAGTGGGGCGTCGCGCTGGGATTGGGGCTGTTGCTTCAGGGCGGGCGTCGGACGGATGGAGGCAGGCTCGCTGGTCTGGCATGTCCCCATTCTGCCCTGCGGCGTGCCCAGCCCTCCGATCGTGGGCCGGGTTGCACCGACCGCGATGCAGGCCTCCCCCCAGATCTCACGCTGCGTACCTGCCGCGAACCGTCCTCCCACTGACCGAGGCTGGTCGGTGGGAATAAGCGCTCCTGCCCACTTTCAGGGCTCCAATAGTGGGACGGATGCACCCGCCAACATCACGACGCCGCCCGCGTCAGTCGAGGACGATCCCCGTCCCGGTTCCCCGGGCCAGCGTCGAGGGCCGGACCTCGCCGAACCCCCGGACCTGGCGCGGCTCGTGCGGTGTGAGCACGAATCTCTCGTTGTGTTCGAGCGTCGCGGCCGTGACGGAGTCCACCAGCACCTCCCCTGGATCGGCGAGCGCAGTCAACCGGGCCGCGAGGTTCACCGTGGGCCCGTAGATGTCACCGAGCCGGGACAGCACGCGCCCCCACACGAGGGAACACCGCGCCGAGGGGAGGAACTCGTCCTCGGAGAACGCCTTCGCCAGGGCGAGCGAGATCTCCGCCCCGGCCTCCGGCGACTCCGCGATGTAGAGCACCTCGTCGCCGATCGTCTTGACCAGCCGGCCGCCGCCCACGGAGATGATCTCGGCGCTCTTGTTCTCGAACCGCTGCACCAGCTGGGCCAGCGTCCGTTCGTTCATCTGGCGTGAGAGGCTTGTGTAGGAGACGAGGTCCGCGAAGCCTACCGCACGCGCCAGCGGCAGCGGCGAGTCCTGTTCGGCGCCATCGCGCCCGACTTCACTTGCCTGCAGACCGGACTCGGCACGCAACGCCAGCCGTTGGACCGCGGCATTCATCTGGCGTCGCCACGCGTAGACGAGGGTCTTCTCGAGCGGTGCGATCAGATCGGGCAGCTCGGAGACCAGCGTCTTGCGGGCGTCGGCGTCGGTCAGGTTACGCTGCGCCACCATCTCCTCGATGATGGCCTCGATCTGCCAGACCACCATCCGGTCGGTCATCTGGCCCACGGCCCGCGTGATGGAGATGGCGGCGTCCTCGGTGAGCTGTTCCCGCCGCACCATGTCGATGATGGTGACCAGCGCCTCGAGGTCCTTCTCGGTGAAGGCAATGTCCTCGTCCCCGATGTTGGGGAAGCCCATGGCTCGCCACAGCTTGCGTGCGGACAGGAGCGAGACCCCGGCGCCCGCCGCGATGTCCCGTCGCCTGAGCGTCCGCTCTGCACCCAGAAGGTCGCGTTCCAGGCGGCGAATCGTCTCACGGTCCAATTCGATCGGCGCGGGGGCCGACGACGCCGGGTCGGCGCCACTGCCCATGTCCGGCTGCAACTGCCACACGGCCCTCGAGGCCGCCGAGACGTGGGCGGGCTGCCCCGACTCGGGACGGTCCTCGACTGTCACGGCTGCTCCCCCCTCCATTCCTGCTGTCCCGACCATTCCTGCTGAACCGACGGTGTCCGGCCCCGGGCGTACTGCGGGTCAATCTCCATGTCTACACCATCGAACATGCGCGTCAGCGGGAGTTCGATGATCGCCTGCACCACGCACTCCTTGAACGTTCCAAGCTGGGGAACGTCCCGGTATGCGTGCGCGCGGTCGAAGCCGAGATCCGCGATCAGCGTTCCGCTGCCGACCATTCGCTGCGTCAGTCCCTGCTCCGTCTGCAGCTGCGAGATGGCGGACAGGTTGATCTGATGCTCGGATCGACGCGCGGCGCCCCGCCGGTGGATGAGCCGCATGCTCGTGAGCAC
>JAABUN010002758.1_pt1 | contig 29797 bp, 36 predicted proteins | sample 5559311 | NCBI WGS metagenome assembly JAABUN01 (sample SAMN10711877, study PRJNA513370) | rock metagenome | isolation source: Antarctica rocks | place: Antarctica: Victoria Land, Siegfried Peak sud | reverse complement strand
TGTGTCTCCTCGCTCATAAGCTTTAATCACTTTTTCTCGGAAGTCAATGGAGTAAGGTTTCATGTTCCCTATCGCTAATCTTTCCACTCAACTGTAATCTATTTAAATGAAATCTGCTGTATGTTTAGCGGACAAAGGATATCAGGGCATTGTCAAACTGCATTCCAAAAGTTGCACACCTACCAAAAAACCTCATAGTGCTGCTTTTAGAGCCGCACATCGCCAATACAATCGTTTGTTAGCATCTTGGCGTGTTGTGGTAGAACACGTAAATCGAAGGTTGAAGACTTTCCGCATCCTAGCTGAACGCTATCGTAATCACCGTAAGCGTTTTGGCTTACGATTTAACCTCATTGCTGGATTGCTTAACTATGAACTTTCCTTGGCTTCCTGATTCGTGCAAGAGGTCTATTTCATGCTTTGGGCGTGTTCTGTTTCACTACTACAGCAGAATTAGTAGGAGTGAAACAGAACAAATCTTGGTGCTGTCGGGTAGTGAGCCACGAAAGCCCAACTACGGAGAACTGGAAGAATTACTTTGTTGGCTACACGCAGCTTAAGGACTATGCTTGGTCGGCATTAGAGCCTGGACAGAAGATTGATGTATTGTCGATACCAGCATTAGAGGGGCAAGCCCAATCGGTAGCGACGTTGTTGCCTGGGGATGAGCCAGATAGCTTTGAAGCGAATTATCAACCAGAGGCTAAGTCCCGTGCTAGGTTGGCTGTCCAATCAACAGTAAAGCCAAGCTACGAAGACGAGGAATCTGGGTTTTAAGTAAGCACTGACGAGACAAAAACTGCTGCTTGGAAAAGGAATTGGTTTGTTTTTCCAAGCAGCAATTGTTTATGAATAAGTAAAACAAACACGGGAACTAGAAACATTATTTAGTCCCCTATTTTGTAGCAGCAAAGTGAAAATCAGCAATGGTAGAAATAAGAATTGCATCTAAAGAAAAAAGCTTAAAACAATTGAAGTATTACAAACAGCACTATTAACAAGTTTACCCCCACGCCAAGTAGGAGGGAAAGAGTATTCTAAGGCAGCATCCGAAAAAGTTGAACGAACAAATTAAACAGCAGCAAAGTGATTAATTAAGTATTAATATATGAACAAATATTATGAGATTGTTATACTCAGTCGAAGCAGGAAAACAATACAACTAAATGATGATTTCTTACATGGGTTTTAGTACCTTTTTAATAGAAAACTGATGTATTCCTAAGCTACCAAAAATTTTTAAGATGAAAGAAATTTATATTAGTACTGATATCGAAACCGACGGACCGCTCCCTGGTATTAATTCCCTGCTTAGTTTTGGTTCTGCCGCTTATTTGCCTAATAAAACACTTGTCAGCACATTTTCTGCAAATTTAGAAACATTGCCCAATGCTAATAGCGACCCCCAAACAATGGAATGGTGGAAAACACAGCCTGAAGCCTGGAGTGCGTGTAGGGAAAATCTGCAAACTCCTGAACTAGCTATGTCCCAATACTTGCAATGGCTTGAGGCTATCCCCGGTAAACCAGTCTTCGTCGCCTACCCAGCAGCATTTGATTTTATGTTTGTGTACTGGTACTTAATCCGATTCACGGGTACAAGTCCTTTTTCACATTCCGCGTTGGACATCAAAATCTTAGCAATGGCTATGCTAAAAACTGGCTGCCGAGATGCAACTAAGCGTCGAATGCCGCGACACTGGTTTGACGATCTGCCGCATACACATCTAGCGTTGGATGATGCAATCGAACAAGGAGCTTTATTTTGCAATATATTGCAGGAGTTAAATAAACAGTCGTAATAGCAATCTGTTTAAATTGAGAACAAAAGCACAATTGACTGTAAAACCCTTGAAAAACTACAATACTTTAACAAATGGAAGTTTTGCTATAGCTATGATAGAACAGGATGCAGAGCGTGAAGAACGCATCACGATGGAAATTGTAGTAGATGCCTATGGACCTCAAGAGCAGGCGATGGGTTGGTATTACTACTTGCAGGACACGATGCAATTTCCGTTTACAGCAGTCTGCATCAGTAAGCGGCGTGGTTCTCTGGTAAAGGAAGGCGCAACAGTGGAAGTAGTGGGCATGGCAGAGGAGGATCAGTGCGAACGGGAAATGTTTGTAGAGATTGACTGGGATGGGGATACCCTGGCAGTATCATTGATTCAGCTAGAAGCTCCAGAGGCAGATCCAGAGACACAACAGGCGATCTCTGACTGGCATTATTGGGTTAGTCAGGGTTATGAGTTTGGGTAGGCTCTGGGGATCGCTACTCTGAGCTAGATAAATTATTGCTGTAAATAGCATTTTGCACAGTTATAGCTGCTATTTCTTTTTTGTAAAGGCACAGAAAATTCTCGGTATGAGTAACACTTAGCTTTTGAATTTGGTGAGGAAAAGCACTTAATAATACTGCCTCACCTTCAATACCTAATTTTTTTGCACCTTTAGCCGAACCAGCGTGTAGATAAACAAATTCAGGCTGCATTCTCATCCATACGCCTAATAATCTTCGAGCAACGTCATAAGTTGTAGTGTCACCTAAACCTTTTATGCAAATATTTATCGATTTGATCCAAGAGTATAACTTATGAAAATCTTTGAATCTGCTAGGCTGCACTTTGGCATCTAAGGAAATTTTTAGCCCTTCAGGCAACTTATGGGCAACATGGCACTGATGACTATACATTTTACCATTACAAAAGCGTGAATTCCATGCCCTTTCAAGTGCTTTTTCCCAAGTCGAACTCTCTGCCCACCATAAATCTTCAATTTTGTATGAATCTTTATAACAGCGTAAATATGCTTCAACTAGCATCCCAAGATCGCTAGATTCAATAAGCTGCTTTTTGTGCTTACAGCAGGTTACATTTACAAGAGTTATATCAACTATTTTTGATTTCACTAAAGCCTAAACCAACCTTTCTTAAAGCAGTTTTAAGGCAATTTTGACTCAAAAATTTCTGTATCACCTCAGTAAAATTACGATTTTACTAAATTTATTCGGTCTTACGGGTGAAACTATTACAGCATATAACTCCCCGAAGCAACCAAATCCACCCCTGGCTTCATAGCCGCCTCAGCACTATAATAATTTTGCGCTCCCCAAATACCGCTCCACCAGGGCTAATCAACTGGAACTGCCAGCAGTGGGCTTCGGTGTAGAACACAATTAGGGTAGTGCCGTCAATTCCGATCACTTAATAGATTACAATTTTGCTCGTGGCGCTCACTAATTAACGTATTTAGGCATATTGGGACAAAACATAAATTGACCGCAGTAACTAGCATAAATTGACCATGAACAAAGTTGCAAAGCTCACTCTTGCGTTACGGTAATCAGCTTCTAAAACTTTAGTTATAATCATAAGCTGGTCACAAGTTGAAACATAGGACATAGGTTGAGCCAGAATTGGAACATCACAGTTAAGTTGGCACAGAATAGCAGCAACCAGAACGAGTAGGTTATGTTTAGTTTGAAACCGTGTTGTAAACTCTTTAGCTCATTTAATCTAGTTATCGTGTGTGATATTATCCCTAAATTTTATATGGCACATTGCTTTTTTAGCTTAGTTTTTAAAATTAAGTGTTAATACAGTAGGAAACAAATTATTATTCGGGCTTCTTACACAACGTGCTACTTAATTTATAAGCTTTAAATTAATATATAAAATGAACACAATCTCTGACGAACTATTCAAAATTAGCGAAAACTTAGACCCTATCAAAGATGAACTTGATGTAGAAGCTGGACACTTACTTGAGAGGCTTGAAGATTCAGCAACTACAGTTGGAAAGTCTTGGAGCGGCTCATGGTTTGGATATCAATCCTGCGTTTACTATCAAAACTTCCAAACTCCGCCGCCTGGAGCTAGTTTTAGCAAAGTAGAGGGGTTGAAAGGGCATTCTATGTTCCCGGAAACAGTAGGTGATTGGATAGAGTGTAATTACGATAAATTACGCCAAGCTATATATCATCTTGCTGGGAACCCAGATCTGAATCCTTTAAAAGAACTCGCTAGTAAGGTACATCATACTTTCGAGGATAATCGTGAAGAATTACTTTCTTTGCTAACGATAGCGTTGGAAGAACGAGATGATTCGTTCCTTGCTAGGCTAAAGAAAAAAGCAGAAGAAATAAGAATTCTTCACTTTGCTGATTTTGTAGACTACATTAAACCTTCTGGACAATTCATTTCTAAAGATATGGTAGCAATGGGGCAAGGTCTACAGACTCCGCCCCATATTGCTATACTCTGCGATCTAAACGCAATTCGCAACCCCGCTAGCTCCTGCAAAGAGCTTGCTAAAGTTGCAAAGCAGGCAGCATCTTATTTGGTGAAGCAAGAGCGCTACGCACGGAGGAAACAGGAGATAGGAACTAATGTATTTATTGGACACGGACGCTTCTCTGTTTGGAAAGACCTTAAGGACTTTATTCAGGATAGGCTTGTTTTACCTTGGGATGAATTCAACCGTGTACCAGTGGCTGGCATTACCAATATTGCTCGGTTGTCTCAAATGTTAGACGATGCAGCGATAGCATTTATAGTCATGACAGCTGAAGATGAGCAAGCAGACGGAAAAATGCGTGCCAGAGAGAATGTTGTTCACGAAGCTGGTCTATTCCAGGGCAAGCTTGGATTTACGAAGGCGATTGTTCTACTTGAAGAGGGATGTGAGGAATTTTCAAATATTCAGGGTTTAGGGCAAATACGTTTCCCAAAAGGAAATATCAAAGCAGTATTTGAAGACATTAGGCGGGTACTTGAGCGTGAAGGGCTAGTTGCATCCTGATATCCTCTGTTCTTTGAGAAAATGTATTGTAAACACTAAGTTGATTATCTCGTATGGCAAGGATAAGTTATCCGAATTGTCTTACGAATCAACCACTGTATATTTTTCAAATAAAAATATTTGTAAGCAGGTATTGTCACCATACAACCTTCAACTTTTGCCCCAGTACAAAATCAACCAGCCGTTGACCGCTGATTAAACTTATCTGATACTCTTGCAGCAATTCCTTAGATGACCCTCCAGTTTTACCCGTATGGATAAAGAAACCTCCAGTAGCTTTCGTTTCCTGGATAACCCTGTGGAAGTTGCGAATATGCTGGGGATTGATGTGACCAGAATAACGCTTTGCCTGAATTAAATACAGCTTTCCAGCAATTAAAACGCGCCCATCTATCCCGCCATCATCGCTATAGCGAAAATTGCGCTCGATCTCCCAACTTTGGTTTTGGCAGCAGGTTAGCAGCAATTCCTCAAAAGCATAAGGGTTCATTTTGCGTAGAATACCGAGCGCTTCTGGTAATTCAACAACAGTTGAGCGATCGCGCAGTCGTTTAAGTACAAGATCAGCAAGGCGAATATACTGCTGATGCTTATTACTAGGAAGTCGAACCCTACTGGGAGCAACGCGATTTTGTGGGGTTAGGCTGGGTAAAGCATAGCCGTCAAAATAGAGTCGCAGAAATTTGCCCATGCCCATTTCCCTGCTGCCCACTGGCACCGAGCGTGCAATACGATTTCAGCATGATTCAACAGCCAGAACTTGCCTGTGCCTTTGAGACGTAAATTAACGACTTGGCGAATCAAGCTCTCAATCGCCCCACTGCCAATTGGTAGCTTCCTTGCTCTCACCTGTGAATAATCGAGTCGCTGGTGTTTTTGTCCTGTGGTAAAATAAGTTAGTTGCACTGCAAGTGTTTTCTGGCGCTCACCACTGCTGTTTTCAACCAAAGTTTGCATCCGAGCAATCAAGTGATCCACGCGCGCCCTTGAGATCTTTTCGAGCTTGCTTGAACCAAGCGTGTACTACCGTTGGTTCTGTAAAAGCTGCCTGCATGAACTGCTGGGTAGTGATATGGAAGTAGTGGTGAGGCTCAAATCCTATCTAGTTCTGCATTGTAGCCATGAATGAAGTACCAAATCGCTCCAATGTGATTGTGCAGCTTTTTGGAGAATGATAGACTTTCTCTTACTAGTCGAGAAACTCGTTGTCTGAAGGTATTATTCAATCGCTCAATATGATTAGTTAGACCTGTTTCTTTACCAACAGCTCGATGACGTTTATGGGGCATAACTGTCTTGTAAGCTTGCCAAAAATCTGTATAGGTAAAGGCAGATTGCTGATAAATCTCTGGTAAAGAAGCCCACAATTTACGAGCTGATTTTCTCGTTCTATCTCCCACAAAACAACCGACAATTTTGCGGGAATTACGGTCAATCGCTAGCCAGACATAAACCTCGTTTTTCTTACTATCAACAAATGACCACATCTCGTCACATTCGATGGTTAACTTACCTGACAGTTTTCCCGAAACCTTTATCCAGCGCTGAGTGCGAGCTAGCTTTTGATTCACATACTCTTGCAACCAAGACCAACTTACCTGGGTAACTCTGGCAATTCCTCGCAACGATATCCTCTCAAGCAAGAGCCGATCAATTAGCTGTCTTTTCTCCTGTGGAACGGTGGTTTTAGTAGGATTGACAACAAATTGGTGACCGCAGCTTTTACATTGACATTTTGGTTTGCCATTATGAACTGAACCATTTTTAATTAAATGCTCGGAGCCACAGGTAGGACAGACTTGTTCTGAAGGTTCTTCACATATTTTTTGGGATAGTTCTATCGACTCTCGTGTTAATTTAGACAGTAGTAAGACAAATGAGTAAAGTAAGAACGCCAAAATTGTTGTCATCAAAAATACTAATTTCTAGGCGATTATATGAGGATTATTTACATTAGCTAATATTATACAGGATGCTCATGGGGCAAGGGTTGTACCTCACCACTACTTCCATATCACTACCAACATTTTTTGCCGAATTTTTTTGCCTAAATTTGATTGACTGGGAGCTAAGTGAAACAAAAAAGCAACTGCTGGTACGAGTCAAGACTCAAGAACGACAAGCAATTTGCCCAATTTGTAACATTGCGACTGAAAAAATCCACAGTCACTATCAGCGCACACTTGCCGATCTATCTTGGGGAAGCATTCAAGTTGACCTAAAACTACAAGCCTCAAAGTTTTTCTGCGGTAATCAGAATTGTTCTCGCCGCATCTTTACGCAGAGATTTCCATCAACTGTAGCACCCTGGAGTAGAAGAGCTGATTACCTTGCTAATCTTGAATCTCAACTACTCTAGTTAACTTTGCTACTGTAGAAAAAAATCACTCTCTGATCGCTACAGCAGTACTTTCAAGAACTTGCAAGCTCCAAAGTGGAGTGATGGCTGCTCAAGTGGTTCGTAACCGTTCAATATCTTTCATCGGAGGCGCACCAAACATTCGAGCATATTCGCGGCTAAACTGTGAGGCGCTCTCATACCCCACCTGATAGGCAGTATGCGTCGCATCCACATCCTCAGCAAGCATCCGCTGACGCGCTTCCAATAGTCTCAATTGCTTTTGGTATTGCAGTGGACTCATCGAGGTGACTGCCTTGAAATGGCGATGGAACGAGTAAGCAGACATATTGGCTTGCTCAGCCAAATCCTCAACCCGCAGCGGTTCTGTGAAATCAGCCTTAATCCGTTTGATCACCTCAGCAATGCGCCGCATATTGCTGCCCGATGTCGCGATCTGGCGAACCGCTTCGCCTTGTTCACCCATGAGCAGACGGTAGTAGATTTCGCGAACGATCATCGGGGCGAGAAACGGAATATCCTGCGGTGTGTCTAAAAGCTGGGTCAGCCGAATCGCACAATCAATCAACGGTGGAGCAGCATCACTGACAAACAAGCCTCTCACTGATTCTTGCTTACCGATGCTTAAATTCGTTTGAGCAATGATGTCACAAAGTTGGGCTGAATCTAGCTTCAGCTTAAAACATAGATAGGGCTGATCGGGGGTCGCCTCTACCACACATCCACTCATTGGCAAATCCACCGAAACAACCAATTACTTAGCAACGCTGTACTGATAGGTTTCCTTATTCAGCACCCCTTCTTTTTTGCCCTGCACCACAATGGCAAGTAGCGGTTCGCTGACCCCTTGTACTGCTGTGGAGGGGTTACATTCTCGCATGAAGACTAATTCTCGCATGAAGACTAAGGAGTCGATCGCGGTTGCATGGGCACCATTTCCCTTGCTGACTGTGTGCTGATCGACTAATGCTGCCAGTTGCTTACATTTGTCGATCATTACTTCGTAGCTCAGTGTGTCGATCGTCATACTGAATTTTTGACTGATTTAACGCTTCTCATGCACTCATTATAGGAACTATTTCTGCCTGACCAACGCCTTTTTTGGCAGGATTAGGCAATCATCTGCGAGGTTTGTGTATTTAGAAATAACACTTGTCAAGTCTACGATGAACTTGTAGCGAAAGGATACAGCACTGACCAAAGGCAAGGCAAAAATTGCTTTAGTAATGGAACCGAACCAAGAACTGGGCAAAGATTACGTTTGATGAGCCTGGTCGTTGAGCATCGCTGACTGTCTCCTTCGATAACAAAGCCAACAAAAGACATACACCATGAAAACAACTGACAACACTATCCTCATCACGGGCGGCGGCTCCGGCATTGGACGCTCCCTCGCCGAAGCCTTTCACGCTTTAGGTAACCAAGTCATCATCTCCGGGCGTCGTCAGCAAGCCCTAGATGAAACCACTGCCGCCAACCCCGGTATGCAATCTCTAACCGTTGACATGACCGACCCCGCCAGCATCCGCTCTTTCGCTGCTCGGCTGGCTGAAGCATACTCCTCGTTGAATGTACTCGTTAACAATGCAGGCATCATGCGGCTTGAACACTTGCTGGCGCAGCCGGAAGACTTGTCTGATGCAGAAGCCACCGTCACAACTAACTTGCTCGGTCCGATCCGTTTGACCGCTGCACTGTTACCACTGCTGCACAAGCAGCCTCGTGCCACTGTCATGACCGTTTCTTCCGGGCTAGCGTTCGTGCCTAAGGTGATGACACCCACTTATTGCGCGACTAAAGCCGCCATTCATTCCTACACGCAATCGCTGCGCTACCAGCTTAAAGAAACTGCGGTGGAGGTGATTGAACTCATTCCTCCCTACGTCGCCACTACGTTGATGGGAGAGCAGCAGTCCGAAGACCCGAATGCCATGCCGCTAGACGAGTTCATCACAGAGGTAATGAACATTCTCAAGACGCAACGCGACACGACCGAGATCTGCGTCAAGAGGGTGCATCCTCTTCGCTTCGCCGCTGAGGAGGGACAGGAGAAATACGAGCAGGTGTTTCAAGGGTTGAACGCTTCCTGAGTGCGGTAGCCAAGGCTGAATACTAATCCCTCACGACCCATCGCAGATTTGCCTTACCCGGCTATGCCGCTTATGGAACCATAAAGGGCGCGATCGAGGTGCTAACTCGACATATGGCACAAGAGTTGGGGCATCGACAGATTGCAGTCAATTTTTGCGTAAGTCCTAATCATCTAAACCGAAAGCGATTTTTTGACTAAAAATCCCTCTTTAAATCACCAACTCCAATGGACAAGACCATCACCATTGCTCCTCACTCCACCCATCCCCTCACCGTCAACCGCCTGGGCTACGGTACCATGCGCCTGTCGGTTCCCAACGTGTGGGGCGAGCCAGCCGGCCCGCAAGCCCTGGAAATTCTCCGAACAGCAGTAGACAGCGGCGTTAACTTCCTAGATACCGCCGACTTCTACTGCGATGATGTGACAAACCGGCTGATTGCGGAGGCGCTCTATCCTTACCCTGCCGACTTTGTGATCTGCACGAAAGTGGGCGGTGCGCGGCGGTCAGACAAAAGCTGGATCACCTTTAACACGCCCGAAAACCTGCGCACCAGCATCGCTCGCAACCTAAGCACGCTTAAGCAGTAGCAGATTCAGCTAGTGCATTTTCGGGTGCTTCCCGACAGCGGGGTGCCACTGGAGGAATCGCTGGGAGCCATGTTCGACATACAGAGGGAAGGCAAGGTTCTGCATGTGGGAGTGCGCAACGTTAGCCGTCCCGAACTGGAAACAGCGCTGGGCGTGGGCGAAATCGCCTCCGTAAAGAATCTGTACGGCTACGCCCAGCGGACTACCCTGAACGACACCTACGGCGAAACCCGAGGTGGCGCGGAAATCCTAGATTTGTGCGAGCAGCGCGGCATTCCGCTCATTCCCTTCTTTTCGCTAGTGCATGGTCTACCCAAAGCTGGCGACAAGCTAGCCGAGTTGTCCCGCAAGTAGGGGTGTCAGAGGCGCAAGTGAACATTGCCTGATTGCTGCACAAATCGCCGGTGCTGCTGCCGATACCGGGCACATCGTCGCTGGTACACCTGCGCGAGAATTTGCAGGTCGCTGACATCCCGCTGAATGCCGAGGATATGGCGTATCTGGGCTAGCTGGACGGTACTCTCCTCAATTTATAACAATCTCGTAAAGGACTAAAAAATGCGTATCTTCGTTACCGGGGCTACGGGCTTCATCGGCTCGGCCATCGTTCAGGAACTCATCGGCGCGGGTCATCAGGTAATCGGACTCGCTCGCTCAGATGCGACTGCCAATTCGCTTACTACTGCTGGTGCCGAGGTACATCGGGGCTCTCTCGACGATCTCGACAGTCTGCGGAGCGGAACGGCGGTATCCGATGGTGTCATCCACACAGCCTTCAACCACGACTTCTCGAAATTCGCGGAAAACTGCGAGGCAGACCGGCGCGCGATCGAAGCGCTCGGCGCTGTCCTCGAAGGCTCTGACCGCCCTCTGCTCATCACCTCTGGTCTTGCGCTCTTGGCACAGGGTCGAATCGCAACCGAAGAAGATACGCCTCCTCCCACCTCCACCTTGTATCCCCGCGCTTCGGAAGCGACTGCGCTTAAGCTGGCATTGCAAGGGGTGTGCTCGTCGGTGATCCGTCTTTCCCCGTCGGTTCATGGCGAGGGTGATCACGGCTTCGTTCCGACACTCATCGGCATCGCGCGTGAAAAAGGCGTTTCGGCGTATGTGGGTGATGGACACAACCGCTGGTCTGCGGTTCACCGGCTCGATGCGGCCCATCTTTACAGGTTGGCGCTGGAAAAGGCTTCTGCGGGAGCCGTGTTTCACGGAGTAGCCGACGAGGGCATTCCGATGCGAGACATCGCGGAGGTCATTGGCCGACGACTGAATGTGCCTGTCGTCTCCAAGTCCCCCGAAGAGGCCGCCGACCATTTTGGCTGGATGGCGTATTTCGTTGGCATGGACGCTCCGGCTTCAAGCGCGCAAACGCAGGAACGGTTGGGGTGGCAACCGACACAGCCTGCGCTCCTGCCCGATATCGAGCGATCGAGCTATTTTGAAACCTGAAACGCGATCAGCGGCGATTCTACTCTCCTAGCTTGCGGCTAGAATCGCCTGCTTGGATTGCCACTTTGTGGTCAGACAAGACCTAGATACCAGCAACCTACGTCCAAAATACGAGGAAAATTACCATGACAATTGGAGAAGACAAAGTCGTTGCGATCACGGGAGCCAGTAGCGGCATTGGGGAAGCGACTGCCCGTCTCCTGGCTCACAATGGCTTATGGGTTGTGTTAGGAGCTCGACGAACTGATCGACTTGAAGCGATCGCATCTGAAATTCGCGCCAAAGGCGGTTCAGTAGAATACTGCGCGCTTGACGTGACTCGCCTCGAAGACATGCAAGCTTTTGTGGAGTTTGCCAAAGATGCGTTTGGTCGCATTGACGTGATGGTGAACAACGCAGGCTTGATGCCGCTCTCTAAACTGGAGGCGTTGAAGATTGACGAATGGAACCGCATGATTGATGTAACCGCGAGGGACGGAGCAACCATGTCGGCACCCATCCTCGGCGGCGATGAGGCGATCTATGTGATCGAAAATGCCGTAACTGTGGACAGCGATGGTCAATTGATCGAAGCGAGTGGCGGCTCGTTCACCTACGCGGCGGTAGGTTCGGTGATGAGTTGGCAAGCTGAGGTCAGTTCGCATCTACTTGTCTTCCATTTTCCCAGCGGGTTTGATCGAGCATTGGCGAATGGCCGGGGGCAGGATGCCCTGGGCGCCGCATGGCTCGAATCGACGGGCACGCGGTTCCTGTCGGCGCTGCCTTTGCCGGAAGACACGGCTATCATGTAAGCTGATCGTCATTTAATTTTCCGGGGCGATCGGAACTGGTGCTTGGTTCTAGCGCTAAAATATTGCAACTTAGATGCTGATTGGCTTACACCCAACAGAATCGGGGATGATCTGACGAATTAGCACCAATAGTTTGAGGTAGACTATGCCGTTTCGCGTCAATGTTGGACCGCCTGTGCTGACCATTAATCAAGGCAGTACGTTTATGGTGACGCAACAAGATGGACAAATCACAACCGATGGTGAGCTGGGTGTGTTTGCAGACGACACTCGGTTTGTCAGCTACTATGCAGTTTTCGCCAATGGTAAACCGTGGACACGACTCAGTGCCAGCACAACGGCTTATTACGCTGCCCGCATTTATCTGACGAATCCTTCGGTTGAAACTGAAGACGGGGCGATCGCCGCAGGGACATTAGGATTTGTGCTGAGCCGCGTTGTGGGCAATAGGATTCACGAAGACCTTGATATTACAAACTATGGGCTAACACCCGTTAAATTTAATCTCGAGATTGTGCTGCGATCGGACTTTGCTGACATCTTTGAAGTCAAAGCGCATCATTTCGTCCGCCGTGGCAATATTGTGACTACCTGGAATGAGCGCGATCAGAAATTGCAGACTGTTTATACAAACCGTGATTTTCGTCGTAGCTTTGTTTACCAGGTAGAAAACGCTGGCTCACCGCCGCAAGCCGCTAATGGTCGAATTACCTTCTTGATCGAATTAGCTGCTGGTGAGACGTGGCATTCATGCGGTTACTACATTTTAGAAACAGGCTCCGTTTCCCTTAACGTGGAAACTGATCCGCATCGGGTTCACACACCATCTATGCAGTGCTACGAGCATCCAGCCGAAATTGAAGCCCTACAGCAGCAATGGTTTGACGGTGCTACTCAAGTCACCACCGCTCAAGAAGAAATTTACCGACTGTATCAACAATCAATCGAAGATATGGGAGCGCTGCGCCTGTATGACCACGACTTTGCTGCCGATATCTGGCTGCCCGCAGCAGGCGTTCCCTGGTTCGTCACGATCTTTGGACGCGACAGCTTGATCGTGAGTCTGCAAAACATGCTCGTTCGTCCGAGCTTTGCGCTGGGTGCCTTAAAGAAACTTGCAGGTCAGCAAGCCACTGAATTTGATGATTGGCGCGATGCTCAACCCGGTAAAATCCCGCATGAACTCAGAAATGGTGAACTCGCTCATTTTAATCGCATCCCGCACACGCCTTACTACGGAACCGCTGATGCCACTCCGTTGTACTTGATTGTGTTGCATGAAACGTGGAAATGGACGGGCGATCAGTCTCTCCTCCACCAATACCGGGATGTTGCGCTGCGGTGTCTGGAGTGGATTGACCAGTCTGGCGATTTTGACGGCGATGGCTTTCAAGAATATAAGACTCGTTCTTCACAGGGGATTGAAAATCAAGGCTGGAAAGACTCAGGCGATGCGATCGTCTATCCTGATGGTGTTCAGGTCAAAGCGCCTATGGCATTGTGCGAGTTGCAGGGCTATGTGTTCGATGCCTGGCTGCGGATGGCAGAAGTGTTTACCGTGCTGGGTGAACCGGAACGGGCCGTTACCCTCAGACAGAAAGCCGCCGACCTGCGGCATCGCTTCGAGCAAGCGTTCTGGTGTGAGGATCTGGGCTACTATGCCTTTGCTCTGGATGCAGAGAAGCAGCCTGTTCGCACGATCGCCTCGAACGTCGGGCATTGCTTATGGAGCGGGATTGTTAGCCCCGAGCGAGCAAAGCGCGTGGTTCAGAAGCTAATGGAGCCACAGATGTGGAGCGGTTGGGGCATCCGGACGCTATCGGCAAATCACCCCAGCTTCAATCCTTACTCCTACCATTTGGGTTCGATCTGGGCGCACGACAACGGCATTATTGCTTTAGGCTGCAAGCGGTATGGATTTAGCCAGGAAGCTGCCCAGATTGCGCGTGGCATTTCTGGCGCGGCGAGCTATTTCGAGAATTATCGCTTGCCTGAAGTTTATGCAGGCATTCAGCAGCAAAAAGGAGCCTTTCCGATTCAATACGCTCAGGCAAATGTGCCTCAAGCTTGGGCGGCGGGATCGATTTTTCATTTGTTGCAAGCCATCCTGGGGTTGCAAGCCGATGCGCCCAACCATCAGCTTTTTGTTGACCCCGATCTTCCCGCGTGGCTGCCTGATATTACGCTGCACCAACTGACGATCGGTAAAGCAACGCTCGACTTGCGGTTCTGGCGCGACGGCGAACAGACGCGCTGGGATGCTGATGTGAAAACCGGGAGGATTGAGATTCATCAGAAAGCATGGCAGTCCATACTCACGGTAGATTAAGGCGATCACCTCGCTGCAACCTTGGATCGGTGTGAATTCGATCTGGAATCTATTGGTGACAATTTATATCTTATTCAAACAATTCATACAGTGGCTCAAATGGTAGTCAAGCAAAATTGTAAATAGCCCTCTTTCGTCACTTTCGCTGGAGTAAATTCTGAAACTTGCTCTGTACCTCGATCGAGCCTCAATGCTCACAACTTGAGCAAGCAATGAGGAGATTGAGCCACAAAGGTATACAAAACCAGCGCTCTCAGCTTTCACTAAACAATTTCCTTTTCCAGAGTGATGAAAGAGGGATACTACTCAACAAAATTCTTTCTTAGTTAGAGTAACATTAGGGTGGGTGCCATCCTAATGTTTAACTTACAGGTAATTCTAAAAAATCAAAATAAATATTTAAAGGTCGGTACTCGGCTCAAAATTCGGTCGTGGGTACTGCCCATACTCTAGATTTGGCGTGGGAGAATGCAGTTCTATTAAATTGCAGTGTGAATCACGTACCCAATTATAAAGTTTAAATTAATATTAGCTTGAATTAGATGATTCAAGCATCTGAATATACACAAGCCTTTGCAGCGTTGACAGCTAGTTTAGATGAATTTGTAAGTCAAATGAATGAGTCAAATGCTGAAACGAAACCTAAACCAGAAACAAGCAACCTTGTTAGCCCACTCGAACTCAATCGATATTTGAATAAATCCCTCGTGCTATCTAGTCGGCAACTGGGTTGGGATGGCATATTAGTCGAACATTATCAGATTCCTTCAACTTCACCCGAAGGCGAACTACCTGCTTTATCTACTCATTGGTTCAACTTACCTTTGGGGCAACCCGTTCAATTAACTCAGAAACGTGATGGTCGCGTCGATGAATCGATCGTTCAGAAAGGTGATAGCATCTTTATCCCGGCGGGAATGCCGAGCTATTGGTATCGCCAAGGAAACGATTCCTGTTGTCCAGCACTGCATATCCACTTGAAACCAGAGTTGATCGAACGAGTCGCCCGATCATCTGAAATCGATCTACAGCAACTCAACTTGGCTAACTGTTTTTCTAAGCAGGACTTACACCTTCACCAGATCGCAATGCTGCTTTTAGCTGAATTGACATCTGGTGGCATAATGGGTCGATTATATGTCGAATCATTGACTCAAGTACTGGTCATTCATCTGCTGCGATATTATTCTAATTTCACTCCCAAATCAACTACCCCCGATCGTGGAAGCTTAACTCGCATTCAGTTACAGCAGGCGATCGAGTATATCGACACTCACCTAGATCGAGAATTATCACTCGATCGAATTGCTGAAGTTATCAGCATCAGTCCTACTTACTTTTCTGGTTTATTTAAAAGTGCTACTGGGATTTCTCCTCACCAATATGTAATTAAACAACGAGTAGAGCGGGCGAAGCTGTTGCTCTCAAAAACAGATTTATCAATCGCGGATATTGCTTTACAAGTAGGATTCTCCAGTCAGAGTCATCTCAACCACCAGTTTAAACGCCTGACTGGAATTACCCCAAAGCAGATTCGTTAAGATCGGAGGAATCTGAAAAAACCCAGTAAGAATCTGAAAGAAATCGATCGGGGGAACTCAGTACACTCAAAAGGTACAGAACTAAGAGCAACCAATGCAGCCAGCACCGAATCTAGCGCAACAATCGATCGATCGATTTTTTGCCGCTCATCTGGAATTTGTGGGTAAGGATATATCAGCTTGGGTAGATCTATTTGCCGAAGATGCCGTCATTGAATTTCCGTATGCCTTCAATACGCCACCACGATTAGAAGGTAAATCTGCCATCTACAACTGCATGAAAGATGTGTCAGCACAGATGCAAGATTTGGTATTTACGAACGTTCGTACCTATCCTACACCAGACCCCAATCTGCTATTTGCTGAGGTGCATGGGGAAGCCATAATTACCGCTACAAGCCGCCATTACAAGCAAGATTATGTGATGCGAATGGAAACCAAGGATGGCAAGATCGTCCACTACCGCGAATACTGGAATCCGATCGGGAGCATCTCAGGTTTGTAATAAGTAATAATACTTATTTAAGGAAATAGGGAACTACCCTAAAGCAAAAATGTATGACGGAGAAAATAGACGCGCGCGCAGGGAAGATGACTCCAAAGAATACTACGGCACTAAAAAACCATCTACAGCCCGAACCCCTGAAGCATTTACACCAACTACGTTCGAGCAGTTCGTTAAAAACAAACTACTTCCCAATTTCCAATGGCTTGGACAAGAAAATTAGAGGCTTATTATGAAAATGACAGGAAACACCATTCTGATCACAGGCGGTGGATCGGGGATTGGTCGCGGACTCGCGGAATCCTTCCATAAGCAAGGCAACCAAGTTGTCATTGCAGGTCGGCGACAGCAGGTTTTGGATGAAGTGACGGCTGCCAATTCCGGTATGAAATCGATTTTGCTGGATATCAATGACCGAGACAGCATCCATTCGTTGAGTCAGCAAGTGACGCAAGACTACCCAGGGCTGAATGTGCTGATCAATAATGCTGGGATCGCGAAAGTAGAAGATCTCAAATCGCCGCCGGATTACTTAAAGGATGCCGAAGAAGCCGTAATCACCAACCTCCTTGGACCCATTCGTCTGACGGCGGCTCTCCTGCCGCTGCTGCAAAACCAGCCGCACTCTGCCGTCTTAACGGTTTCGTCTGGGCTGGCTTTTGTACCGAGTGCGGAGTTCCCAACCTACTGCGCGACCAAGGCTGCGATCCATTCCTACTCAACATCGCTGCGCCACCAGATCAAAAGCACGACCACCGAAGTGATCGAGATTATTCCGCCCTACGTCCAGACCCACCTCACGGGCGAACACCACGCGATGGATCCTAATGCTATGCCCCTCGACGAGTTCATTACTGAGGTGATGGATATACTCTCCAATCAGCCAACCGTAGAAGAGGTCGTGGTGGAACGCTGCAAGCCTCTACGCTTCGCCGCCGAGAATGGGAATGCGGACACGATGTTTCAGGCTGTCAACCCGTAGGCAGAAACGGTTGTCACCAAAAAGTATTTACGGCAGAACCGTCACGTCGATCGTCCTAATGATATCGGCAGTACATTCTCGTAGTGTTCTGTAGAAGAGGTATTTCGGCTTTGCTGTCTGAAGAAAACCGCTGAGTGAGTGGACAGAGAATTAAAAATCCGATCCTTGGGCTTGAGGCGTGGGGTGGCATTGAAAATTTGCGCCAATCTTTTAATGCAGAGTAATATCAAGGCGAGAAAAGAGATGAAAATTGTAATTGCAGCCGCATCCGGCAATATTGGCCGACGTGTTGCTGAGAAAATCGTGCAGTCTGGAGCTAAAACTATTTTACTATCAAGACATCCAGAGAAATTGGTCGATTTAGTGGAGCGAGGTGCTACGGTAAAACCGATTGGCAGTGAGGAGATTGAAGGGCTGCTTGAGGTAACGCAAAATGTAGATGCGTTATTTTGGCTGACTCCACCAAAACTCGATGTACCCATCTTGCAAGAGTGGTACGTTCGGACGGCAACGGCTGGAGCAAAAGCAGTAAGTCAGAACGGCATCAAACGAGTTGTCAATATTTCTAGCCTCGGTGCGGGTGCCGGAGCGGATTTGGGCACAGTCTCACTGGTTGGAACCGTTGAATCGATCTTCAACCAAACTGGAGCAAATGTGCTGCACCTGCGTCCTGACTATCTCATGGAAAATTTCCTGATGTAAGTCGATTCAATTCGACGCGATAATGCTGTCTATTTTCCCTATGCCAGCGACCATGACATTCCTTGGATTAGTACCGATGATGTCGGCAATGAGTCCGCAAAATATCTCCTCAACGATCGTTGGGCGGGGCAGTGGACTCGCAATCTGATGGGAACGGAAAATTTAACCCTTTTGGAAACAACTGAGATCCTTTCGCGAGCAATCGATCGGCCGATCGAATACGTTCGGGTGCCGATGGAATCGATCCAGCAGCAACTTGCATTGATCGGTGCAACACCTGACGTACAAACAGAGTTAGGGAATCTGTTTCGCGCCCTTGGAAATCCTGACGGAATTTATGCAACAGTCCGAACCCCTGAAGCAGTTACACCCACAACGTTCGAGCAGTTCGTAAAAAACAAACTCCTTCCAAGGATGGGAGATCGATCGTAATTCTCGCTGGTCGCCGCCAGCAAACGCTGGCTGAAACTGTTGCTGCTAATCCTGGCATGACCGCCATGACCCTCGATATTGAAAATCCGGCTAGTATCCGATCGTTTGCCATTGACGTGGCAAAGCATTACCCAAAGCTAAATGTGCCGATCAATAACGCTGGGATTATGCGGTTGGCTCTTAATGGATTCCAGGGATCTACTTGAGGAGACATCCCAGAAGAGCTGGAAGTATTGCTTTACCTTGTTTTCGAGTGTTGTGAACAAACTCAAAGAAGCCTAAATATAGAGGCAACTTTTCTTGAGAAATTCCTCGGTGTGGCCTGAACCAAGACCGCAGTAAGGACCAGAAGCCTTCCAACGCAAGTCACATGTACTTCGCAGAATCCATCTCCATCTTCGTCACGTGCATACTCTCCCCAGGGATAATTCATTCTAGAAGTAAAAATAGCTTGTCGATATCATGGGCAAGAAATCGTTCCGCCTTGGTCAGAGAATCATAACCACCGAGCCGAGCAAGATTGATGGCAATATTGCGGATAATAGACCAGTTGGTAGCAGCGTTACAATCAATGAACGGCACAGTATCTTCACCAAAAATCACATCCTTAACCCAGTAAAGGGCGATTTTCAATTCCCCAATGCTGTCGAATACCCTCCGCAAACGTCCTTGCCCTTGAGAGTAGAGAGCTAATGTAATAGTTGGTTTGCAGATATTGTTTTCCAGAGCGGATACCAATGCGTTCAACTTGAATCAAGCTGTTTGCTCCAAGCAAATCGAAGTCGATGTCACGGAGGTCAGCGAAAACACTCACGATTCTACAGGTTGTTCGACCTCGGTTTTTCTCAATGTCAACAAACCGTTCGCAAGGTTTTTGAGCTTCGGCAATCGTTTTAAGTTGTGCTAGTAGTCGAGGTTGATTCCCTTTGACGGTGATCGCGTAATCGTTGCCGCCCTCAATAATCAGCTTAGTAGTTTTTTTGGCAGTGCAGGGCATCTAGCATGAATACCACTCCTTCAAGTTGCAATGCCTCAAGGCTCATTTGCACCACTTTCAATTCTCCGCTCTTGTTCGATTCAAACTGTTGGGCAGCAAGCACTACTCCTTGGCGACTACTATAAACTGAAACCAAATTAACGAAGTTTTGGTAAGCCGTTCGGTGTTCGGTAACAGTTCCTTTAATACTTTTGCCGGTATTGTCAACTTGAGGGAGCAAGTGCAAAATTAGACACTTTTGTTCCTGGAAAGTAACGATTGATGAAATTATGCGGCAGAATTTAGTCCAGCAACTTCTCGCCAATCTTCAAGTCGTTGGCGCATTTGTTGGCGATAATGGTGAGCAGTGAGTTGATGCTGTTTCGGGTGGAAATGATCTCGGAGCGGTCCAAAGGTGGCGAGAAATCGTTGGGCTTGCCCAGGTGATTTGAATTTCCGCATTCGTCGCTCTCGTACTCTTGTAGGCTGATGAGAATTCTCTGCTCGATTGTTCAAGCCCTTATGTTGTCGATGCTCTACACTCTTCAGTATTTGCTTTTTTGCCGCTTCGTAACTTTTTAGCTTATCGGTGACGATGACCCGTGGGGTGAAGCCTTGTTTTTTCAGGAGTTTGCGGAAGAATCGCTTCGCCGCCTTCGTGTCGCGATGTCGTTGCAACAAGACATCCAGGACGTTCCCCTCTGAATCCACTGCCCGCCACAGATAGTATTGCTGTTTCTTGATCGTCACCACCACCTCATCGAGATGCCCTTTGTCCGTAACGTAAGGACGTTTGCGCCGAAGCTGATTCGTGTATTGCTGTCCAAACTTCTGACACCATTCCCGAATCGTTTCATACGTCACCTCGATTCCGCGATAGAGCATCATTTTTTCGATGTCCCGGTAGCTTAAGGGAAAGGTGTAGTAGAGCCAGACACAGTGGCTGATAATTTCTCCGGGGAAGCGATGACGGGAGTACATAGGCAGGGACTTGCGATCCGAGTTAGACCAGTACGATTATTCTACCTTTGAGTTAAGCTAACAATACCCAAATAACTACTCAACATTGCTGTATACCTCCCTGTCTAATTTAGGCTATAAAGGTTGTATTGTTTTATTTAAGTTATTACTCAAGGTGCAAAACTCCCAATCCTCCGCTCCCACAATTGCCAAATTATTAGAAGTTGATGCTGACTTAGCAACGCAAGAAGTTGAGTTAAGCGCTCAACTTACATCTATTCAAGAGAAACGCTACAGTCTCAAAACTGTGATTGATATGTTTGCTCCTGCACCTACAGCCGATACTGTGCCTGTAGCAAAACCAGTCACAGAAGAACGATCTCAGCCTAGTGCTTCAGATACTGAATCTGAAGCTCCAGCAGCGCCACTGCCTCAAAAGCGACAAGCCAAGAAAAATGCAGCCCTTACTAGCAGTGAGCAAAGTCAGAAATCTGCCCCTGTAAAGAAGCGGAGTGAAGCTCCAAATACTTGGCAACAGTATGTTAAAGACGAGTTTAGCAACGCTACTCTATCTGAGGCTGTATCTGAAGTTATGCAGCAGCGTTCCGAGCTGGTACTAGAAATTGCCACAATAATTGATTCTATCTTTGTCAATGACATCCCAAAAGAGATAAGAAGCACGGCGCGAGAGCGTATCTCTAATGTCCTATCAGTTGGGTCAAAGAGTGGCAAATGGTATAGAGGGCAATTAGGCAAGTATAGTATGTCAAAAGCCGCAGTATGATTTGGTGACCGCACCTAAATATGTTTCGACCGAGAAAGTTTTACATACTCTCTAGATGCAATGAACCCGTGCTAAAGCGTATCCAAGACTTGAAACGATTATTCAGGAAAAGGAAACTGCTGGCAGTTTCTCCGTTCACACGGGGAGGACAGGTGGTTTATCTAAGGAATTATTGCAGGAGTATCGGATAAGTTTGCTTAGTTGGCAACGGCTGGGCAACTTCGTGGTAGGGCAGAAGTCGAAGGTTTTGGGGTGAAGATACCTGAACTTGTCCCCGACAAAATCTTTATGCTAGTACTGATGCCAAAATAAATATATAAGTTATGAGGTTTTGAACATGATTACTGTAGAGACAATCATCCGCGAATTAGACTCAGCCCCAGAGCCACTACTGGCTGCGGTTCTTGATTTTATTCAGTCTAAGAAAGCTAAAACTACTCAAATGTCCAATCAAAACAATTCTCTACGTATTGCAGGTTTACATAAAGGAGAAATATGGATCGCCGAGGATTTTAACGACCCTCTACCTGATAAGTTTTGGATAGGTGAAGATGAGTGAAAGTTTTGATTGATACTCATGTATTTATTTGGTGGACAAGCGAACCTCAGAAGCTTTCACCGCGTATTTATAGTCTTTTAACTAATAGCGATACTGAAATAATTTTAAGCCTTGTCAGTATTTGGGAGATGCAAATTAAGTTAGCTTTAGGCAAGCTTAATTTGGAGATAGCGTTACCTGAAGTTGTTAGCGATGAAATCAATCGTAATCTGCTTAAATTATTGCCAATCAAATTAACTCATATTTATGCTCTGAGCGATCTACCTAACCATCATCGAGATCCATTTGATCGCTTATTGATAGCTCAAGCTAGAAGTGAAGAATTAGCGATCGCCAGTATCGATGGAAAATTTGATGATTACGCTGTAGAGCGATTATGGTAACAATCACTGTACTACTTAATTTTGCTAAGACTCAACCTTAATCTATTAAGCGGCGATCGCATGAGTAAAACCATAATTCATAATGTTATCGGTATTGGTAGAACTACTCTAATAGTCTTCTACACCCAAGCCCATTACTAGCAGTTCTGGTTAATTAGCACAGGTGTAGCAGTGTTAGGGGAGCGCAAAATCTATTGCAATGCTGAAGCTGCAATAAAAGCAGGGTTAGAGTAAGCTATTAGTGATAAACACAATTGAACTATTGTACAAAAGTAAATTTGTTCTTATAGACATTACAACTAAAGTGCATTAGTATATTTGTCAACTTGTACTTTTTTACTGTTGTAAAAATGTTTTATGGCTCAAATGGCAACGCCGACAGTTGTAACCCTTGGTTTAGCTGGAGGTCAAGGGAAAAGCACTGTTGCTTTGATGTTAGGTAGATATCTAGGTAGATTAGGAATTCCAGTTTTATTTATCGATGCCGATCCTCAATCGAGTCTAACGAGTTTCCTTGGAGTCAAGGTCGAAAAAAATACACCAACCTTACTAGAAGTAATCACTCAAAGTGAAGACCAGACACCAGTATTAGATACGATTATGCCAGTACCGGATGTAGAGGACGATCGCGTTTCAGTCAACAATGCTAATTTATTTTTGATCCCTTCCGATGATGGATTAGAAAATGCTAATTACAAGTTGGCTTCTAGTGGACTGAGTTTATTTTTACTGAAAAACAGGATAGCTCCTATCGTTAACAACTTTGGTGTTGTAATTGTAGACCCTCCACCAGAGCGATCGCATTTAGCACAAACTTCTCTTGGGGCTGGAGATAAATGGATAATCCCCGCCGAAGCCAATGTTAAAGGGGTGCAGTCCTTGATGAGAACGTTGAACTTGGTACAGGAATTTCAAAGCGCTCTACCGACAAGTAGCTTGCTTGGTGTAATACCTTTTAGAGCTAGATGGATTGGAGTTAACCCGACTAAAGCAACCAGAAGTAGTATTGATGCGATGCAGCAATTAGCTGGCAAGGATTTAATATTACCCCATATTTTAGAAAGCGACGTTTTTAAAAATGCAATCAACCTCAGAGTCAGTCCAACCGATCTGGGGCAGCCTGCACTCGAATATTCTATTCAAGTTGTTGCTGAAAAACTAAAATCGGTTTTAGCAAAACAGTACGCACAATTAGTTCCTGGAAAATAGAATCAACAAATTATGAGTATTCTTGATGAGATTAGAAATAGAACTGCATCAAAAACCGTAGCAGAGAGGCGTGACGTATTTCAAGAACAAAACCCTTCTCTTACTGAACAGGCTTTAACTGATGAAAATTTAAGTGATGTAGTAGACGTTGATACTGATAAAGTTGATGAGGCAAGTCCTACTTCAGATTTGGAAAAGTTACATTCTAAACTAGCGCAATTTCCTCAAATAGCTAGTCGGGTTCCGGTAAGATTAGAAGTTGCTATGAAAGAAGATATTGAAGCTTTTTGTAGGCAGGAAAAAATTACAATAGAAACCTTGCTAGAAGCACTATATTTAACCTGCAATAGTAAAGATACAGTAATGCGCCAAGTTGCTAAAGAAGCTAGGAAAAGACTTGCAAGTCGCAAAGCAGCAGGAAATATTCGTTCTAGTATTACCCGATTAGAAAATATTACTGGGTTATGAAGAAGGAAACTTCTGAGCATTTAATAGCTAAACAAAAAGCGAAGCTTGAGGCTTTAGCAGTGCTGCCTGATAATGAGATCAAAACGGACGATATTCCCGAAGTGCTTGACTGGAGCGGAGCCAAGCGCAGGCTGTTTTACCGTCCCATCAAACGGCAGATTACGCTCAGGCTGGACGCAGATCTGATCGACTGGTTTAAAAACAACCATTCCCAAGAAGAAGGCTATCAAACCAGCATCAACCGCGCCTTGCGTAAATATGTCAGGCAGCAACATCAACCCTAATCATGAGTCCAAATACAAACTAGAGCTATCTGTTGGTCGCGCATGAAGGTAACGCCCAGTAGTAGCAATGTTAGCATGACCCAAAGTTTCCTTGACCAAATGGACTGGAGCGCCACGGTCCATTGCATGACTTGCATGGGCGTGTCTCAGCCAATGAGGGCTAATAACCTTGGCGATTGCGGGTTCTAGTCCTGGTACTCTTTGAGCCGCAGCTTTGACAATTCTATTTACCTGCAATTGGCTTAAATGTCCTTGCTGTCTGCGGCTAATAAATACTGGTTCTTCCAGTCCCGCAACCCCTCGCAAAGATTGTAATTCCTGCCACAAACTAGGAGGCAGCTTGATTGCCCGTGTCTTGCCATCCTTGCCATACACCAATACTGGTTGTGTTGCAAAAACTTCTTGAGGTCAGAAAAGCTGCCTGGAAAAGAGTTTTTCTATACAACTGCTCCGAAGATTTGGTTAACGAAGATAACTCGTTCTTTGACGGCTCCTTTGGCAACTCCTTGAATTTGACCTTTCCTCATCATGTTCATAATTTCATATCCTCTAATGGTTCGCCGTGCCGTGTTGAAGGAGCCAAATCCCATCCCTGGCTTGACTAATCGTTTGATCCCCCGATGGTCTTGTTCCACTATATTGTTGAGATACTTAATCTGCCTCAACTTTACGATTTCGGGTAGCTTTTTGGCGGCTTTGAGTTCCTTGACGGCTTTCGGATAAGCGGGATTCTTATCCACAGTAATGACTCGTGGGGTTTGAGTATGAAGGGCTTTTAAAGTCTTACGGAAAAAGCGTTTTGCCGCCAGAGCCTCTCGCTTCGCTGTCAGGAGAAAGTCCAAAGTGTTCCCCTGTGAATCAACAGCACGGTACAAATATTTCTGCTTGCCTTTGACTAAAATATACGTTTCATCTACCCGCCACGAGTCGTTAGTTGGCTTCAGGTAAAGTCGGCAGCGCTTATCTATTTCTGGGCTATATTCCTGTACCCAACGGAACACCGTTGTGTGGTCTACACTCAATCCCCGTTCGTTCACCATCTCTTTTACTTGGCGGTAAGAAAGCGGATAACTGAGATACCAACGTACGCATAGTAGGATGACTTCGGACTGATAATGCCTCCACTTGAAGGGGGATTTAGACTTCATTAGAGGCAGGCAGAATAATTTTCTCTAGGGGAATTATTTCAGCCTACCATTTTTTGCAACACAACCACTTTGGACATGACAAATAAGATTTGGCTTCGTTTTTGCTAACTTTCAACCTGTTGACTTTTTTGTTTCATATGGTCTTAAATTTGGTGACCTATCTTACCAACAGATTCGCTATTGCCTTCTCCCCCTGGGCGTATCTGTAAACACAAAAGTACGGCTTTTACAGGTTTATTTGTGAACGAGTTTCAGCTAGTTCCAAGAGTTTTTTGAGTATTATTTAACCCTTTGAGACTAAATTAAAAAGTTTGCAGACACGCCCTAGCATTTTGACAAAATGCTAGGTTGATTTAGTAACTAGACGAGCCATTTTCATTTAGATTATGGGATTCGTTGCCTTTTAATGGAGGTATAAATACACATACAAGGTGCATATTAGTCTTGGCACGTAGGTAATGCTTCTGAAAAACTCATAGTGATAAACCAAAATTGCTTTGAGTTTGATCGAGCCGATTGAATGCTTCCCAGGTCTAGAACATTACTGTTAGCTGTTGCACCAACCCTAGAATTGCTGCATGAGCAGATTGAATAGATTGTTGATGACGATCGTCTCCAAATTCCTGGTATTCGATGCGAATGACATGGTGTTCACTGACTCCCAACAGTCTTGATGCAGTCACAATGTGGGGATCAAGATGGTTCATAGCGGCATGAACGCCGCCGCGTTCAAAGCAGCCTTCCCCCGATGAAGACAGAATGACTAGGGTCTTTCCGGTTAAAATAGGCTCGATCGGTTGTTCACCACGCGCCAGATCAAATGAAAAGGTGCGTCCAATCCGAATTACCTGATCTATCCAGGCTTTCAATGCTGCTGGCATTCCGTAGTTGTACATTGGCGTACCAATCACGATCAGGTTAGCAGGCTCTAGCTCTTCCAGAAGTTGATCGGAAACCTTAAGCACCTCCTGGTGCTCGAGAGTCCGGTTCTTGACTGCAGTGAAAGCAGCGTTAATCCAAGACTCACTAATGGCTGGAGGTGGATTCAGCCCTACATCCCTTGTAATGAGGGTGTCGTTAGGTCTGGACTTTAACCATTGTTCAGTGAATGCAGTCGTTAAACCTCGGCTAAGAGAACGGGTCACGCGCGCACTAGCATCAATTTTCAACAATGTAGCCATTTTTTGATCATTCAGGAGGGGTGTAGGAAACTATGCTTCAGGTTCTGGATACTCAAAACCAGGTGGAAAGAGACACGTTTCAACGGTGGTGGTGGTGGCATCCTCAGTATCAAAAAATGTAAAGGCATTTTGCTCCATCCACTTGCCCGACTGAATCAGTTGGATACGCTCATTCCAGGGGCGATCGCCACAATTAGACGCGATGTGGTGAATCCCTTGGTCATGCCGCTCTAGGAATTCTTGAAAGATGGTTGGGCTAGATAGCGGCTGCATAATTTCCCAGATTACATTTTTAGACCGAGCAAAATAGACTTTAATCGAGTATTCAGCATGCTGCCCTCTGTAAGTCTGTTCCACAACTATTTCAGCGTTAAAGGTATTGACTCGCCAAGGGCCAATTCCCAATTGTGAAGATACCTGCTATCGTTTGCTGATAATTGCGAGTGACAATGCATATTTCAATCACATCCCTCAGAAAATGATTTGAGAGTTGGGATGGGGTGAGTACATGAATTGAGTCTAAGTTAGTTAGTTCCACCATATTTACGAATAGCTAAGTGTTTTAAGCAAGCTTATGAGTGATTATGAAACTGTTTCATTTCTTTAATTTGAACAATAGCAGGGGATAATGAAGGATTGCAAATTCAATTTACTCACGTTTAAGATGAAAAAAACTCATCAAGAATCCGATGCGATTACTGCCACCACTCAACGCTTTACATACCTTTGAGGTTGCGGCTCGACATCTGAATTTTCAGCAAGCGGCGGAAGAACTGGATGTCACGCCAACCGCAGTCAGCCATCAAATTAAAGTGCTGGAAGATTACTTGGGGATATCCTTGTTTCGCCGCCGCCCCCGTCCTCTGGCGCTGACAGAAGCGGGACAACTCTTGTATCCGGCGGTGAACAAAAGCTTAGATGCGCTCGCTGCTGCAATCGCTAGGTTAATGCAAGTTTCAGAATATACTACGCTAACTGTGAACGTGACGACAGTATTTGCAGCCAAGTGGTTGGTTCCTCGTTTACCTGAGTTTCAACAAACTCATCCTGAAATTGATCTTCGTCTACAAACCTCAAATGATCTAGTAGATCTACATAGACAAACGGTTGATTTAGCCATTCGATATGGCAAAGGCAACTATCCTGGGTTGATCGTTTGCAAGCTCATATCCGATATATTTATGCCGGTGTGTAGTCCGCGTCTGTTGAGTGGTCAGCATCCGATAAACGCTCCAGAGGATGTAGGGCATCATCCTCTGTTGCATTTTGAATGGATTCACTTTGGAACAGATGCTCCTAATTGGAGAAATTGGTTTAGAGTCACGGGGCTAAACACCATTGACCCAAATCGTGGACTTAAATTCAACGAAGAAAGTTTAGCTATTCAAGCCGCAATCGCAGGTCAAGGTGTAGCTTTATGTAGCAACATTCATGTCGCTGATGATGTGGCATTGGGGTTTTTAGTGCAACCCCTTGATGTGTCGCTAGACGGTTTTAACTATTCGTTAGTATATTTAGAGAATCACCCTAAAGAAACACTGATTTTAAAGTTTTTAGATTGGTTGGTCGAAGTGGCTAGTAGCGTTGTGTTGTAAAAAAGTATTCGTTCTCATTAGTTTGAAATGGTTGTGTTGCAAAAACTTGAATTGATAGAGAGAATCTGTTTTCAGGAGTCGAATTAAGCAGCCACCCCAAAGAGTTGGTTGATGAATCTGACCCGTTCAATAACGGCTCCTTTGTCTACATTTTTAATTTGACTTTTCCGCATCATATTCATAATTTCGTATCCCTTGATTGTTCGCCTTGCAGTGTTAAATGACTCGAATCCCATTCCCGGCTTAATTAATTGTTTTATCCCTCGATGGTCTTGTTCGACCATGTTATTTAGATACTTTTTCTGCCTTAATTCCACCTGTGTGGCTAACTCTTCTTTTGCTTTGAGTTCCTCTATAGCTTTTGGATAAGCAGTATTTTTGTCCACAGTAATCACTCGTGGGTTTTGGGTATGAATGGCTTTCAACGTTTTCTTGAAAAAGCGTTTCGCTGCTTGGGCATCGCGTTTGGCTGTAAGGAAGAAGTCCAAGGTACTACCGTCTGAATCAACCGCCCGATGAAGATATTTCCACTTGCCTTTGACTTTAATGTACGTTTCGTCCACTCTCCACGAGTCGTTTGTGGGGCGCAAGTGGGGGCGGCAACGCTTATCTAGTTCTGGTCCATAATTTTGTACCCAGCGATATCCAGTGGTGTGATGAATATCCAGTCCTCGTTCGTTCACTATTTCTGCGACTTGGCGGTACGACAACGGATAACTCAGATACCACCGGACGCAACAAAGGATAATTTCAGCTTCGTAGTGTCGCCATTTGAACGAGTTGGATTTGAACATCAGGAACGGAGAATTTAGAGTGCGAGCTTCTCAGCCTATCATTTTCTTCCTTTTTTGCAACACAACCGTTTATGGCAGGAATTGCAATCTTTGCGAGGAGTTGCGGCATTGGAAGAACCCGTGTTTACTAGCCGTAAGCAGCAAGGACATTTAAGCCAATTACAAGTGAACCGAATTGTCAAAGCTGCGGCTCAAAGATTACCGGGACTAGAACCAACAATCGCTAATGCTGTTAGTCCTCATTGGCTCAGACACGCCCATGCAAGTCATGCGATGGATCGTGGCGCTCCAGTCCATTTGGTCAAAGAAACTTTAGGTCATGCTAACATAGCCACCACTGGACGTTATCTTCATGCGCGACCAACCGATAGTTCTAGTCTTTATTTGGAGTCTTGAGCGTAGACAGTCGAAATTGAAAAAGACTACTATCATGTGTGTTCTGTGATTACAGCGCGGTATGACAGACGGGGAGAGGCAGCAAAACGCAAGGCGGTGAGTCTGCTGCATACTCCTTACGTGTGATCACATTAGTTTGATAGAGCCAAGGCAGTTGTTTCTCATTGGCTTACAGACTATTTAATTTAGTTTGCATAGTTGACCAAGATAAACATCAAGCAATGCAAAGAAGATAGAAAGTAAGTCTATCCAAACTTACTTTCGCTAATATTGTTACATTATTTTCTTTTACGCTTTACAAAGGAAGCAGTGGCAAATAAACCAAAAGTTAATAAACCTAACGCAGATGAAGGTTCTGGGGTAGTGTTTTAGATTTGTTATTTACTCCTAAATTAATAACCCGAACTCGTAGCGATTAATAAATAGTCCAATCACCAAGTCATGCATCAACTCTGTCTTGGAAAAGCAAATTGTCTTACGAACG
>JAABUN010002757.1_pt1 | contig 29800 bp, 28 predicted proteins | sample 5559311 | NCBI WGS metagenome assembly JAABUN01 (sample SAMN10711877, study PRJNA513370) | rock metagenome | isolation source: Antarctica rocks | place: Antarctica: Victoria Land, Siegfried Peak sud | reverse complement strand
TGACCGCCTCGCCCAGCGGTGGCCGCGACCTCCATCGCGCGATCGCCAGGTAAACGGCCACGGTGACGACCACGCTGGCGAAGGACGAGACGAGGTTCGCCGAGAGGATGGCCCGGATCGGCGTCCTCGACATGACGACGACGAGCAGGGCCGGCGAGGCGACGTAGAACGCGAGGCGGGAGAGGACGTTCTGCGCCGTGACGTCGAGCACCCGCAGGTGGGCCAGGAGGAAGCCGAGGGCGACGACGGCGCCGATCGTGGCGAACCCCTCTAGCACCCCGGTCACGCGCTGATCCTGTCATCACCGGTCACACCCTGAAGAGCCGCTCCAGCTCGGCCGGCGTCGGCATGGTCCTCAGCAGGCCGATGACCCTCGGACGGGCAAACGCCCGGTGCTCCTCGCCCGCCTCGGGGTCGAGGAGGACGCCGACCATGTGGGTCAGGAAGTTCAGCCACACGGCGAGCCCGGTCGCCATCCCTTCTGGACCGGTGATCCGCGCCGGACCTCCCGCGGACTCATATGCCGCCGTGATCCTCGCGACGACTGCCGGCTCAGCGATATGACCGAGCAGGAGCGCGCCGAGCTCACGCCAGGGCTCCATGGGACCGGCGTTCTCCCAGTCCACGAGCCACAGCCATCCGCGCGAGCCGTCCCGCAGAACGTTGTTGGTCTTGAGGTCGCGGTGGCAGAGCACCCCCTCGCCGACGGACTGCGCGTTGACGAGGCCGCGAAACGCATCGAGGTCGGGCGTGCGCTTGCGTAAGAACGGCGCCCAGTCCGCGCCGATCGACTCAGCCTCCGAGGTGAGCCATTGCCACTGGGTCTCCGAGCGCAGATACCAGGGGTCGATCGCGACCGCGGGATCCGGGTTGGGCAGGTCCAACGCATGGATCCGGGCCATCTGCACGGCGAGCCACTCCGTGGCCTCGAGGTCCGAGTCGGCGGGCACCTCGCCGTCGACCCACTCATACATCCGCCAGGTGTCACCGCGGACTGGGTCCACGACGAGGTAGCAACCGTCCGGGTCGGGCATCGCCTCGGGACACGGGACACCCGCCTCGCGGCACCGATCCGTGAAAGCCACCTCGGCGGCGACCACCCGCTCGAGCGGGACCTCCCAGAAGAGCTGCTTCGCGGCATACGAGATCGGCCCGGTCGGCCCGTCGACCTCGAGCCGCCAGACCGTGCCCATGGCACCCCTCGCCGTCCTGGTCAGTCGCCGGGGCACTCCGCGCTGGAAGCTGTCGGCCAGGAACTGCGCAACCCGCTCCGGCATCGACGCACCGTCAAGCTGGCTCGTCACAGTGACAAGCTCGTCACAGTGACAAGTGCAGTCGCAGCGCGTCGTCGAGATCGCGCATCAGCTCTGCCGGAACGACGCCGACGCGACGGCCGATCCTGACGACGTCGATGGACCGCACCTGCTCGGCTTGGGACTTCGAGTCGAGCTGGAGCCCGGTGTGGTCCAGGGAAGAAGCGTCTGGAACGGACGGACCACAGCGGTGTTGCTCGTGACCGGAACCACGCTCACCACGCCGCGGCCGAGACGCTCCGCCGAGGTGTTGGCCCCGTTGTTGCTCACGACGACAACAGGTCTGGTCCTGTTCGCCTCACGTCCTCTCACTGGCTCCAGGTTGGCGAGCCGGATCTCACCGCGGCGCATCGAGTCCGTCGTCCACGACGATCTCCCATGCCTCGTTGTCCTTGGCGCCGCTCCATTCTTCCCAAGCGGCCTCGTAGGCGGACTCGAGGCGAGATGCCTTCAAGGACCCGATCGCCTGGTGCAGAGCATGGTGCAGAGCAGCCGATCTGGGTTCGGCTGCGGCCTCCTCCACCAGTCCGTCGAGGAACTCGACGTCGCCCTGGGGCAGGCTGACACTGAGCTTCATGCCTGAATGCCACCAAACGTCCTACCCGGGTATCACCGCTGCGGACCCACCGCTGGACGCAGCACGGGAGCGAGCGCCGTCAGCACGGACGCGTCCTCGATCGTCGGCGGGGCCGTCGGCGATCCGCCGTCCGCGATCTCGCGCATCGTCTTGCGCAGGATCTTGCCCGACCGCGTCTTCGGCAGCGCGGGAACGATGTCGACCTGCCGCAGCGCGGCCACCGCACCGACCTCGGACCGCACGCGCGCCACCAGCTCGGCCCGGATCCGGTCGCCGTCGGCGGCCGCGTCGACCCCCGACTTGAGGACCACGAGGGCCCGGGGCACCTGTCCCTTGAGCTCGTCGGCGACGCCGATCACCGCGCACTCGGCGACGGCGTAGTGGCCGGCCAGCGCCGCCTCGATGGACCCGGTCGAGAGTCGGTGGCCGGCGACGTTGAGCACGTCGTCGGTCCGGCCCATGACGTAGAGGTAGCCGTCCTCGTCGAGGTAGCCGCCGTCACCGGTCAGGTAGTACCCCTCGAAGGCCGACAGGTAGGACGAGACGTAGCGGTCGTCGTCCCCCCACAACGTCGGCAGGGTCCCCGGCGGCATCGGCAGCCTCAGGCAGATCGCCCCCTCGGTCCCCGCCGGCACCTCCTCGCCGTGCTCGTCGAGGATCCGCACGGCATACCCGGGCATCGGCACCGACGGTGAGCCCGGCTTGATCGGCAGCTCCTCGATGCCCCGGGGACTGGCGGCAATCGGCCAGCCAGTCTCCGTCTGCCACCAGTTGTCGACGACCGGCACCTCGAGCCGGTCGGTCGCCCACTGCCACGTGTCGGGGTCGAGCCGCTCCCCGGCGAGGAAGAGCGTCCGCAGCGACGAAAGGTCGTACTCATGCAGCCGCGCGCCGGCCGGGTCCTCCTTCTTGATGGCGCGGTATGCCGTCGGGGCGGTGAACATCGCCACCGCCCGGTAGTCGGCGATCACCCGGAAGAACGCGCCGGCGTCCGGGGTGCCGACCGGTTTCCCTTCGTAGAGAACGGTGCTGCAGCCGGTCAGCAGCGGTGCGTAGACGATGTAGGAGTGGCCGACGACCCACCCGACGTCGCTCGCCGTGAACCACGTCTCCCCCGCCCGGACGCCGTAGACGTGCTCCATCGTCCAGCGCAGCGCCACGGCATGGCCACCGTTGTCGCGCACGATGCCCTTCGGCTTTCCCGTCGTGCCCGACGTGTAGAGGATGTAGAGCGGGTCGGTGGCCGCCACCTCGACACAGTCGGCGCCCGCCATGGCCGCCTCGCTCGAAACGAAGTCCTCCCAGTCGACGTCCCGCTCGCCGAGCTCGGCCGGCCCCTGCTCGCGCTGGAGGATGACGCAGCGCTGCGGCTTGTGCGCCGACCGCTCGATCGCTGCGTCGAGGAACGGCTTGTAGGCAACGACGCGGTTCGGCTCGACGCCGCACGACGAGGAGAGGACGACCGCCGGCTTGGCGTCGTCGATCCGGGCGGCCAGCTCGGCGGGGGCGAAACCGCCGAAGACCACGGAGTGCACCGCACCGATCCGCGCGCACGCGAGCATCGCCACGACCGCCTCGGGCACCATCGGCAGGTAGATGACCACCCGGTCACCCTTGCCGACCCCCTCGCCGGCGAGTGCCCCGGCGAGCCGACGCACGTCGGCCAGCAACGCGGCATACGTGATGGAGCGCCTCGTGTCGGTCACCGGCGAGTCGTAGTGGATGGCGACCTGCTCGCCGCGCCCTTCCTCGAGGTGCCGGTCGAGAGCGTTGAAGCAGGTGTTCAGCGTGGCGCCGGGAAACCAGCGGTAGAACGGCGGGCGGCTGTCGTCGAGGACTCGCGTCGGCGGTGTGATCCAGTCGATCGCCGCGGCCGCCTGCGACCAGAAGGCCTGCGGGTCCTCGAGGCTGCGCGCGTAGGTGCTGGCATAGGCGCCGGTGTCGCTCATGGGGTCGAGCCTGCCGCAGTGACGCGCTGCTGACCAGAGTGGAAACCGAGGTCTGCCACGATGCGGGGTGTGGAGATCCATTCCCTCGACCAGCTGCGCGCGTGGCTGCACGATGGTCGCCCGCTCGGCGGCCTGCGGCTGCAGGACCTCGACCTCGGTCCCGTGGAGGGCGAGCTGCTCGTCCGTCGCGACCTGAGCGGCCTCGTGGTCCTCGGCGGGTCGTTGTCCGGTGCGCTCGTGACGCACCTGCAGTCGAACGGTGCGGTCGTCTTCCCCGGAGACCACACGGCGCCGGTCAACATCTTCCGGGCCCACCTCTACACCGGAGCCGAGCTGTATGCCGGGCTGAGCGGCATCGGCGGGTACGCCGACACGGTCGACTCGCGCGCCTACGTCTGGTCGCGCGATGCCCGGCTCGCCCACGACGCCTACGCGACGCTCCTGCGGGCGATCCACGACGACTCGATCTCGGACGCGCTGTCCGAGTGGGTCGAGGACCGGCAGGTCGTCGGCATCATGGGCGGCCATGCGGCACCACGAGGGACGCAGGGGTATGCCGCGTCGGCGTGGCTCGGGCACGACCTCGCGCAGGCCGGTCTGCTCGTCGCGACGGGAGGCGGACCGGGAGCCATGGAGGCCGCCAACCTCGGCGCTGCGGCGCCGTCACGTGAGTCGCTCCAGGCAGCGTTGGTGACCCTGACGAGCGTGCCGTCATTCCATCCGGACATCGGCGCCTGGGCGACCGTGGCGTTCGAGGCGCTGGAGTCGTTCGGGCCGCGGGTGATTCCCCGACCGGGCACCCCTCAGCCCCAGCCCGGAGCCGCGTGGGCACGCTCGCAGGCGAGGTCATTGGGGATCCCGACCTGGTTCTACGGGCACGAGCCGCCCAACGTCTTCGCCGACGGCATCGCCAAGTACTTCTCCAACGCGGTCCGCGAGGACGGCCTGCTGGCCCGGTGCAACGCCGGAGTCGTCGTGCTGCCGGGAGCGGCCGGCACGGTGCAGGAGGTCTTCCAGCTTGCGACCCGGCTCTACTACGCGCCGGACGAGGTCGTCCTGCCGCCCGTCGTGCTGGTCGGGCTCGACCACTGGACGCGGGTCCTCCCGGCTGCCGCCCTGCTTCAGGCGCTCGGGGCCGGTCGCCCGATGGGCAGTGCCGTGCACCTGGTCGACACGGTCGAGGAGGCGGTCGCCCTGGTGCTGGCCGGGGCATCGCCCGCCGCCGGGTCTGCTCAGCCGGCCGACTCGCGGGCTCGCACGAACGCGTCGACGCACGTCCGCACGTCGTCCTCGGAGTGAGCCGCGGACAGCTGCACCCGGATCCGCGCCCGTCCCTTAGGGACCACGGGATAGGAGAAGGCGACGACGTAGACGCCGTCGCTGAGCATCTGCTCCGCCACTGCCGCTGCGGTCCGCGCGCCGTCCTCCCCCGGGAACATCACCGGGGTGATCGGGTGCGTGCCGGGCAGCAGGTCGAACCCCGCCGAGGTCATCAGCTCTCGGAACAGCTCCGTGTTGCGCCGCAGGGTCGCCCGCAGCTCGGCCGACCCGGCGACCATGTCCAACGCGGCCATCGACCCGGCCGCGACGGCCGGCGCCACCGAGTTGGAGAACAGGTAGGGCCGCGAGCGCTGGCGGAGGAGCTCGACGATCTCGCGGTGTGAGCTGACGTAACCACCGGACGCGCCGCCGAGGGCCTTGCCGAGCGTTCCCGTGTAGATGTCGACCCGGTCCCGCACCCCGAAGTGCTCCGGGGTGCCCCGGCCACCCTCCCCGACGAAGCCCACGGCATGGGAGTCGTCCACAAAGACAAGGGCGCCGAACTCGTCGGCGAGGTTACAGATCTCGTCGAGTGGAGCGTAGGAGCCGTCCATCGAGAACACGCCGTCCGTGACGACGACCTTGCGACGCGACCCCTTCGTCGACTCCAGCTGGGTGCGCAGGTCGGCCATGTCCGCGTTGCGGTAGCGCAGCCGCGTGGCCTTGGACAGCCGGACGCCGTCGATGATCGACGCGTGGTTCAGCTCGTCGGAGATGATCGCGTCATCGGCCCCGAAGAGCACCTCGAACACGCCACCGTTGGCGTCGAAGCAGGACGAGTAGAGGATCGTCGCCTCCGTCCCGAGGAAGTCCGAGAGCTTCCGCTCGAGGGAGGTGTGCAGGGTCTGGGTGCCGCAGATGAACCGCACCGAGGCCATCCCGAAGCCCCACTCGTCCAGCGCACGCTTCGAGGCGGCGACCACATCGGGGTGGTCGGCGAGCCCGAGGTAGTTGTTCGCGCAGAAGTTCAGCGCCTCGGCCTTGCGGGTGGTGACGTGCGAGGACTGCGGCGACGTGAGCTCACGCTCGCTCTTGTATAGTCCGGCGTCCCGGATCTCCTGCAACGTCGTCGCGAGCTCGTCCCGCACCGCTCCGTACATCGGTCTCTCCTCTGAGGTCGCCGGCGCCCGCGGCGGTATGCCGGGTGGCTCAGGACGACCGTAGCCTGCGGCTGCCGCGAGGCGGCAGCCAGCCGGGCGGCACGGCATACGATCGCCCGGTGACCTCGCGGGACTACTCGGACATCGACCTGGCAATCCCGAGCCCGCGACGAGGAGGACGTCGCGTTCGAGCGGCTCTACGGGCCGTGGGAGCCGGCGACACCGGCGGCGGCGCGACAGCTGCTGGCGGGCTTCGACGCGCCATGGTGGGTGTGTGGAGGGTATGCCGTGGAGGCCTTCACCGGTGTGCCGCGCCCCCACGACGACCTCGACATCGGCTTCTTCCGCCGCGACCTCGGGAAGCTTCGAGGCGCGCTCGGTGACGAGTACGACCTGTGGTCCGCCGGCTCGGGCATGCTCCGCCCGCTCAACGACCGTTTCCCCGACCTGCACGAGCAGTCGGACCAGGTGTGGATGCGCGCCCACGCGTGGGCGCCGTGGCGGCTGGACCTTCTGGCGACCGCCAACCGCGACGGACGGTGGGTGAACAAGCGGGAACCCTCCTTCACGGCAGACCTTGCTGACGTCACCTGGGTCGATGCCGGCGGCATCCGTTACCTCGCCGTCGACGTCGTCCTGGCGATGAAGGCGAAGCTGAAGCGGCCGAAGGACGACCGCGACCTGGACGTCAGCCTTCCGCTGATGGGCCAGGACACACGCAACCGGCTGCGCTCGTATCTCGAGCGCCACCACCCGGGCCACGACTGGCTGCGCCGGGTCTGAGCAGCGGCGCGCCGCCGCTCATCAGGCAGTGCGCTGTCCTCTCGGTGAGCGACGTCGGCGTGCCCCGTGGCGGGCGAGGTCTAGTGCTAGTTGCTGATCCGGACGTCGTTTGGCGCGGGCTCCCCCTGGCCCTTCTCGACGAGCCGGGCATTCCCCGATCGCGACAACCCGTGTCCACGCGCCGTGATGCGCCGTTCCTGGCCCGCTCCCCACAACAACCCGGGTCCACGCGCCTTGTTGCGCGCTCGCGCCGGTCGCCCGAACCGGGCCACCGCGCCGTAGCTTTCGTTCAGCATCGTTACAGTGACCGGATGTCTCTCTCCCAGGCCGACTGCGTCGCCGCAATCGCCGAGCACAGCGCCGGCTTCACCCAGGCCGTCCGGGGACGGCTTGACGGCGACGTCGAGCACTGTCCCGGCTGGACGGTGGCCGACCTCGTCGCGCACGTCATCGACGTCCACCGGTTCTGGTCCACGATCGTTGAGGAGCGGCTGCAGCAGCCGCCGGCCGCGGAGCAGCGACCGCAGCGGCCCGACGACGACGACCTCGTCGAGACATTCGCGGCTGGCGCGCAGCGACTGCTCCGGGTGCTCGGCGAGGCCGACCCGCAGGAGAAGGTGTGGACGTGGGCGCCGGCGCAGCAGGACGCCGGCTTCGTCATCCGCCACCAGGTGCAGGAGATGGCAGTGCACCACTGGGACGCGGTCAACGCCAGAGGCGGCAGCCTGGCCATCGCTCCGGTCGTGGCCGCCGATGCGGTCGATGAGTTCCTCCGCTTCTCGGTCTCCAGCGACTCGGACCCGGGGGACCCCCTCCCCGCGCCGCTCGACGGGCAGCTCCTCCTGCGCTCGAGCGACACCGGCGAGGAATGGCTGCTCACGGACGGCAGCCAGCCGGGGACGGCGACGGTCACCAAGCGGGCAGCCACGAGCGAGGCCCCGGCGGTGCTGGCCACCGCGTCCGACCTGCTGCTCTGGCTCTACGAACGGGTCGACATCGAGGTGGCCGACGTCGACCCCGACCTGCTCAACCGGTTTCGGGGCCTGACCTTCACCGACTGAGCGCCGCTGCGGCCGCTGCCGCCAGCAGCGGCGAAACGTCGTCCTCAGGGTCGAGGGCCCCCTCAGCTCCAGTCGAGGATAACCTTGCCGCACTCGCCCGAGCGGGCCGTGTCGAAGGCGTCCTGCCACTTCTCGGCCGGGAACCGGTGGGTGATCACGGAAGCCACCGCGTCCCGGAAGGTCTGCGACGTCGACAGCATCGAGCTCATGGCGTACCACGTGTCGTACATCTCTCGCCCATAGATGCCCTTGAGCGTGATCATGTGGGTGATCACCCGGCCCCAGTCGAGCGGGTACGCGCTCTTGGGCAGGCCCAGCATCGCCACCCGGGCGCCATGGTTGAGGTTCTGCAGCATGTCGTCCATCGCGGAGGGCGCTCCGGACATCTCCATCCCGATGTCGAAGCCCTCCTTCATGCCCAGCTCATGCTGCGCCTCGGCCAGCGTGGATCGGCCGACGTTGACGACGAGGTCCGCGCCGACCCGCTCAGCGAGGCCGAGCCGGTAGTCACTGATATCGGTGACGACGACGAACCGGGCGCCCGCGTGGCGGGCGATCGCCGTCGCCATGATGCCGATCGGCCCGGCGCCGGTGATGACGACGTCCTCCCCGACCATCGGCCACTGCAGAGCGGTATGCGTGGCGTTGCCAAGGGGGTCGAAGACGGCTCCGAGGTCCGGGTCGAGGTCCGGTGGCTGGACCCAGACGTTCGTCGCGGGGATGACGACGTAGTCCGCGAACGCCCCGTCCCGGTTGACCCCGACGCCCTGCGTGTGGATGCACACGTGGCGGCGGCCGGCCCGACAGTTGCGGCAGTTGCCGCAGACGATGTGCCCCTCACCGGAGGCCCGGTCCCCCACTGCGCAGCTGGTCACGTCCTCGCCGACCTCGACGACCTCGCCGTAGAACTCGTGGCCGATGACCAGGCGCGGTTGCACGGTGGCGGCAGCCCAGTCGTCCCACTGCTCCAGGTGCAGGTCCGTGCCGCACAGGCCGGCCCGCAGCACCCGGATCTTGACGTCGGCCGGCCCGGCCGTGGGCTCGGGACGCTCCACCAGCTCCAACCCTGGCCCAGCAGTGAGCTTCATCAGGGCACGCATCCTGCGCTCCTCCCGTATGCCGTCCGCCCGGTCCGAGCTCGGATCGGCCGCCGACAATGTATCCGGCAGTCTTCAACCGACCGGACTCGGTCGACCTCGACCGACAGCGGAAGGGCACAGCTGGCCGGCCCCCGGGCGGCATCACGCCGTGGACGCCGCGAGCTGGCCACAGGCGCCGTCGATGTCCTGGCCACGGGTGTCCCGGATGGTCGTCGGGATGCCCGCGGCCCGCAGGCGCTCGACGAACTGCTGCTCGACGCCCGGACGCGACGCGGTCCACTTGGAGCCCGGCGTCGGGTTGAGCGGGATCGGGTTGACGTGCACCCAGCCGCGCCCGCGCGAGGTGAGCTTCCTGCCGAGCAGCTCGGCCCGCCATGCCTGGTCGTTGATGTCCTTGATGAGCGCGTACTCGATGGAGACGCGGCGTCCGGTCACCTCGTAGTAGCGGTAGGCCGCGTCGAGCGCCTCGTCGACGGACCAACGGGTGTTGATCGGCACGAGCTCGTTGCGCAGCTCGTCGTCCGGTGCGTGCAGCGAAAGGGCGAGGGTGACGGGGATCCCCTCGGTGGCCAGCTTGTCGATGCCCGGCACCAGTCCGACCGTCGACATGACGATGCCCCGCGCCGACATGCCCAGCCCGTCGGGAGCGGGGTCCGTCAGCCGGCGGATGGCGCCGATCGCCGCCTTGTAGTTGGCGAGCGCTTCACCCATTCCCATGAAGACGACGTTGGAGACCCGCAGCGGTGAGGCCGCCTCGTCGGATGACCCCTCGCCGGCGAGCTCTCCGCGGCGCAGTAAGCGGGCGGCAGACACGACCTGCTCGACGATCTCGCCTGCGGACATGTTGCGCGTCAGCCCGGCCTGGCCGGTGGCACAGAAGGGGCAGTTCATGCCGCAGCCGGCCTGGCTGGACACGCAGATGGTCACCCGGTGCGGGTAGCGCATGAGGACCGACTCGACGATCGCCCCGTCATGGAGGCGCCAGACCGACTTGATCGTGCGCCCGTCGTCGGCCAGCCGCTGGACGACGGGGGTCAGCAGCGGGGGCAGGAGGTCGCGGACGAGGTCGTCCCGGATGGTCTTGGGCAAGTCGGTCATCTCCGCTGGCGACTCGACGAGCCGCTCGAAGTAGTGAGTAGACAGCTGCTTGGCTCGAAAGCCCTTGTGGCCCAACGCCTGGACGGCTTCCGTGCGCTCTGCTGGTGCGAGGTCGGCGAGGTGGCGCGGCGGTTTGCCGCGCCGGGGCGCCTGGAAGGTCAGCTGCCCGGGGACGGGCGGCCCGGGGACGGGCGGCCCGACGACGGGCTCGGGGAGCGGCTGGCTGGTCGAGGCGGGGCCAAGGGCAGGAGCGGGGGCGGGGGCGGATCGGTCGGTCATCAGGCGCCCATTCTCTCAGGACCACCGGTCGATGGACGAACCAGTCACCTCGCGGCTGCTACCCCGGCCGGGACGAGGATCGCGAGCACCGCCCAGACGACCGGAGCCGTCATGACCAGGGAGTCGAGCCGGTCCATCATCCCGCCGTGCCCGGGGAGGATGTTGGACATATCCTTGATCCCGAGGTCGCGTTTGAGCGTCGACTCGACGAGGTCGCCGACCGTCGCGGCGACGGCGGTCACCGCGCCAAGGAGCACGCCGACCCACCAGCGACCACCGAGGGCGAGGTGGACGCAGGCCGCGCCGACCACCATGCACATGAGCACCGACCCGCCGAAGCCCTCCCACGACTTCTTCGGGCTGATCGTCGGCGCCATGGGATGGCGCCCGGCCAGGACGCCGACGGCATACCCGCCGATGTCGCTGGAGACGGTTACCGCGACGTAGGTGAAGAGGCGCCAGTTGCCGTCCGACGGGGCGAGGAGGAGGGAGCTGAAGGCGGCGAGCAAGGAGGGGTATGCCGCGACGAGCATGCCGCCGGCGATGTCCGGTGCCGCCCCGCCCACCCCCTTGGCAGTCCGCCACAGGAGGAGCGCGACACAGCTCAGCGCGAAGCACACAACGAGGGCGTGGCCCCCTCCGACGTAGGCGGCACCGAGCATGCTGATGCAGCCGACGATGCTCGGGATGACGGGGACGTTGAGGCCGCTCGACCTGAGTGCTCGGCAGAGCTCCCACACGCCGACGCAGACGCAGGCCGTCGCCAGCACCACGAACAGCTCCTTGCGGGTGAACACGGTGAGGAGGACCAGGGCGCCGAGCGTCAGGCCAACCGCGACTGCCGCGGGCAGGTTGCGTCCGGCGCGGGAGGACTTGACCGACTCGGCCTCCGTCGTCACCGGCGCGATGACGGCGTGCTCCTCGTGGGGGTCGGCGGGCGCGCTGGCCTCCGCGCGGGTGAGTTTGTCGTCGCTCATGGGCGTCGTGCGGGCGGCCTCAGACCTCCAGCAGCTCGCTTTCCTTGCCCTTGAGGAGCGTGTCCACGTTGTCGACGTACTTCTTCGTCAGCGCGTCGAGCTCCTTCTCCCCGCGGGTGCCGTCGTCCTCGCCGACCTCGCCGTCCTTGACGAGCTTGTCGAGGTCGCTCTTGGCCTTGCGCCGGACGTTGCGGATGGAGACCCGCGCCTCCTCGGCCTTCGTGTGCGCGAGCTTGATGTAGTCCCTGCGGCGGTCCTCGGTGAGGATCGGCAGGACGCAGCGGATAACGTGGCCGTCGTTGCTCGGGTTGATGCCGAGGTCGGAGTCGCGCAGCGTCTTCTCGATCTCGTGCATGGAGCCCCTGTCGAAGGGGCTGATGAGGATGGTCCGCGCCTCGGGCGTCTGGAACGAGGCCAGCTGCTGGAGCGGCGTCGGGGCGCCGTAGTAGTTGACGAGCAGCTTGTTGAACATGCTCGGGTTCGCCCGCCCGGTGCGGATGCCCGCGAAGTCCTCCTTGGCGACCTCGACGGCCTTCTCCATCTTCTCCTCAGCCTCGAACAAGGTTTCGTCGATCATCGTCTTCGCAACTTTCTCGTCGTCGTGCTGGTCAGCCACCCTCACTCAGGGGTGACGAGCGTGCCGATCTTCTCACCCCGTAGTGCTCGGGTGATGTTTCCCTCCCCCTCCATGCCGAAGACGAGCATCGGCAGCTTGTTGTCGTGGCACAAGCCGAAGGCGGCCTGGTCGACGACACGCAACCCGCGCTGGAGTGCCTCGTCGAAGGTGAGGGTGTCGATCTTGTGGGCGTCCGGGTTCGTCCTCGGATCTGAGTCGTAGACCCCGTCCACGCCGCTCTTGCTCATCAGCACCGCGTCGCACTTGATCTCGAGCGCCCGCTGGACGCTGACGGTGTCGGTGGAGAAGTACGGCATACCCGCTCCGGCGCCGAAGATCACCGCACGGCCCTTCTCGAGGTGCCGGATCGCCCGCCGGGGGATGTAGGGCTCCGCCACCTGGCCCATGGTGATCGCCGTCTGGACGCGGGTCTCGACGCCGGCCTTCTCGAGGAAGTCCTGCAGGGCCAGACAGTTCATCACCGTCCCGAGCATGCCCATGTAGTCCGCCCGCGAGCGGTCCATTCCCTGGCGCTGCAGCTCCGCGCCGCGGAAGAAGTTGCCGCCACCGATGACGATGGCCACCTGCACGCCGCCCTGCCCGATCGCCTCGGCGATCTGCTGCGCGACTCCCCGCACGACGGCTGGGTCGACCCCGATGTGCCCGCCGCCGAAGACCTCACCGGAGAGCTTGAGCAGGACCCGTGCGTAGGGGGTCTTGCGGGCGTCGGCGGTCACGTGCGGCCTCCCGAGAGTGGTGTGCGCGGTCACGAGATCCTTCCACACCGCTCTGCAGTCGAGGAACTCGCGGCCGAGGCGCAGCCCGAGAAGCCGCGGATCCTCCGCGGTCCTCGAGGCCGGACCGACGACACACCGGCCGCTGACCATGCCCTGCCCCACCCAGCGGGCAGGGCATGGTGCCCGCAGAGAGAGGTATGCCGGCCGCCCGGGTCGGGGGCCGGCATACCGGACGTTCGGGCGAAGAGGCGGTCAGCCTCCGACGCGGAAGCGGGCAAACGCTTTGGCCTCGGCGCCGGCCTCCTCGAGCACCTTGGCGACGGACTTCTTCTGGTCCTTGGCGAAAGCCTGCTCGGTGAGCACCTGCTCCTTGAAGAACCCGTTCAGCCGGCCCTCGACGATGCGGGTAAGGGCGGCTTCGGGCTTGCCCTCCTCCTTGGCGGTGGCCTCGGCTACCCGGCGCTCGTTCTCCACGGTGTCCGCGGAGATCTCGTGGCGGTGCAAGACACTCGGCGCGAACGCGGCCACGTGCATGGCGACGTCGCGGGCGACCTGGCCGTCGCCACCCTCGGTGACGACGAGGACGCCAATCTGCGCGGGCAGGTCTGGGCTGGTCTTGTGGAGGTAGGACACGACGTTGTCGCCCTCGAGGCGGGCGACGCGGCGTACCTCGATCTTCTCGCCGATCGTCGCGTTGGCGTCGTCCAGCAGCTCCTTGACGGTGCGCCCGTCCTCCAGCGTGCTGCTGAGCAGCTTCTCGACGTCGGCAGCCTCGATCCGCACCGCCTGCTCGAGGACCTGGTCCGCCAGCGCGAGGAACTTCGCGCCCTTGGCGACGAAGTCGGTCTCGCAGTTGATCTCGACGAGGGTTCCCACGCCGTTCTCGGCCCTCGCGGCGACGAGCCCGTTGGTGGCCGACCGGCCCTCGCGCTTCGTGACGCCCTTGAGGCCCTTGATGCGCAGGAGCTCGGTGGCCTTGGTCTTGTCGCCGTCGGCCTCGTCCAGTGCCTTCTTGACGTCGAGCATGCCGGCGCCGGTCTGCTCGCGCAGCGCCTTGATGTCAGCGGCGGTGTAGTTCGCCATGTGGTGGATCGCTCTTTTCAGTTGCGTGGTGGTCAGATCTGCGCGCGATGCGCGCTGCACCGGCCGGGCTGTTCAGGCCCGGCCGGGAGCGGCACTCAGGCGTTGGCGCCGGCAGGAGCGTCGCTCGTCGTGTCGGCGTCGGCGGCGGCGTCGGCGTCGGCGTCGGCGTCGGCGTCGGCGTCGGCCGGGGCCTGCGGGGTCGGAGCCTCGCCGGCTTCCGGAGTCGGGACCTCGACGACCTCGGTCTGCGCCTCGCTGAGGTCCGCGCCGGCAGCCTCAGCCCCCGGAGCGGCCGCGTCCTCGGTGCCGTCCGCCTTCGGTGCGTCCGTGGCAGCGGCCTCGGCATAGAGCTCGCGCTCCCACTCGGCCAGGGGCTCCTCGGCGCCGACGCCCTCCGACTCGCCGCCGACGCGGCTACCGGAGCGGGACACGAGACCCTCCGCGACGGCGTCCGCGATGACGCGGGTCAGCAGGGTGACCGAGCGGATCGCGTCGTCGTTGCCGGGGATCTTGTAGTCGACCTCGTCGGGGTCACAGTTCGTGTCGAGGATCGCGATGACCGGCAGTCCGAGCTTGCGGGCCTCGTCGACGGCGAGGTGCTCCTTCTTGGTGTCCACGATCCACACGGCCGAGGGGACCTTCGCCATGTTGCGGATGCCGCCCAGGGTGCGCTCGAGCTTGATCCGCTCGCGGCTGAGGATGAGCAGCTCCTTCTTGGTGCGACCGGAGCCGGCGACCTCGTCCGCGTTGATCTCCTCGAGCTCCTTGAGGCGGGTGAGCCGCTTGGAGATCGTGTTGAAGTTCGTCAGCATGCCGCCGAGCCAGCGGTGGTTGACGTAGGGCATGCCGACGCGGGTCGCTTGGTCGGCGATGGGCTCCTGGGCCTGCTTCTTCGTGCCGACGAAGAGGATGGTGCCGCCGTGGGCGACGGTCTCCTTGACGAACTCGTAGGCGTTGTTGATGTAGGTCAGCGACTGCTGCAGGTCGATGATGTAGATGCCGTTGCGCTCGGTCATGATGAAGCGCTTCATCTTGGGGTTCCACCGACGGGTCTGGTGCCCGAAGTGGACGCCGCTCTCGAGGAGCTGGCGCATGGTGACGACGGCCATGCCGTTGTTCTCCCTTTGTCGTTGTCAGTTGCTTCGTGTGGGTGCGGCGCACCGGCACGACCTGGCGCCTGCAACGCACCCCGCCGGCGGCTGGGCAGCGAGATCGCTGCCCGGCATACCGGACTGCCGTGGTGCGCCCCGACTTCAGGGCAATCCCTCTCGAGGGGCCCGTCAGGCGGTGGAAGACGCGCGAATTCGACGCCCGGGTCTCCGGCACTGCCTAGGCAGGTCTGGGACTCAGAAGTCGTGCCTCGATGGTACGTCGTGCGCGGCCCCGCGGCGAAATCCGGTTGACCGGCCGCGGGCGCCGACGTGCCAGCGGGGCGGCCCGGATATCGTGCTCGCGTCCGGCCCCCGCCGGTCGAGACGACCACCCCACCCGTCAGGGAGACCCCAGGCATGAGCGAGTGGCTGCAGGCGCTGCCTGCCTTCCTCGTCGTTGTGGGTCTCGTGCTCCTGCCCGGCTTGAGCATGGCGTATGCCGTGGGGCTGCGCGGCCTCATGGCGTCGGGCGCCGCACCCGCTCTGGGGATGACCGTGCTGGCGTGCTCTCCGGTGGCGACCAGCCTCCTGAAGCTCTCGTGGGGACCGGACCTGCTGCTCGTGTGGGTCGCCGGGTGGGTGCTGCTCGCCCTCGGCGTCGGTCTGCTCCTGCGGATCTGGCGGCCGGCACCGAGGACGCGTGAGCCGCGCCGGACCGCGCTTCTGTCCACCGTCGGCGTCGGCCTCGGCTCTCTGGTCGTCCTCGGCTCGGCCCTTCCGGCGATCCAGACCCCCGGCGAGCTCGTCGACAGCACGGACGCCGTTGCCCACCTCAACCGGATCCGGGCCTTCCTCGACACCGGGAGCTTCTCGTCGCTCGGCAAACCGGCCTATCCCAGCGGCTTCCACGACGTGGCCGCCACGGCAATGCAGGTCATGAGCCACGTCGACATCGTCATGGCGACCAACCTCACCGCCCTCCTGGCAGCTGCGGTGGTGTGGCCCCTGGGCTGTGTCGCGCTCGCCCGCCACACCTTCGGTCGCAGCCCGGCCGTCCTGCTCGGGGCCGGCCTTGCCTCGGCTGCGGTGACGACGTTCCCGTTCATGCTCATGGGCTGGGGCGTCCTGTGGCCGAACCTCCTCGCCACCGCGATGCTCCCGGGCGTCGTGCTGTCCGCCCTCGTCGCGACGGGCATCCTGCGGCCGACCCCGGGCGTCTCGCGCCCGGTGGCCGCCGCCGCGACGGTGCTCGCCCTCCCGGGGCTGACCCTCACCCACCCGAACGGCCTCGTCTCGCTGGCGATGATCGTCGTCCTTGCGCTGATGACCGCGTCAGTCAACCGGGCGGTCGGCGCCCTGGGCAGGACCCGAACGCGCGAGCTCGCCCGGTTGGGGGCGCTGGTCGCCGGGGTGTGTGTCGTCCTCGTCATCGGGCCGAAGCTCTCGCGCCAGGTGGCCGACACCGCCAGCTACGTGTGGACGCAGAGCACAACGCTCGGGCCCGCGCTCCGTGAGGTGACGCTGCTGTCGCTGCAGGTCGACCAGCCCCTCTGGGGACTGAGCATCGTGCTGCTGCTCGGCGCTGTAGCGTGCGCCCTCCACGCCACCCGGCGGTGGGTCCTGGTCACCTACCTCGCCTGCGTCATCCTCTACGTCCTCGCCGCGACGAGCCACACGACGGTCGGGGTGCTCTTGACCGGCTACTGGTACAACGACAAGGTGCGGTTCGCCGCGCTGGCCGCCGTCCCGGTCGTCCTCCTCGTTGTGGCCGGCATCGCGCTGCTGGCCGAGTGGCTGCGTCGCGCGCTGGCGGCCTTCACCCCTCGAACCCGGACCGGCGCCCGGTGTCACCGGGTCCTGCCCAACAGCGTCACCGCAGGAGCCCTGACGCTCTTCGTCTTCCTCAGCGCCGGCCTCAACCACGACGCGACGTACGCCCTCACCAAGCGCTACTACCACCCGGACCAGCCGGACAGGATCCTCATCACTGCGCAGGAGAACGCCGACCTGGGGAGGCTCGCCGCCCGGATCCCCGAGGGCGCGGTCACCGCGGGCGTTCCGGCCAACGGGTCGTCGTTCCTCTACGCCTTCCACGACCGACCCGTGCTCTTCGACTCCCTCCTGCTCAACCCGGATCCCGACAGCGCGTTCATCGCCCTGCACCTCAAGGAGGTGCTCAGCAACACCGCCGTCTGCGATGCGCTGCGGCGCAAGAACGTCCAGTACGCCATCACCGGGCCCGTCCGATACTGGCTCAGCCTCAGCTCGCGCACGACAGGGTTGGCGGCGCTCGACGACACGCCGGGGTTCGAGGAGATCGGCCGCGCGGGGCATTACCAGCTGTACCGCATCATGGCGTGCGGCTTCGGCTCGGAGCCGGTCCCGGAACGCTGACCGGTTCGGTCATTAGGCTGGCCGGCATGGCCAGCCCACTCGTGACGCGCATGCATGGATTCAGGACGACGATCTTCGCGGAGATGTCGGCACTGGCGATGGAGACCGGCGCCATCAACCTCGGCCAGGGGTTCCCCGACACGGACGGGCCGCAGGTCATGCTCGACGCGGCCAAGGCGGCCATCGACGGCGGCCGCAACCAGTACCCACCCGGCCCCGGCGTCCCCGAGCTTCTCGAGGCGATCTCCGCCCACCAGAGTCGCTTCTACGGCATACCGGTCGACCCTGCGCGCGAGGTGCTCGTCACCGCCGGCGCCACCGAGGCCATCGCCTCCGTCGTCCTGGCCCTGTGCGAGCCGGGCGACGAGGTCGTCACCTTCGAGCCGTACTACGACTCCTACGCCGCCACCATCGCCCTCGCGGGCGCGACCCGGCGCACGTCCGTCCTGCGCTTCCCCGACTTCGCCGTCGACGAGGCCTCGCTGCGCGCGGCGTTCTCGGCGAGGACGCGACTCGTCCTGCTCAACACGCCGCACAACCCGACCGGCAAGGTCTTCACCCGTGCGGAGCTCGACCTCGTCTGCTCGCTGGCCCGTGAGCACGATGCCTGGGTGGTCACGGACGAGGTCTATGAGCACCTGACGTTCGACGGACGGGAACACGTCCCCGTCGTCACCCTACCCGGCATGGCCGACCGGACGATCACCATCTCCTCGAGCGGCAAGACGTTCTCCGCGACGGGGTGGAAGGTCGGTTGGCTGTGCGGCCCCGCCGAGGCCGTCGCCGCCGCCCGCACGGTGAAGCAGTTCCTCACCTACGTCGCCTCCGGACCGTTCCAACCCGCCGTCGCGACCGCGCTGGCACTCGGCGACGAGGTGTATGCCGGGTTGGCCGCCTCCCTGGAGCGCAAGCGCGACCTGTTGTGCGCCGGTCTGTCGGCAGCCGGGCTGAGCGTGTCCCGTCCGGCGGGAACCTACTTCGTCATCGCCGACGCCGCCCCCTTGGGTGCCATCGACGCCCTGCAGTTCTGCCGCGAGCTGCCCGGTCTGTGCGGCGTGGTCGGGGTGCCCGTCTCGGTCTTCCACGACGACGTCGACGCGGCGCGCACGCTGGTCAGGTTCGCCTTCTGCAAGCGGGACGCGGTCCTCGCCGATGCAGCCGAGCGCCTCGCGGCCCTTGGTCGACGGCTGGGCTGACGCCCCGTCCACAACGGTCGGTCAGGTCGTCCCGCCGTCCACAAGGTGCTGGCGGTGGCCTGGCGATCGCGCGGGCGGGCGTCGAGACTGAAGCGGTGTCAGGGATCCTCGCCGCTGCTGGGCGCGCCGTCGCCGCCCTCGGCTTTGCCGCCGTCGTGTCCCCGCTGGTCGGGCTGGTGGCCGGCACCGCGGCGGCGAGCCCCTCCGCGGTGCCTCGGGATCCGGCGGACTCGGTTCCGGCGATCGCCCAGCCGTCGCTCCTGGTCCGGGACATCCCCGCCCGGGAGACGGAGGCGGCGCCAACCACCGTGCCGCGGCGTGGCCCAGCTTTGTCGGACGGCATCGCGACGGGAGGCGTGCCGAGCACGGGCCGGTGGGGATGGCCACTGGCTCCAGCCCCCGCGGTCGTCCAACGTTTTCTCCCGCCTCCGCACCCCTGGTCCGCCGGCCACCGCGGCGTGGATCTCGCCGCCGTTATCGGACAACAGGTCAGGTCACCGGATGCGGGCGTCGTGACGTTCGGCGGGCTGGTTGCCGGGCGAGGAGTCGTCGTCGTCACGCATGCTGGAGGGCTGCGCAGCACCTTCGAGCCCGTCGAGCAGGCGCTGCCCACGGGAACACCGGTGACCCGCGACCAGCCGGTGGGGACGGTGACCGCGTCACCGGGCCACTGCGCCCCCGCGACGTGTCTGCACTGGGGCGTGCTCCGAGGCGACGTCTACCTCGACCCCGTGGGCCTCGTCGGTCTGCAGAGGGTGGTCCTGCTCCCGCTGGGCTGACCGGGCTGACCGGGCTGACCGGGCTGACGGCTGAGGCCGGACCGGCTCGGCTCGGTGCCTCTGCCAAGAGTCGCTCGGGACAGCCTGTCGCGCTCAGGGAGCAGTCGGGAAGGGCCAGGCGACGCATCCCTCCAGCGACTTCGTCTGCTGGACCATGACGGGGGCCCGCTGCCCGGGCGCCGGGCAGCTGACGTGCTGGTGGCCGAGTCCATGACCGACCTCATGGTTGACGAGGTAGACCCGATAGGCGGCCAGATCACCCCCGTAGGTCTCGGAGCCGAGCATCCAGCGGGTGAGGTTGAGGACCGATCGCCCGCCGTTCCAGCAGGACACCTGCTGAGCCGTGACGTTGAGCGGCGCGCACAGCTTGGCCGTGAGTGCCGGACTGGCGAGCGTGATCCGGATGTCGATGTCGGCGCCGGAGGCCACCTCGCCCGGGCCCACGGGGACGAAGCGGATCCCGTCCGTCGTCTGCCAGCCGCGGTCGTCGGTGAGGACGGAGCGGATGGCCTCGGCGACCTCCGCCGGATTGACGGGGAGGCCGCCCTCGACCTCGAGCGAGTACCTGACCGCGCGGCCCGACGCCTTCAGCGGTCCGTCGGGGACGGCAACAGCCGTGAGCGCACCGGTTCCTGCGGTGACCACCTGCTTGGCCGGGTCCGTCTGGCGTGTCAACGAGTCTCGCGATGCCTCCGAGTCGTCGTCGGCGTGAGGCGCGGCACCGCCCGGGGCGGCAGCGCCGGGCGCGGCACCGCCGGGGGCAGCACTGCCGGGGGCAGCACCGCCGGGGGCAGCACCGCCCACCGGCGTCGCTGCGGGGGTTGCACCGGCGGAGCGAGCTGAGGCTGCGGTCGACGAGGGGCCGGCGACGGCTTCAGGGGGCGGCACCTCCGCACCGGAGTCGCGTCCTGCCTGACCGAGCTCTCGCACGACGCCGGTGGCGAAGACGTCGCGCGGGTCCTCCGCCCATCGTGCAGCGACCGTCCCGCACAGCAGCAGGGTCATCATCAGCACCACGCTGCGCCGCAACCGCAGCTGACGCCGGCGGCGGCGAGCCACCACGGCACGCCGGGTGCCGGGCTCGCGCACCGCCGGCTCGTCGCAGGCGATCCGAGCTGGTCGCCCCTCGGTGTGGGCCATGCGCTCCTGGTCTCCTGTCGGTCGGGTGGGACCACAGCCATTCTGGTACGAACACAGATCCTCCGGGCACTCCGGGGAGGCTCCGGGGCGTGTTCCTTTGGCCAGCAGGTCGGTCCCAGGTAGACAAACCGTACTTTGCACCCGAACCACCGGCGCCGGGGACCTCAGGCTCGCGGGTGCGCCTGCTCGTAGGTGCGCCGCAACCGTTCGACGGAGACGTGGGTGTAGATCTGCGTGGTTGCCAGGCTGGCGTGCCCGAGCAGCTCCTGGACCATCCGCAGGTCCGCACCACCCTCGAGCAGGTGCGTCGCCGCGCTGTGTCGCAGACCGTGTGGTCCCAGGTCGGGGGCGTCGGCGACATGGGCGAGCAGGAGGTGGACGACGTCCCGGACCTGGCGGGGGTCCAGTCGGCGACCGCGTCGACCGAGGAAGAGGGCCGGCCCGCTGCTCGACGTGGCCACCCGTGCCCGGGCCACCAACCAGCCGTCGAGCGCCCGTCGGGCCGGGATGCCGAACGGCACCGTCCGTTCCTTGGCGCCCTTGCCCATGACGCGCACGACGTTGGAGCCGAGGTCGAGGTCGTCGATGTCGAGGGCCACAAGCTCTCCAACGCGGATGCCGCTGGCGTACAGCAGCTCGAGCACTGCCCGGTTGCGAAGGTGGATGGGATCGTCATCGTCGGCGGCCGTCGCGGCCACGTCGAGTAGCGCCGATGCCTCACTCTGGCGCAGGACCCCGGGAAGCGTCGTCGTGCGCCTCGGCGCCACCAGCCGCACGGAAGGGTCCTGCTGGATCCGTCCGGTGTGGGCCGCCCACCTCAGGAACGTTCGGACGGCGGCCGCCCGCCTCGAGATCGTCGACCGGGCGCTGCCCGACTGCGACAGGTGCGCGAGCCACGCCCGGAGGTCCGCGAGCCGTAGCTCGTCCAGCTCGACCATCCCTCGTTCACGCTCCATGAAGTCCAGGAGGTTGCGCACGTCCGAGACGTAGGCGCGGCGGGTGTGCGCGGAGTGGCCGCGCTCGGCGACGAGGTGACGGCTGAAAGCGTCGACGATCTCCTGAGCGTCCGGACGCGGGCAGACATCCTCAGGACCTACCCGTCGCCCGGTGGGGCCGACACCCGCGCCGTTCTCGCTCACCCCGTCACGGTGACCGACGCCGACGCCCGGAGCAAGCACCTGCGCGGCGCGTTGTCGCGGGCGTTCACGCGGTGCGTTCCTTCGGCCGTTTGCGCCACCCGTCCCCTTCCCGGACCACGAGATCGAGGAGCTCAAGGCGGGCGAGGCTGCCGAGGACCGCCCTCGGGAGCAGTCCAGCCGCGACGGCGATGTTCTCGACTGAGGCCGCCTTGCGGATCGGGACGGATGCCAGTGCCTGGGCGTCGACCGGGTCGAGCCCGTCGGCGACCGCCTCCGGGGCGCTTCGGCGCGGCGCCGCCTCGTCGCCGATCACTCCGACGAGGTCGATCACCTCGCTGACGTCCGTGACGATCTCCGCTATCCCGTCGCGTCGAGCCTGGTGGCAGCCGGCTGACACCATCGAGGTGACCGGTCCCGGGACGACGCCCACGGGGCGGTTGTGCTCCGCCGCGGTGCGTGCGGTGTTGAGCGAACCTGATCGCAATCCGGCCTCGACGACGACCGTCCCGGTCGTGATCGTGGCGATGAGGCGGTTGCGGAGAAGAAACCGCGGCCTGGTCGGCGCGGACCCGGGCGCGACCTCCGAGATGACGGCGCCAGTGTCGACGATCCGGCGGAGCAGGTGCTCGTGGGCGATCGGATAGGCGCGGTCGACCCCTCCGGCCAGCACCGCGACCGTCACGCCGTCCACCGCCAGAGCTCCTCGGTGGGCGGCGGCATCGATGCCGAAGGCGGCCCCCGAGACGACGGTGAACCCACGGTCGGCGATCCCGGCTCCGAAGTCCGCCGCGACAAGGTCGCCGTAGGACGTGCAGCTGCGGGCGCCGACCACGGCGACGGAGCGTCGGGCCAGGGCGCTCAGGTCAGCCGGCCCGCGCACCCACAGGCAGATGGGCGGGGCATCGAGGTCATCGACGCCGGCTGGCCAGTCATCGTCCCCCGGGCACACGACCCGGGCACCGATCCGGTAGCCGACCGCGAGGTCGCGCTCGACATCAAGGCGCTCCGCCCGAAGCCGGAACGTCTCCACGACTTCAGTCGAGCCTTCCAGGGCCATCGCGAGCGCCGCGACGGCCCCGTGCGCCTTGATGAGCCCGAGCGCGCGTGCGTCTGTGGGCTCCGCCAACCGGCTCCACGCCGCCCGGGCGTAACGGTCTTCGCCGAGCAACGGGCTTCGTCGAACGGTCACGCCGCCACCGCCTCCTGCTGCCGCATGCTCAGGGCCAGCCCGATGTCGTCCGCCGTCGGTCGCTCATCACCACGCAGGTCGGTCAGCGTCCAGGCGAGCTTGAGGCACCGGTCATAGGCGCGCATGGAGAACCCGCCGCGGTCGAGAGCGGCGTCGAGGAAGCTGGTCACTCCTCTCGGCAACCGCATCGGCCCGTCGCGGAACACCGGTCCGGGCACGTGGGCGTTGAGCCGGAAGCCGGTGCCGGCCCACCGTTCGGACTGACGCTCCCTGGCTGCCCGCACCCGTGCCGCGACGACGGCCGTCGTCTCGCCGGGCTGCATAACCAGCGTCGCGCGAGAGGGTGCCGGGACGAAGACCTGAATGTCGATCCGGTCGAGCACCGGCCCCTTGATCCGGTCGAGGTAGGTTCGTCGCCGCAACGCAGAGCACGTGCAGCGCAGGCCCTTGCCGAAACCCATCCCGCACGGACACGGGTTGGCGGCGAGGACGAGCTGGAGGCGGCAGGGGAAGCGGAAGCGCCCGGTCGCCCGACCGACGACCACCTCGCCCGACTCGATCGGCTGGCGCAGCGCCTGGATCACGGACCGGCCGAACTCCGGGGCCTCGTCGAGGAAGAGCACCCCGTGGTGGGCCTGGGTCACCGCGCCCGGCTGCACGACACCACTTCCCCCGCCGATGATCGCCGCCATCGAGGCACCGTGGTGGGGCGCGACGAACGGGGGCCGCTTCTCGAGGGCGCCGTGCCCACCCAGCGTCCCGAGCACCGACGAGATCGCCGTGACCTCCATCGCCTGGTCGTCGTCGAGCACGGGGAGCAGGCCGGTCAACCGCTCGGCGAGCATGGTCTTCCCGGCGCCAGGTGGTCCGACGAGGTAAAGGTGGTGTCCGCCGGCAGCCGCTGTCTCCAGTGCCCGGCGCGGCTCGTCCTGACCGACGATGTCCACCAGGTCCGCGCCGGCCGGCTGTTCGGGCGCCGTGGTCACGGGCTCCGCCACCGGATCCGGTGTCAGCCGCCGTGCCAACAGCTCGTACCGCCGGACGAGCTCGGCGAGGTGCTGGACCGGGTGGACCCGCACGTCCCGGATGAGCCGGGCCTCAGCGGCGTTCGCCACCGGGACCACGACGTGACGGACTCCGTCACGGGCGGCCGCCAGCACGAGCGGAAGGACGCCCCGCACCGGTCGCACCGTCCCGTCGAGCCCCAGCTCTCCGATGTGGACGACCTCCTCGACCAACGATGCCGGGATCCGACCGGAGGCCACGAGCGCCGCCACGCAGATCGCCAGATCGAACCCCGAGCCGATCTTTGGCACCGAGGCCGGTGAGAGGTTGACCGTGACCCGGCGGCTCGGGATCGGGTGGTCCGAGTTCGCCGCCGCCGCCTTGACCCGGTCAGGCGCCTGGGCACACGCGGGGTCAGCCCGCCCACTGATGGTGAAGGCCGGCAGCCCGTTGGAGACGTCGACCTCGACGTGGACGAGGAACCCGACCAGTCCCTGCAGGCCCACGGCGCGGGTGCGGCCCAGCGTCATGACCCCACCGCCACGAGGTGCTCGATCTGACAGGCGCCGCGTCGTGGCCGCAGGACGCCGATGACGTCGACCCGGACGTCGCCGTGGTGCTCGTCGTGCTCGGCCAGCCAGGTCCCCGCTAGGCGCCGCAGCCGCGCGAGCTTCTGGAAGGTGACCGCCTCGATGGGCGACCCGAAGCGCGTGGACCGGCGGGTCTTGACCTCACAGACGACGAGACAGTCGCCGTCCCGGGCCACGATGTCGACCTCACCGACGGCGCAGCGCCAGTTCACGGCCAGGATCTCCAGGCCTTGGTCGCGCAGGTAGCGCGCGGCCATCCGCTCGCCATAGCCGCCGAGCGCCTTGGCGGTCGCGTGGGGCATCCCCCGGCCGTCCGGCATACCGTCTTTCTGCTGCATGCCGCAACGATGGCGGCACGGCCTGCGACCCACCAGCGCCGGTCACCTGCTTGTGGATCGTGGGACGACGGCGATGACCCCTGTGGACGGGACAGTCCGGCGTCAGCCCGCCGGCGCAGGGTCGTGGGACCGCGTCAGGCCGGTGGCTGGAGGTCCGACTTGGGCAGCTCCTCGATGTTGACGTCCTTGAACGTCACCACCCGGACCGTCTTGACGAAGCGCGCCGGCCGGTAGATGTCCCAGACCCACGCGTCGTTCATCGTCACGTCGAAGAACACCTCTCCGCCGTCGTTGCGCACCTTCATGTCGACGACGTTGCAGAGGTAGAACCGGCGCTCGGTCTCGACGACGTGGGAGAAGAGCGAGACGACGTCGCGGTACTCGCGATAGAGCTGCAGCTCCATCTCGGTCTCGTACTTCTCGAGATCCTCGGAACTCATCGGGCGCTCATCGTCCACTCCGTCGTCGGGACATCCACAGCGGTGCCACCTCCTGCCGTGCTGTCCAGCGCCACAGCCGGCGCGGGAGCAGGCTCGTGGCTCTGGGGGCACTGCCCAAGTTCTATCACCCCCGGCAGGCGCCACGAACGGCGATGGTGGGCGCAGGGACCGTGCACCTCCAGCCCCTGGAGGTGCTCCGGCGCGGCATACCCCTTGTTGACAGCCCACCCGTATGCCGGGTGCTCAGGGTCCAGCGCAACCATCAGGCCGTCGCGCTCGACCTTCGCCAACACCGACGCAGCCGCCACCGAGGAGCACTTGAGGTCGGCCTTGACCATCGTGGTCACCGGCGGCAGGCTTGAACCGCTCTCGTCCGCGAAGGCGAGCAGCCCGACCTCCTCGGGCGGGGTGAGCCAGTCGTGGTTGCCGTCGAGGATGACGAGGTCGGGCACGATCCCAGCCGCCGTCACGGCGCCGAGGGCCCTGGTGCCCGCGAGTCGCAGGCCTCCCATGATGCCGATCTCGTCGATCTCGTCGGGTGAGGCGTGACCCACGGCGTAGGCCAGTGCCCACCGACGGATCGGGCGCACCATCCGTTCGCGGTGGGCAGGGGTGAGCAGCTTGGAGTCCTTGACGCCTTGCGGCGCCGACCGACAGGTCTCGTCGATGACGACCACACCGACGGACACCGGCCCGGCGAGGGCGCCGCGACCGACCTCGTCCATGCCGGCGAGGACGCGGTGGCCGTCGCGCTGCAGGGCGCGTTCGACCCGGAGTGAGGGCTTCGTGCTGCGCGAGACCATCGACGCTCCGGCTCAGCCGGCCTTGGTCGTCGCGTCGGAGGACGGGGGAACGGGGGTCGTCGTCGGGGGCGCCGGCACGGTCTCGTAGATCCTCGACTGCACGGACAGCCACGTCACGTTGTCGATCGGCCAGACGACCATCACGGCACGGCCGGTGATGTCGTCGACCGGGACCGACCCGGTCGCGCCGGTCCCGTCGTCGTGGAACCTGGAGTCGGAGGAGTCGCTGCGGTGGTCCCCCATGACCCAGACCCGGCCGGCGGGGACGGTGATGTCGAAGGGTGGCCGGCCACCGCTGGGGGTGTCACCCGCCTTGACGTAGGTCTCGGTGATGGCGACGCCGTTGACGGTGATTGCCCCGGCCTTGTCACAGCAGACGACGTGGTCGCCGGGCAGCCCGATGACGCGCTTGATGAGGTGGTCGTCGGAGTCGTCGGGCAGCAGGCCGACGAACTGCAGGCCCCGGTGCAGGGCGCCGCGCAGCCCCGGCTGGTCGTCGGCGCTCGGCACGTCGCCGAGCCAGTGGTCGGGGTCCTGGAACACGACGACGTCACCGCGGGCGAGGTCGACGGGTCCGGGCGTCAGCTTGCTGACGATGACCCGGTCGTCCTTGACGAGGGTGTCCTCCATCGACCCGGAGGGGATGTAGAACGCCTGGATGAGCCAGGTCTTGACGACGAACGAGAGCACCATCGCCATGACCGCGATGATGAGGATCTCCTTGACCCCGCCCCAGACGTTCAGGAGGAACGACCGGCCGCGCCCGGGCTCGTCGGGCTCGTCCACCTCGTCAACCTGATCGGCCTCGTCCCCCACCACCTCGGCCGTGGAGGGCTCCCCGGCGCCGCTTCCGTGGCCGTAGGGGTCCCCGGCGACGCGCGAGCGTCGGCTGAGCCGGGGATCGTTGGTCTCGTCAGACATGGTCAATGACCGGCTCCGGACGTCGAGGGGACGGTGGACAGGGCTCCGGCGCCCCCGAGCGAACCAAGGCGGCCGAGCGGCCAGTATCGCACCGTGGCCTGACCGATCACGTCATCCAGGCCGACCATCCCGCCGCCGGCGTGGCCGAGGTAGGACCGGGAGTCGCTGGAGTCGCTGCGATGGTCCCCCATCACCCAGATCCGGCCATCGGGGACCAGGACGTCGAAGGTGAGGTCGCTCGGCGCGTCACCGGGGAAGAGGTAGGGCTCGGCGACGGCGACGCGGTTGACGACGAGCCGGCCCGCGGGGTCGCAGCACACCACCTCGTCCCCCGGGACGCCCACAACCCGCTTGACGTAGTCCGTCCCGGTGTCGATCGACAGCACGGAGGCCGCGACGCGCAGGACCTGCGGCAGGACGCCGCTGGCGGACGGCTCGCCGTCGCCGAAGGCGCGGGCGCCGTCGAAGACGACGATGTCGCCTCGGTGCACGGAGTCGCCCCGGACCAGCCGGCTCGCGAGCAGCCGGTCGCCGGGCTGGATCGTCGGCTCCATCGAGCCGGACGGCACCGAGAAGGACTGCACGAGGAAGGCGCGCACGAGCAGCATGACGACGACCGCGAGCCCCACGAGCCGCCACCACCGGGGCCATCTGCCGCGGGCCCGGGCGCCGCGACCTCCACGGGGTCCGGAGATGCCGGACGCCGACTCGGCCGAGTGGTCTCGGCCGGTCGACGTCGGGGTGTTGTCGTGGGTCACCGGGGCCCGGACGGGACCGGGTGCCGGTCGAGCCGCGTCACTCCGCGGGAGCGTCCTGCGGGGTGCGGGCGCCGGCCGGCTTGGCGGCCTTGGCTCCCTTGACGGGGATGGAGTCCCGCTTCTCCTTGATCTTGGCGGCCTTGCCGCGCAGGTCACGCAGGTAGTAGAGCTTCGCGCGGCGAACGTCACCGCGGGTCATGACCTCGATCTTGTCGATGATCGGCGTGTGGAGGGGGAAGGTGCGCTCCACACCCACACCGAAGGAGACCTTGCGGACCGTGAAGGTCTCGCCGACGCCGCCACCGTGGATCCGGATGACGACGCCCTGGAAGACCTGGATCCGGGATCGGGTGCCTTCGACGACCTTGACGTGCACCTTGAGGGTGTCCCCAGCGCGGAACGCCGGGATGTCGTCGCGGAGGGAGGCATGGTCGAGCGCATCGAGCTTGTGCATGACAGCTTCGCTTTCTCGCGGTGCCACAGGTCACCATGGGGTTCTGACGTCTCAGGGCGAGACCGCCACGTCGGTATGCCGTCCGGCCGGCCTCGTCCGAGCTGTCGCCTGCTGCTCGCACTCCCCCTGTGGCAGGGGCGCGTCTGGTGCCGGACGCAAGGACCAAGTTTGCCAGAGAGACGCCCGGCGACGAAATCCACCGTAGCCGAGGTCGGGGCGTCGACTACGCCTCACCGGTACTCCTCACCTGCCGACTTCTCGACGCGCTCGCCCATGACCTCGCTGTCGCGGGCGTGCGGGGCCGCGGGGTCGAGCGCGGCGACCATGTCCGGTCGGCGGGCGGCCGTCCTCAGCAGCCGCTGTTGATGCCGCCACTGCTTGATGGCGCCGTGGTTGCCGGAGAGCAGGACCGGCGGCACGTCGAGTCCGCGCCACACGGGCGGCTTGGTGTAGACGGGGTACTCGAGCAGCCCGTCCTCGTGCGACTCCTCGACAAGCGACTCGGCGTTGCCGAGAACACCCGGCAGGAGCCGCGCGACCGCCTCGACCATGGCGAGCACCGCGACCTCGCCGCCGTTGAGCACGTAGTCACCGAGCGAGACCACGGACACCCGCATCCGCGTCGCCGCGTCCTCGTAGACCCGCTCGTCGATCCCCTCGTAGCGCCCGCACGCGAAAGCCAGCCACTCCTCGGCGGCGAGCTCACGCGCCATGGCCTGCGTGAACGGCATCCCCCCCGGGCCGGGGACGACGAGGTGCGGGACCGCTCCACCGCCACCGGCGACGACCTCGTCCAGGGCAGCGCCCCACGGTTCCGGCTTCATGACCATGCCTGGGCCGCCGCCGTAGGGGGTGTCGTCGACGGTGCGGTGCCGGTCGGTGGTGTGCTCGCGCAGGTCGTGGACCCGCACGTCGAGCAACCCCTGTTCGCGCGCCTTGCCGATGAGCGAGAGGCCGAGCGGGGCGAGGTAGTCCGGAAAGATCGTCAGGACGTCGATCCTCATCGACGCACCCTCACGAGTTCAGCTCCAGCAGCCCCTCGGGTGGGTCGATGACGACCGTGCCGCCCTCGATGTCGACCTCCGGCACGATCGCGCCGACGAACGGCACGTATGCCGTGCCGCCCGCATCGAGGGCCACGACCAGGAGGTCCTGGCTGGGCCCGATCTCGAGCCCGCTGACCGTGCCGACCCGTGAGCCGTCGCGGGTGACGACGGCCAGACCGGCGAGCTCCTCCGCGTACCACGCGTCGCCGGGTTCGTCCTGCTCGGCGACCTCCCCACTCTCGTCGTCGATGAGGTGGTTGTCGATCACGAGCCGCGTCCCACGCAGCGACTCGGCGCCCGTTCGGTCGGGGATCTGCTCGAAGCCGAGCAGCCAGGTGCCGTTGTGCAGCCGCGCCGACCGCAGCGTCAGCGTGCGCGGCACTCCGGTGGCCGGCTTCGCCTGGGTCTCGAAGGTCGCCCCCGGGACGAACCGGCCCTGCGGGTCGTCCGTGTGCAGCTGCACGGTCACCTCACCGTGGAGGCTGTGCGGCTTGCCGATCCGGGCCACGACGACGTCCATGAGT
>JAABUN010002756.1_pt1 | contig 29808 bp, 28 predicted proteins | sample 5559311 | NCBI WGS metagenome assembly JAABUN01 (sample SAMN10711877, study PRJNA513370) | rock metagenome | isolation source: Antarctica rocks | place: Antarctica: Victoria Land, Siegfried Peak sud | reverse complement strand
CCGGGGAACGGCTGGCGCCAGACGATCTGCTCCGGCACGCCGAGCTCGAGGCCGACCTGACGCACCTCGTCCTTGAACAGGGTGCGCAGCGGCTCGATGAGACTGAACTGCAGGTCATCCGGCAGGCCGCCGACATTGTGGTGACTCTTGATGGTGGCCGCGCCGCTGCCGCCGCCGGACTCCACGACGTCGGGATACAGGGTGCCCTGGACCAGGAACTTCACCGGGTGCCCGTCGGCGTCGGCGCTGCCGGCGATGTCCCGGGCAGCCTGCTCGAAGACCCGGATGAACTCCCGGCCGATGATCTTGCGCTTGGTCTCCGGGTCACTGACCCCGGCCAGCGCGTCGAGGAAGCGCTGCTGCGCGTCGATGACCACCAGGTCGACCCCGGTCGCGGAGACGAAGTCTTCGCGCACCTGCTGGGCCTCCCCCTCGCGCAGCAGCCCGTGGTCGACGAAGACGCAGGTCAGCTGGGCGCCGACGGCCTCGTTGACCAGAGCAGCGGCGACGGACGAGTCGACCCCGCCGGACAGCCCGCAGATGACCTGGGCGTCGCCGACCTGCTCGCGCACCTGCGCCACGAGCTCCTGGGTCACCCCTGCGCTGGTCCAGGTCGGCTCCAGGCCCGCACCGCGGCGCAGGAAGCGTTCTAGGACCTGCTGACCGTGGGTGGTGTGCAGCACCTCGGGGTGCCACTGCACTCCGTAGAGCCGGCGCTGGTCGTCCTCGAACGCCGCCACCGGCGTGTCAGCGGTGGTCGCGGTCACCCGGGTGCCCTCGGGGGCGGTGCCCACGGCGTCGCCATGCGACATCCACACCGACTGCACCTGGGGCTGACCCTCGAACAGCGTGCTGGCGGTGTCGGTGATCGTGGCGGGGGTGTGACCGTACTCGCGCTGCCCGGTCCGCTCGACCTGGCCACCGAGCGCCGTGGCCATGGCCTGGAAGCCGTAGCAGATGCCCAGCACCGGGACCCCGGCTCCCAGCAGCTCGACGTCCAGCGCCGGTGCGCCCTCGGCATACACCGAGGAGGGACCGCCGGACAGGATGATCGCGCCAGGCTCTTTGGCCAGCATCTGCGCGGCGCTCATGGTGTGCGGCACGATCTCGCTGTAGCGACTGGCCTCGCGCACCCTCCGGGCGATCAGCTGGGCGTACTGCGCACCGAAGTCGACGACGAGCACGGGCCGATCGTGGAGGGTGTCGCTGCTCGGCTGGGTCACGCCGGCAGATCATCCGCGACACGGCGTCCAGCCAGCTGAGCCCGCGCGCCGGCGCTGACCCGGTGCTCGACCCAGAACGACAAGAAGGGCACGACACCCGCCAGCATCACGGCGACCATCTTGAGCAGACTCCACCGCAGCTCGAAGCCGAGCATCGCCACCGCCACCAGGTAGAGGATGTAGAGGAAGCCGTGCGGCTGCGGCCACCAGTCGAGGACTCCGTTGTCGAAGCCGTACTTCAGGATGATCTCCAGCACCAGCACCAGCAGACCCACCCCTACGGCGAAGGCCATCACCCGGAAGAAGGTCAGCTTGCCCTGGTCGCTCACGGCGCCACTGTATGCGGTGTCGCGACCTCGTCGCGCTGTCGCGCTGTCGCGGCGTCGCGCAGGAACCGCAGGTACATGTAGACCGCGAAGCCGGCGAAGACCCACCACTGCAACGCGTAACCCAGGTTGCGCCAGTCCACGCCCTCACGGGTCAGTGACGGTGGCGGCACCGTGGTGACCTCGCTCGTCACGGGCGGCTGCACGTCGGTGGCGAACACGAACGCGTTGTAGAGCTCGCCGCTCCACGTGTTGGCCAGCACGGCAAGGTCCACCGAGCCCAGCTGTCCGGGCGGCAGCTCGGCGCGCTCGGCCCGCTCGGCAGGAGACTCTCCCGGGGCCAAGGTGCCGGTCACGGTGACCGGCCCGGTCTGCGGGGCCCCGGCCTGGCCGGGCTCGGCGACCCAGCCACGCAGCACCGGCAGCAGGGCACCTGCCGAGGTCCGCAGCGGGGTGAGCACCCAGTAGCCCTCCCGGCCCTGCAGGTAGCGCTGCGGCACCAGGAACTGGTCGGCGCCGACATAGACCCCTTCGGCGCTCACCGCACGCCCGGAACCGTCCCGCGGGAAGGCGCTGTGCGAAGCCAGGTAGTCCTCCAACGGCACGGCGGGCGCCGCAGCCTGGGCCTGCAGGGCCTGCTGGCCCTCCTCCTGCTTGGCCAGCCTCAGCTGCCACAGGCCGAGCTGGGTGAAGGCGTAGAGCAGCACCAGAAGCAGAACGAGCAACACCAGCCAGCGCGGATGCAGGGCGGTCCGGAGCACCCCCTCAGGGTACGACCCGGCCTGCTCAGCGAGCAGCGGCCTGGTCGTCGAAGACGTAGAGGGAGCCGCCGTAGCAGGCGACCCAGACCTCGTGCGTGATGGGGTCGTAGGTGATCCCGATCGGGTTGGCGTCCGTGGGCTCCTTCTGCAGCACCTCCATCTCCTGGGTGGAGATCTTGGCCACGGACGGCTCGTAGTAGTTGACGACGTAGAGCGCCGTGCCGTCCGCCGACATGGTCATGCTGCGCGGCTCGCGACCCGAGACCACCTGGTCGACGATCTGGTCGGTCTCGGTGTCGATCTTGTAGACCGTGTCGGCCCCGCTGACCGCCATGAACAGGTAGCGCCCATCGGGTGAGAGATTGAGGTGCCGCGGCTTGCGGCCGGTCTCCATCACGACCTCGCTGGTCCCCTCGGTCAGGTCCACCTTGAACAGCTTGTCGGCATACATCGCGGCGACGTATGCGGTGCGGTTGTCCGGCAGCACCTCGATCCCCCGGGGGGCCGCGTCGACCGGGATGACCGCCGTCTGGGTCGCGCTCTCCCGGTCCACGACCGAGATCGTCGAGTCGCACCAGTTGCTGACCAGGACCCGGGTCTGGTCCGGGGTGATGTCGACGAACTTGGGCACTGCCCCCACCTCGATGGCCTGGTCCCAGGCCAGCTCCTGCGCGTCGAAGCGGTAGAGCAGCGAGGACCCCACGCCGCTGGCGGGACTGCAGTCATCGAAGCCCTCCCGACCGAAGCCCTCGCCGTACATCGTGTACTGCGACACGTAGGCGTATCGGCCGTCGTCGGTCCAGGCGGCCTCCACCGGCGCACCCTGCGAGGTCCCGGGATGTCCGTCGATGCCGAACTCCGCGAGGTCCAACCCGTCGTCGAGGGTCGCGAGGAGCTCGCGGGTGCGGCTGTCGTAGACCGTGGAGGTGTGGCTGTACATCATGTTGTTGGCGATCACCAGACCAGCCCCGGAGGCCACGACCGACTTGGGGGTGATGTCTCCGGTCAGATAGTCGACCCTCGCCATCCGCGACTGCGCCGACGGGGTCCGCTGCTGCTCGGCAGTAACAGGGCCGCTCTCGGGGTCTGCCCCCGCCTCCTGGGTGCCCTCGGCGTCGATGCCACCGTCCGCACCGGTGACGGCGGCTGCGTCTGCGACCTCCTGGTCCGCAGCAGAGTCCTTGCCGACAGTGGAGGTCACCTGGCCACGCTGTAGCCCGAAGATGGCGATCCAGGCTGCCAGCACCACCGTCAGCAGCAGGGCGAGTCCGGCGACCGCCGTACGACGCCGCCGGTAGACGGCCTCCTGACGTGCCTGCATTGCCGTTCCTTCCAAGGAGACTGCCTCGAGCGTATGCCGGGGCGTGCTCAGTAGGGCGAGACGACGACCTCGACGCGCTGGAACTCCTTGACATCGGTGTAGCCGGTCGTGGCCATCGCCCGCCGCAGTGCGCCCATCAAGTTGGTCGACCCGTCGGCCTCGCGGCCCGGGCCGAGCAAGATCTCCTGCAACGACCCGGCCGTGCCTACCCGGACCCGCTCGCCTCGCGGCATCAGGGGATGGTGCGCCTCGGACCCCCAGTGGTAGCCGCGGCCCGGTGCCTCCTTCGCGCGGGCCAGCGCGGCCCCGATCATCACCGCATCGGCTCCGCAGGCCACCGCCTTGACGATGTCACCCGACTGCCCCATCCCGCCATCGGCGATGACATGCACGTAGCGGCCCCCCGACTCATCCAGGTAGTCGCGCCGCGCGGCAGCGATGTCAGCGATCGCTGTGGCCATCGGGGCGTGGATGCCCAGCGTGGTCCGGGTCCGGTGCGCCGAGCCGCCGCCGAACCCCACGAGGACACCGGCCGCGCCGGTGCGCATCAGGTGCAGCGCTGCGGTGTAGGTGCCGGCGCCGCCGACGATGACCGGCACGTCCAGCTCGTAGATGAAGCGCTTGAGGTTGAGCGGCTCGGCATGACTGGAGACGTGCTCAGCCGACACGGTGGTGCCGCGGATCAGGAAGAGGTCGACCCCCGCATCGACGACGGCCTTCCAGTGCTGCTGGGTGCGCTGTGGCGACAGCGCACCGGCCACGGTGACCCCGGCCTCGCGTACCTGCCGCAACCGGGAGGTGATCAGCTCGGGGCGGATCGGTGCCGCATACAGCTCGCGCATCCGCTGGGTGCACCGCTGCGGCTCCAGCTCGGCGATCTCGGCCAGGTGCGCCTGCGGGTCGTCATAGCGGGTCCACAGCCCCTCGAGGTCCAGCACTCCCAGCCCGCCCAGGTGCCCCATCGCGATCGCGGTGTCCGGGGAGACCACCGAGTCCATCGGGGCAGCGATGACGGGCAGGTCGAAGTGGTAGGCGTCGATCTGCCAGGCGATCGAGACATCCTCAGGGTCCCGGGTGCGTCGGGAGGGCACGACGGCGATGTCGTCGAAAGAGTAGGCCCTGCGGCCCCGCTTGCCCTTGCCGATCTCGATCTCAGTCACCGGGCAAGGGTACAAGCGCAGCGGTGGGTCTCAGCGCGAGGAGTAGTTGGGCGCCTCCGCCGTCATCTGAATGTCGTGCGGGTGCGACTCCTTGAGCCCTGCCGCGGTGATCTGGACGAAACGGCCCCGCTCCTGCAGCTCGGGCAGCGTGCGCGCGCCGACGTAGAACATCGACTGCCGCAGCCCGCCAACCAGCTGGTAGGCCACGGCGCCGAGCGGGCCTCGGTAGGCGACCTGCCCCTCGATACCCTCGGGGACCACCTTGTCGTCATCGACGACGTCGGCCTGGAAGTAGCGGTCCCGTGAGTAGGAGTGACCCCGACCGCGCGACTGCAGGGCTGCGAGGCTGCCCATGCCCCGGTAGGACTTGTACTGCTTGCCGTTGATGAAGACCAGGGCGCCGGGCGACTCCTCGCACCCGGCGAGCAACGACCCGAGCATGACGCTGTCGGCCCCGGCGACCAAGGCCTTGGCGATATCGCCGGAGTACTGCAGTCCCCCGTCGCCGATGACCGGCACCCCTGCGGGCCGGGCGGCACGGGACGCCTCGTGAATGGCTGTCACCTGCGGCACGCCTACACCGGCCACGACCCGGGTGGTACAGATGGAGCCAGGGCCCACGCCGACCTTGACCGCGTCGGCTCCTGCGTCAACGAGGGCCTGCGCGCCGTCGCGCGTGGCGACGTTGCCGCCAACGACGTCCACGTGGTCGGCGCCCGGCTCAGCCTTGAGCTTGCCGATCATATCGGTCACCCCACGGGCGTGCCCGTTGGCCGTGTCGACCACCAAGACGTCGACACCGGCCTCGACCAGGGCCATCGCCCGCTCCCAGGAGTCGCCGAAGAAGCCGATCGCCGCGCCCACGCGCAGCCGGCCGGAGTCATCCTTGGTGGACAGCGGGTACTTTTCGGTCTTGGTGAAGTCCTTGACGGTGAACAACCCGCGCAGGATGCCGGCATCGTCGACGATGGGCAGCTTCTCAATCTTGTTGCGCGCGAGCAGTGCCAGGGCGTCGTCCTTATCGACTCCGACCGGTGCGGTCACCAGGCCAGCGGCGGTCATTACCTCCTGCACCGGACGCCGCAGGTCGCTCTCGAAGCGGATGTCACGGTTGGTGATGATGCCGATCAGCACCCCCCGGCCGTCCACCACCGGAAGACCGGAGATTCGGAACCGTCCGCACAGCTCGTCCATCCGGGCCAGGGTGTCGTCCGGCCCGATGGTCACCGGGTCGGTGACCATGCCGTTCTCTGAGCGCTTGACCCGATCGACCTGGGCCGCCTGGTCCTGGATCGAGAGGTTTCGGTGCAGGATCCCCAGGCCGCCCTCACGGGCCATGGCGATGGCCATCCGCGACTCGGTGACGGTGTCCATGGCCGCAGACAGCAACGGCAGCCGGACCCGGATGCGGCGCGTCAGCTGCGTGCTGGTGTCGGCCTCGCTGGGGAGCACATCGGTCTCCCCGGGCAGCAGCAGCACGTCGTCGTAGGTGAGCCCGAGAGAGACGAAGGCGGAGGGCGGATCCGGGCGGGTGTCGAGGAAGGACTCGCCGGGCGTCATACCGTGGAGTGTAGGCGGCGGCACCCCCTGGTGTAGATCCCACCCCTAGGGGTGTCTTTGGGGGGTTGTCACCCGTGGGGGTGTGTTTGTCCGGCACGACGATGGGGTATTTACATTGTAAGGCGGGCGACAGCAACCCGTGGTGTCATTACCAACGCAGGAGGACGACGATGGCTGAGATCGCACGGCAACCCGGACCCGTTGCCGAACTGTGGGAGTGGCAGTACCTCGGACTGTGCCGCACGGTCAGCCCAGAGGTGTTCTTCCACCCTGAGGGCGAACGGGGCCCGGCGCGTCGCCGCCGGGACGAGCGTGCCAAACAGGTGTGCCGGCAGTGCCCGGTGCTTGAGCGCTGCCGCGAGCACGCGCTACGAGTGCGCGAGCCGTACGGAGTGTGGGGGGCGATGACCGAAAGCGAGCGGGAGGCGGTCGTGGACGTCCGCTGAGCTCACGCGAAGGCCCGGGCAGTCCGCAGTGGACTGCCCGGGCCTTCGGCGTGCTCACTATGCGTCAGTGACTGTGACCGTGGCTGTGACCGGCGCCTGAGTCTTCCTCTTCCTCCGGCTTGTCCACGACGAGGACGTCGGTGGTCAGCACCATCGCGGCGATCGACGCGGCGTTGACCAGCGCCGACCGGGTCACCTTGACCGGGTCGATGACGCCGGCGCTCAGCAGGTCGCCGTACTCACCGGTGGCCGCGTTCAGACCCTGGCCGGGCTCGAGCTCGGCCACCTTGGCGGTTGCGACATAACCCTGCATGCCGGAGTTCTCGGCGATCCAGCGCAGCGGCTCGCGGCTGGCCTTGCGCACAATCGCGGCGCCAACGGCTTCGTCGCCGTGCAGGTCGAGGTCGTCGATCGCCGAGGCTGCGTGCAGCAGCGCGGAGCCACCGCCGGCAACAATGCCCTCGTCGATGGCGGCCCGGGTGGCCGACACGGCGTCCTCGATACGGTGCTTCTTCTCCTTGAGCTCGACCTCGGTGTGTGCGCCGACCTTGATGACACACACGCCGCCGGAGAGCTTGGCGACCCGCTCCTGCAGCTTCTCGCGGTCCCAGTCGGAGTCGGTCGCCTCGATCTCGGCCTGCAGCTGGTCCACTCGTGCTTTGACATCCTCGGCGGCGCCGGCGCCGTCGACGATGGTCGTGCCGTCCTTGGTGGCCACGATGCGCCGGGCCTTGCCCAGCACCTCGAGCCCGACCTGGTCCAGCTTGAGCCCGACCTCCTCGGCGACGACCTGACCGCCGGTGAGGATGGCCATGTCTTGCAGCATCGCCTTGCGGCGGTCACCGAAGCCGGGAGCCTTGACCGCGACGGCGTTGAACGAGCCGCGGATCTTGTTGACCACCAGGGTCGACAGGGCCTCACCCTCGACGTCCTCGGCGACGATCACCAGCGGCTTGCCGTCGGCGACGACCTTCTCCAGCAGCGGCAGCAGGTCGCTGACCGAGGAGATCTTGCCCTGGTGCAGCAGGACGTAGGCGTCCTCCAGGACGGCCTCCATCCGGTCGGCGTCAGAGACCATGTAGGGCGAGAGATAGCCCTTGTCGAACTGCATACCCTCGGTGAAGTCCAGCTCCATCGCCGTGGTGGAGGACTCCTCCACGGTGATGACACCGTCCTTGCCGACCTTATCGAACGCGTCGGCAATGAGCTCACCGATCGTCTCGTCCTGTGCGGACAGACTGGCGACCTGGGCGATCTCGTCGCGACCCTCGAGCTCTCGGGCATCGCTCAGCAGCCGGTCAGAGACCACCTTGACGGCCTGGTCGATGCCGCGCTTGAGAGCCGCGGGAGCCGCTCCGGCCGCCACGTTGCGCAGACCCTCCTTGACCATGGCCTGAGCCAGGACGGTCGCGGTGGTCGTGCCGTCGCCGGCCACGTCGTTGGTCTTGGTCGCGACCTCTTTGGCCAGCTGGGCGCCCATGTTCTCGTACGGGTCGTCCAGCTCGACCTCACGGGCAATGGTGACACCGTCGTTGGTGATCGTCGGGGCGCCCCACTTCTTGTCGAGCACGACGTTGCGGCCCTTGGGGCCCAAGGTCACCTTGACGGCGTTGGCGAGGGCGTCGACACCCCGTTCGAGCGCTTTGCGGGCTTCGTCGTTGAATTGCAGTTGCTTGGCCATCTCAGCCAGTTCCTTCCTTGCAGGTGGACGGGCGACGCCCCGGCCCCCATCACCTCTGAGGCGGGGAGAACCGGGGCGTGTTGCGGTCGCTCAGGCGACGTTGCCTCAGGCGACGTGCCTCAGGCGACGACTGCGAGGATGTCGCGCGCGGACAGGATGAGGTACTCCTGGCCGCTGTGCTTGATCTCGGTGCCGCCGTACTTGCTGTAGATCACTCGGTCACCGACGGACACGTCCATCGGAACCCGGTTGCCGTTGTCGTCGATCCGGCCCGGACCGACCGCCATGACCTCGCCCTCCTGGGGCTTCTCTTTGGCGGTGTCCGGGATGACCAGACCGGAGGCCGTGGTCTGCTCGGCCTCAACGGCCTGGACGACGATGCGGTCTTCGAGCGGTTTGATGGAAACCGACACGTGGGTCTTCCCTTCGTCTTGGTCGACGGCGTGCGGTGCACGGCTGAGCGTCGACGCGTGGTCTCAACTGTTGGATCACTCGTCCCGGTGCGAACCGCCGTCGCGGGGGTCGATCCGACCGGGAGCTGTCTGGCACTTGCGTACCGCGAGTGCTAAGACGAATCTAGGCACCCAGTTAGCACTCGGTCAAACCGAGTGCTAACTCTGCCGTGCCGAGGGGCTCACAAGAGCGGCTGTAGCGGGCGCAGCATCCGCTCCACCGCCCGGTGCCCAACGGCGCGCTGCTGCCACTGCTGCAGCGACAGCTCCTTGCAGTTGGCCAGGTCTGCACGGAAGATGTCCTCCATCACGCCGGCCTGCGCCGGGTCCAGGATCTCCAGGTTGACCTCGTAGTTGCCCCGCAGCGAAAGCCGGTCGATGTTCGCCGTGCCAACGGTGGTCCACTGGCCGTCGATGGTCGCCGTCTTGGCATGCACCATGGCGTCCTGGTAGAGGAAGATCCGCACGCCGCCCTTGAGCAGGTCGGTGAAGTAGCTGCGGGCCACCACGTCGGCGACGACGTGGTTGGAGCGCTGCGGGGTGACCAGGCGCACGTCGACCCCCCTGTCGGCGGCCGCCAGCAGCCCGCGCAGGATCTCGCGGTCGGGGATGAAGTAGGCCTGGGTGATCCAGATCCGGTCGCTCGCTCGGTCGATCGCCTCCAGATAGAGCCAGCGCACCGGGAAGACCACGCGGCTGGGCTCGTTGCGGGCCGCGCGGATCGGGGCATCCCAGGTGGGCGCCCCGCTGTCGGGCAGCACCGGCAGCTTGGAGCGACCGTGCCGGTTCCAGAAGTCGACGAAGGTGTTGGACAGCTCCCAGACGGACTCCCCCTCCACCCGCACATGCGTGTCCCGCCACTGCTTGGCATACAGGGCACCGATGTTGTAACCCCCGACGAAGCCGACCGTGCCGTCGACGACCAGCACCTTGCGATGGTCCCGCCCCGAGCGGCGGATATCGATCAGCGGCAGGCCGCCGCGCAGGGTCGGGAAGCGCAATAGGTGGATTGGGGCGGGGAAGGCCTTGAAGCTCCTGGGGACGACCAGGTTGGCAAAGCCGTCGAAGACCACGCAGACCTGCACACCCCGCTCGGCGGCGTCCAGCAGCGCGTCCCGGAAGCGCTGCCCCACGGCGTCGCCCTTCCAGATGTAGCTGGCGACGTAGATGTGGTCCGTCGCCCCCTCGATGGCCTCGAGCATGGACTCGTAGAGGTACTCGCCGTAGGTGAACGTGGTCAGCGTGTTGTTGGCCACGGTGGTGGTGCGTGGGGGGTGACGCGGGGCCTCGTGCACCTCGGTCGTGCGCCGCTTGCGGACGGCGTCGACCCCGGTGACGACGATCGCGGCGGCGACCGGCACGAGGGCGGCTACGCCTGCGGCCCGCAGCGCGAGACCGGAGGCCATGGCGACGGGACGCCCCAGCCGGGACTGCCGAAGAGTGGGCATGCCTCATTAGACCAGCCAGCCTCAGCGATCCGGGAGGATATGAGCGTGGACCCCGACACCGTTGCCGCCTTGCGGAGTCCGCAGGGCGCCGGCCTGCTGGCTGGACTGCCGCCCTACGACCCGGCGCAGGTGCTCACCGTCGCCGCGCAGCTGCGTGCGGTTGGTCACGACCCCGCACTGGTCGCTGCGGCGCTGACCCAGTCCCGGCTGCGGGCCCGGGCAGCGGCGAAGTTCGGGGACCTGGCGGCCACGATGCTCTTCACTCCCGACGGCCTGGAGCAGGCCACTCGCCGCCCCGTCGCCGCGCTTCATGCGCAGCGCTTCGCCGAGGCGGGGGTGCACCACGTGTGGGACCTCGGTTGTGGGATCGGCTCCGACGCGATGGCGTTCGCTGATGCCTGTCTCTTTGTCACCGCGGTTGACCTGGACCCCGTCACGGTAGAGGTGGCGCGGGCAAATCTGGCCGGCTATCCCAAGGCACGGGTATGGCGTAGGCCGGCCACGGAGGTCCGGCTGCCGGACCCACCTGCAGTCGGCCACGGCTGCTGGGCCGATCCGGCACGCAGGATCCCCGGGGTCTCGGACCGCCAGGGCCGGACCCGCCGGGTCTCCGGTCTGGGCCAGCTGTCCCCCTCCTGGGACTTCGTCCGGACCCTGCACCAGCGCGTCGGCTCGGTCGGCGCAAAGCTGGCGCCCGGGTTTGCCCGCGCCGACGTGCCCGAGGGGGTGGAGGCGCAGTGGCTCTCCTACGGCGGTGAGGTCCTGGAATGCTCTTTGTGGTGGGGAGACCTGGTGCAGCACGCCGGTGCAGGAGTCGTTGTGCACGACGGGAAGGTTTGGCACTCCATCCCGCCTGCCCCGAGCGGTCCCGCCGGCCACGAGGCGACCCTCGGCACGACGACCGGAGACTACCTGTACGACCCTGACCGCGCGGTCCTGGCTGCGGGCCGTCTGGACGCCGTCTGCGAAGCGGTGCAGGGTCTGGAGCTGTGGTCAGGCAGCGGCTACGTCACTGCAAGGTGCGCCGTGGACACACCGCTGGCTCGTTGCCTGCAGGTGCACGAGGTGCTGCCGCAGCGACCGAAGGTCCTGCGCGCGTGGGCGCGCCGGCACGACATCGGTGCGCTCACCCTGAAGAAGCATGCCGGCTCACCAGACCCAGACGCCCTGCGAGCACAGATCCGTCCTGTTGGCACTCAGGAAGCGACACTCGTGCTGACCCGGGAACCGCACGGGTCCGGCTCGCGGGCGGTCGCGGTCTGGGTCAGCAATGCCGCGACCCCGGCCGGCTGAGCCCGCCCTCCCCCGACGCGGGGTCCCGGTGCGCCAGGCACGACGTCATACCTGCACCTGCTGGACGGGCTGGGAGGAGTCGGTGGGCAGCTCCAGGGACGACGGCGACCGGCCGGCCTGCACCATCAGAGCCCCGAGGGCAGCGACCATCGCACCGTTGTCGGTGCACAACCCCGGCCGGGGTACCCGCAACCGGATCCCCGCGTCGGCGCACCGTTGCTCGGCCAGGGCACGCAGCCGCGAGTTCGCCGCGACCCCGCCGCCCAACAGCAGGTCGGGCACCCCCTGTGCCTGGCAGGCAGCCACGGCCTTGCGGGTCAGCACGTCGACGACGGCCTCCTGAAAGCTGGCGGCGACGTCGGCCACGGGCACCGGGGACCCCGACGCCGCACGCGCCTGGACCCATCGGGCAACCGAGGTCTTCAGCCCTGAGAACGAGAAGTCGAAGGTATGCCGTTGCAGGTCGCGCCCCGAGGTCAGGCCTCGGGGGAAGTCGATCGCGACCCGGTCACCGTCCCGGGCGACCCGGTCGATGTGCGGACCCCCGGGGAAGGGCAGACCCAGCAGCCGGGCCACCTTGTCGAAGGCCTCGCCGGCCGCGTCGTCGATCGTCGCGCCCAGCGGTCGCACGTCTGCCGTCACGTCGGGCACGAGCAGCAGACTGGAGTGTCCGCCGCTGACCAGCAGGGCCAGGGTGGGCTCGGGCAGCGCTCCGTGCTCGACCACGTCCACGGCGACGTGAGCGCCGAGGTGGTTGACGCCGTAGAGGGGCACCCCCAGACCGACGGACAGCGCCTTGGCCGCGGCGACCCCCACCATCAGGGCTCCGGCGAGCCCCGGTCCGGCTGTGACGGCCACGGCGTCCAGGTCACGCAGTCGCACGCCGGCGTGCTGGCACGCGCGCTCGATCGTCGGCACCATCGCCTCCAGGTGCGCCCGACTGGCGATCTCGGGGACCACCCCACCGAACCGGGCATGCTCGGGGACGCTGCTGGCCACGGCATCGGCCAGCAGCCGGGTCCCCCGCACGATGCCGACACCGGTCTCGTCACAGCTGGTCTCCAGCCCAAGCACCAGCGGCTCCTCAGCCATCTAGGCTCACCGCAGCTGTCGGTGACGGTGGCAGCGGTGTGGCCAGCACCAGCGCGTCGACCGGGCCTTGAGGGGTCCGGTAGTAGGCCGCGCGGCGGTGCACCTCGCGGTAGCCGTGCCTGCCGTAGAGTGCCCGAGCCGCCGTGTTGTCCTCGCGCACCTCCAGCAGCACCTGCTGGGCGCCGGCGACGAACGCCCGAGCGTGCAGCTCGCGCAGCAGTGCGTCGCCGAGTCCCCGGCCACGGGCGAGGCGAGCCACCCCTAAGGTCATCACGTCGGCCCGCCCGCCTGGTCCATCGACGCTGCTGCCGGCATACCCGAGGAGGAGCCCGCCGCTCTCCACGACCAGGTAGTCGCGTCGCGGCCGCAGGGCCAGCTCGGCCCACCAGGACGAGCTCGACCAGGAGTCGTCGGGATACAGCTCCTGCTCGAGCACGGCGACGCTGCGCAGATCCTGCCAGCGCATCGACCGCACCTCCGTCGTCGTGGCGGCACTCGTGCTCATCTGGCCACCTCCGGTGCCCGTGCCACGGACTCCCTCTCCACGGCATCCGGACGACGCAGGTAGAGCGGCTCGACCGGCAGCAGGATGCCCGTCGGGTCCCCGGCGGCCAAGGCGTCGTGTGCGAGCTGGGCCAGAATGCCAGGGCGCACATCCACAGGACCGGGTAGGGCGTGCAGCACGTCGGGGTACAGCAGTGGCCCCCGACCGACTGCGGGCAGGTCACGCACGGCTTGGGGGAGGTCCGCGGCCCGGGCCACCCCCGGTCCGTCCGTGCGTCGCACTCCGTGGCTGCCGGCGGTCACGGCATACCGTGCCCAGTAGACCTCCTTGCGCCTGGCGTCCGTAGCGACCAGCAGCTGCGCGCCGGGCACCAGTGCCTCCACGACGGCTTCAGCTGCGAGGGCGTCCAGCGAACAGATGCCGTGCACCGGGACGTCCAGCACCTGCCCGAGCACGAGCGCGGTCACCACCCCCACCCGCAGCCCGGTGAACGGCCCCGGTCCGACTCCCACCACGACCCCGGTGAGATCGCGCGGCGCGAGCCCCGCTTCGTCCAGGCAGCGCTGCACGGACGGTGCGAGCAGCTCGGCATGCCGTCGGGCGTCTTGATGGGTGACCTCACCCAGGACACGCGACCCGTCGTGCACCGCCGCCCCGATGAGCGAAGTGGAGGTGTCGATCGCGAGCAGCACCACGTCAGGCTAACGTGGGGACACCAACCGCTCACGGAAGGACCACACATGCTCTCCCGCCTGTTCGCAACCATCGGTGCCCGCACCGTGGACGTGTCTGCCCACTGCGATTTGCCGTGCGGAGTCTACGACCCGGCCCAGGCCCGGATCGAGGCCGAGTCGGTCAAGAAGATCATCGAGAAGGTGAACGACAGCAACGACCCCGACATGCGCATGCGGGGCACGATCATCAAGGAGCAACGCTCCGAGCTGGTCAAACACCATCTGTGGGTCCTGTGGACCGACTACTTCAAGCCTCCGCACTTCGAGAGCTACCCCGAGCTGCATGCGTTGTTCAACGAGGCGACCAAGCTGGCCGGCGCCTCAGGAACCAAGGGTTCCTGGGAGGTCACCAAGGCCGACGAGTTGCTCGCCAAGATCGACCGCATCGCAGAGATCTTCGCCGAGACCAAGCAGGCCTGACCGACTCGCGCGGGGCGGACGACCCCTGCCACCCCGCCCCGCGCGTCGGCCTCACGAGCCCGCCACACCCATGCGGAGTGCCGTTGCCTCAGCGCACCAAGGTGCCCAGGGCAGCACTGGAGAGGCGACCCTCACGGTGCAGCACCTGACAGAGCGCATCGAGCACCGCAGGGTCGTAGTCGTAGCCCGCACTTCGGCTGATCCGCTGAAGAGCCGCGACACTCCTGTCGTCATCCGACGCCCCGGTAAGGTCGTCGTAGGCATTGACCACCCGCAGGATCCGGCTGGACAACGAGATCTCTCCCACCTGCACCGACTGCCAGAATGGGGTCGCCTGCTGCGAGACGATCGAGGACAGCTTGGACAGCTCGGCCGTCCGGGACAGCAGCGAGGCGGCGGTGGCCGCAAGCCGGCGCTGGTCGAGGTTCGACACGTGCACGGTGGCCCCGCCGGGGATCGGCCGCTCCAGAGCGACCTGGCCGATGTCATGCAGCAGGGCTGCCCACTCCAGGTCGCGCAACAGTGCCTCCGACATCCCGAACTCTCGACCCACCTGGACACTGAGCCGGGACACGCGGACCGCGTGACCCGGGGCGGTGAACCCCCCCTGGTCGGTGAGGTGGGACAGCGCGTAGACGGTCTGGTGCTGGGCGGCCCGGACCAGGGTCTGACGTTGCACGGCCAGGACCAGCAGGACCAGGGGGAGGGTGAAGACCAGCACGGCGATGGCACCGAGCACACCGGTGGCCAGGGCCACCATCACCGAGCTGCTGACGACGCCCACAGCCACAGGTCCCACCGTCGTGGCCTCCTCAACCAGCGCGTGCCGCAGCAGGATGCGCTCCCGGGCTGAGCGCACAGCGGCACTGAGCAGGCCCTGCACGCTGATCGCAACCGTGGCAACCCCCACCAGGGCCAGGGCCAAGATCCAGCCCCTGCGATGGGGGCCCTCCTGCCAGATCAGCGGCCCGCCCCCGGGGAACGGAACCCGCATCAGCGCCACGACGAGCGAGACGGTCACCATCCGCATCCCCCACTCGGCCGCCGTCAAGGCGCGGCCCCCGCGGCGCTGCCGCAGCCAGGCACCCGCCGCCGCGCTCACGGCGACGACAAGGATGACGGAGCCTCCCGTGAGCCCGACAGTCTTGTTGCCCGGCAGAGCGGCGGTCATCCCCAAAGCCATGCTGATGGTCAGCCCGACCGGTGTCAGGTCGCGCGCAGTCGTCGACACGAATGGCCGGCTGTCGGCAAATACGATCGTCACAGCGGCGAAGACCACCAGGACATACGCCTGGATCGATGGCTCCAGAAGCCTGGGGGGCCGGAAGGCGACCAAGGCGATGGCTAACGCGCACCCAGCGAGGAGCACCCCCAGACCAACCGTGCGGGTCCTGGTCTCGGTCGTCACGACCGGACCTCGACGTCCGGCTGCCAGGCCGCGTACTGGTCGCTCACGTCGGGGTCATCGTGGTCGTAGACGTCGCCGGCCCGGTCCAGGACCGCCTCGCCGATGACAGTGGCGTCCCAGGTCTCGCGTTGCAGGGCCTGCTCCAGCGCCTGGACCACCGTGGGGTCCAGGTGCGTCCCCGCCCGCGCTCGCAGCCGCTCCAGGGCCGCGTCCTGCTCCAGTGCGGCCCGGTATGTGCGGGTGGTCGTCAGCGAATCAAAGGCGTCAGCTACGGCGATGACCCGCGCCAGCAGGGGGATCTGCTCACCCGCCAGTCCGGCAGGATAACCACGTCCGTCCCAGCGCTCATGGTGGTGCACGATGCCGGGCAGCGCTGGGGCCAGGAAGTCGATGCCCTCCAGCATCTGCCGGCCGGCTTCTGGATGCTCCACGATGGCGGCCAGGTAGGACAGGTCGACCTGTCCCGGTCCTTTGGGCAGGCGAGGGGCGATCGCCACCAGGCCCAGGTCGTGCAGGATCGCTGCGTAGTAGACGGTGTCCATGTCCTCACCGGTGAGCCCGAGAGCCGGGGTGATCCGTCGGCACAGGGAGGCTACCCGGGCGCTGTGGCCGACGGAGTAGGGGTTGGCCACCTCCAGGGCACCCATCAAGGTGGAGACGGTGCGGAAGTGGGCCCTTCGCTCGGCGGCGTCCCGGCTCAGCGCCCACTGGGCGAGCAGCAGCGGACCCAGCATCAGCACGGCGCTGAAGGCTCCGATGTCCGCCGGCTCCCACAGCAGGACGAGCAGCAGACCGAGCACCACATGCAGAAGGTAGCCCGGCCACATCAGACGCAAGATATCGGTTGTCCGCGTCACGACCGACCCGCCCTGCACCAGATGCCCCATCACACCGATCAGCAGGGCGTTGATGAAGGCCAACGCGACATAGCCCACAACCAGCGGAACAGTGATCTTTTCCAGGATGTCGATCGGCGAGGTCTCGCCCTGCACTGGAGTCAGGCCCCCGGCCCACATGTAGCAGAACCCGGCGATGGCGCCCATGCACCCCATCATCCCGGCGTTGAATATCCGGGTCTGCAGCCTCTGGCGACGTAAATAGCACAAGTGGCTCACGCATCCCACCAGAGCTGCACCCCCTGGGCCCAGCAGGGCCAGCGCTGCCGTGATCACTACCGTGGTGAAGGAGACGCTCACGTGCTGGCTGATCTCTCGCTCGCGCAGAGAGGCACCGACGACGCCCAAGGCCCCCAGGACGACCACGGCCGACCACTGTTTTGGTTGAACCCATAGCATCCCGGCTCCGCCGAGCAGGATCGCTGCGGCCGCGACAGATGCGACGTATGCCCTCGTCCATGCACGACGAGGGGCAGGACCGGTCCGGTCCTGCCCCTCAGACGACTTTGTGCTCAGTCTTCCCAAGCGAAGGACCGTCTGGTCAGCTCGGAGACGACCTTGAGCAAAGAGGCGAAGCCAGAAGATGCGAAGAACATGGTGGATCCTTTCGTCGGTCCCGAAGTGGTCCCGACCTGGGGCTCTCAGGTCATCGTTTAGGACACACCCGAATCGTGGCACGGAAGGACCAAAAACCCAAGGCACGGAAGCTTGGCAGACTGACCGCTGATCAACAATTTACCAGTTTTCGGATGAGACCATAGAATGCAGACTGAGCCGGCCGCAAGCCTGCGCAGAGAACAAGCCATTTCGGAGGACATCATGAGCAAACGAGCGCGCAAGCGCAGGGCTGGGAAGAAGAAGGGCGCCAACCACGGCAAGAAGCCCAACGCCTGAGGACCCGACCTTACACAAGGACCCGCACGATCCTGGGATCGTGCGGGTCCTGGTGTATGCGGTCGGTAAACGGGGTGCCCTCAGCTCTCTTGCCCGGTGCGCTCATCAACCCGCACCAGCGAGACCGAAGTGATCCGAGACATGATCTGCAGCCGCAGCTGGTGGGGAGCCGGCTCCGGTCCGCAGGCACGGCGCACCAGCGCCTTCAGCAGCAGATCACGTTCGTACTCACGCAGGCACGCGCCACACTCGTCGAGGTGTTCCTTGATCCGGCTCCGGTCGTCGGCCGCTGCTTCGTTGTCAACGTACTCGAACAACCGGAGGACGACCTCCGCGCAGTCGGCGTGTGCCGTACGGTCGTTGTCACTCACCGCTGCGCCCTGTCCTGGTCGATGAAGCCCCGCTCCAAGGCATAGTCGGTGAGCAGCTCTCGCAGCTGTCGCCGACCACGGTGCAACCGTGACATGACGGTGCCGATCGGGGTCTGCATGATCTCGGCGATCTCCTTGTAGGCAAAGCCCTCCACATCGGCCAGGTAGACCGCCATCCGGAAGTCCTCGCCGATGGAGCCCAAGGCCCGCTTGACGTCAGAGTCCGGCAGATGGTCCAGCGCCTCGGTCTCGGCCGAACGCAGCCCGGTCGAGCTGTGCTGAGCCGCGCGGGCGAGCTGGTAGTCCTCGATCTGTGCTGCGTCGGACTCCTTGGGCTGACGCTGCTTCTTGCGGTAGGTGTTGATGTAGGTGTTGGTCAGGATGCGATACATCCATGCCTTCAGGTTGGTCCCCGGTCGATACTGGTGGAAGGCCGCGAACGCCTTGGCGTAGGTCTCCTGCACCAGGTCCTCAGCGTCCGTCGGGTTCCGGGTCGTCCGTAGGGCCGCGCTGTACATCTGGTCCAGCAGGGGCATTGCCTCACGCTCGAACCGAGCGGACCGCTCGTCCACGCTCTCGCTCGAGATCTCGACCGACGCATCGGCCAGGCGCTGGGTGTCATCGTCAGTCGGCATCGGTGCCAAGGATACCCGCAGGCCGCTGCCACCACCTTCGGTGAGAGGCCCACGGGTCGAGGCCTCCACCGGTGCGAAGGTGGACACGGTCATGTGTGCTTCCTGTCGGCCGAGGTAGCGGCCCCATTGCGGGGCAGCATGCGCTATGCCTGATGTCAACAGGACAACGGCAACCACCATTCCCCCCTCCACCGGCTCCGGTGTAGTGAGAGCATCGCTGAGTGAGCACCCCACCTCGTTCCGCCCCGCTGCGCCAGCTGCCGCAGTCCAGCAAGCTGCGCAACGTCCTCTACGAGATCCGTGGGCCGGTGGCAGCGCGAGCTGCTGCCCTTGAGTCGGAGGGCCACCACATCCTCAAGCTCAACATCGGCAACCCCGCTCCCTTCGGCTTCGAGGCACCCCAGACCATCCTGCGGGACATGCTGGCCGCACTGCCCGAAGCCCAGGGCTACTCGGACTCCCGAGGCCTGTTCTCGGCCCGGCGAGCCATCGTCTCGCGCTACCAGGACGTGCCGGGGTTCCCTCGCTTCGACGTCGATGCGGTCTTCTTGGGCAACGGAGTCTCCGAGCTGATCATGATCACCTTGTCGGCCCTGCTCGACTCCGGCGACGAGGTGCTCCTCCCCGCCCCTGACTACCCCTTGTGGACGGCGGCCACGAGCCTGGCCGGTGGCACACCGGTGCACTACCGGTGCGAGGAGCAGGCCGGCTGGCAACCCAGCATCGAGGACATCCGGTCCAAGATCACCTCCCGCACCAAGGCGCTGGTCGTGATCAACCCCAACAACCCGACGGGTTCGGTCTACTCGCGCGCTGTGCTGGAGGAGATCGCCGACGTGGCCCGGGAGCACTCCCTGCTGCTGCTGTCCGACGAGATCTATGACCGGGTGCTCTACGACGGCGCGCAGCACGTCAGCACCGCCGAAGTGGCACCCGACCTGCTGGTGCTGACCCTCAACGGGTTGTCCAAGACCTACCGCGTGGCCGGCTACCGGTCCGGATGGCTGGTGATCACAGGTCCCACGGCCCATGCGGCCGGCTTCCTCGAGGGGATCGAGCTGCTGGCCTCCACTCGGCTGTGCCCCAACGTCCCTGGCCAACACGCCATACAGGCCGCTGTCTCCGGTCACCAGAGCATCACCGAGCTGGTCGCCCCCGGTGGCCGGCTGGCCGAGCAACGAGAGCTGGCGTGGTCGATGCTCAATGCCATGGACGGGGTGAGCTGCGTCAAGCCTGCGGGAGCCCTGTACGTCTTCCCGCGGCTGGACCCCGACGTGCACCAGATCCGCGACGACGTCCAGCTGTGCCTGGACCTGTTGGAGCAGGAGCACATCCTGGTCGTCCACGGCACGGGCTTCAACTGGCCCGACCCCGACCACCTGCGCCTGGTCACCCTGCCTGGGGAGTGGGAGCTACGTACGGCCTTGGAGCGGATGGGCAACTTCCTCGCGGGATACCGCCAATGATCGCCCTGCCGCGCGCCCTCCCCCTGGGACTCGACTGATGTGCGGGAGGTATGCCGCCAGTGCGGACCCCGACGATCTGGTCGAGATCTTCGAGGTGGAGGTCGCGGCCCTGGACCGCCCCGCACGCAGCCTGCTCAAGAGCCCCCAGGACCCCCCGGCCGGCTCCCCGGACCACAACATGGCCCCCACCAAGGCCGCACCGGTGGTGCTGGCCCGTCCGGCAGCGGGCGAGGGCGACGCCAACGGGACACGCACCTCGAGCCCGGTAACCCGCCAGCTGCGGCTGCTCACCTGGGGTCTGGTGCCGTCGTGGTCGACCGACCCCGGCACCGGCGTGCGGATGATCAACGCGCGCGCCGAGACCGTGCTGGACAAGCCCGCATACCGGCGGGCAGCCACCTCGCGCAGGTGCCTGGTCCCGGCCGCCGGCTGGTATGAGTGGCAGGCCTCACCCGTGGCCAGGGACACTCGAGGTCGTCCCCGCAAGCAGCCCTTCTTCATCAGCAGGGCCGACGAGAAGACCCTGGCGCTGGCGGGGCTCTACGAGTTCTGGAAGGACCCGACACTGGCTGCCGACCACCCCGAGGCGTGGTTGGTCACCTTCGCCGTCGTGACCACCGCGGCAGAGCCGGGACTTGACCTCATCCACTCACGACAACCCGTGGTGCTGGACCCCCCGGACTGGCAGGGCTGGCTCGACCCCACCCTGACCGACGCGGGCCACGTGGCCGACCTACTGACCCCTCCCGAGCCCGGCCGGTTCCAAGCCTGGCCGGTCAGCACTGCGGTCAACGCCGCCCGCAACACCGGCCCGGACCTCATCCGCCCGGTGCCGAGCGACCAGCTGGTCGGGGTGGTCGACCCGCAGACCGGGGAGGTCCTGCCCGGGTGAGGATGCGAGTGCGTGAGCTGCGTACCCCTCTGGGGCCCGGGCGGGCGCACCTGCAGCGGCCGGACTCATCTGTAGCCCAGGGGACGGGCCGCGGCACGGTCCTACTCGGGCACGGTGCGGGGGCCGGGGTGGAGTCCCGAGACCTGCAGGCGCTTACGGAGTTGAGCGCCACCGGCTGGACCGTCGCCTTGCTGGAGCAGCCGTGGCACGTCGCCGGCCGTCGTGTCGCCAGCCCGCCCGCGACCCTGGACGTGGCCACCCGCAGCATGCTGGCGCACCTGGAGGTCGGCCGGTGGGCGCTGCCCCGCCCGTGGGTGCTCGGGGGCCGTAGCGCGGGGGCCCGGGTCGCCTGCCGGCTGGCGGTGGAGGCTCAGGCCGCGGCCGTCGTGGCGCTGGCCTTCCCGCTGGTGCCGCCCGGTCGCACAGGCCGCCCGGGTGGACCCGGGCCGTCCCGGGCAGCCGAGCTCTGCGAGCCGGTGCGCCACGGCATACCCCTGCTGGTCGTACAGGGCACCCGGGACCGCTTCGGTGGACCCCATCAGGTGCATGCCGCGCTCGGGGAGTGCGTCGGCGGCCCGGTCAAGGTGTGCGCGGTGGCCGGTGACCACTCACCCACCCGGGACGGGGCTGCCCTGCTCCAGGCGGTCTGCGCCTTCCTGGACGCACTACCGTAGGAGTGCCCACGTCGTTCGTCGAAGGAGACCCCCGTATGCCGCCGCACAGCACCCAGCAGGCGCAGCTGTGGGATGCTCCCGCCGCCGCTGGACCGGTCCGCGGGACGGTGCGCGTCCCCGGGAGCAAGTCGCTGACCAACCGGCACCTGCTGCTGGCAGCCATCGCCGACCGTCCCAGCGTGCTGCACCGGCCGCTGGTCTCACGCGACACGCTGCTGATGGTGCAGGCGGTGCAGGCCCTCGGCGTCCAGGTGCAACGTCATGACGCCAGCGCCGACGCAGACGCGGCCCCAGAGGCCGATGCCTGGTGGACCGTCTCACCGCCTGCGCGGCTGCGCGGCGAGGCCAGCATCGACTGCGGGCTGGCCGGCACCGTGCTTCGCTTCGTGCCTGCGATAGCGGCGCTGGCACAGGGCCAGGTCTGGTTCGACGGGGACCCCGCCGCCCGGACCCGCCCCGTGGCACCGGTGCTCGACGCACTACGCGCCCTTGGGGTGCAGATCCGCAGTGACGAGCGCAACGGGGCGGGTGCCGTACTGCCGTTCACCGTGCACGGCACGGGCTCGGTCAGCGGCGGACGCGTCGAGATCGACGCATCGGCCAGCTCGCAGTTCGTCTCGGCTCTGCTGTTGGCCGCCGCGAGGTTCGACACCGGGGTCACCCTGGTGCACTCCGGTCCCTCGCTGCCGAGCCGACCGCACATCGAGATGACCGTGCAGACCCTCGCTGCGGTCGGGGTGCAGGTGAGCGAGCCGGCAGCAAACACCTGGCGGGTCGAGCCGGGAACCGTGTCGGGGTGCGAGGTCACCATCGAGCCGGATCTGTCCTCCGCCGCGCCCTTCTTGGCTCTGGCGGCCCTCACCGGGGGCACGGTCACCATTCCGGACTGGCCGGTGCGGACCACCCAGGCTGGCAGGTCGATGCGCGACATCCTGGTCCAGATGGGGGCCCGCGCCGAGCTCGACAGTGCCGGCCTGACCCTCACCGGCCCCGCGGCAGGCCGGTTGAGCGGCGTCGATCTCGATCTGCACGACGTGGGTGAGCTCACCCCGGTGGTGGCCGCCGTGGCCGCGGCGTGCACCTCACCGACCCGGCTGCGCGGGATCGGGCACCTGCGTGGCCACGAGAGCGACCGGCTCGCCGCGTTGGAGGCCGAGCTGACCCGCGTCGGGGCGTCCGTGCAGCAGACCGACGACGGTCTCGCCATTCAGCCGGCCAGACTGCACCCTGCCGTTCTGCGCACTTACCACGACCACCGCATGGCGATGGCGGCGGCCGTGCTCGGTGCCGTCGTGCCCGGTGTGCGGGTCGAAGACGTGGCCACCACTGCCAAGACCTATCCGGGCTTCGCCGACGCCTGGGCCGCTCTGGTGGGCTAGCGGGTGGGACGCTACGACCACTACGACGAGGACTCGGTGCGGGTTCGCCCCACCCGCCGCAGCTCCCGACCTCGGACCAAGGACCGCCCGGCTCACCAGGACGCCCAGGTGGGCATGGTGACAGCTGTCGACCGTGGCCGCTACACCGTCGACCTGTCCGACCGTCGTGTGGTGGCCATGCGGGCCCGCGAGCTCGCCCGTGGCCGGGTGGTGGTCGGTGACCAGGTGGCGATGGTGGGCGACCGGTCCGGGGAGCCGGATGCGCTGGCCCGCATCGTGCGCATCGAGCAGCGCCGCACCGTGCTGCGACGTAGCGCTGACGACAGCGACCGGGTCGAGCGGATCATCGTGGCCAATGCCGACCAGCTGGTGGTGGTCACGGCGTTGGCCGACCCGCCCCCGCGCCCCCGGATGATCGACCGGTGCCTGGTCGCTGCCTACGACGCAGGGATGAGTGCCTTGCTCGCGCTCACCAAGGCCGACCTGCACGACCCCGCGGAGCTGGTCGGTCAGTATGCCGCGCTCGACCTGCCCCATGTGGTGCTGTCCCTGGGCCCGGACGGGACCAACGGCGACACCGAAGGGCTCGATCATCTGCGCGCGCTGCTGGACTCCCGGCTCAGCGTCCTCGTCGGCCACTCAGGTGTCGGCAAGTCAACCTTGGTCAATGCTCTGGTGCCGGCGGCTGAGCGAACCACCGGTGTGGTCAACGATGTGACCGGCCGCGGGCGGCACACCTCGACCTCGGCGGTGGCGCTGCCGCTGACCGGCGGCGGGTGGGTGGTCGACACTCCCGGGGTGCGCTCCTTCGGGCTCGGTCACATCGACCCGGCCAGCTTCGTGTCCCACTTCCCCGACCTGGCGCCCGGCGCGCTGGACTGCCCGCGGGGGTGCAGCCACGACGAGTCCGACTGCGCCTTGGACCGCTGGGTCGCGGACGGCCGCGCCGGGCCCACGGGTCCGGCCCGGCTGGAGTCTCTGCGCCGGCTGCTGCGCAGCCGCACCGCCGACCAGCCGTGAGTGACCAGTCGGCCCCTGCAGAGCGCTACGGTGACCTGCGTGACCACCTATGCGGACGACCTGCGACTGGCCCACGTCCTCGCCGACGCGGTCGAGGGCTACACGCAGGAGATGTTCCGCTCCAGTGAGCTGCAGGTCTCGGTCAAGGACGACGGATCCCTGGTCACCCAGGCCGATCGGCATACCGAGGAGCTGTTGCGCCACCAGCTGGGTCGCACCCGCACGCGCGACGTGGTGCAGGGTGAGGAGCTGGAGACAACGGGGCACGGCAACCGCCGATGGATTTTGGACCCCATCGACGGCACCTCCAACTACATTCGCGGGGTGCCGGTGTGGGCGACGCTGATCGGTCTGGTGGTCGATGACCAGCCCGTGCTGGGCCTTGTCTCGGCACCTGCCCTGGCGCGCCGGTGGTGGGCGGCCTCGGGTTCGGGAGCATGGACGGGACGGCGGCTGAGCAGTGCGCGCCGGATCGGAGTGTCTGACACCTCGGTGCTGGAGCATGCCTCGCTGTCGCACGCAGCGCTGGACAAGTGGTGGGACCACCCGCAGCAGGAAGGTCTGATGGGACTCGCCCGGCGCTGCTGGCGCACTCGTGGCTACGGTGACTTCTGGACCCACGTGCTCGTCGCCGAGGGTGCCGTCGACATCGGTGTCGACCCGAGCCTGGCCGTCCACGACATGGCAGCGCTGGCCCCGATCGTGGCCGAGGCAGGGGGGCGGTTCAGCGACCTGGACGGTGTCGACGGACCGTTCGGGCTCAGCGGGGTCTCCACCAACGCGATCCTGCACGAGGAGACACTGCATACCCTGCGGCACCCAGCCGCCGGCTAGTCGTCTGCGGAGACCGCCACCACGGTGACCGGGCCCCAGCCCAACCTCTCCAGATCCGCCACCGGTGCGTGCTCGGAGTCGCCGACGACCACCACGGTCCATCCCGGTCCTGCGCGCACCTCCTCCCACGCGGCGGCTGCCGCCTCGCGGGTGAGTCCGAGTGCCTGGGCCAGCGTGTCGTCCACCGAGTCCACGTCCAGGTCGTCCAGGGCCAGCCGCGTCACCTGCTCGGCCACCGCTGGCGCGGTGGCGTAGCGACCAGGAGCGGTCCTGGCCACGAAGTCGGCGCCGTGCCTGACCTCCGCCTCGCCGAGGTCGTCTCCCGTCATCGCGAGCACCTCGCATAGTGCCTGCAGCGCAGGCACGGTCGCGTCGGCCCGCACCGCACCGCTGACCACGCAGACTCCTCCGGATCGCCGCGGACTGAAGCCGACCCGCATGCCGTAGGTGTAGCCGCGCTCCTCGCGCAACACGGCATCGACCCTGGCCTGCGGTGATCCCCCGAGCAGGAAGGCCAGCACCTGGTAGGCGCCCCACCCGTGCGGTGTCCGCCGATCAGGACCCGGTCGGCCCAGGTACAGCTCGGTCTGCGGCGAGTCGGGTCGGTGGACCACGACCACCCGTCCGGCATCCGATGCCCGGGGGTCCGCACTCGGCGCCATGCCATCGCGGGTTGCGCCATCGCGGGTTGCGCCATCGCGGGCGACATCGTCGCGCTGCTCGATGATGATGCCGGTCCATGGACGCAGCGTCTGCTCAACCAGGACGTCCGGTGGTTGCGACATACCCCTGAAGTCACCCGCCACGACCAGGGTGGCACCGTGCGGGACCACGGTGGCGGCATGGAAGGCGCGCACGTCAGCGGCCGTGACCCGGCTCACGGACGATACGGTGCCCCCCAGAGGGCGACTGGCCCGCTCGGCTCCGCGCAGGTAGGTGGCTTGGAACTGCGCTGCTGCCCGGCTGCCTGGGTCGGCCTGCTCGTGGGCGATCTCGGTCAGCCGAGCGCGGACGGCACGGGCGATCTCGGCGTCGGGGAAGGCGGGCTCGCTGAGGCACTCGGCCAGGATCCGCAGTGCGCGCTCGAGCCGGCTCCCGGCCACGTCGAGCTCGACGACCAGACCGCGCTCTCCGACGCCGGCACCCAGGGCGATGCCCTCCTGCTCGATCTGCTCGGCCATCTCCTCCGGCGTATGCCGAGCGCTCCCCTCATCCAGACACCGCGCCATGATCGCCGCCACCCCCTCGAGGTGTTGCGGCTCGTGCTCCAGTACACCGGGCACCGCCAGTCGCACCGAGACCACCTGCTGGCCGGGCAGCTCGATGGTGCGCACGCGTAGCCCCGAGGCCAGTGAGCGGTCGGTGACTGCGGGGAAGCTCCAGGGCTGCGGCGGGCTCACCGGTGGTCGGGGCTGGTAGGGCAGCGCGGTCATGCCACACCTCTTCCGTTGACCTCGTCGGCGGCCGGGACAGCGTCGCGGTAGACCAGGACGGCCCGAGACTGCGGCTTCAGCCAGGTGCCCGCCGCGGCGGCGACGTCGTCGGCACTGACCGAGCGGACCCGGTCCAGATAGGTGTTGAGATGCTGCGGATCCTGATGCAGCACACTCGACCTGGCCAGCAGCTCGGCCCGGTCGTCAGTTGCTGCGAGCGCCTCGAGGTAGGAGCGCTCAGCACCGGCCACGGCGGCACGGTGCTGGACGGAGGTGGGGCCGTCCGCCGCTAACCGCGACAGCTCCTGGCAGATCGCGTCGTCAACGTCCTCCGCGCTGTTGCCCGGGGCCACGTCGACGACCACGTAGGACAGCGAGGCACCCTCGACCAGACCGAGTCCGGCCGCTCCGCAGGCGGTGGCCGTCTCGTCATGCCGGACCAGCCGCTGGTGCAGGGGCGAGACGGTGAGACCGGCGAGCACGTCGAGTGCCAGCGCAGCGCTGAGGAACTCCTGGTCGGTCACGGCCGGCAGCCGGAAGCAGGTGTAGCTGCGCTCGGCCGGGACCTCGCCCTTGATGTGCGCCCAGGTCGGCTCATCCAGCGGTCGCAGCGGCGCGACCGGAGCACGGCGGGTCACCGTCCGGTCGCCCGGCCCCGCGAAGTATCGCTCGGCCACCTCGAAGACGGTCTCGGCACGCACATCGCCGACCAGACTGAGGGTGGTGGTGCCGGCACCATAGTGGTCGACGTAGAACTCGTGCACCCCCTCCAGGGAGGCGGCCAGGAGGTCATCCATGTTGCCGATGGGGGTGTGCCGGTAGGGGTGGTCCGCAGGGAAGACGCCCTGGCACATCTGCTGGAACGCGTCTCCGTAGGGCTGGTTGTCATAGCGCTGCCGCTTCTCCTGCACCACGACGTCTCGCTGGTTGTCCAGGTTGGCCTGGGTCAGGGCCGGGAGCAACCGGCGGTGCCGGTCCGCCTCCAGCCACAGGGCCAGCGCGAACGCGCCACTGGGGACGGACTCCACGTAGGTGGTGCGGTCGAAGGAGGTGGTGGCGTTGCAGCTGCCGCCGTGACCCATCAAGGTGCGGAAGTGCTCCCCCTCGGCCACGTGCTCCGACCCCTCGAACATCAGGTGCTCGAAGAGGTGCGCCAGCCCGGTGCGCCCCGCGGTCTCGTGCCGGGAGCCTACGTCCACCCAGACGTTGATGCTGACCTCGGGCACGAGATGGTCCTCGCTGACCACGACCCGCATCCCGTTGTCCAGGATGTGGGTGCTGATCGGGTAGTCCAACGGCATCGCCCCACTGTAGGGACCGGCTGCCGTGGGCCTCTCACTGGCCGGGGTGTCCTGGTTGCTCGTCCCCTCGCGGGGCCACCTGGCCGGCGGCGCGGTCGCGGAGCTGCTCGCCCGAGCGCTGCATCGCCAAGCGCCCGAAGACCTGCTGCTCGGTGATCGTTCGCTCGGCCCGATCGCGGCCAAGGAAGGTCACGGCCCAGTGCAGCAAGGTCGTCACCCGCGACTTGAAGCCGACGAGATAGAACAGGTGCACCACGAGCCACATGGACCAGGCCGGGAAGCCGGTGATCTTCACCGGGCCGACCTCAGCGATCCCGCGGAAGCGCGAGATGGTGGCCATGTTGCCCTTGTCGAAGTAGGAGAAGTCGTCCCCGCCCGGGCGTCCCTGGACGCTGCGTTCGATCTGGTCGGCTGCGTAGCGCGACGTCTGGATCGCGACCTGAGCCACCCCGGGCAGGTTATCCAGCGTGATCATGTCGCCGACCACGAAGATCTCCGGGTGACCGGGCAGGGTGAGGTCTGCGCGGACCGGCAGTCGCCCGGTGCGGTCGACCTCCAAGCCGACCTGCTGGGCGAGGTCGCGGGCCAACGGGCTGGCGCTGACACCCGCAGCCCATACTTTGGTGACGGCCTCGATGCGGTGCCGCTGCTCCTGTTCGTCGAGGTACTCCAGACCCTGAGCGTCCACGTCGACGACCATCGCGCCCAGCCGCACCTCGACACCGAGCTCTTCGAGCTGTTCCTTGGCCTTGCGCTGCAGGTAGGGGTCGAAGGTGCTCAGGACCGAGTGTCCGGCGTCCAGCAGGATGACCCGCGCCATGGTGGGGTCGACGTGCCGGAAGTCGCGCTTGAGCGTACGGTCCGACAGGTCGACCAGCTGACCGGCCATCTCCACACCGGTCGGACCGGCCCCGACGACCACGAAGGTGGTCAGCCGCGCTACCTGAGCCTGGTCATCCTGCGCCGCAGCCACCTCGGCCAGCTCGTAGGCACCGTAGATGCGTCCACGCAGCTCGAGCGCGTCGTCGATGCTCTTCATCCCCGGAGCGTGCTGGGCGAACTCCTCGTGCCCGAAGTAGGACGCTCCTGCACCGGCGGCGACGATGAGGTAGTCGTAGTCGTAGCGGTGTTCGACCTCCAGCGTGCTGGCCAGCACGGCGTGGTGCTGCACGTCGATGTGCGTGACCTCGCCGAGGACAACCGCCGCGTTGGGCTGACCCGAGAGCACCTCGCGGGTGGACGGGGCGATCTCGCCGGGCGACAGGATGCCGGTGGCCACCTGGTAGAGCAGGGGCTGGAACAAGTGGTGGGTGGTTCGGGCGACCACCGTGATGTCGACCTCCGCGCGGGCCAGTGCCTGTGCGGCGAACAAACCCCCGAACCCGGATCCGATGATGATCACGCGCGGCCTGGCATTGGGTTCGGTCGGCATGTCCCGACGATACGCGCGGATGCTCGCAGATCGCATCCCGAGGTCAGCCCGCGGACGGAGGCACAGGCAGAAGGTCCCGGGAGCCTTGGGCACCCGGGACCTCATGGTAGCGGGGGCAGGATTTGAACCTGCGACCTCCGGGTTATGAGCCCGGCGAGCTACCGAACTGCTCCACCCCGCGTTGGTTATTCCAGCGTACGCCAGCCTGGCCAGGGGCACCAAATCGCGCTCGGGGCCACTGGGTATGCCGCGGCTCAGCGGCTCAGGGGGCCTGGGTCTGTTCGGCGTCGTCGGTGGGAGTGCTGGGGACGGTGATGGACCCACCCTCAGGGGACGCGGCCACGGCCCGGGCGATGGCTTGCTCGAGGCGATCCTGCGCCTCGGCATAGGTCGTCAGGTCACCGGCCCGCAGCGCCTGCTGGCCGTCCGCATACGCCTTTTGGACGTCGGCGATCGCTCGTGCAAGGTCGCCCTCGGCCGGTGGGCCCGGGGCTGGCGTCGGGCTGGCCGTGGCGGTCCCGTCGTCCGGCGGCGACGCTCCGGGCTGCGCACCCGGGTCGGCCGGTTCTTCGGGGTTCTCGACACCCGTCCCTTCGTCGGGGGCAGCCACCCCCGAGTCCCCGCCGAACAGCTCGTCCAGCGCTCCGTTCAGGGTGTCCGACCAGGCCAGGGTGTCACCGAAGGACACCACGACGAGCCGCTGCAACGGGTAGGACGAGCCGCCACTGGCCTGCACGTAGATCGGCTCGAC
>JAABUN010002755.1_pt1 | contig 29813 bp, 27 predicted proteins | sample 5559311 | NCBI WGS metagenome assembly JAABUN01 (sample SAMN10711877, study PRJNA513370) | rock metagenome | isolation source: Antarctica rocks | place: Antarctica: Victoria Land, Siegfried Peak sud | reverse complement strand
TTAAAAGCACCGACGGAGGCGACACCTGGAGCGCCCCTGGCTTCGGCAACTTGCCTGGGACGGACATTCACGGCTTCGCGGTCGCGCCTGAGAACGGCTGGCTCTACGCCAACATCGCCGGACAGGGGCTTTACCGTTCGACCGCAGAGGATGGCACGTGGGAGTTTGTGACCGCTGCAACAGCTGGTGCGATGGCCATCGCGGCGGGACCCGGCACGCCGCCTGTACTCTACGCCGCCACGATGGATCAGGGCATTATCCGCTCCGACGAAGGCGGTCAAGGTGGTCAGAACTGGCAGCAGACAGCTGTAGTGCCGGGCATGAGCATGTCGGGCCTTTACGTCCATCCAGAGAGCGGTAACGTCTACGCGACTGGGCAGGAGGGTGTCTATAAGTCCACGGATAAGGGCGAGACCTGGACGGCGCTCGGCCCGGACGAGCCGATGGCGCTGGTAGCGGCCGAGACAGAGGAGGAAGCGCAACTCGTAGCCGTCGCCCAGCAGGGCAAGGTCTACCGCAGCGGCGATGGTGGGCAGACCTGGGTTAAGTAAGAGGGCCAAGCAGATGCTACCCGCCCAAGAACTTGACAGCGGCGAAGGGTGTTCGGTTTACCTACAAACGCCACCGATTCAGCTGGTGGCCGAAACCTCCAACGGCGTATCGACAAAACGATCAGACGTACTAAAGAAGTAGGGAGACCATTATGACTGACTACGCAAAACCCGAAGTGCTTGTTTCAACAGACTGGGTGCTCGAGCATCATCAAGACGAGGGGGTACGCATCGTTGAGGTGGGCCAGGACGTGCTTCTAGCTGAATTCTCTCGTAGTGTGACCCGCACCGGCTTTTTACAGCTTATTCACAATGAGAGGCTAAGCCGGTATACGAAGAGCGTAGTTCATATCGGGAAGACACGAGTTGAAGGGCGAGGATAGATGAAAACGGGCTTTGGAAATAGAGTGTTCACGCTATGAATATGGATATGGCAACTATGATCCCTACGTGGTTGACGGTGATCTCCTGGATCTTCGTGGGCATCGCAGTGCTGTGCGCGGTCGCGATTCTCTACGACATCTACGGTCGCGGCTACCGCCAGCGTACGAGCGTCATGGAGGCGGTGTGGCCGATAACCGCCCTCTACCTCGGCCCCTTAGGGCTCTGGGCCTACAACCGCTGGGGCCGCCCGCGGAGCGAGAAATGGCAAAAGGAGCACGGGGAAATCCCCGAGAAAAGTCTCCCTGCCGCGGCCGCAACTGGGGGTTTCCCCGGCGGCGCCGCCTCGGTCATAGGGCACGTTATAGGCGTGCCGCTGGTCGTCTTCTCTGGCCTTACGATCGCCGACGAGGCCCTCTGGGTGATGATCCTGCTCATCGCCGTGATCGCTATCTTGCTCCTGTTCGTTTTCGAGTACTTCTTCTCGACCGTACCGGCGCGCGGCCTACGCCGCTCGGGCAAGGGGCTCGGGGTGGCCCTGCTGATAGCCTTCGTAACAGTTCTGGCCTTCGACGTCGGCATGGGCGGGTGGATGCTCGTCATGCACTACTTGCTCTTCATGCCCCCTCTCACCGACGTAACCTTTTTGTTCCTTATGCAGATCGGGCTGATCCTGGGGTTCCTGACCGGCTACCCGGCGGTGCTGTGGCTCGTCCGGCAGGGCATCAAGACGGCAGCATAAGTGAAGCGCGGCGAGCCCCGCCTTACGCCTCTAGCCGTCCGCGTCGTAAGAAGGACCTCACTGTAGCAACCCTGTATGCAATACGTGGAAGAACCCGAAGGGGTTCTCATGTGTCGGCATAGTCACAGCTCAATAGAACCCGTTAGGGCGGCCAGCTACTACGGTGAGACTGTGAAGATGTGCTGGGGTAGGGTTAGTGATGCCAGCCTGCCCGCACTGCTCAAGCACCAGAACTCACAAGGATGGACAAGACCGAGCCGGGAAACAGCGTCACCGTTGCTCGCTGTGCGGGCGCAGCTTCACCAACCAGACTAGGCACGCCTTTTACGCATCACCGCTGGCCGCCTGACGTGATCGTGATGGCTGTGCGCTGGTATTTTCGCTATCGTATGTCTGCCGCGAACGTCCGTGACCTGCTGGCCGAGCGCGGGATGGACGTGTCCCGGCAGACGGTAGCCTACTGGGTGCAGAAGTTTAGTGTGTTTCTAGCAGCTGCTGGGCTACGCTAAGCGGGTCGGCAAGCGCTGGTTCGTGGACGAAACCTACGTGCGGGTCGGTAAGGCGTGGGCGTACCTCTACCGAGCCGTGGATGAAGCGGGGCAAGTCGTAGACGTGCTGCTGCGTGAAAAACGCGACTTAACGAGCGCCAAGGCATTCTTCGGTCAAGCCATCAAACGCCGAGGTGTGGTTCCCGCCGAGGTCATCACTGACAAGCACCGGGCGTACCTGCGGGCCGTAAAGCAGCATGCGCCGAACGCCAAACACCGGCGTACCGGGTTGCACCGCCAGCGAGCGCTCACTACCAAGCCAATCGAATGCTCACACATTGCCATCAAAGACCGTGTGCGGCCGATGCGCGGTTTGGGGTCTGTGGCAACCGGGCAACATTTACTGGAGGGTGTTGAGCTGGCTCAAGCGGTGAAGCGCGGCGACGTTCGCTCACCTGACCAAAGTGAGGCGAGCTCAATCCATGAAGGCGTGAGGCTGGACGTGATGACGTTTGCTTGGCTGGCTACGGGGCTCCGAACCGCCGCTTGAGCGGTATAGGGGATGAAACCCGACGTGCTGGCAGATTCGAAGGTCATATACCCCAGCACAACTTTACAGTCTCCTTGCGCCCGACCAAGGAGGCGTTCAGTGTGAAATGGTCGCCTCCAGAATCCCGACTAGCACCAGCCGCCCGCTGACTTGGTCGCGCCGATAGCCCCTTCGAGGTAATGGCGCAGGTCGCTGCCACACCCCCCGACCGACCGCCCGCGCAGGAGCACCTCGTCCGGAGCGCGTTCGGGTTTGGGCGCGCGTTCTACCCGGAGGTCGCGGACGCCGTGCAGGAGGGCGGCGCGCATATTGCTATCTTTCCGGGTGTTGTCTTCTGGCGTGTCGTCTTTCTGGGGCTTGTCTTGTGGGTTCGTATCGTTTTTCACCCTTCACGTTCTGCCTCATCCCGGCGCTCGGCAATGAGTTCATCGCTCAAGCTTCCTTCCACATCGTCGTAGCGAGCTTGCACCCTGGCCAGCAGTGCAGCTCTAGACTCGAGTACCAAACGTCCATGCTCGAGCCAAGCCACCACCTCTTCACCATTGACAACCCCGAGAGCGTCGCGCATAGGTTTGGGGATAAGCGCACGACCCTGGGCGTCGAAGCGGACATTGACCTGTTCATGAATTTTTGCGTTGGCCCAAGATAGACCGGTTCCGTTAACTTAATTCAGGTGAGGTAGGCTGCTGGGGTGTTTGGCTCACCTGAGTGTCCGAAGGGCTACCGTTTTCCAAAGGCCGTAATCTCGTACGCCGTTTACCTCTACCACCGTTTCTTGCTCTCTCACCGAGACGTGCAAGAACTACTTTTTGAGCGAGGCGTCAACGTCAGTCACGAGACCATCCGGGCGTGGTGTGCTAAGTTCGGCCCCGATATCGCCGAAGCCCTGCGTCATCGCAAGCCCAAACGAGGCCGGAGCTGGCATCTAGACGAGATGCGGGTCATGGTTGGCGGTGTGACGCGATGTTATGGCGAGCCGTGAACGAGCATGGCGAGGTACTGGACGTACTGTTACAAGAACACCGTGACCCAGGCGCGGACAGGCGCTTTTTCCGCAGGCTGGTCGATGACTACGAGCTTCCGGAACGCATTATCAGTGATGGGCTAAGGAGTTACGGTGCTGCGATCAGGGAAGTTCCCGAGCTGGGCGGGAGTGAGCACATTAACGGCTCAGCCGCCGAGCGTCAGAACAATTTGATTGAGCAGTCGCATCGTCCTACCCAAGAACAGGAGCGGCACCAGCGACAGTTCAGAGGATCAAAACGTGCTCAAGGATTTCTCTTTACCCACGCCGAAGTGAACGGACTCTTTCATCGCACTCGCGCCAGCACCCCGGCACGGTTACGCCGACGTAACTTGACACGCGGCTTTGGTTTATGGGCCGAGCTGTCGCTCGCTATTCCCTAACAAGACTTTCTAAACAACGAACCGAGCAGACTTTCGTGGCTCGCTGTCGCTCTATCCAAAATAAGTTGACGGAACCCAGCAGCCTACCTCACCTGAATTAAGTTGACGGAACCCCCTCAGCTTGTTATACAGACACAACCGGTAAGACTAGCTCCATACAGTTGGCACCGTCAAGTGACGCGAAAATCTCCCCACTTTAGCGGAGGGGAGTGTTGATTCTAACGAATGGTGCATGACACAAAAGGATCGTTTATGGGTTTGTCTACTGTGCCTTGCTGCCAACGACTTTTCACGCTGTGCCTTTTTTCGTCAAGCCCACTGTGTATTTCGCGGCTCCTGCCAAACTTGCGCCGTCCGTGATCGTTTCTGTAAGCCAGATTCGCGCTACCTGAATGGCTTGTTGCTCCGCCACAACGCGCACACCTTTGTCATCTATCTGAGTTAGATCCGCAACACTGACGATGCCCATCAGCCGGCGAAGTAGTTCGCATCCGCCTAGCCGAGCCGCAGATTGCAACACGCGGTTTAGGTAAGCTCTGCGGTATACGGCGAAGGCTTCCTTCCCGCCGCCAAAATCCCAGAAGGCCGTAGGGGTGAGGTCACCCTCATTGTGTTCCTGCCAGAGCCTATCGAAGGTGTGAGTATAAACCCTCCAAATGCTAGGAATTAAGTCTAGCAGGTAGTGTTGATAGCTGGCTCGGCGCTCTGGGTCAGTGGTGTGATGGACATGTGACAACGCGCCGAGAACAAGGTTGGCGAACAGCGTGCCTACGTCGTAGCCTTGTGGACCAAAAAAGGCGAACTCCGGGTCGATGACTTTGAGTTCTTCACGGTTTACCATGATGCTGCCGGTATGAAGATCTCCGTGCAATAAGGCTTGTGCGTGGGTCATATACTCCGCCTTCGCCTTGGCAATAGCTAGTTTGAGATCGACGTCTTGTCTAAGCGCGGCGACGTCTGACGCTAAAAGTGGGTTGCAGCTGTTTTCGGGCGAGTCCATAAACGGGTTGGTGAAGACGAAATCTTCTTGCAGTTTACAGAGTTGGGGATTTGAAAACGTTTTTAAACGAGCTTTTTTTTCGGAGCTGGAAAGATAGGCGTCCGTCGTATAAAAGTGGGTGCTCGCCATAAACCGCCCGATCTGTTCGGCGAAGTGCTCAAAGCGCTGGCCCTTAATGACGAGTTTGCGCATAACCTCGAGGTCACCTAAAAATTCAATGACGATAAGCGACATGGCTTCGTCGTGATGGAGAACTCTGGGCACCAAGTCTGCTACAACGTCGCCGTAAAAGAGCAGGGCACCCACCTCAAATCTCATTCGCTCGCGGGTTAGTGGCCAGCTATCTCCAGCGACGCGCAGATAGGGCAGCGCCTGCTTGAGAACTACGCTTTTGCCGGAGATGCGGTTGGTGATGATAAATACTTGATTGAGATTGCCGTCCCCTATTTCTTTCGCGGAGAGATCCGCATCAGCGCCGCAAAACGGTGCCAACGCCTCGACCTTCTGTACGTACGTTAGGACGCTCATATCGTCAAGCGCCCTATAGGACACGGTCCGCTCCCGCGCGTTCTGGGTAGAGAGAAAAGACCCCTTCGGCACTCGCTGCGCAGACGCCGCGTTCAGTGATCAGACCTGTGACCAGGCGGCTCGGCGTGACGTCGAAAGCGTAGTTCTTGGCGGGACTTCCGGTGGGCGTAAGCCTCACCGTGGCGATCTCCCCTTCGTCGGTCATTCCACTGATGTGGGTAAGCTCGCGGGCGTCCCGCTCCTCGATGGGGATGCCCGTCACGCCATCGAAAAGGTCCCAGTCGAAGGTGGAAGAGGGCAGGGCCGCGTAGAAGGGCACGCCGTTGTCGAAGGCGGCGAGTGCTTTGAGATAGGTGCCTATCTTGTTGCCGACGTCACCGGAGTAGCTCGTTCGGTCGCTGCCGACGAGGACCATATCGACCATGTTGTGCTGCATGAGGTGGCCACCCGTGTTGTCCGCAATAACGGTGTGCGGCACGCCGTGCTGCAAAAGCTCCCAGGCCGTAAGGCTCGAGCCCTGATTACGCGGCCTCGTTTCGTCGACCCAAACGTGAACCGGTATCCCCTTATCGAAGGCGGCGTAGATGGGAGCGGTAGCCGACCCGTAATCGACAAACGCCAGCCAGCCGGCGTTGCAGTGCGTAAGGATGTGAACCGTTTCGCCCGGTTTTTTAGCCGCTACCGCCTCAATAAGCTCGAGGCCGTGACCCCCGATGCGGCGACAGAAGTCGGCGTCCTCGTCGGCGATCCTCTGCGCGGTGCTCAGCGCAGTTGCGATGATCGGTGCGGGGTCGGTCATCTTGGTCATCGCGCTCAGTTGACGCTCGACCGCCCAGGCGAGGTTGACCGCCGTGGGCCTAGTGGCTTTCAGGGCTTCCCCAGCCGAAACTATCTCTCGCAGCATGGCGTCGCGGCTCGAGCGGTCTGCGTGCAGCGCGGCGAGATACACGCCGTACCCCGCCGCCGCGCCGATAAGACCAGCCCCGCGCACCTTCATGTCGCGGATCGCGCTGACGACGTTCTCTAGGGTGGTCAGTTCTAGAACCCGAAACGTGTGGGGCAGCACCTGCTGATCGATGATCCGAAGGGTAGCTGGGTCGTTTTCCTCGAGCCAGATCGTTCGATAATGTTTTCCTTCGACCTTCATTGTCGCACCTACCTAAAACCTAGGGGTATCTGTATGTCTTGTAGCACGAATGTAGCACTTGACCCGCCAAACGACAAGTGCTACATTTGTGCAAACATTCGGACAAAAAGCGAGTATAGGAGAGTTGAGTGACGGTTGCACCTTTAGATACGGCGGACGATCTCGTGTTACGCGTCGCTTGGCTCTATCACTTCGAAGGCTTGACCCAAAGTGAAATCGCACAGGGTCTCGAACTGCCTCGCTCTCGCGTGATCAAGCTTTTACGCGACGCTCTTAATAGCGGCACCGTCTCGGTCCAACTGTCCGACCCCCGCTACAACGGCCTCAAGATCGAGCTCGAGCTCAAGCGGCGCTTGGGTCTCAAAGACGCGTTTGTCATTCCCACGCCTAAGCAGCCGCAAGCTTTGGTGCGGCTTTTAGGGCGTGCTGCGGCAGCTTACCTGCCTAAGATAGTGCGAAACGGCATGACGATCGGTACGGCGTGGGGTGCAGCGCTTTTGGAAACCGCCAAGCAGTTCCGGCCACTTTCACGCCGCGACATGACTGTAGCTATGCTGATGGGCGGCACCCCTGACAGCATCCCCGAAGTCAATCCAAGCGACGTTGCGCGGCTTTTCGCCGAACGCCTCAATGGCCGGATGTACTACCTCTGCGCGCCCCTGGTTTTAGAAGACCCTGCCCTCCGCGTCCTGCTGCTCAAGGATAAGAGCATTCGCACGCCTCTAGTGCTAGCTAGGGCGTCGAATATCGCGCTGCTCGGCGCAGGGGGGACGCACCCCGACGCGACCCTGACCTCGACGGGGGTCATCTCCGGCGCGCAGCTTGCGGAACTCAGGGCCAAGGGCGCGGTCGGCGATCTGCTCGGGCGGTTTTACGACCTCGGCGGCGCGCCGATCCGAACCGAACTCGACGACCGGGTGGTCGGCTTGGAACTCGCCGACTTGCGACAGATCGCCCTTACAGTCCTCGTGGCGGGCGGACCGCACAAGGTCATGCCCATTACCGGCGCGATCCGGGGCAGATATATCAACACGCTTGTAACCGACGAAGCGACGGCGCAGGCGCTGCTCGAGCTGAACACGGTTCAATGCCCCCGGAAGGAGGCCGCGATGACGTAGGCCTGCCCCTACCGCGCGGTGTCTCGCAGGGTCACTGCGCCCCGTTGGCCCATTCTCAAACTCTGCATCTTGTTTTAGCCCTGCACCTCGCCCCACTCTTTCCAGGAGGATAGATGAAAAAAGTCGCCGCAGTTGTTCTTTTACTTAGCGCTGTTCTGATCTCGCTCGCGTTTGCACAAGACGTCCGGCGTATCCCCATGATCGTCAAGGTCTCGGGCATACAGTGGTTCGACCGCATGGAGGAGGGGGTTCGGGAGTACGCCGCGGACACGGGTATAGACGCCTTTCAGCTAGGGCCGTCGCAAGCCGACGCCGCACTTCAGGTACAAATTATCGAGGATACCATCGCCCAGGGCGTCGACGCCATTGCGGTGGTGCCGTTTTCACCCGAGGCATTAGAACCCGTTCTCAGAAGGGCGCGGGAGCAGGGCATCGTCGTCGTTACGCACGAAGCGCCGAGCCAGCAAAACGTCGATTACGACGTCGAGGCCTTCCGCAACCGCGAATACGGTGCGTATCTGATGGATCAGCTCGCCGAGTGTATGGAAGAAGAGGGCGAATACGCGGTGTTCGTGGGGAGCCTAACCTCGGAAACCCACAACGACTGGGTGGACGGAGCGGTCGAGCGGCAACAAGAAAGCTATCCGAACATGACGCAAGTCGGGAGTAAAAACGAAACCTACGACGATGTAAGTGCCGCAGCAGATGCTGCTCGTGAGGTCTTACGCGCCTTCCCCAACATCAAGGGCTTTCAGGGAAGTGCCTCGACCGATGTAGCCGGAATCGGGCAAGTTATCGAAGAGCGCGGTTTAGAAGACCGAACCTGCGTGATGGGCACGAGCCTGCCGTCAATCGGCGGTCAGTACATCGAAACCGGCGCGGTGGACGCGGTGTTCTTCTGGGATCCTGCTTTGGCCGCCTACGTCGCGCTCGACGTCGCCAACATGGTGCTCGACGGTGAGACGGTCGAAACCGGCATGGATTTGGGTAAAGAGGGGTACGAAAACGTGACCGTCGAAGGCAAGGTTATCTACGGTCAGGCGTGGGTCACGGTGACGCTCGAGAATCTCGCAAACTACGACTTTTAACCGCGCTCATCAGGTGCGTCAGGAGAGCGGCATTACCGCCCTCCTGACGGACACGCGGGAAAGGCTTGGAGGTAGCTCAAATGACTTGGGTCTATGACTGAAGGGGCGACCAGCTTACGCGCCGAGCGGGGGGCGTCACCGCCAACCACGCCGCTTTTACGCGTGCGCGACGTAAGTAAAACCTTTGCGGGTGTCCGGGCACTCGACCACGTGAGTCTAGACATCGGCTACGGGGAAACGCACTGTCTCGCGGGCGAAAACGGCTCCGGAAAATCGACCCTTATCAAGATCATCGCGGGTGTGGAGCCGCCGGACAGCGGTGAGGTCGTCCTCAACGGGAATGTTTACGAGCACCTCACCCCCATTGATGCGATCCGCGAAGGCGTACAGATTATCTATCAAGATTTCTCGCTGTTTCCCAACCTCACCGCAGCTGAGAACATCGCGTTCAACGACGAGTTGGCCCGGGGTCGGCGTTTTGTCAGCTGGCGACGTATTCGAAGCTTAGCCGAAGAGGCAGTAGCGAAGATTGGGGTGACAATCGACCTCGGTGCCCGAGTCGAAACCCTGCCGGTCGCTGAAAAGCAGTTGATCGCCATTTCGCGGGCGCTCTTAGCGGACGCCAAACTGATCATTATGGACGAACCGACCACGACGCTGACCGAGCGCGAGGTGCGCACGCTTATAAAGATCATTCGGCGCTTAAAGGCCGACGGGGTGTCGGTCGTATTCGTCAGTCACAAGCTTAAAGAGGTGCTCGAGGTTTCCGACAGCGTGACGGTGCTGCGCAACGGGCGCACGGTGGCGAGTGGCGAGGTGAGCGCGTTTAGCTGGGAGCGCATCGCCCTCGAGATGACCGGGCGCGAACTCGGCGCGGAGACCAACTCGCTCAGCCCACCGCAAAAAAAGGTCGTTTTGGCGGTGCGGGATCTGGGTCTAAAAAACTATTTTTCGGACGTTGGCTTTTCGCTCCGAGCAGGTGAAGTTTTGGGAATCGCCGGCCTACTAGGCTCCGGGCGCACGGCGCTCGCCACCACGCTCTTTGGCCTTACCCCCGCCGACGAGGGCACCGTCGAAGTCGAAGGGCGTGAGGTTGCGCTCCGCTCCCCCGCTGACGCGGTCGCTGCGGGTCTCGGCTACGTACCCGAAGATCGCCTGACCGAAGGGCTTTTCCTTACACAGTCGGTAGGTCGCAACATCGTCTCGAGCAAACTAAACGAACTAAGCCGAGGCGGGTTCAAAGATGAACGCCTTATACGCGCCGAGCAGAACCGTTGGATCGAACACCTCAACATCGCTACGCCGTCTGCCGAGCTCCCTGTCCAGAATCTATCGGGCGGAAATCAGCAGCGCGTCGTGCTCGCCCGCTGGCTTGCGACCAGACCGAAGGTGCTCATGCTCGTCGGGCCGACGGTCGGGGTCGACGTGGGCTCGAAGGCCGATATTCACCGGATCATCGCCCAGTTGGCCGCCGAAGGGATGGGCGTCATTATCGTTTCCGACGACATCCTCGAGCTGCTTAACAACACCCACCGTATTTTGGTGATGCGCGCGGGCCGGGTAACTGAAATGCTTGCTCCCGCTGGTTTGTCCGAAGACGCGCTAGCAACCAAGTTGACAAGTGAGGCGAGCGCGTGACCTGGACCCACCTCTTTAAACGCAACGAAACGCTCGTCGCGCTGATTATCCTCGCGTTTTGCCTTGTCGCCGGTTTCCGCAGCCCGGCTTTTTTTAGCCTCGGGACGCTTTTCGACCTTTTGCGGGGGAGCATCATCATGGGCATGTTCGCCATGGGCGTGCTTCTCGTGCTCATCTCCGGCGGCATCGACGTGTCGTTTACTGCGGTCGCCGTCTTTTCCCTCTACGCGACGACGAAGATCGTCATGGCGACCGGGCTCGGCGATTCGTTCCTGTTGACGTTTCTCATCGCCTGCTCTATTGGGCTCTCTCTAGGGCTCGTCAACGCCTTTTTTATCGCCGTGCTCCGGCTGCCAACACTCATCGTAACGCTCGGGACGCTAAGCCTCTTTCGCGGTTTCCTGCTGACGTTTATCGGCAACGACCGCATCACGCGGGTACCCGACGGGATGCGCGAGATGTGGAGCGCGAGGCTCTTAAGCTTTACGACCGAGAACGGCTTTTTCTACGCGCTGCCTACGGCCTTTTTGTTTCTGCTCGCGGCAGTTGCGAGCGTCTGGTTTATCCTTCACCGCACGATGTTGGGGCGGCAAATTTTTGCCCTCGGCGGGTCGCCGGTAGCGGCGCAGCGAGTTGGCATCCCGACGGTGCGCGTCAGGGTCTTCATCTACGCCTTTGTGGGGCTGCTGTCCGGCGCGACAGGGATTCTCCACGCGACCTTGACGCGCACCGCCGACCCGTTCGACTTGGTAGGCCTTGAGCTGACCGTCATCGCGGCGGTGGTGCTTGGGGGAGCGCGGCTAACCGGCGGCAGCGGCACGGTCGGCGGGACGCTCCTGGGCGTCGCGCTCATCGTTATCATCAACAACAGCCTGATCGTGCTGGGCATCCCGTCGAACTGGCAGACGTTTATTATCGGCGTGCTGATCTTGCTCGGTACAGGCATACCCGCCTACCAGAGTCGGCTCGAGCAGCAGAAGCTGGCAGGGTAGCGTGGAAAGGCCAGCTGCTCGAGTGGAACCTCGGCGTCGTTTGTTCGACCCCGACCTCAGTCTCCTCAGGCTCCTACTCATCACGGTGGGCATCTTTGCGCTGATGAGCGCCCTCAGGCCCGATCAGTTTTTGACGCTCAACAACCTCCGGTCGATGGCTTTTCAGTTTCCGGAGTTCGCTATCTTGTCGCTCGCTGTGACGCTCGCGATGTTAACCGGTGGGATCGACCTCTCCATCGTCGGGACTGCGAACCTTTCGGCTATCTTGGTGGCGTTTTTCCTGGGCGCTGCAACGGCGTCGGGCGTAAGCCCGGAGGTCGCGATCCCTTTGGGTATCGCCCTCGCGCTCGGGATTGGGGCCGCCGCCGGCCTCCTCAACGGGGTGCTGATCGCCAAGATAGGGATTCCCCCCATTCTGGCGACGCTGGGCACCTCGCAGGTGTTTACCGGCATCGGGCTCGGCCTTACCGGGGGGCGCGCGGTGCTTGGCTTACCCGAAGCGTTTAGCTTCGTGGGGAACGGGGCTATCTTCGGCTTCCCGGTACCTTTTGTCATCTTTGTGACCTGCGCCGTGCTCCTCGCGCTCATTTTGAACCGCACGACGTTCGGTGAGAAGGTCTACCTCTTCGGCACCAACCCGCTCGCGGCGCGCTTTGCGGGTCTAGGCAACGAGCGCCTCATCATCCGCACCTACCTCTTGTGCGGTGTGTTGTCGTCCGTAGCCGGACTTATCATGATGTCGCGGGCAAACTCGGCCAAAGCGGATTTTGGCGCTTCGTATATCCTGCTCTGCGTTCTCATCGCCGTGTTGGGGGGCGTCAACCCTTACGGCGGTTTCGGCAAGATCATGGGGGTGGTTCTAGCCGTCTTGTCGCTTCAATTTTTGTCGAGCGGGTTCAACATCCTGCGGATCAGCAATTTTGCCAAGGAGTTCGTTTGGGGGGCGCTGCTCTTAGCCGTCATGGTGATGGGCGTGCTCACCCTGGTCCGTCGCGGTAAAGCCTTGAGGCTCTCGCTGCGAAGAGACCGAACGTAGAGAGGTTATAAAAGGTTCTACAAACCCTCTAGCTAGGAGTACGTGTGAAAAAGATCATCAACCAGCCTCAAGATTTCGTCCCCGAGTTTCTCGACGGGCTTTTTAAAGCCTATCCGAACCAGCTCACCTACGAGGGTGACGTCCACTGCGTCGTGCGCTCGGACGCGCCGGTGAAGAACAAAGTCGGCGTCGCCACGGGGGGCGGATCGGGGCACCTCCCCGTCTTTTTGGGGTATGTGGGCAAAGGGATGCTCGACGGCTGTGCGGTCGGCGACGTGTTCAATTCGCCGAGCGCCGAACAGATGCTAAGCGTCACGAGGCGTATCGACGGGGGCCGTGGGGTGCTCTACATCTACGGCAACTACGGCGGCGACGTGATGAATTTTGACATGAGCGCTGAGATGGCCGAGATGGACGACATCGAGGTGCGAGCCGTGTTGGTCAAAGACGACGTGGCTTCTGCCCCAGCAGCGGAGGCCGACCGGAGGCGCGGGGTCGCGGGGATGGTGTTCGCCTTTAAGATCGCCGGTGCGCAGGCGGACCAAGGCGGCTCGCTAGACGAGGTCGCCGCCGTCACCGAAAAGGCCCTCGCCAACACGCGCTCGATGGGCGTAGCACTGTCGCCGTGTATCGTGCCGCGCGTCGGCAAACCCGGGTTTACCCTGGGCGAAGGCGAGATGGAGATCGGCATGGGGATTCACGGCGAACCTGGGATTAAACGTGAAGCGCTTAGGAGCGCAGACGAGATCACCGAACGCATCACGCTAGCACTCCTCGAGGACCTTCAACCACCCTCAGGCAGCAAGCTGGCAGTCATGGTGAACGGTCTCGGCGCGACACCGCCCGAAGAGCTTTACATCATCTACCGTAAGGTGCACGAGCTGCTCGGCGATCGCGACCTCAGCGTTCACCGCGCCTACATCGGTGAATACGCCACCTCGATGGAGATGGCCGGGGCGTCGATTACGCTCTTTACACTCGACGCCGAGTTGACCGAGCTGCTCGACGCCCCGGCTCACACCCCGTTTTTTACGCAGGTTCAAGAGTGACCTTTGGAGGCGACGAGGTGCAGCTGGCGATGAAGCGCGTTGCCGAAGCGCTGCGGGTGAACGTAGACTACCTGACGGAGCTCGATCAGGCTGTAGGCGACGGGGACTTAGGCGTCACGGCGGGGAAGACCGCTGACGCCCTCCAAACGTACGCCGAAGAGGAGGCCGGTGAAGATTTGGGAAGGTATCTCGCTGGCAGCGGAATGGCCATCAACCGGGTCGCTTCGTCCACGATGGGCACGCTTTTGGCAACAGCGCTCATGCGCGCAGGAAAAGAAGTCAAAGGGAAAGCTGTGCTGGACGCGGACGACCTGAGCACGATGCTTACGGCTGCGAGGGTAGGGATGCAAGAGCGTGGCAAGGCCAAGTTGGGCGACAAAACGATCCTCGACGCCCTCGAGCCCGCAGAGGCTACCTTCAAAGAGGCCTTGAGCCGAGGTGATAGCCTTCACAGCGCAGCTGCTGAGATGGTGGGAGCAGCACAAGCGGGGCTCGAGACCGTCACCCCGCTGCGAAGCCGAATCGGTCGGGCGGGTTGGGTCGGCGAGCGCACCGAGGGCAAGGTCGATCCTGGCTGCGCCCTTTTCATCATCGTTCTAGAAGCCCTTGCAAGCAAGGAGAGTGTAGCATGAGCATAGATAAAGTCGCTTTTTTAGGTTTGGGCATCATGGGCCAAGGGATGGCCTCGAATCTGCTCGGAAGCTACGACGTGACCGTGTGGAACCGCACGCCAGAAAAAACCGAAGCGCTCGCCCGCAAGGGTGCCAAAGCCGCTTCGACGCCCGCTGAAGCCGTCTCCGGGGCCGACCTGATCCTCTACTGCTTTAGCGACGACGCGGCGGTCGAAGAGGTGGTCTTCGGTCCCGACGGGGTATTGGAGGGCGTCCGCGAGGCTCAGATCGTGGCGGATATGAGCACGGTTCATCCGGACCTAAGCCTCAGGGAAGCCGCCGCTTTTCAAGAAAAAGGCGCTTCCTTTCTGGACGCGCCGGTGTTCGGCAGCAAAAATGAAGCCGCCAACGCTGGACTCTGGATCGTGGTCGGGGGCGAGCGCGCTGTCTTCGACAGAGTAAAACCCGTGCTCGAAGGTCTAAGCGAAACGGTTCACTATATGGGTGACTCGGGCAAAGGTACTGCAATGAAGCTCGTCGGCAACCTTATCGTCGCGGCGCAGCTCGAGGCGCTTGGCGAAGCGATGATCATGGCGACGAAAGCGGGCCTCAACCCGAACGACGTCTTGGACGTGCTGCACGTCACCGACTCCAAGTCGCCGATCTTCGACGGGGTAGGGCGCGCACTCGTAGACCGGGATTTCAGCACCTCGTTTGCGCTCAAGCACATGCTCAAGGACGCGAACCTGATCAACCGTTTTGCCCAGGACCTCAACGCGCCTATCCCTGCGGCAGCGGCAGCTCGAGAAACGATCAAGGCCGCAGTCAATCAGGGGTGGGGCGAAGAAAACGCCTCGGCGCTGATTAAGGCGCTCGAGCAGCAGGCCAATACGGAAGTTCGCGCTTAGCCCCTAGCTCGCTCAAAGATTGTGGTGATGGATGAAAAAAGTCGCTTTCGGCACCCTTACCTGGCTGAATCCGCCGCCGCACCACGAAGTAGACGGCGACACGCTCGCTGCTGTGACGGGAGATCAGACGGATTTCTGGCAACACACCTTTTACGGGTTTGTTCACGACAACGGGCACTTCGGCTTTACCGAAGTCGCCGGCGACTTCAGCGCCGAAGTCTCGTTTGAGGGAGAGTACGAGGAACTTTACGATCACGCCGGCTTGATGCTACGGCTCGATCAACACACCTGGCTTAAAGCTGGTGTGGAATATACCGACGGCCAGCAGCATTTGAGCGTCGTCGTGACGAAGGGTACGTCCGACTGGTCCGTCCTGCCCCTAACCTCACCACCCGAAAGGGTCCTCCTGCGCCTGACCCGCCTTGGAGAGGCGGTGCTCGTTCAGTACGCGCTCGACGGCGAGACATTTTCCATGCTTCGCCTTTCGGCGTTGACCGACGCTGAGGTGGTGCAGCTAGGTGTGATGTGCTGCTCCCCCAAACGCGCAGGATTCCAGGTGAAGTTTCGTGATTTAAAGCTGGGACAACCTGTCTTACGGGACCTTCACGCTACGCATGGAGTTGATCAGCCCAACTACTGAGCCCTAGCGACGTCTTGTAACCCTGCCCCGTAAACGGTTTGGGAGAGAATTCGATTCTACACAAACGCTCCTTGTCTTTCTCTTTACCCTTACCCCTTGTCGAAGTTGTGCAACTTGCCTAGGGCTCAGTAAATGCGTAAGCCCTGCCTTTTAAAGTAGCCGTATACGGTATACGGTTGACCAGAGCAGTAGGTCGCAGCGCGTGCCTCTCAAACCCCAGGAATCTTAAAAAGGCGTTCCCACGCTATATCGGCGGCCACGTCGTAACACACCATAGAGATAGCAGTTTGAAGCAGCGGAAGTCTATCCTTATCGATTTGCTGTTCGCTCATAAGCGTCTCGAGCACAGGGCCCAACACGAGGAGAAGTTCAGCTCCCTCAACCGTAATGTTGGGCATATGCTCTATTCTCGCGTCCCGATAGGAAAAGCCCATTCCGAGAAGACGTCCCATACGTCCGTTTCTTCCCGCCTGACACGTTACGTAAAGGTCCCCAGCGCCTGGCAGACCGTAGACACTCGCCTGCTCCCCCCCCATAAACTCGACCAAATAAGCTATCTCAGAAAGTGCTTGAGCAAACATCGCAGAAGAGAGGTTGTGGGTGGACGCTCCGTTAGGCATTCGGTTACACTCGAGGATGCCGCGAGCGGTACCGATCACGAGTGCATAGAGGTTTTTAAGCGCTGCACATACCTCCGCACCCCTTAAATCCGCGCTTGGCAAGACGTGATAGTAAGCCGTTTGGAGTATCTGGAGTGTGCTCTCTACAATTTCCAAGTTTCGGCCTGCCAGGACGACATTCGTCTGCCGTCTTACAGCCAATTCAGAGGCTATGCAAGGACCGACGACGGCCAACACCTCGGTTGTGCCTAAACTTTCGGGTAGCGCGCTTAAAAGTAGGTCTGGAAGGATGCACACCGCCCCGTCGACGACTGCCAACCCTTTGGTAAGCATTACGACGGGCGTAGGGGCAGACACGGTTTCACTGAGCTGCTGAGCCGCCCAAGCGACCCCCGCCGAGTTGACTCCAAGAACGATGAGGTCGGCGTTGGGCACTACCTGTTCCAAGCCCTCATATCGATGAAGAGATACCGCGGTCGGGAGGGGCACACCGAGCCCTAGATGGGGCTCCCTAGCTTGGAGCGCCTCGATGATAGACGTGTCGAGAGGGGAGCCTACGAGGTGAACCTCGTGGCCATTGTCGGTTAGCGGAAAGCTAAAAGCGCTTCCCATGACGCCCGCACCGACGATGACGACCTTCGCCATGTCAGCTGAGTGCTTTTGAGCTTGCAGCTCGGGAACTTGGGGTTTGTGGACTTGAGGTCACCAACACAGATAACCACCGTCTGCTACCCAATCGCTCCCCGTTACGAAGCTGGCTTTTGGCCCGGCTAGAAAGGCGATTACCTCGGCGATCTCCTCGGGCTCCGCAAGCCGGCCCATGGGCGTTTGACCTTGCCAAGTGGGGTGCAGCTCGCGCATCTGCGCTACGAGCTTGGTACCGACGTAGCCCGGAGCAACCGAGTTGACGCGGATATTGTAGGGTGCCCACTCGGCCGCGAGAGATTTTGTAAGCATCGTCACGCCACCCTTTGCCGCGTTGTAGTGACACTGTTTCTGCGGGGAAACGACGATGTGCGCGCAGATCGACGAGACGTTAATGATGGCTCCACCTTTTCCCTGCGTGATCATGGCGCGGCCAGCGGCTTGGGCGCAGAGAAAAACGCCCGTCAAGTTGACATCGATCATCCTTTGCCACGAGGCCAAAGTCATCTCTTCAGCTGCCGCATTATGCACAATGCCAGCATTGTTGATGAGGATGTCGACGCCGCCCCACCGCCCTACCACCTCACCAAAGAGCTGCTCTACAGCCTCTGGATCGGCGACGTTGCAAAGAGAGGCGAAGCTCTCTACCCCCAATGTTCGTAGGTGCGCCGAGACTTGCTCAGCCTCCTCGAGGCTTTGGGCGACGGCTACGCTCACATGTGCGCCCTGCTCAGCGAGCGAGCGAGCCGTCGCCTGACCGATGCCTCTCGAGCCGCCTGTAACCACCGCTCTAAGGCCCGCTAACGGATGCGGCCCAAAGTGCGAACTTTCTATTCCTGACGAAGTTACTGCGCTCATCTTGACTCTACCCCTAGATGGTTCCTTTCTATCTCGGCTATTTTGTCCACCTTCCGCCTCGAGTTGCCCTCTTGAAACTCCGATCGAAGCCACGCATCGACGATCTGTTTGGCGAGCTCCGGGCCGACGACGCGCGCGCCCAAGGTAACGATCTGGGCGTTGTTGCTTTTACGGGCCCGCTCCGCTGAGTAGGTATCGTGTGCTTGTGCCGCGCTGACCCCAGGTACCTTATTTGCCGTAATCGCCATGCCGATACCCGTACCGCAAATAAGGACGCCCCTTTCCGACGGGTCTCTGGCGACGTCTTTGGCGAGCGCGTAGGCAACATCAGGGTAGTCGACGGGGTCAGGCGAGAGACAGCCGTAATCCTTGACTTCAAGTCCCTGCGCTTCCAAATGGGCTTTTAGGAGTTCTTTGAGGTCAAACCCCGCTTCGTCCGAACCGATGGCGACGCGCTTCATGCTCGAGTCCTTTCTTTGCTTAGTAATGGTGGGGTCACGTCTATAGCTTGCTTACGGCAGCTCATTTGCCGCCCGCAAAAGCGTGGAAGCCGCTGACAAGTGAGCGCCTAAAAATAACCGCGAGCAGCGCAGTAGGCAGCGACAAGAGCAAGCCTGCGGCGGCCATGTAGCCGTACTCGGGGTTCATTCCGGTCGCTAAAAAGGTCGACACCTGAATCGGAAAGGTAATTCTCGATGACGTTACAATAAAGGCAATGAAAAACTCGTTCCAGGTCAAGATGGTGGTGATCAGCCCCGCCGCAGCGATACTGCTCCAGGTAGCGGGCAAAACTACATGTCTAAATGCCCCCCAAGTAGAGCAGCCGTCGATGAGGGCGGCTTCCTCCGTGTCCCTTGGCAACGATTGGAGATACGCTAGCATGATCCACACGGTCAGCGGCAAATTGATCGCAATGTAGATAAGCGTCAAACCGACCTCGGTGTTGAGCAGGTTTGTTCGGAGCAGCAGAAAGTAGTAGGGGACGATAAGGGCCGCTGCGGGCAACATACGCGTGGAGATGATCCAAAACTGAAGATCACGGCTCGCTTTGGCGTTAAACCTCGAGAGCGCGTAGGCCATGAGTGGCCCGAAGAACAGCGAGACCAACACGGAAATGCCGACGACGAGCACGCTTCTTAAGAGCGGTTCCCGCTCGAGGTTTTGCCACACCCAGGTGAGGTTGGCAAACGTCGGAGGGCTGGGAAACCAAACTGGAGAGAAAGATTGGATATCCACCTTGAGCTTGAAAGCGGTGTTGATCAACCAATAGAGAGGGAAAAGCCAGAGCAGAAGAAAGAGACATAATACCGTTCTGCCTATAAAGGCTCCCAAACCTCCTGACGAAGAGAACCCACTTCCGCCTTTAGAGTTCCTAACCATAGATATTCACGTCCCACTTGGCCACGCGCAACCAAAGGGTGGTCAAGAGAATCGCGCCGATAAGAGCTAAAATGCCCGCTGCTGCTGCGACCGACACCTGACCGGACTCTGCTACGCCGACCTTGTAGATGAAAAACGACAGATCCGTCGTCGCACGACCTGGGCCCCCGTTGGTCAGGAGCTGCGCCGCCGCGAACAGTTGACTACAGAGGATAAACTCGAAGATAGCCGTAACCGTCAGGAGCGGCCTAAGAAGGGGAAGCAGCACGTGCCAGACGATCTGTGAACCGTTCGCGCCGTCGATTCTCGCGGCCTCTAGAGGTGCTTGTGGAATGCTCTGAATGCCCCCTAACAAGAGGACCACAGCTAGCGGCGACCACTGCCAAACCTGAGCGAACACAACCGTAGCGACCGCACCGACCGGGCTAGCGGTCACCGAGATCAGCGGCCCTCCGAGGTTGGCGATAAACTGCGGGATAGGTCCGTACAGCGGGTTGAGAATTAAACTAAAAACGAGCGCCATCGCAACGGGAGACACCGCCATCGGAATAAGGATAAGAGCGGTAAGTAGACCTGTAAGACGGCCCGCGTAACGGTGCATCAGGTAAGCGATCAGAAAACCGACCACGAGTGCCAAGGCGGTTGCGCTAAGCGAGATGACGCCCGTCGTGAGAATGGCCTGCTGCCCAACGGGCTCGAGCAAAACGGTCGCGTAGTTGCGCAATCCGACAAACGAGACAGGGCGGTTTGGCAGGCTCGAGTTGACGTTGACCAACGACAGATAAAGGGCGTAGAACAGGGGCGGGAAAGTCATCACCGCCAAAAAAATAAACCCCGGTAGCGGCGGAAGCCAACGGTTGATACCGGCACGTCTCCTCTGCTGCGCCCTGGATCCATATTTCTGAAACGTTGCTTCGCCTGTTTGCGACTGCATGAGTTCGTCCTTATATCTGCTCGGAGTTGCGTCGGTGCTGCGGCGCTACTACGGCGCTCGAGAACGCGACCATTCACCACACGCCAGCTGACACCCTCGGTAGGTTATGAACTGCGTGCGGCTAGAACCAAAAAGGCGCCAGCCGCACCACCCTTACCTGTCAGAAAAAACTTCATCCACGGGCCGGGGCGTACCGAGAACCCCTGCCTCTTCGAAAACAGTTCTCACGCGCGCTTCGGCGCTCGCGAGCGCGTCCGCTGCGCTTTTGCCACCGGTAAATACGATGCCGATCTCCTCGCCGATGATGTCGCCCATCTCGCGCCACTGCGGGATAAGCGGGCGGTATTCGGGCCGGGTGATCTCGTTTGATTCGTTGACCGCAGCGATGTAGCCCGGGTCGAGCTGAGAGCTGAGCAGCTCCGACTCGGAAACGGAAATGCGGCTTTGGTTGCCGATGCCCGCGTCTGTGCGCGCGAACTCGAGCTCTTGCGAGGTGGCCCACTGCAAAAATGCGAGCACCGCCTCGTAGGTTGCTTCGTCAGAGACCGTTGCCGGCACGGCTAGCCCGATGGAGTAGTTTGCGGGAAAGCGGCCAAAAGGACCCTCCGGCACGACGGCGTAACCGACGCTGCCCACGACGTTCGACTGAGCCGTGTCGTTGAAGGTCGGATAGAAGGCCGTCGACTCGACGATCATCGCGACGCGCCCGGAGGCGAAGGCCGAGCTTACCTCCGGCCAGCCCCACGCGCCGGAACCCGGAACGCCAAAGTTGTTGATAAGGCTCGAGTAACGTTCGGTCGCCTCGACCGCCTCTGCGGAGTTGAAGGCCGGATTCATCTCCGGGTCCAAAAAGATGCCCCCATAAGACCGGAGCCACCCCGTCCAGGTATAGACGTTCATGCCTTCACCGCGGAGCCCCCGCAGGGCGACGCCGAAGACGCGCGGAGGGTCGTTGAGCGCCTCCGCCGCCGCTTCAAACTCGTCCATCGTTTGCGGCACCTCTAAGCCTGCGGCCTCGAGCAGGTCTTTGCGGTAGTACATGATGGTGGCTTCGGAGTAGATAGGCAGGCCGTAGAGCCCACCCTGCCAAGAGTAGAGTCCGCGCAGGCTTTCGCTGATGTCCTCGAGCTCATAGGGCTCGGTGATGTCGGCCCCGATGGACCTCACCCAACCGTTGTTGGCGAAAAGCGGAACGTAGTTGCCGTCCAAGCAGTAAACGTCGAAGCCGCCCGCTCTGTTCGAAGCGTCTGTGACAAGCTGCGAGCGCAACTCGTTCTCGGGGTAGTTGGTAAAGTTGATTTCCAAGCCGGTATAGGACTCGAACAGCTCCGACTGCGATTGGATGTAGTCCATCGGCGCGAGGCGGCGGCAAGCGACGTTGATGGTCTGCCCAGAGAACTCGCCTTCATCTGCGTAATCTGTAACCGAAGCCTCGAGCTCGGCCTCGTAGTCCTGTGCAAAAGCTAATGAGGGTAAGCAAAAGAGAAGAGTGAGCACCGCAAGCACTAAACGAACTTGTTTCACTTCGACCTCCACGGAGTCTATATGGGTTGAGCTGCTAACCGGTTAGTTCACCCTTTAAGGGAACCAAGCGGGTACGCCTCGATCGCTGACGCTACACCTGTCCGTGCCTCCTCTCTAGTCATTACGTATGCTACTTGTACTTGACTTATGTTAAGATTATCCCTAATACTAGACTGTGCAGCGAACGAAGTCAAGGGAGCTCCGCACTTCTTCGGTAGGTCGCCGAAGGTCGGTAGGAGACCGGTCGAAGGTCACGTATTCGACGACCAAAATTTCCCGAGCGTCTACTTTGTCGCGAGCATAGCGGTTTCTTTGTTCAAACTTTGCTTGAAAGGCGAATGCTCATGCACAAAGGTTTTCTAAAAAAAAATCGGGAAGTGTCGGTCAAGAGCGACCTCGTGGACCTTGACGCGCACCCTCAGGACGCCAACTCTCAAGGTGGTGAGAAGATCCTGCACGGAGATTTTGTGTTTGACGCCGAGCGCGGAAAACTAGACCTGGCGATTAGTGCTGCTTGGCTCTACTATCACGAAGGGCTGACCCAGATAGAGATCGCGCAGCTTCTGAATACCTCGCGCCCGACCGTCGCCAATCTTTTGGCTAGGGCCAAAGCTGAAGGGATCGTCAAGATCGGCGTGCGCCCCGACTACCTCACTGCGCTTACGTTGGCCAAACACTTTAGACAGCGCTTCGGGTTGCAAGACGTTTTGATCGTTCCTGTACCGGCAGATACTGATGAGGGAATGATCAACCGAAGTTTGGGCAAGGCGGGGGCGCTCTACCTTGAAGAGCGGCTACAACCTGGAGAGGTGTTGGCGACCGCTTGGGGTGCCGCGATGCTCGAGGTTGCGCTAGCGCTCGACCAGAAAGCTGTCGAGAACGTCATAATCGCGCAGTCTCTGGGAGGCCTATCGACCTCGGAATCGTTCGGCCCGGCAAAGGTAGCGTCGCTAATGGGCGACAAGTTCGGCGCGCGCGTACATCACCTCTATGTTCCTGCCGTTGTCGAGTCCCGCGAGGTGCGCGACATACTGCTGCGCGACCGCTCGATTCACGCCGCGCTCGAGGTCGCGCGTTCGGCGACCAAGGCGATGCTGGGCATCGGGAAGGTTGCAGACGACGCCACCGTCGTTCGGGGAGGTTTTATAAGCGCGGTGCAGATTGATGAGCTGAGGGCGAGAAAAGCCGTAGGCGACATCGCTGGTCGATTTTTCGACGTTGATGGGCAACCCGTTCGCACGGAGTTCGACGAACGCATCGTAGGCCTCTCGCTCGAAGAGGTCAAGGCGATCTCTCCTGTGATCGCTGTGGTCGGAGGAAAAAATAAAGTTCACGCCGTGCTGGGCGCTCTGAGAGGCGGATATCTGGACGTTTTGATCGTTGACGAACGCACCGCTCAAGCGGTAATGAGCTTGGCTGAGACGGGCTAAGGTAGTCGCTACCTCCGTGATGATAAAGAGCGCATAGAAAAAGTTTAGGTTTACGAATCTCTAGTGAGCAGGTACGGAAAGGAACGCGGCATGATTGCTACGGCAACCTCGTCAACCTCGATGAAAGCGGCAGTGTTCTACGGTCCGGGCGACCTTCGGTTTGAAACCACCGAAAAGCCCGAACCCGGTCCAGGTGAGATAGTAGTGCGCGTAGGCACCGCCACGACCTGCGGAACCGACGTCAAAATGTATGTGAGGGGCTACCGCAACACGGTGCTACCCATGCTCTTCGGCCATGAATTTGCAGGGGAAGTGACCGGGCTCGGGGAGGGTGCCCAGGAGGCGAGGCCCGAGTTAGGCCTCGGAACCAGGGTGGTGTGCGCCAACAGCGCGCCTTGCTACCGCTGTGCTTACTGCCGCATGGGCAAACTTAGCCTCTGCGAGAACATCACGCTGAACTGGGGTGCTTTCGCGGAGTACGTCCGGGTGCCCGCACAGATCGTCCGGCATAACACCTATGTGCTGCCAGACGACCTCTCGTACCGGGACGCCTGTTTGACCGAACCGCTCGCGTGCGTGCTACACGGAATTGAAGAGTCCAACATCAAACTCGGGGACACCGTAGTTATTAATGGTGCCGGACCCATCGGGCTGATGTACGTCGCCCTAGCCAAGCACAAGGGCGCACACATCATTACTACGGACTTGAGCGAAGCGCGCCTCGAGGTCGCGCGCGCCTTGGGCTCGGTGGTGACGCTCGACGCCTCAGCGCCTCACGATTTAGTCGCGGAGGTAAAAGGTCTTACGGGAGGCGAGGGAGCGGAGGTGGTTATCGAGGCCACCGGCCTCCCAGCTGTGTGGGAGACGAGCGTCGCTATGGCGCGCAAGGGGGGGACGGTCAACCTCTTCGGCGGCCCGAAGACGGGCTCGAGTTTCACTGTCGATACTAACCGCCTGCACTACGACATGCTGACGCTCAAGGCCGTCTATCACCACACGCCCCACTACATCGAACGGGCGCTCGAGCTCATCAAAAAGCGCTTAGTTACAAGTGCGCTGTTCGTCACCCAAGACTTTTCGTTAAGTGACGTCACCAAGGCTATCGAACTGCATAAGCGACAGGGCGTCGTCAAAGCTGCGCTGCTTCCCCTCTGATTAGGTGGCGGGTATGAACAGAGACAGAGACAGAGATATCGTCATAGGTGTCGATTCCAGTACGACCGCGACCAAGGCCGTTGCTTGGGACGCGCAGGGCAGCTTTGTGGCGGAGGGGCGCAGCGCGGTCCCGATGCACACCCCCAAGCCGGGTTGGTATGAGCAGGATCCAGAAGCGTGGTGGGGGGCGCTGCAAACGGCGCTCCATCAGCTTTGGTTAAGGGTTTCTCCCGAACGGGTCGCCGCACTCGCGATCGCCAATCAGCGGGAGACTGTCGCGGCGCTTTTACCGGACGGCTCAGCGGCGAGACCCGCGATCCTCTGGTTGGACGAACGCTGTGCCCGTGAGGTGGTCTGGCTCAGTAGCGAGCTTGGACGCGAGCGTCTACACGCACTGACGGGTAGGCCCCCCGACATGACGACAGCTGTCTACAGCGTGGCGTGGATGCTGCGTCACGAACGAGCAACCTACCAACGGGTGAGCAAGTTCGTCGATGTAAGCGCCTACCTTACGTTCAAGCTTACCGATCTGTACGCGACGAGTTGGGCGAGCGCCGACCCGCTCGGCACCTTCGACATTCGCAAACGCGTTTGGGCCGACGAGATCCTGACCTTTCTAAACCTTACACCAGAGCACTTTTGCGCGGCTCAGGAACCGGGTACCGTCATGGGGGAGGTGACGAGAAGGGCGTCGGAGGCCACGGGTTTGCGTGTGGGCACCCCGCTTGTAGCTGGAGGCGGAGACGGTCAGTGTGCAGGCTTGGGGCTCAACACGACCTTTCCTGGGCGGGCCTACCTCAATCTGGGAACCGCCGTGGTGTCCGGTGTTTTCAGCCCCCAATATCGGATAGACAACGCCTTTCGCACTTTGGTGGCGAGTGGGGGAGACGGCTATATCCTGGAGACGCTGCTGCGTTCGGGTACCTTCTTACTCAACTGGTTTCTCCAGACGTTTGGGGCCGCAGGTGTAGACTGGGCGACGCTCGAGGCGGACGCCAAAGGGGTCGCTCTAGGGAGTGACGGCCTGCTGCTGGTCCCGCACTGGTCGGGCTCAGCGACGCCCCATTGGGACGACGGCGCGCGCGGCGTGCTGCTAGGGCTGAGCGGTTCGCATGGTCGGCCCCATGTTTACCGGGCGCTGCTCGAGGGCATCGCGCTCGAGCAGGGGCTGATGTCTAGAGGCGTCGAAGCAGCAGGCGGCGAAGTTATCACCGAGGTGGTACTCACCGGTGGGGGGGCGCAGAGTGAACTCTGGTGCAAAATCATCGCTGATGTTCTTGGAAAACGCGTGCTGCTGCCCGAAGGCAGCGAGGCTACCACGCTCGGTGCAGGGATACTCGCCGCCGTCGGCGCTGAGTGGTATAAAGGCGCACCCGAGGCAGCCTCAGCCATGACCCGTATCGCTGGTGAAGTGCTTCCGGACGCCGCAGCATATGCACGCTACGCCGAGCTTTTGCAGATCTATAGCCGCATCTACCCGGCCATTAAGGAGCTCAATGCGGCCCTAACACCTTTCCGCGGGCTATCGGTTGATAAAGAGGCTTTTCAGTAGCTGGTGAACTGTATGGCTGTACGGGGGTAAGCAGACGATGAACGGCCCCTTGTACGTTGGCTTACCCCACGAGGCAGCGCAAGAAGTCTGTGGTTGACCTCGTTAAATGCGCTCAAAAGTAGAACAACACTCGAAACGAGGCACCATGGAAAACAGGTGGAACGCACAAGAAGCTGCTCGCTTGAATTCAGAGCTAGAGAGGCGTGTGTACAGCTCGAGGCTACTCGGCAGCGAACCCGAACTCGTCCTCCACGGCGGCGGCAACACCTCGGTCAAGGTCACCGAGCAAGATCTGTTTGGCGACCCCGTAGACCTGCTGTACGTTAAAGGGAGCGGTTGGGATTTAGCGACCATTGAGACGCAGGGTTTTGCGCCGGTAAGGATGGCGCACCTACTTAAGCTAGCTGAAGTGGACGAACTTTCCGACACCGAGATGGCGCGCGAGCTGCGCGTGGCTACGGTCGATCCCGCCGCGCCGAGCCCGTCGGTCGAGGCTATCTTACACGCGGTCTTGCCTTACACCTTCGTCGATCACACCCACGCCGACGCCGTCGTGACCCTTACCAACACAGCGGATGGCGAGGCGCGCGTCCGGGAGGTTTACGGCGACCGCGTGATCGTTGTTCCCTACGTAATGCCCGGTTTTATCCTGTCCAAAAAGGTCAACGCGCTATTCTCGGAACAAGCGGATGTGGACACTGTAGGCATCGTTCTCCTCAATCACGGTATTTTTACCTTCGGCGAGACGGCTGAGGCGTCCTACGTCAGGATGATCGACCTCGTGACCGAGGCCGAAGCTTACCTCAAGCGCAAAGGGGCTTGGACCTTAACAGTCGCAACTCCGGAAGGTGCGGCTGTAGGGGCGGCAGCAGCGCTCCTTTCAACCGAACTCGCCGCCCTAAGGCAGCAGGTTTCGCTAGCTGCAGGCCAGCCGATGCTGCTCAGGGCGTACCAAGACCCCCAAAGCCTCGCCTTTGCGCGGCGCAGCGACGTCTCGCGCCTCGCTACGCGCGGTCCCGCCACCCCCGACCACGTCATCCGGACAAAACGGATTCCCCTGATCGGGCGCGACGTCGAGGGCTATGTAGAGGACTACACACGCTATTTTGAAGCGAACAATCCAGGACACCTGAGCATGCTCGACCCCGCACCTAGAATCGTCATCGACCCCGACTTCGGCGTCGTGACCTCGGGGCAGAGCGCGCAGGACGCGCTTATCGCTGGTGACATCTACGCGCACACGCTGCGGATGATCCTCCGTGCGGAAGCGTTGGGCGGCTGGCAGGCGCTTTCCGAGCCCGAACTTTTCGAGATGGAGTACTGGGAACTCGAGCAGGCCAAACTCAAGCAAAGAGGCGCGGCCCAGCCCTTTCAGGGTGAGGTCGCGCTCGTCACCGGTGCGGCCTCGGGTATTGGACAGGCGTGCGCCGAGGTGTTCTTGAAGCGGGGATCGGCGGTGATCGGTCTCGACGTCAGCGAGCGCGTGGCGGAGCTCAACTCCTCACCCGCCTACTTGGGGCTCGTCTGCGACCTAACCGACGAAGACGCCGTGCGAGGGGCTATAGAGCGGGGCGTTTACGCCTTTGGAGGTCTTGACATGCTCGTGCTCAACGCGGGCGTCTTTCCGGCGAGCCAACGGATTGCCGAGCTCCCCCTAAGCGACTGGCGGAGTGCTATGCAGATCAACTTAGACGCCAATCTGACGCTCCTGCGCGAGGCACACTCCTTGCTGTCACGCGCGCCCAAAGGAGGGAGGGTGGTCGTGAACGCCTCGAAAAATGTGCCTGCGCCTGGGATGGGCGCGGCAGCCTACTCGGTGTCGAAAGCCGCGCTGACCCAACTTGCACGGGTAGCAGCGCTCGAGTGGGGCGAGCAGGGCGTCCGGGTCAATGTCCTTCATCCCGACGCGGTCTTCGATACGGGGCTCTGGACACCAGAGGTTTTGGAAAAGCGCGCGCAGCACTACGGTCTCAGCGTCGAAGCTTACAAGCGGCGCAACGTCCTGAAAACGGAGGTCTCAAAGTACGACGTCGCCGAGCTTGCTGCCGCCATGTGCGGCCCAGCCTTCGCCAAAACGACGGGCGCGCAGGTACCCGTCGATGGGGGCAACGAAAGGGTTATCTAGCGGGAACTGTGCGTCCCATAGCTAATGAGCGGGTTAATCTCACGCTTTAAACCAGCCCATGATGTCGCTGAGGTTTCGTCAACTTATTTTTGATAGATGGTCTCAGTTAAGGATCGGAGAAATTTTGGACGCTAAGCCTGTCAGGCATAAGCTACACGTATCTCGTCGGTTGCAAAGTGGTACCTGCCTATGATATTTAGGGGTTGCGTCAAGTTGTTTCGAATGAAGCGACGTCAAGCCACAACGATTTGTTTTAGTCGTTGCGCTTGTGGCTTATTGGGGGACTAAAAACGACAGTTCATCCCACAAGTCGAAGGCGTAGCGCCAGTTGCGGCGGCGCAAGCTTGCAGGCGTACGCGCGCGGGTATGACGGAACAGGTTCGAGACGTGGGCGTGCGTGAAAAGAAACGCTTGGGTGCGCTGCATGCTCCTGAAGCCTCGCTGCTGCCGCTCCCGGTCGCGGGTCGGCCGGTGCGACTGCTCAATGACGTTGTTCTGGCGCTCAGCGGCAGAAACCCTAACGTGTAGGACGGCACTCAGCTCGGCTGTCCCGCGGATGGCCGCGCCGTAACTCCTGAATCCGTCGGTGACGACCTGTTCAGGAACGTCCTGCTCATCAAGTAGCCGCCTCAAAAGGCGCTTGGCCGCCTTCTCACAACGCGTCTTCTGCAACAGCACGTCTAGCACCTCGCCGTGCTCGTCCACCGCCCGCCATAACCAGTGGACAATCCCGCCCAGGACGATGCGCATCTCGTCGAGATGCCAAACTCGACCTCGTTTCGGTTTACGGTGCCGCACGGCTTCGGCCAGGTCGGGCCCGAACCTCACGCGCCAAGCCCGGACCGTTTCGTGACTGACGTCTATACCGCGCTTGAAGAGCAACTCCTGCACGTCGCGGTAGGAGATCGGCAGGCGGTGGTAGAGATAGACGGCGTGAGCGATGACCGTCTTGGGATAGCGGTAGCCTTTCGGACATGTGGATGCGTCAGTCACCCTGGAAGCCTACCCGACCCGAAATAACTTGACGCAACCGGTTATACCTATTACAAGATTAAACCAAGTATCGCCACTTTGTCAACATGCCGGTCGTGGCCTCTAAACCACTTCGGGTTTATAGTGGCATCAACTCATTTTTATGGACATAAAACGACTTGGCTACGATGCCAACGAAAAGTGTGCCCCAATGCCGCCGACCAAAGCTGCCTACCTGCCAGAATCCAGAGCTGAGGCTGTGAAGCTCTAACGCACCAGTCGCCATAGTCTAAAGGAGATTGCTGGTGACTTGGACGTATCCACGAACGCCCTATGCGAGTGGGTGCGCCAGGCTGGAAGCGAAGGAATACCTATCCTACTTATCCCCGATGAACGCGAAAGCGCAACTATAACTAGGTGGACTTGAGTAAGGGATAACGGACAACTACTGTAGGAACACCAAGTTCCGGGAGGAGTTGTCAGGATGAAAAGGCAATACGATATCGAGTTCAAGCTTGACGCAGCAAAACTGGTAGCGGATCAGGGTTACAGCGTACCCGACGCGGGCGAGCGCTTAGGCGTGCCGTCAGGGAATATCGTCAGATGGGTACAGCAATATCGCCAAGGCAAACTGCAAATGGGGCATAAGCAGGCGCAACCGACTGAGCAAGAAGCTGAAGTACGACGTTTACGAGCACAGGTCAAGCAGCTCGAGTTGGAGAACGAGATCCTAAAAAAGGCGAG
>JAABUN010002754.1_pt1 | contig 29828 bp, 32 predicted proteins | sample 5559311 | NCBI WGS metagenome assembly JAABUN01 (sample SAMN10711877, study PRJNA513370) | rock metagenome | isolation source: Antarctica rocks | place: Antarctica: Victoria Land, Siegfried Peak sud | reverse complement strand
CGGCGCGGAGGACTTCTCCTACAAGCTCCTCGGCGACGCGGATATGGCCGAGCAGGTCCGGCAAGTTTATTTGCCGCTCGTCTACGGGCTGGCGAAAGTAGCCTGGCAAGAACACTGTCCCATCGGAGATTTGTTGGGTCCACCGCCAAAGGAGGGTCCGCACCTAGAATACAAGTCCACCTTTCGCACCCATGCCTCCACGGGCGAACTGTTCAAGCTGCTCCAGACGGCGTCGCTCAAGACCATCGCCGCGTTCCTAAACAGCCGCGAGGGTGGCACGCTCTTGATCGGGGTGTCCGACGATGGACTGGTCTTCGGACTCGAAGGAGATTATGTCACGCTCCGCAAAGAGGGCAAAGATGATCGGGACGTCTTCCTATTGCATCTGGATCAAGCCGTCATCAACGCCGTCGGACTCGCCGCCGCCGCCAATATAAGCCACGATATACGCGAGGTCGGTGGCCGGGATCTATGCCGCGTCCACGTAAAACCTTCGAGTTTCCCGGTCGAAGCCGAGGTAGTCGAAGTCGACAAGAATGATCAGCACATAAAGAAAACCGTCTTCTACGGTCGCTTTGGCAACGGCACGCGGGCGATACCGGACCCATCAGAACGCGAACGGTACAAGGTTCAGGTCTGGGGCAACTGAGAGCCGCACTGCGGCTGGCCGGGGCGTTCTGTAAGATGGGAATCGTTTTGTGGATGAGGGAGCCAACTTGAAACGCCTGCGCGTCCTGATGACGCGACAGGAGATACTGCCGGAGCGTCTCCCCGGTGCGACCGTCGTCGTCTTCGATGTGTTCATGGCGACTACTACCCTGCTGACCATCCTGGAGAACGGTGCTCGGAACGTATACCCGGTCGCCAGCCTGGAGGAAGCGGACGATGTACGCTCGAAGCTGGACCCGGCGAGTGTGCTGCGTGGGGGAGAACAGGGGGCGGCCCGGATAGACGGCTACGATTGTGGCCCGTTCCCGGAAGAATACACGCCTGAAGTCGTGCGGGACAAGGATGTTATCTTCGTGACCACCAACGGCACCCGAGCCCTCGCCGACGCTTCCGCCGCCGACCGGGTTCTGGCCGGGTGCTTGCGCAATGCTCCCGCCGTAGCCCGGCATCTCGAAGCGAGGGGAACGGAGTCTATCTATCTTGTCTGCGCCGGTTCCGCTGGACGGTTTACCGTGGAGGATTTTCTGGGGGCTTCCGCTGTGATCTCGCACCTGGATCTCGCCGACTGGCACCTTAACGACGGAGCCTGGATGGCCCAAGACTTCGCTCAACGCTACAGTGGGAACGAGCGCGACGCCCTGAGACAAAGTCGAGCCGGGCGCTGGTTCTTCGAGAACGGACAGCTGGAAGCCTTCGATTTCGTCTCCGAGATAGGGGCCAGCGAAATCGTCCCGGAAGTAGTCGACGGTCGGCTTCACTCTGCAGGGCAGCCCAAAGATAAAGGTTAGGGAGGAGCGCATGTCCGATACTATTGATGTACGCGAGGGCGAAGGTTTCGACGAGAAGAAGGTCGAGAGCTATCTGCGCGAACGCCTGGATGACTTGCCCGATGGCGACCTGCGAGTCCGGCAGTTTCCGTCCGGCGCGTCTAACCTGACTTTCTTGCTGGAGATAGCCGACTGGAAGGGCGTGCTTCGTCGCCCGCCACTCGGTCCCATACCACCAAAGGCCCACGATATGGGACGCGAGTCTGGCATCCTCGCCAAGCTCAACGCCGCCTATCCGTTCGCTCCAAAGCCGCACTTTTTCTGCGAGGACGAGGATGTGATCGGGGCTCCGTTCTACGTTATGGAGCATAGGGACGGGGTCGTCATCAATGAGAAGTTCCCTAATAATGTGGAGCCAGACGAGGAGCTTTGCCGGGGGATCTCGGAGACTGTAGTGGATACGCTTGTGGAGCTTCATGCGGTTGAGCCTGAAAAAGCCGGGCTTGGGGATCTCGGTCGACCGGAGGGATTCCTGGAGCGTCAGACTCACGGTTGGATCCAACGCTACGACAAAGCCAAGACCGAAGATATGGAGGAGGTAGCTCCCCTCACGGAATGGCTCGCCGCCAACGTCCCGGAAAGCCCGGCGCCAACAGTCATCCACAACGACTACAAGCTCAACAATCTCGTCCTCGACCCAGGCGATCTTACGCAAGTACGGGCCGTCCTGGATTGGGAGATGGCGACTGTCGGTGACCCACTCTTCGACCTAGCCGTATCGCTGACCTACTGGATCGAACCGAGAGACCCCGAAGACCTGAAGCAGGTCATGCCTACCGTGACGGACACGCAAGGATTCTTGACCCGCAAGCAACTCATAGACCGTTACGCTGAACAGAGCGGACGCGACCTCTCGGATATGCATTGGCATCTTGTTTTCGGCTACTTCAAGCTCGCTGGAATCCTGCAGCAGATCTACGCCCGTTACGCGAAGGGCCAGACTAAGGATGAACGCTTCGCCGACTTCGGGGATCGAGTGCGGAGTTTGATCCAGCACGCCTACTCTCTCTCCCGCACCGGAGACGTCTGATGAACAAGATAGGCGTACTCGGAACCGGAACAATGGGCGCTGGCATAGTCCAACTAGCCGCCCAAACATCCCACAATGTAACTGCCTGCGACACCAACGCAACATCCCTCGAACGCGCCCAAAACTATGTCCGACAAGGTCTGTCACGCTTCGCCGAGCGCGGCGCGTTCTCGGAGCAAGACGCGGAAGCCGCCTTCGACCGCATCACCTGGACCACGGACTTGAACGACTTCCACGATGCTGAAGCCGTCATAGAAGCTATCGTGGAGAAGGTCGCGCCCAAAAAAGAAGCCTTCGCTGCTCTGGATGAGTTGCTGCCGTCCGAGGCGTACATCTTTACCAACACCTCGTCTATCTCTATCACGGACCTCGCCAGTTCTACCAACCGCCCCGATAGAGTCTGCGGAACCCACTTCTTTACGCCGCCGCCGGTGCGCGAAGCGGTCGAGTTGCCGCGAGGATTGCTTACCAGTGATGAGACGGTGGAGGCTGCGAAAGCCCTGATCTCAGCTTTCGGCAAGCTGCCCATAGTCGTCGAGAAGGACGTCCCTGGCTTTGTGGCGAATCGATTTCTGATGCCCATGATCCTGGAAGCCTGCAAGCTCCTCGAAGAGGGCGTAGCCAGCAAGCAGGACATCGACCTGCTGGTCAAGAAAGGTCTTGGTTTCCCGATAGGCCCGTTCGAGCTTGGCGACTTTATCGGCCTGGATGTGGCTCTGGACGTGAACACGTACATCCACGATGAATCCGGCGATCCTTACTATAACCCGCCGCGCATTTTGAAGGAGATGGTTCGGGCGGGGAGACTCGGACACAAGACCGGCGAGGGTTTCTACGAATACTGAGATCCTGAACTTCTAAAGAACGGAGCAATCGCATGGGAAGATTGGACGGCAAAGTAGCGTTGGTCACGGGAGCCGCGCGAGGCATCGGACGGGCCACCGCGATCCGTCTGGCCAGAGAAGGCGCCCGCGTCTGCCTGACGGACGTAGACGAAGGCGGTGCTCTGGAAGTAGCGGGCCTCCTGGTGGACGGCGGCATGGACGCATTCGCCCACCGCCTGGACGTAACCAGCCGCACCGAGGTCGAAAACACGTTCTCGCGGGTCGTGGATCGGTACGGCGGCCTCGACATCCTCGTAAACAACGCCGGAGTAACCCGCGACAACCTTGTCCACAAACTCTCCGACGAGGACTGGCGAACCGTTCTGAACGTCCACCTCTCCGGCGCGTTCTTGTGCAGCCGCGAAGCCCAAAAATACATGGTCGAGAAGACCTACGGACGCATAATCAACGTCTCCTCGACCTCGGCTCTAGGCAACCGCGGCCAGTCCAACTACTCCGCCGCGAAAGCCGGGTTGCAGGGATTCACTAAGACGTTGGCTATAGAACTCGGACGTTTCGGCATCACCGTAAACGCCGTCGCGCCGGGTTTCATCGAGACCGAGATGACCCAGGCGACCGCCGCCCGGATGGGTGTCGACTGGGACGACTTTATCGCTGGACGGGTCGCGGAGATACCGGTTGGTCGTGGTGGCAAGCCCGAGGACGTGGCTTCGGCCATTCTGTACTTCGCCTCCGAGGAATCTTCGTTCGTCAGCGGCCAAGTCCTGTACGTCGCCGGTGGTCCACGAGCGTAGTGCTGTACAAAGAGTTCGTCGGCCAACGCTCCGAAGCCGTAAGGAACCTCGTCGAGCGCGGCGCCGTTCGGAAGTTCGCTGAAGCTATCGCCGACCCGAGCCCACTGTACACGGACGAAACCGCCGCGGAACACAGCCGCTACGGACACTTGCTCGCTCCACCAACCTTTCCGCGCACCTTCGATTTCGGGAGTGTGGATGGTTTCGTGTTGCCGTCGGCGGGTCTCATCCACGGAGAGTTCCGGATTGAGTACGAGCGTCCGTTGGTAGTGGGAGACGAAGTATTGTGTAGTCTGGAGTTAAAGGAGTCCTACGATAAGGAGAGTCGTCGCGGGTTGCTCGGGTTCTTGATCTTCGAGCGTACCGGCGAGAGTCCCGAGGGTGAACTCATCTTCACCACCAACGACACCGTGGTCGTAACCGAGACCGTTAGAAAGCGGATAGAGTCATGAGCGCCCCGGCCTGGAATATCGGAGACGAGCTAAACGAACAAACTCCGCCATCCATCGACCGTTTGCAACTCATAAAGTACGCCGGAGCCTCCGGGGACTTCAATCCCATCCACACGATAGACGATGCTGCTGAAGAAGCTAGTCTACCCGGTGTTATCGCGCATGGAATGCTCACCGTCGCCACGATGGGGCTTCTCTTCTCGCCGCATCTCGAATATGGCTACGTAAAGACATTCCGTAGTCGATTCTCCGGCATGGTCTTTCTCGGTGATACGCTCCGCATTGGAGGGCGAGCCACGAAGGTCGAGGACCGCGTAGATGGAAGACTCTACACTTTCGAGTTATATGCCCGGCGCGGTGAAGATACCGTAGCTTCGGGCGAGGTTGGATTTCTGGTGTATGGCGAGGTTGGATGATGGGAGATATCTTGGATAAGGAAGACGCTTTGGATCCGGAGCAACTAGCTAAACTCGCGTGGTACTTCGACGAGGAAGTTACGTTCTCCAAGCACATCGGGGCGAAGGTCGACGAAGTCAAGCCGGGGTGGGCGGTTATTGGAATAGAGATCGAAGACATCCACCTGAATGGCGCCGGAACCTTGCACGGCGGGGTCTACGCTTCGCTCATGGATAATGCTATGGGACTCGCCGTTCTCGCGCTCGTAGGGACTCGTACCGCCACCATCGAGATGAACACACATTTCCTGGGAGCAGTGAAGGAAGGCCGGATCGTATGCCGCAGCGAGGTAGTCCATCGCACCCGACGCACCGCAACCGCAGAGTCCAAAGTCTACGACGACAAGGGAAATCTCATGGCGATGGGTACGGGAGCGTTCCGGGTCTTCGAGAAGAAAGGCAACGCCATCGTCTAGCTGCGATTTGAGGATCGACGCCCGTGCTCGCAGGGGAGGTTTTGCCTGTAGAATTTACGGCTAGATAGAGGAAAAAGGGAAGCTGTCGTCGGGGCGGGTCTCCGGCGCGGAAGGAGGAACATGTTTAGTGCCGAGAAACCCTGGGTGAAGGTTTATGGCAAATATGCGGAGCCGGAGACTGAGATCTTCGAGGGTTCACTGTCGGATTTCTTTCGAGAGTCAGTCGAGAAGCATGCGGATAAGATTGCGCTGACGTTCTATGGGACGGAGTTCCCGTTTCCGAGGCTCGAAGCGTTGGCCGAGAAAATGGCCGCCTCGCTCGCGGCTAGTGGTGTGGGGAAGGGGGATCGGGTCGCCCTCATGCTGCCCAACTGTCCACAGTACGTGATCTCGTTCTTCGCTGTGGTCCGTCTCGGGGCTATCGTGACGCAGCTAAACCCGATGTACGTGGAGCGCGAGATCGAGCACATAGTCAACGACTCGGGCGCCGAGACCATCGTGGTGTACGCGGATATGTACCCCCGCGTTCAAGCCGTTCTGCCGGAAACGTCCATAAAGAACGTGATCGTAGTAGATTTCAAGCCGGAGCCGGGCGAGTTAGACGAGGGCCATCATGCGTTTGGAGACTTCATGGCGATAGACGCGGACCCGGCGCCGACGATCGAGATAAACCCCGCCGAGGACGTGGCCGCTCTTCAGTACACGGGCGGCACGACCGGTGTATCGAAGGGCGCGATGTTAACGCACCGCAACCTTACGGCGAACGTTCAGCAGGCTCTGGATTTGTTTATCGATGACGAGGGCGCGTTCTCTAACAACCAGACGGTCATGGGAATCCTGCCGATGTTCCACATCTTCGGGCTTACGTGCGTGATGCTCTTCGGCATCCGTCAGGGACTCAACCAGGTGCTGCTACCCAAGTTCGATCCCGCTGAAGTGATGGGTGTCGTGAAGGAGTACAGACCGGTTATGTTCAGCGGCGTGCCAACTATGTATATGGCACTCAACGCCAGCGGCGAAGACCTGCTTCAGTACGGATTCGGCAATGTCCGCACCTACAACTCCGGTGGTGCCGCGCTCCCTGTCAACCTGAAACGGTCGTTCGAGGAGAAGACGGGGCGTCCTCTGTACGAGGGCTACGGGCTCTCCGAAGCCTCGCCGGTCACGCACTTCAATCCGCCGTTCGTGGGCGTTGGTCGCGAAGGCAGTATGGGCATACCGGTGCCGAGCACGGACGCCAAGATCATCAACGTTGAGGACGGCGAGAGCGAGATGCCGGTTGGTGAGTCCGGGGAACTCGTGATCCAGGGTCCCCAGGTGATGAAGGGCTACTGGAATATGCCCGACGAGACGGCTGGCACGCTCAAGGACGGCTGGCTCTACACTGGCGATGTCGCGACGATGGACGAGGAGGGATACTTCTACATCGTGGACCGGAAGAAGGATATGATCGTGGCTTCCGGCTACAACGTCTATCCCCGTGAGATCGAGGAGATCCTCTTCGAGCATCCCGAAGTCTCCGAAGCTGTAGCCGTCGGCATCCCGGACGAGTACCGGGGAGAGACGGTCAAAGCCTTTATCGTCCGCAGGCCCGAGAGCGGCGTGACGGAAGAGGAGATCCTGACTTTCTGCAAGGAACGCCTGGCTCCTTATAAGACTCCAAAGCTCGTCGAGTTCCGCGAAGAGTTGCCAAAGAGCACCGTCGGTAAGCTGTTGCGCCGCGTCCTCGCTGACGAAGAGAAAGAGAAATCCGGCGCGACCGCTGGAGCAAGTCCCGAGACTGGCACGGATGAGTCCGCGCCACCATCCCCGAGCTAGAGAGGAAAACGTATTGAACACCCTGGATCTCTTCCGACTCGACGGAAAAACCGCCATCGTGACCGGTGGCGGACGGGGGCTCGGTCGCTACATGGCCGAAGCCCTCTCCGATGCCGGAGCCAACGTCGTGCTCTGCTCCCGCAAACAAGAACCCCTCGACGAAGTACAGCGCGAGATAGAAGCCGGCGGCGGCAAAGCCCTGGCAATAGCCGCCGACGTAACCGACCCTGAGGATGTCGAAAAGGTAGTGTCGGCGGCGGCCGAGACCTACGGAAGCCTGGATATCGTGGTCAATAACAGCGGCGCTACGTGGGGCGCTCCGGCGGTGAACATGCCGATCGAAAAGTTCGACGGCGTGATGAGCGTCAATGTGCGCGGTACGTTCCTCATGTGCCAGGCGGCTGCGAAGCGCATGATAGAAGCCGGAAACGGCGGCAATATTATCAACATCTCCTCCGTAGCTGGTCTAGTCGGCGGTCACCCGGATTTTATGCAGACCGTCGGCTACAACGCCTCCAAGGGAGCTATCATCTCTATGACCCGCGACCTAGCCACCAGTTGGTCGCCGCACAATATCACCGTCAACGCCATCGCCCCCGGCTGGTTCCCGACCCGCATGTCCGGCGGCCTCATAGAGAAACACGAAGAGCGGATGCTAGAAGGAATACCACTGCACCGCTTCGGCAACCCCGAGGATCTGAAGGGCGTGATCGTCTTTCTGGCCTCGTCCGCCGCCGGCTACATAACCGGACAGACCGTAGTCGTGGACGGTGGCGCGACAGCCTGGTAGAGATGTCGCGCCACCGCCCACTCGGTGAACGGTATAGTAATCGGGCTGACGATTCCCGGATCACATGCGTTCGAGAATGGTAACATTGCGGCTGTGAAAACGAGATTTGAAGCATCTCATCCGTCTTGGATGAAAGTCGTGGTCTCGGTGTCTAGGGATGACGACTATATCACGAGGATACCCTCAGTAGACACACTGTTTTGGCTGAAATTAGCTGTTAAATCCGGTATTGCTGTTTATCTGTAGATGGATGGAGATGAGATACAAGATATGAAGTACGTTTTATGAGCCAAAAGAACGGCCTCCGGAGGCGCAGCGCGTCCCAACAGGTGTTGGACTTCGTTACGTTTCCGATGCGGGCGGTGATGCCATTTCAGGTGGGTGTGTTGAGCAAGTGGAACCTCACGTCCCGCTCTGCCGAGCGCTTCGATTACGCGGCTCGGGAGGTGATCGGATACACGCTTGATCTCGGTTGTGGGCCACACGAGATTTTCGTGCGCCAGTACCTGGGAGGAAACGGCCTCGGGATAGACGTTCATCCCTTCGACGGTCTCAGGGAAGAGCAGATCGTCGAGGATCCCACACATCTGGCGTTCGAGGACAGCTCGTTCGACTCGGCGACCCTGATCGCCACCCTCCACCACATCCCGCCGACGAAACGGGACGCGGAACTGGCGGAAATCCACCGTATCCTAAAGCCCGGCGGAAAGCTGGTCGTAACCCAGACCGTCCCCCTGGCGAATATGCTCGTCCACGGGGTCACCCGGTTGCACGCCAAACTACTCGGCAACCAGTACGACATGGACCTGCTAAGGACGATGGACGAGGAGGAGGAGCACTACGTCACCGAGTCCGAACTAACCAAACGTATGCGCCGCGCCGGTTTCACGAACATCACCCGTAAACGCCTGGCAACCCAGTGGGGTCTCAACCGCCTCTTCGCCGCCTGGAAGCAATAACGCTCCAGGCGCCTATCGTAAGCGAGCGTCTATTTGGATGAGACCGTCTGCGGTTCGGTTCTCGGCGGCGCAAGGAGAAGGAAGCCCGAGAGTACCAAAAGAAAGACACATGTCGCAAACCGGACACTCCTTTGACGCGGCATCATCTCGTCATCTTTGCCGGTAGACGGTGCTTGTAACGATAGTCAACGGTAGCAGATACCAAGTAACCCGGCAACAAGAGCGGCGCAGGCTCGGGCGGTCCGACCACCATCGAGCGAGCCGCGTGACACCGGTCGACTCTGGAATAGAATAGGCCCCCTGCCAGGTCGATAATCCTACGGAGGAATAACCTTTTATGCCGCAAGCTAAATCGCAAACACACGCTGATGTAACAGTTATTGGTGGTGGGCTCGCGGGAGCCGAAGCCGCCTGGCAAGCGGCGGAGGCTGGATGCTCGGTTGAGCTTTGGGAGATGCGGCCCGTGAAAGAGACGCCCGCCCATCGCACCGAACATTTCGCCGAGCTTGTATGCTCGAACTCGCTTGGAAATCGGTCGCTCGAAACGGCTTCCGGGTTGTTGAAGGAAGAGTTGCGGCGGCTTGGATCCGTGATCCTCCGCTGCGCTGAAGAACATTCCGTCCCCGCAGGTGGCGCTTTGGGCGTGGCCCGCGAGGACTTCCCCCGCGCCGTCACCGAGACCGTCCACGCTCACCCGAACATCGAGGTCGTCCGGGGCGAAGCGACCGACATCCCCGACGGCCCAACGGTCATAGCCACCGGCCCGCTTACCTCGGATGCGCTGGTCGAGAAGATAGAAGCCCTCTCCGGGGAGACGCTGTACTTCTACGACGCGGCTTCCCCAATAATCCATCGCGATTCCCTGGATGAGTCTGTCGTGTACCTCGCATCCCGCTATGGAAAGGGCGATGCCGCGTATCTCAACTGCCCGATGAACGAGGAACAGTACTACACTTTTATCGAGGACTTGTTGACGGCGGAGTTGTCGCCCATAAAAGACTTCGAGGAGGACATGTACTTCGAAGGCTGTCTGCCTGTTGAGACCATAGCTCGCCGGGGCAAGCAAACTCTGAGCTTCGGTCCTATGAAGCCCGTAGGACTACCGGACCCGCGCACCGGCGGGATCCCTTACGCCGTCGTGCAGCTTCGACAGGATGACGCCGAGGGGCGGCTCTTCAACATCGTTGGTTTTCAGACCCGCTTGAAGTGGGGCGAGCAACGCCGCGTCTTCCGTACCATCCCCGGCCTCGAAAACGCCGAGTTCGCTCGCATGGGCGTCATGCACCGCAACACGTATCTCCCCGCCAACACGATGCTCGAAGCCACGATGCGGATACGGGCCGACCGTTCCGACGCGCCGCTGTTCTTCGCCGGGCAACTGACCGGAGTCGAGGGCTACACTGAGAGCACCGCGATGGGTCACATCGCTGGGACAAACGCCGCGAAAGCCGCCCGGGGAGAAGAGCAGATCGTCTTGCCGCAAGGCACAATGATGGGCGCGCTAGCTCACTACATCACCACCAAGGAAGGTACGCTGCAGCCCATAAACTCCAACTGGGGTCTCGTGCCGACCGTCCCGAAAAAAGAGAACGGCAAGCGTCTCACCAAACCCGAGCGTCGGCAGCGTCAGGCCCGGACGGCGCTAGCTGAGCTAGATAGGTTTCTGGCCGTTGAGCAGCGGGCTTCGGTGGCCGGGTAGCCTTCAGGCAGCGGCCACTACCACAGTTCGCTCAAGCGGTACCAATTCTTCTGGAAGAATCCGGCTTCCTCGTAGCCCTTCGCGGCGACGAGCGGGGTCTCGCCAACGTTCTGGCCGTCGAGAAGGACTTCGACCTTCCCGATCTCGTCTCCCTTGCCAACGGAATCCGGGGGTTTGTCTTTGGTGACGCGGCGCTCTATCTTTGCACCGGGACCGACCAGGACTTCCACGTCTTCAGCGGCGGCGAGATCTACTGATTCATCCCGGCGGAATGGCGCATCTATCTTCTCGTAGGTCTTGTCCTCTGGGACGATGACTTCACGTTTGTAGTTGTCGAAGGCGTATTCGAGGATGCGTTGGGAACCGGCGAAGCGTTCATCGTCGCTCGCGGCTCCAATGACGGCGGCCATGTAAGACTCGTCGCCAGCTTCGGCGGAGGAGATCAAGGACGCCCCGCTGCCGGGCGTGGTGCCGGTCTTGACACCGGTGGCGGACGGATATGTGTTCAACAGGTAGTTGGTGTTGGTGAATTCTATCTTGCGATCCTTGGTGGTGATGGAGGCATCCACTGTATCGACCATCTCGCGGAACTCCTTGTATTCGAGTGCGGTGTCGGTGATCTTCAACATATCCCGCGCACTCGAATAGTGCTTGTTCGAGTCGAGGCCCGCCGGGTTCTCGAAGTGAGTGTTCTCGAGATTCATCTCTTTTGCCTTATCGTTCATTTTCTCCACGAAACCACCCACCCGACCATCGCCGAGATGTTCTGCCAGAGCATAGACTGCGTCGGTCGCGGACGGGACTAGAGAGGCGAGCAAAAGCTCCCGCACGCTGACTTTCTCTCCGGCTAAAAGCCCGATGTTGCTGTACGTGAATCCGGCATAAGAGGCGGCGTTCTGGGAGATGGTCACTTCTTCGTCGAGGTCTACACCTTCGTCTAGCGCGACGAGCGCGACCATTACTTTTGTGGTCGAAGCTATGGGGAGTCTCTTGTCCGGGTTCTGGCTCGTGAGCAACCGCCCGGATTCCGCGTCCGCGACAGCCCATGAACCAGCGTCCACCGTCGGGGGCTTGACGGGTTTGTCTTTATCGTCCTGTGCGAGAGCTGGCGTTCCGGTGCCTAACGTAGTTAGGCAGAGCAAGGCGACGGCGATCACAAGAGTTCTGACTAACGGGATCCGATACTCCGCCACATTTCGCTCCTTCTCGCTGGGACAGTGCATACTATTCTGCACCGCCCGCTGCACATGCGCCACCTCGAAATGGTGGTTGACGGGAAAAATCTACAGCTTTCCTCCGTCTACGCCTCTCAAGGCAGCGTTCAGGATGGTCTCGACGAGATCCTCGAACGGGATTCCCGCGGCTTCGGCGGCTAGTGGTAAAGTCGAGGTTTCCGTAAAGCCGGGGATGGTTTTGGCGTCCAGGATCCAGGTTTCCCCATCCTCGTCGACGATGGTGTCGACCCGTGCGAAACTCGAACACCCGAGCGCGTCGTAAGCCGCGAGGGCCGTCTCCTCCAGCCGGACGGCGGTCTCTGGTGGAATCTCCGCCGGTATTGCGAAGTCGGTCGCGCCGGGGGTGTATTTGGCCTCGAAGTCGTACTCACCGCCCCTGGGCCTTATCTCGACGAGACCCAGAGCGCGAGCCGCTTCCCCGGCGGGCTCCAAAATGGGTATGGATACCTCGCTACCGGAGACCCAGTGCTCCAGCAGGATCTTTGAGTCGTACCCGAACGCTTCGTATACGGCCTCTAATAGCGCGTTCGGCTCCTCAACCCGCGTAAGTCCGAGCCCCGAACCCTCGCGCGCGGGCTTCACCGCCAGCGGATAACCGACCGAGTCAGCCGCCGTCCCGAGAGCCGCCGCAGCTCCCATCTCGCTCATGGCCCGCTTTAGGAATGTTCGAAACGGCGGTGTCGGCAGCCCGGCGGCCCGCAAGGCCCGTTTCGCGTAGTCCTTGTCCATGCACCGGATACTGGACAGCGGCCCGCTTCCAGTGTACGGAATCCCGAGCGTCTCAAGAAGCGCCTGCACCGTGCCGTCCTCGCCGCCCGGCCCGTGCAGGCACACGAAGGCCGCGTCGGGCGAGTTCCGCATGAGGGCATCGGTGGTGTCGTCCTCTATATCTAGGGGATGAACTTCGTGGCCGAGGCGTTCGAGGGCGTGTTGGACGCGCCGTCCGGTAAGGAAGGAGACATCTCGCTCCATAGAGTGCCCGCCGCGCAGGACCGCTACTCGGGCCATTGCCTAGCCTTCCGAGTGAGTGCTAGCGGTGCGAGCCGCCGGGCGAGAACCCTGATTTGCGCTCTGTTGAGAGCCGCGTTCGAGGTCGCCGCGGAGTGCCATCCGGTCGCGGATGACCTCCGAGAGGATCTCGATTCCGCGCCGGATCTTGTCGGGTTCGACGAACGAGAAGTTGAGTCGCATGCAGTTCTTGCCTTCCCCGCCTGCGTAGAAGCCCTCGCCCGGCACGTAGGCAACGTTCTTGGCGATGGCTCGCGGCAGCATCGCCGTCGCGTCGAGGTAGGTTGGCAGCGTGGCCCACACGAAGAGTCCGCCCTCGGGGTGCGTCCAGTGGACTTCCTTCGGCATGAACTCCGCCAGCGCGTCGAGCATCGCTTGCTGGCGTTCCTTGTAGAGTTTATTCAGGCGGGTTACATAGGCCAGCCAGTCCGAGTTCTGGAAGAAAGAGGTGATCATCATCTGCGACAGGTTCGAGGAACAGAGGTCCGCGCCCTGTTTACCGATGTTGATCTTATGCAGAATCCCCGGTTGCGCGTGGACCCATCCAAGCCGCACGCCTGGAGCGAATATCTTGGAGAAAGTACCGAGGTAGATCACCCGGTCGACATCCCCATCTTGCTGTTCGATGGCCGAGATCGTTGGCAACGCGTCTCCCTCGAAGCGGAGCATCCCGTAAGGATTGTCTTCGAGGATTATGAGGTCGAATTCCCGTGCGATCTCCAACAGCTCCCGGCGACGCTCGGCGGCCATAGTCACGCCGGTCGGATTCTGGAAATTCGGAACAGTGTAGATGAACTTGGTATGAATGCCTTGCTTGCGAGCCCTGGATAAAGCTTCACGAGCTGCGACCGGTATCATACCCGCCCGGTCCATCGGCACGTGTATGATCCTGGGCCTATACGCCGCGAACGCATTCAAAGCCCCCGCGTAGGTCGGCCCCTCGCACAACACGGCATCGCCCTCATCTAGAAAGACCCGCGCTACGAGGTCCAGAGCTTGTTGAGCCCCGGTGGTCGTGAAGACTTCTCCCTGGGTCGCCGGGGTTCCTTCGGCGGCCATCACTTCGACTATTACGTCTTTGATCTTCTCTAAACCACCCGTTGGTCCGTACTGCAACGCTTGCGCGCTCTCAGCGGCTACATTCCCCGAGATCGCCCGAAACGCCTCCTCACCGAAGGCCCGCGTATCCGGGAAACCTCCCGCCAGCGAGATGATGCCGGGCCGCGAGAGCGTTGCCATCAGGTCGCGTATCGCACCGCTTTTCATTCCGCGCACGCGGTTCGCGTACAAGAAATCGAATCTATCGAGGTCTACGAGGGGCATTGAATTACCTCTTCTCCGTCGCTACTGTCTGTACGTCTTTCCAACCAAGTTTCTCGTGCAATACTCGCCACAACTCCGGGGCCATCTCAAAGCGGCTGGTACTGCACCGGTGGCCTCGAATCGAGAGCGCCCGCAAGGATTCGTCTCCGGCAGCCATCGCGATTGGGTCGACCACCGCGCCAATCACATACGCTTGTTCCACCATTTGATCTTCTTCGAGCGATACCCCGATCCGGGCCATCAACTCCGACGATACCACCGGATCGAAATGATAACCGGTCGTGGCCGCCAGCAATCCACCTGCTCGCAAAACAAGAGCATACTGCAGCCCCGAACCACCGCATTGAACGTCTTCGAGTATGGTGTTGAACGACCGGTCCCTCGCGTGAGTAAGCAGTCCTTCCCGCAGGCGGTCTATCTCCGCAAGCTCGTGGTCCGTGGGTTTTATCGGCTCGAAAGCGCTGGCTAGTAACTCCGTCCAAACTTCCCTCGGAAATACGATCTCAAGGTCACCGTCGTTCGCTGAGAGACGTACTTCGTCCCCGAGCATCTCGATGCTCTCGATCCTGGCCTCGCGCATGCCCGCGACTGTATCACAGAGAGCATATAAATTGTAGACTTACTTCCATGAAAGCGGTCTTCGTAACGAGCAATGACCACAAGCGCCACGAAGCCGCACGCATCCTCGGCATCGAACTCGAAGCCGCGGCTCCCGAGATCCTGGAGATACAATCTTTGCACGTCTCCGAAGTAGCCGCTGCTAAAGCTCGGGCCGCCCGCGAAGCTCTGGGCTGCCCGGACCATCCGGTGCTAGTGGAGGATTCGGGGCTCGTGATCGAGTCCTGGAACGGCTTGCCGGGCGCGTTGACAAAGTGGTTCGTAACGAGCGTTGGATCTGAAGGACTTCTCCAGATGATGTCACCGGGCGGGGATCGTTCGGCGGTGGCTGTCTGTGCGGTGGCGGTGGCTGATGAGGACGGAAGCATCAGGGTTTTTGTCGGTGAAGTACGGGGAAGGATCGCCGAACAGACGAGAGGTGAGAGTGGCTTTGGGTGGGATCCCATCTTCGTACCGCAGGGAGGCGAACTGACGTATGCCGAGATGGGCGACGCGAAGAGCGAAGACTCGCACCGGGCTCGGGCTTTCCGGGCGGCGAAAGAGTGGCTGGACAGTAGGTGAGAAGTACATATAGATGCTTCCGATAGGTGTTATAGAAGTCGCGAATGGAGCCGTGTAGTCTGGTATTCTGTTCGCAGAAAGTTTTCTCAGTGGGAAGGGGACACAATGGCGGCGGAGAACGGTAAATCAGAGAACGGCGAAGTAGATCGCGAGGAGACTCATGAGGAAGGTGCCGTAGCCACGAGTGAGAATGGACTCGTGGACATATACCGTGAGATGGTCACGGTACGGACCTTCGAAGAAGCTTGTGGGAAGGGCTTCCGTTCCGGAAAGATCGGGGGTTACCTTCACGTCTACATCGGCGAGGAAGCGGTCGCTTCTGGCTTCCTCTCTGTCTTCAAGGAAGGGGACCGGGTCATAACCGCGTATCGCGATCACCCGCATGCACTAATACTCGGTGCAGACCCCAAGAACGTGATGGCCGAGTTGTATGGCAAGGGAACCGGTATCGTCAAGGGCAAGGGTGGCTCCATGCACCTGTTCGACGTGGAGAACGGGTTGATGGGCGGTTATGGCATCGTTGGGGGACACATACCGTTGGGTGTCGGGATGGCCTATGCGCAGCGGTATCAGGGCTCGGATCACATAACCCAGCTCTATCTCGGCGACGGCTCCATGAGCAACGGAGCTTTCCACGAAGCGGCCAACCTGGCCGGTCTGTGGGGCAAGGAAGGTCTATGTCCTTGTCTGTTTATCCTGGAGAACAATCAGTATGGTATGGGGACATCGGTCGAGCGGACCACCGCCATGACGGATCTCGCGGCTAAGTTCGATGCTTACGGTATCGAGAACGAGAAGGTCGACGGCATGGATGTCGAGGCGGTGATGGAGGTTGCTGAGAGGGCCGCCGAGCACGTTCGGGAGACCGGGCGGCCCTATGCGGTCGAGGCGCTGACTTATCGGACGGCATCTCATGGTGCTGCGGACTTCATGGAGAAGTATCGGACCAAAGAAGAAGTCAACGAGTGGCGGGAGCGGGATCCCATCGGTCTGCTGGAGAAGAAACTTATCGAGAACGAAGAGTTGGACGAAGACGCGATAGACGAGATCAAGAGTGAAGTCAAGGAGATTATCGACGAGGCTGTGAAGTTCGCGGACGAGAGCGAGCAACCCGACCTCGAAGAACTCTACACGGATGTCTACGCTGGCGAAGACGAGTATATGGGGGAGAAGTAGTGGCCGAGACAAAGACTTACCGCGAAGCACTCCGGGAGGCGATGATCCACGAGTTGGACCGCGACGAATCGGTCATCCTCATGGGCGAGGACATCGGCGTTTACGGAGGCACGCACCTCATAACCGATGGTCTCTACGACGAATACGGCCCCAAGAGGATCATGGACACCCCGATCTCCGAGGGTGGCTTCACCGGAGCGGCCATAGGCATGGCAATGCTAGGTATGCGGCCCATCGTGGAGATGATGACCTGGAACTTCTCGTTTCTGGCTTCGGACCAGATCATCCAGAACGCTGCGAAGGTCCGCTACTTCTCCGGCGGTCAAGTAGAAGTGCCGCTAGTCATCCGGGGTCCTAACGGTGGTGGCGTGCAGCTCTCCGCCCAGCACACCCACTCCCTCGAAAACCTCTATGGTCACTTCCCCGGTTTGAAGGTGGTCAGCCCCGTAACGCCGAACGATGCCAAGGGTATGATGCTCACGGCTGTGCGAGATCCAAACCCGGTGATCTTCCTGGAGGCTGGCGCTCTCTACGGAACGAAGGGTGAAGTCGGGGAGGGAGACAACTCCGTTCCATTCGGTGAGGCTCGCATAGCACGCGAGGGTACGGACGTGACGCTTATCGCCTACGGTCGTCAGGTCAACCTGTGCATGAGGGCCGCCGAGGCACTCGAAGAAGAAGACGATGTCTCAGCCGAGGTGATCGACCTGCGGTCCATCCGGCCTTTCGACGAGGACACTATCGTCAAGTCCGTGGAGAAGACCCATCGGGCGGTCGCGGTTCAGGAGCAGTGGAAGTGGTTCGGGGTTGCGAGCGAGGTAGCGGCGATCATCCAGGAGCAAGCCTTCGATTACCTCGATGCTCCGGTTCAGCGAGTGAGTGGGGCCGAAGTACCCGCACCGTATGCGCGTAACCTGGAGGTTGCGGCATTCCCGAGCGAGAAGATGGTAGCCAACGCGGCCCGGCGGGCGCTGTATATAGAGGAGAAGTAGCATGCCCGAAGTCATAATGCCCAAGATGGGCGACGCGATGGAAGAGGGAACCCTCGTCAAGTGGCTCATGAGCGAGGGCGACGAAGTCTCCGAAGGCGATGCTATCGCCGAGATCGAGACCGACAAAGTCACGATGGAGCTCGAAGCCGAAGACGCGGGAACACTCGCCCAACTCATTGCGGGCGAAGGCGACGACGTAGCCGTCGGTGAAGCTATCGCGTTCATCCAGGCCGAGGGCGAAGAAGTCCCCGAAAGCGGCGGTGCAAGCGAAGAATCCGAGGGTGAAGCCGAAGAGGGCGGCGACGAGGAATCCGGCGGCGCATCACAGACCGCCACCGCGACCGCCGAGGAAGACGGCGAAGGCGAAGAAGGGGATTCCGAAGAATCGTCTGGTGGTCAGGCGAGCGCGAGTTCCAACGGTCAGTATCGGGCTTCGCCTATCGTGCGGCGGTTGGCTAACGAGAACGATCTCGACCTCGGCAAGATAGAGGGTTCTGGTCCCGCCGGACGTATCGTGGAGCGGGACGTGCGGGCCGCGATGGAGAGTGGCGGCGCACAGCGAGATGCTGATGGTGGCGAGGATTCCTCTGATGGAGCGTCCGGTGCGGAGGCGCAGCAGGAAGATGCTTCGCAGGGAGCTTTGCATGCCGCCAAGTTGCCCGAGCCGACCGAGTGGCCGGGGACGACGCTCGTGGAGCCGACGCGCATGATGAAGGTTATCGGCGAGCGCATGACCGAGGCCAAGCAGAATATTCCGCACTTCTATGCGACCGTCGAAGTGCGTATGGATGCGGCTATGGCACTCCGCAAGCAGCTCAACGAGCAGTTGGAGGAAGAGGGGATCAAGCTCTCCGTCAACGACTTTGTGATGAAAGCTTGCGCGGTAGCTTTGCGGAACTATCCAAACCTAAACGCGCTGTACACCAGCAAGGGCGTCGAGTTGCACGGGACCGTCAACATGGCGATGGCCGTGGCTCTGGATCAGGGCTTGATCACGCCAGTCATAAAAGACATCGGTAGCAAGGGACTCTCCGCAATATCGCGGGAATCAAAGGAACTGGCAGGCAAAGCCCGAGACGGGGAACTCAAACCCGACGAATACCAGGGCGGCACGATAACGGTCTCAAACATGGGCATGTTTGGCATCGAGAGCTTCACCGCCATAGTAACCCCGCCTCAAGCCGCCATAATAGCCGTAAGCTCAATAACCAAACGCCCGAGCTACGACGAGAACGACGAAGTAGTCCCAGCCAGCATGATGAAACTAACGCTCTCGGCCGACCACCGCATAGCCAACGGTCGCGACGGCGCACTCTACATGGCCGAAGTCCAGAAAACCCTAGAGAATCCAGTGCTACTGATGGTCTAAGCGAACAAGTCGATTAGCTAGTTATAGAAAAGCTCTCGGCATAAACCGAGGGCTTTCTTTTTCGGCTGGTTTTGTGGTTAAGGTATTCGTAGCAACGTGCAAAGAGTCAAATCCCCTGCAAGAGTCCCAGGCTACAAGAACTTGACCATGCTGACAGGCTGAAGTGCTGACAAGCCGATCAACTTTGCCTAGTGCACTTCTTCATCCGGGAAGAAGATATTCGTCACGTCCACGTTGACTTCGGTCACTTTGAGTCCGGTGAGGCTTTCGACGCGGTTGACGATGTTGTCCCGGACAGCCTGGCTGGTCTGCGGGATTGGTTTTCCGTAGAGTGCTTTCACGGTCAGGTCCACGGCGGTTTCGGTCGAGCCAACTTCGACGGAGACTCCACGGGAGCGGACATCGCCGCCACCGGTGACTCCACCGAAGAATTCGCCGACGGTACGGGAAGAGTCGCCTGGTAGGCGTCCACCGCCTGCGGTAGTCTGAATACCTTCGACCTCCTCGGCGGCCATGCCCACGATGGATTTCACCACGGTGTCCTGGATGGTCGTGTTGCCGCGATCCGTCTGCAGCGGACCCTCGCCTTCGTTGCTCCGTTGGTTGCCCATGCGGGGTTCTCCTTCTCTATATGCGCTTTACTTATGACGGTGTACTGTACACCCCCGCGTATCCTCGCGGTAGAGTGAACGCTTACCGTTTCGAGGCCGTCGACGAAATCGACTCAGAAACTTATGCCCAGCACCCAGGCTGCGAGTGTATAGACGGTCAGGGTGACGAGGATCGCCCCGATCAGGTTTAGCCAGATCCCGGCCCGGACCATCTGCACGATGGTGATGTGCCCCGAGCCGAAGACTATGGCGTTCGGCGGGGTGGCGACCGGCATCATAAACGCACAGGACGCGGCGAGCGCGGCAGGCACGACAAAGACCAGCGGGCTGAGATCCAAGCCTCCCGCAGCCCCCGCGACTATCGGGAGGAACGTCGCCGCCGTCGCCGTGTTGCTCGTTAGCTCTGTCAGCAACAGGATGGAGACCGCCACGATCCCGATGAGTAGAAAGACCGGCACAGCCTGGAGACCCGAGATCAAACCGCCTATCCACTTGTCCACCCCGGTCTCAGTAACCGCGCTCGCAAGACTGAGACCGCCACCAAACAGGATCAACACTCCCCAGGGAAGCTGTCGGGCCGTCTCCCAATCCAGGGCGAAGATGCCGTTGCGCCAATCTATCGGTACGGCAAACAGGATGATAGCCGCGATGATCGCAATCCCCGCGTCGTCGAGGCCGCCGAGGAACGGAACGGCGGTTGTTATAAAACCCCGGAACATCCAGGAGAGAGCCGTGACGACGAAAACTGCCAGCACGAATTTCTCGCCCCGGCTGATCGAACCTATCTCATCGAGTTGGCCCCGGATCAACTGCCGACCACCGGAGATTTCATCTATCTCGGGCGGAAAGACGAAGCGGGTCAGCACGATCCACGCAATGAACAGAAACACGACGGAGAGTGGCAGCCCAACCAACATCCACTGGCCGAATCCTATTGAGATATCGTAGTTTTCTTGCAAAAAACTCGCCATGAAAAGGTTCGGTGGAGTCCCGATCAGGGTCGCAAGCGAGCCGATACTCGCGGCGTAGGCGATGCCGAGCATCAAGCAGATCGCGAAGTTCGACGCTCCGCTGCCCGTCAGTTCTTCGTCCAAAGTCTCGGAGTCGCCCGGCGTATCGTCGCCACTGCGAAGCACCAGCCCCAGCACGCTCAGGCCGATTGGCAGCATCATTACCGTGGTGGCCGTATTACTCACCCACATGCTCAGAAAGGCGGTCGCCAGCATAAAACCGCCGATCATGTAGATTGGCTTTGTGCCGACCAGGAGAATCGTTAGCAGGGCGATGCGGCGGTGCAGACCCCAACGTTGCATAGCCAGCGCGATCATAAACCCACCCATAAACAGAAAGATGAGGTCATTGGCGTAAGGTGCTGTCGCATCACCAATCTCCAAGACCCCCAACAAAGGGAACAATGCAATGGGCAGCAGAGCCGTAGCCGGTAGTGGCAGAGCTTCCGATACCCACCAGACCGCCATCAGTATCCCTACCGAGATCGTAGCGACACCCGCCTTCGAGAGCTCGTCGGAACCCGCGCTCAAGCTGAAATACGCGGTTAACGCGAGTATGGGGCCGAGAAAACGCCCGATCCAGGCTCGCGTCGAGACTCGAACCTCCTCGACTGTCTCACCCTTCTCCGGAACATTGGCAAAGTCATCCTGTGTCCTGTCCTCTTGATCGGCCACCACATCCTCCTCATCAAAATACAATCCCACATTTCCGAAGCCGGGAACCCAACCCGACAATCCCCGCAGGCAACAAACTACCCACTCGCAGCAGTCTAGCAGTAAAGATGCTTACGGTGCTACTGCTACGTTCTACAATGACTTGGGAGTTGGGTGGGCGTCTTTGTCGGGTATCACTTCGGGATTTTGGCCCGGTGACTCTGTGGGTGTGGCATTTCGGTAGATCAGGTAGTTCTGGCCGAAGCTTATGGAGTTGGACGCTATCCAGTACACGAAGAGCCCGGCTGGAAAGCCGCCGATGGCGAGGAACACGCCGAACACTAGCGGCAAGAAACGCATGAGCTTGCGTTGTTCCGGGGCGGCACGGCGGGCTGAGATCTCCTGTGACGCCATCATCGTGGCGACATAGAGCACGGGCAATATGTGGAAGGGATCGGCTACTGTTAGATCCTGAAACCACAGCAGCCCGCCGGTCCTGAAACTATCCAGCGTCTCGAATTCTTTTATCGTGTAGTACAGAATCAGGAAGATCGGAAGCTGCACGAGCGCAGGCAGGCAACCGCCAATGGGATTGACCTTGCGTTCGCCATACAGTTTCGTGAGTTCCTCTTGCTGCTTGCGTGGGTCTTCCTTGTGTTTCGTACGAATAGCGTCGATATCGGGCTTCAGTTCCTGCATGTTTCTCATGCTCTTGACCTGCTTGATCGTGAGTGGAAATAGCAAGGTTCTTACGATGACAGTGAGCATGATGATGGCGAGCCACCAAGGCGCTCCGAGCGAGTGAAAGCTCGTGAGCGTAAAGCCAAGCAGGTCGAAGAGTGGGTTGAAGAAGTTCCTCAGAAAGTCGAGCATGGGTGATTGTCCTTTATCCGGGTGATGCTTGGGTGGCCTGACAGTGAGAGTCCAGCGCGGAGGTGGTTATCCCCGGCGGATCAGACCCAGCCGCCGAGCCCGGCGAGAAGGACGAGCAAGGGACCGAAAAGCAATGAGATGAGGATCGGCCAATCCTCACCCGGAACATCGTCATTGGCGACGTTCGCCGCGTTTGGCAATCGCGTGACCCCGAACAACGGTGTACTCGCGAGTCGCGAGGAGAAACGCACAGCAAGGTAGCCCAGGCAACCGGCAGCGGCGAGGACTCCGAACAACAAGTAGCCGTACTCGATGGTCGCGGATGCTTCATCGTGGCGCAGCACGTCCGAGAAGAGACCGAGCGCAAGGACGGCGAGAACCGGTATCGCCTTTGCCAGCGCGGCAAGCGGATTGTCAATACATATGGACTGCGTCGTGGAAGCTGTTTTCATCATGAAGTGTCCGAAGTCTAGCATCCGTTGGGGGGCTTGCGGATCTTTGGCGCGAAGGTTTCTTGTGGGTTAAGCTGAACCTCCCGCCTTTGGGGGTGGAAGGAGTGTCCTTTGGGAAAGGAGAGGCTCGTGGCTTTGGAACCGGCGGTTATTCGGAACGTGTGTCTTATTGGGCATCGAGGGAGTGGGAAAACTACGCTTGCGGAAGGTATGATCGGTCTTGCCTCCGGGAGATCCGGCCCCTCGGCAGGGGTCATGGATTTCGCCGAGGAGGAGACCGAACGCGGTATGACGCTAGGCATGAGCGTCGCCAGCGTAGACTGGAAAGGCCGCCGCATCAATCTGATCGACACTCCCGGCGAAGGTGGCTTTATCGCGGACGCTTTTATCGCCCAGAGAGTGACCGACTGCGCGGTGATGGTCGTCCATGCGCAAGACCCGATCCAGGTCGTCACCGAGCGCGTCTGGCGGCGAGGCGAGAAGGAGGGTATCCCGCACATCATCGTCGTCAATCATCTGGACCGCGAACGAGCGAACTTCCGGCTAGTCCTCGAACAGTTGCGGGATCGCTTCGGGCCAGCCGTCGTGCCGCTGAACCTGCCTATCGGCCAGGAAGAGGAATTGAAAGGCGTCTACGGTCTCCTCAGCGGCATCGCTTTTGTCGACGGCGAGCAGAGCGAGGAGATACCGGTGGGCATGGAGGATGAGGTCGACGCGGCGAAGATACAGCTGTTCGAGGCAATCGCCGAAAGTGACGATACGTTGCTTGAGAAGTACCTCGAAGGCGAAGAACTAACGACTGAGGATACGTTCGAGGGGATACGGCGAGGCATTGCTGAGGGTGTCATCATCCCGGTGTTGGCTGCTAGTGGAGAGCGTATGATCGGGGTGGATCGGCTGCTCGATGTGATCGCCGGTAGCGCCCCGAGCCCCATCGATCGTTCCCGTTGGATCTCCGAATCCGGGAAGGAAATTCCCTGCGACCCGGAAGGTCCGTTCGCGGCCTACGCCTTCAAAACCTACCAGGATCCTTACGCCGGACGCCTGAGCGTGCTGCGCGTGGTCAGCGGACGTTGCCGGTCGGACGAAGCTCTCACCAACCCGCGCACGGATTCGGCGGAGCGTCTCGGCGGCATCTCGCATCTACTCGGCAAGGAGCGAATATCCGGGGACGAGGCTGTTGCCGGGGATATCATCGCGGTTGCAAAGCTGAAAGATACCTACACTTTCGACACGCTCTCCAAGCCGGATGAGGTAGTTGTCTTCGAGCCGGTTGAGTTGCCGGAGTCGACCACGGCTTTCGCGGTGGGGGCCAAGACTCGGGGTGAGGAGGAGAAAGTCTTCGAGGCAATAAAGAGGGTCACGGACGAAGACCCTTCGTTGCGGCTTCGGCGGGCCGAGTCCACTGGGGAGGATGTGCTCTCGGGGCTCGCGCAGATGCATGTTGAGTTTGCGCTGGATCGCATCCACCGTCGGTACGGGGTGGTGGTCGAGGCCAGAGCTCCAAAAGTACCGTTTATGGAGACCATCACGAGTTTCGCCAAAGCTCAGGGACGATACAAAAAGCAGTCCGGCGGGCGCGGCCAGTTCGGTGACTGCCACATCGAGATCACACCGCAGGAACGCGGTGCGGGATTCGAGTTCGAGAACGCTATAGTAGGCGGTGCGATCCCACGCCAATACATCCCCGCTGTCGAGAAGGGCATCCTCGAAGCCATGCAGGAAGGCTCCATCGCCGGATGCCCGGTCGTTGACGTGAAAGTCCGCCTTCACGACGGCTCATTCCATTCCGTCGACTCTTCAGAGATGGCCTTCAAAGTGGCGGGGTCCGTGGCCTTCAAGAACGCGATGGAGAACGCGAAGCCGATCCTGCTGGAGCCGTTCGTAAAAGTAGAAGTATTAGTACCGCTCGAACTAGTCGGGGATGTGATGGGGGATCTCTCCGGGAGGCGGGGCCGTCCGATGGGTATGGAACAGCGCGGCGAGCGACAAGTAATACAGGCCGAAGCCCCCCAGGTCGAGATGCTTACCTACGCCCGAGATCTACGCTCCATAACCGGCGGACGCGCCAATTTCCACGTCGAATCCGGCCACTATGAAGAAGTCCCGCCAAACATGGTGGAGAAAGTCCTAGCCGCTAACGAACGAGAGGAAGAAGAAGCACTTAACTAGGTTTAGCGGCTCTTATTCGGTCCTTGCCGGAGATAACGGTACGCTGACCCCAATCAGAGAATCCCGCGTGACGAGTGTCGCCAATTCTCCCTCGCTCATCCCGTCAGTTCCAGATGGGCGCAGCGGCAGGACCATGTAGCGCAGGTCGGCGGAGGAATCGTGGACGGCTACGCTCATTCCTTCGGGTGGCTCGTAGCCGAACTCGCGCATTACGGCTCGGGGCTCCCGGACCGCTCGTGAGCGGTAGTTCGGGCTTTTGTACCAGTCGGGTGGGCGGCCAAGAATAGCTCGCGGGTAGCAGGAGCAGAGTGTACAGACGATGATGTTGTGTACTTCGGGCGTGTTTTCGACAGTGATGAATTCGATGGGTCCAGATGCGTCCACGCCTATTTCCAGCGCGGCAGCTTTGGTGTCTGAGAGAAGGAGTGATCTGTACTCGGGGTTCATCCAGGCGCGGGCGACCATGCGGGCGCCGTTCTCGGGTGAGCGGGACTCCATATAGGAGATCTGTCGCCGGACCTCTTCGCTCGTGAAGACTCCCTTGTCGATGAGCAATGCCTCCATAGCCCGGATGCGGTGCGCGTAGTAGCTGTCCTCCACGCTGGATGGCGGGTGCCCGTGTGAGTGATGATGACCGTTGCTCATGCGTCTTCGCTTTCGTCATGTAACCAGTGCTCGTATATGTCTATGTAGAGATGGTCGTCTGGCGAACCTTCGTACCTGCTCCAGATTTCCTCTTGTCCGAAACCGACCTTGTAGAGAGGCTTTTTTGGCAACCCATCGCCTCCGTAAGCCAAATTTTCGGGATTGCGGTACTCGCCGAGCAGAGCCACCACGGTGCCGGACTTGCCTTTGATGTAATCGGGGGTTCTTACGTGGCCAGGTTTCTCTTCGTCGCGCACTCGCACGCGGTTGCCAGGGGCGTAGCGGGGGGTCATTGCGAGTCCCATCGATTTTGTAGTTCCGCGCTCTTGGCGTCTATCTCCTCTTGGGTGAGAATGCCCTTCTCGATCAGTAGTGCTTCGGTGGCGGCGGTCCAACGCTCGTAGTAGCTGAGGGTTTCGTACTGCTCCAGGGGAAGGCTCTCCTGGGCGCGGCGATGCTGGTCGGTGGTCTTTACGCCTTTTTTATCTAGGAGGATGGTTACTGCGTCGGCGAGCCGTTCCCAGTCTTGTACTTCGTGTTGGCTCTTGTTGATTGGGCCGCTGGGCGAGCCGCCCATGTCGTGAGGACCGGACATGTCTTCTCTAGCTCACCCGTAGAACTTCGGCCATCGGCGGGCGCTCAACGAGCTCCTCGACGTGCTCTTGGAGTTCTAAGCCATCCGGGGTAGCGACAGCGTGTTGGTAGTCCGAGAACTGGAAGAGCTGTTCTGGGAGATTTGGGTCCCGGAGCTGGTTCAAGCGACCATCTTCGCGTAGGCGGCGGGCTACGGCCCGCAATACGGCGTAGGACATGCGCGAGAGATCTCGCAGGTGTTGATGGCGGTTCTGACGGGTGCCGAGGTCCACCTGGGCCATCGCTCCGAGGCCAACCTTATTGAACACATCGATCATGATGCCGGTCTCTACCGCGTAGCCGGTGAGGAACGGGATGGATCTGAACAACCCTCTATCCGCGACAAACTCTCCGGCCAGCGGTTGTACGAAGCCGGTAAGCTCCGGGTAGAAGAGGTTGAAGAGCGGCTTGGTCGTAAGCTCCGTAACGCGACCGCCGCCGTCCTGCTCTACGGTCTCGCTGCTCTTGAAGGGACGCCGGAAAGCGCCTTTGACGAATCGGATCTGAGGCACTTGAAGGATCGGCCCCAGAGTCCCATAAATGAACTGTGACTCGAAGCCTCGGGTGTCGGCGTCGGCGAACATTACGAGGTCGCCGCGAGCGATGGAGAGGGAACGCCACATGGCGTCGCCCTTGCCGTGCGCTCCGCCGTAGTGGGAGAGCAATTCGTTCTCGGAGAAAACCTCGGCACCGTGACGGGCCGCGACATCCATAGTGCCATCGTCGGAGTCGGCGTCAACGGCCAGTATTTGATCTACCAGAGGAGATCCCAACGGCGCTCGCTCGTTGATCGCATGCACCTGGTCAATGATCTCACCAACGGTATCCGCCACGTTGCGGCACGGTAGCACGAGGCTGACGCTCAACCCTCGCTCGTGCTTGCGGCGGCCTAGCGACTCTACGTCGGAGAACTGTGAATGGTCGTAGGAACGATGTCTAAACCAATCGGCGGCGTCTATGGGATTTATAGCCCTCTCGTCAATACTCATGCCGGTAAGTTACCTCAAGAACGTACACCTGTCTATGCTCCTTGCTCACACCGACGAGCCGGTTTGCAACCAGTACGATTACTAAGGTAGCATGTTGAAGCGTTTCTCTCTAACAATCTCTTACTGGAGAAGATGTGAAGGTCAACCGCCACTTGGACAACGGATGGCGTTCCAGTCCCGTGGGATACTTTATAGCGTTCGCCGCTATCGCGGTGGCGCCGCTTATCAAGCTGTTGCTATCGAACGCGATACAGCAGGGTAGCCCATTCGTCTGGTTCTTTGGAGCGGTCCCTGGTTGGGCGGACGGTGAGCGGGCTTTCTGGCGGTGGTGCTCGCAGTTCTCAGCGCTGCTGTTTTCTTCATGGCCCCTTACTCCTCGCTCGCCTACCTTACACGCTTCCCAATAGATATCTTGAAGATAGATCAAACCTTCGTCGGCAACATTACGGAGGACCCGGACGCCGCTTCCATCGTCTCGGCTATTATCAGCCTCGCCCACAACTTGCGACTGCAGGTGATCGCCGAGGGCGCCGCTCAACTCGACTATCTGCGCCGCGAGGGCTGTGATGAAGCGCAGGGTTTCTATTTTAGTCGCCCGCTCTCCGCCGCCGAGTTTGTCCGGCTCCTGGAAACGGGAGGAATGTTCTCTCGTATCGAAGAGAGCAGCCTGTAGTTCCCAGACCCGAACGGTGGAATGGTACAATCTCGCGTCCCCACGCACGAGTAGATGGGTCAACGCACGCGACGCGGAAGCGGAGAAGATGCAAATAATCCTTACCAACGATGACGGAATAGAGGCGCCAGGACTCGCGGTATTTCGCCAGGCGCTCGAACGAATTGGAGACGTACTGACCGTTGCCCCGGACAGAAACCGTTCCGGTGTCGGTCGGAGCATTACCTTCGGACGCTCTATTCACGTCGAGAAACGAAAGATGGCGGATGGAGAAACTGGCTACGCCTGTAGCGGTACCCCGGTCGACTGCGTTCGGCTGGTAGCCCTCGGCCTCATGGACTTCAAGCCGGATATCGTGGTCAGCGGCATCAACCACGGTGAGAACCTCGGCGACGATATTACTTATTCCGGCACCGTCGCGGCGGCCTTCGAGGGTATTGTCATCGGCGTCCCCGGCATCGCCGTCTCCCTGAGCATCGACCGGCCCTGGCACGAGACCGCCGAGGAACGTACGGATGTCGAGGAGGAGTTGCATTTCGAGCCTGTGGCCGAGTTCGCCGCCGGACTCGTGAAGGTTGCGCTGTCCAACTTGCCCGAAGGTCGCATCCTGAGCATCAACGCGCCTAACAGGACGGAAGTCAGAGGCGCGAGGGTGACGCGGTTGGGGCGCAGGCTTTACAAGGATGAGTTGGTTGAGGTGCGGGACGAGAAGGGGCGTGTAGGGTATGACATCTACAACAATCCTCCGGGACACCACGACGAGGAAGGGACGGATTTCGCGGCTATAAAGGATGGTGAGATCAGCGTCACGCCGATCCACCTAGAGCTTACCGACGAGCCCGGTATGGCGGAGTTGGGCGACTGGAACATGGACGAAATTCTCCGAAACGGTAGCCGGTAGTGCTTTCCGCCGCCCTCTTCGACTTCGACGGCACGCTGGTGGACACGACGGAGCTGATCTACCAGTCACTCCGGCACGCCACGAGCGATGTTCTCGGACGCGACGATATACCCCGCGAGACACTTATGGCGAACGTCGGAACGCCCATGCCCCGGCAGATGGAGATCATAGATCCGAACCGCGTCGATGAACTCCTCGAATCCTATTTCGCCTTCAACAAGCGTGAACACGACACCTACATAAACGACTTCCCGAACGTGGATGGCTCGCTGGCCCGGCTGCGGGAAGCTGGCATCAAGATAGCAGTCGTCACCTCCAAACGCCGATCCGCCGTTGAGATGGCGTTCGAGTCCTTCCCGACTCTCCGCGAACTCACCGATATCTTCGTCACGATGGAAGACACCACCGAGCACAAGCCAAACCCCGAGCCACTGCTGAAAGGCTTGGAGTTACTCGGCGACATTCCAAAAGACGAAGCCGCCTACATCGGCGACTCCCCCCACGACATAGAAGCCGCCCGCGCTGCCGGGCTGCGGAGTGTTGGGGTGAGTTGGGGTTCTTTCTCAGAGGAATCGCTCCGAGGGGCTAATCCGGATCACCTTTCAAGCGACCTCGATGAAGTCGTGGACGTTCTACTTAAGTTGTAACGACTGCCCATCGTCGAATTGTTTCGTGATGGTCCGACCAGGCATTCCACACAGACGTCGCCCACTCGCTTACGAGAGTGGCGTGTTCGTCCAGGGAAGTCGCGTCCAAAACGTCTAGGACCGTGATCCACTCGGGAGAAACTGGTGGTTCGAGCCAGTGCAGAGCCAGATCACCGCTTTTACCGAGTGTGGCAACACGTTTGCGAGCGACGTAGAGCTTCTCAGAGGGTAGATCGGTCTCCAGCTCAAGGTGAAGGCCGACAAGATGTACGGCGACGGACCGAATCGATTGCGGCGAAGGCTTCCCCGGATGCTGACAACAGTAGGCATCGACGTCCGACTGATGAAACTTCATATACCGGAAGCCGCCATACTCTTTCTCCAACAACCTTCCGTAGGCTTTCCAACAACCGGCTGAAGCCCCGATGTATTCGTGCGTCGGACCATCAAGACCCGGCATTTGAGCATCACATCCGGGACAAGGTTTCAGAGTAGATGTCATGGCAAATTACGTCAGCCCGGCCACTGCGTT
>JAABUN010002753.1_pt1 | contig 29839 bp, 32 predicted proteins | sample 5559311 | NCBI WGS metagenome assembly JAABUN01 (sample SAMN10711877, study PRJNA513370) | rock metagenome | isolation source: Antarctica rocks | place: Antarctica: Victoria Land, Siegfried Peak sud | reverse complement strand
CATCGTCGCCTTCTTTCACGCGCTCCTCGATTCGCCACTCGGCATCATAGGAGCGGGAGCGATGGCCGTCAAACGGGGGACGAGAATTTAATCACAGAGTGCACAGAGGAGATAGAGACGAAGGGAGAGCACGAGAGACGAAAAGAGAACGGTATAAGAAATGGGTAGACCGAAACTCGGACGCTCATACGTTCGTACGAAAGACGGCCTTTGTATAGCTTCAGCATGCACCGGACAGTCGATCGCTCACAACGAGTCATCCCTCCCGCTTCAGGCGAGGGGCCGGGGTAGGGGTCTAACACTCCCGCCTACACCAGCCACCCCCGCCCCCACAACGAGGCCCCCCTCCCCGCGCCGGAGAGGGGCCGGGGGAGAGGTCCGTCACCTCCCCACTCTCTCCAGCACCACAACCGGCAGTTGGCGCGTTGTGCGCTGCTGAAAGTCGGCAAAGTTAGGCCGCTGCACCGCGTGCTGCGCGAAGATTCGCGACCGCTCCGGTTCGCTTGCGACGGTTGCCAGCGCCTGGAACGTCTCGCTCCCCACCTCGACCGTCACCTCGGGATTCGCCACCAGATTGTGATACCAGGCCGGGTGGTTGGGCGCACCACCCGCCGCCGCGACGACCACGATGCGCGCACCATCGGTCGTGTACGACATCGGCGTGGCGTGGCGCTGGCCGCTCTTCGCGCCGGTGGTGGTCAGGACGAGCAGCGGTACCGCGTCGAGCGGCGGGTTCAGTTTGCCGCCGTTGGCCCGAAACTCCGCGATCCGCTGGGCATGGAATTTCTTCAAGTCGATTTGCTCGGTCATTCTCGTTCCTCCGCTGCTGCTGGGCGGCAACACTATCGCCTATCTGAGTATCCGCTTTTGCTGCTGTCCCGCCATCGGATAGGGCGACAGCAAGCAGAGGGCTTACGTGCCAGCAGAGCGCTGGCCGAGCAGACAGGTGGCCGTCCAGCCATGCTGCCGCCTTGCGCTCTCGTGCGGACGTGCGAGGATGCTGTTGTCTGGGTGGCGTTGTGGGGAAGCGTCACCGCCGTATCGGCGTTAGCAGCCATGACGTGCTGCTATTGTGTCATCGACAAGTGTCCGGGAGGAACTATGCGTATCGGGGCGACATTTCCGCAGACCGAGATCGGCAACGATCCGATCGCCATCCGCGATTGGGCACAGGCGGCCGAAGGGGCCGGGTACGATCATATCCTCGTCTTCGATCACGTTCTCGGCGCGGGCCTCTCGACGCGCCCGAACTGGAGTGGCCCGTACAATAGCGCGACCTCGTTCCATGAGGTCTTCGTTCTCTATGGCTACTTCGCGGCGCTGACCAGCCGGGTCGAACTGGTCACCGGGGTTATCATCTTGCCGCAGCGGCAGACGGCACTCGTCGCCAAACAGGCCGCGACGCTCGATCTGTTGAGTGGTGGGCGTCTGCGGCTCGGCGTGGGGGTGGGCTGGAACGCGGTCGAGTATGAGGGGTTGAACGAGAACTTCTTCGATCGCGGCGCGCGGATCGAGGAGCAGATCGCCGTGATGCGCGCCCTCTGGCAGGAGACCGCGATCGACTTCAAGGGGCGCTGGCACACGATCGATAATGCCGGAATCAAGCCCCTGCCCGTCCAGCGTCCGATCTCGATCTGGATCGGCGGCACCGCCGAACCGGTCCTCGAACGGATCGGGCGGATCGGCGATGGCTGGTTCCCGCAGCGCCCCGCCGACGATGAGATGAAGGCGGCGCTCGAACGGCTCTATAGCTATGCCGAGCAGGCGGGCCGTGCGCCAGAGTCGATCGGCATCGAGCCCCGGATCGGCCTGGGCCAGGTGCGCGAAGCCGATGCGGCTGATTACCTCGAACGCTGGCGCGCGTTGGGCGCGACCCACATCACCGTTAACTTCATGGGCGCGGGCTTCAAGACGCCGCAGGAACATATCGACGCTCTGCGGCGCGTGCGCGACCTTTTGCCGCAAGAGTAAGGGACAGGGCGGGGGCATCGCCCCCGCCCTGGTCGCTATTGGGTCGTATTGCCCGGTGGCGGGCCGAGCGGCGGCAGGACGCCCCTCTGCTGGAGCATCCCCAATGCATCGGCGTACGCCCAGCTTTCGACGATCTCCCCCTGGCTCACGCGGCCATGTCGATACCGGTGACTGTCACCACCTAGCCCGATGGTGGCACGCACATCAACGCGCCGCTGTGGATGAATCGCAGCGTCCAGTGATGACTTTGACCAGATTGCCATCCGCGAGCCAGTGGGTGGCCGTGTAGCGCACGTCAGAGGCGGTTTGGTGCAGCATGGCGATGAATTGCGTCGCCCCGGCAATCCCACCCTCGTGCGTGGGATTGCTCGGGTCGTGGGGGATATAGGCGGGCTCGAAGATCTCTGAGGCCAGACTGAGAGCGCCGCCCTGGATCGTCTTGGTGACAAGGCACTGGACGAGAGCCTTGTTGGCCGTGCTGGTCGTAACTCCCCCTTCTACGACGATGGCCGCTGATATCAGGACAACGGGAGCGGGGAGATATTCGTTTCGGGATATGGCGTGGTGGTCGCCTGTAAGGATGTTACCCGGCCGCTTAACCCCCCTTTACCGGTGTTAGCCGTGCTTTCACGGCGTCCAGATCGATATTGACCGTGGACTCCGCACGGGCCAGGGCGGTATCTTCCAGTCGCAAGAGATAGGCGGGATGGAAGGTGGTGATGATCGCGGCACCGTGTGGGCCGGGATGCCAGCGGCCACGCTCCTGCGTGATCTTGAACCCTTTGCCCAGCAATGCCTTGCCCGCCGTGCCGCCGAGCGCGAGGATCACCTGCGGGCGGACCAGGCCGATCTCCACGTCGAGCCAAAGGTGACAGGCTGTGACTTCCGTATCGGTCGGCGGGCGGTTCTTCAGTCGCCCATTGACCGGCGCGGCGGGGCGACAGCGCACGACATTGGTCAGCCAGATATCGTCGCGACAGATGCCGAGCCGGGTGAACCACGTCTCCAATAAGCGCCCCGATGGTCCGCTGAACGGGTGACCGGAGCGATCATCCATCTCCGATGGCCCTTCGCCGAGGATCAGCAGCCGCGCGTGCGAGTGCCCTTTGCCGAAGACAACCTGGCGGCGCGTACGGCTCAGATCGCAACGCACACAACCGCTGGCCTCGGCGCGTGCTTCTTCGATACTGGCGAATGCGGGTATCTCGCCGATTACGGTTGGTTCATCTCCGAAGAGGCGTCCCTGCACCATTGTCCCTCCCTTTCCTCCGCACGAAGGAATCACCTTGTTGCGCCTCATAGCGCAGATTCGATACCCTCGCGATCCGTTTTTGCGTGATCGCGGACCCGGATGCGCTCACCAACGCCTCGGTAATTCATCGCGCCGCGAGTTGCTCTCGGGGTATTTGGTCTGCAAACGATGAGGTTTTTATCGCGGCGGTGCGAATGTCCCGCCTGTATACCCCTGGGGTACTGGGACCGGGTCATCATGGTCCCGACGTTTCATCCGACCTTTGATTATTTTGGGCTATGCCTCCGACTCTGGTTTGCCTGAATGACCACCGATACACTTGGACAACCGCATTACAGGGTGCGGTCGGCAATTGTTTTCAGTAGAGGCGAGGATCATGGTGATGGAGGCGCGCGTTGCGGCGCTTTGGCCGATTGTGGCGGAGTTGGGCAAGGCGTCCTCTTTGTCGACGGAGAACTTGCCCCTGCTGCGGGCCGTGCTCGCGCGTCTCGCCACCCTCTGCGAGGCGTCGGTCGAACTGTGGTACATCGGCACCGGCAGCGCGCCGCGGGATGATGGCTGGCGCTTGCTGGTGGTGGAACGGGCAGCCTATCGTGATGTGCCGCTGGCCTTGCTGGCTCCACCACTCGACGATCCGATCCGCGACGCCGCCCTTTCGCGCCGCACGATCGCCGTTACCGCGCCTGTTCCTGCGCTCGCCGTGCCATTCAGCGCCGGTGATGGCGTGCTCGGGGTATTGCTTGTCCGTGCGACGAGCTTGTCGGCGACGTTGCTCGATTGGCGCACGCCGCTGGAGCAATTTGCGCCATTGCTTGGCCTTGCGCTTGCCACCCTCGATCTCGTTCATACGCTGCCGACCACCGCGACCGGCGATCGGCTGACCGCACCGCTCCTGCAATCGCCGATCGGCGAGCAACTCGAACAGGAGTTGGCGCGGGCGCGGCGCAATCGCCGCGCGTTTGCCGTGCTGCTGACCAGCCTTGATCAGTACGCCGACCTGACCAGCACGAGCGGGGGCGATATCCGGGAACGGGTGATGCAGCAACTCGAAACAGTGCTGCGCGAGACCTGTCGCGATAGCGATGTGGTCGGTCGCTATGATCACGATCGCCTGCTGTTCCTCTTGCCGGACAGTAGCGCGCATGGGGCGGCCCTCGTCACGCAGCGCCAACTCGATCATCTCTATCGCCGCCCGTTGCGCCTCCCCGGCTATGATCCGCTCTATCTCGACATCAGTATCGGCATCGCCCTCTTCCCCGTCGATGGCCTCACCGCGAGCGAATTGCTCGATAATGCCGCCAATGCGCTCGCGACCGCTAGACTCCTCGGCGGGCGTCGCGCGGTCGCTGCATGATCGTTGCTGGCGTGCTGTCGTCATACTATCCCGCCTGCGGCCCTCCCCCGCGAGTTCCTTCTGGCCTGCTACGGTCGGGTGCCGTTCAGTATGCTGGTCCTTCTGATACACTACGTCCCTGCTGGATAGGCGAGTAGACGGAGGTGCGTCATGAGCGTGCAGGCGATCGATACGTTGGTGATGGCGATCGTGCAGGATGAGGATGCCGATGAGTTGCTGGTTGGCCTGCGCGGTGAGCAGGTTGGGGCGACGAAGATCGGCAGTACCGGCGGCTTTCTACGCACCGGCAATAGCACGATCATGATCGGTATTCCGGCGGTACGGCTCGGGCTGGTCCACGGGATTATCCGCCAGCATTGTCGGCGTCGGACGCAGCTGGCCCTGCCCTATTCCACCGCGTTGGAGCCGGGCTTGCTCGCTATACCCGAGAACTTCGAGGTCGAGGTAGGTGGGGCAATTGTCTTCACCCGCCGGATCGAGCGCTTCATCCAATTGTGAACGTACATTATGAGATAAGGGCGATTTTCGGCGTCAGCATTGAGAAAAGCCGAGAATTTTATCGCTTGACTTCTACGCGCAGATCCGATACTATTAGGTAGAACAAATTTTCTGTATGTCGGGTGATGCAGAGTGGAGGATGCTCATGTCGGGACGTGGACGCGGCGCTGGGAAAGCCCAGGTCGAGGCAGTGGATGCGAGCACCGAGCGCGGCATGGCCGAGCGTGAGCGGGCGATCGATGTCGCGATCTCGCAGATCGAGCGCCAGTTCGGTAAGGGCTCGATCATGAAGATGGGGGATGCCGCGTCGCGCCTCGCGATCGACGTTATCCCCACCGGTGCGATCGAGTTGGACATGGCGCTCGGGGTCGGTGGTATCCCGCGCGGCCGGATCACCGAGATCTATGGCCCGGAGTCATCCGGTAAGACGACGATCTGCCAGCATATAATCGCCGAGGCGCAGCGCACCGGTGGCGTGGCAGCGTTCGTGGACGCCGAGCACGCGCTCGACCCGCTCTATGCCCAGCGATGCGGCGTCAATCTGGACGATCTACTCGTCTCGCAGCCGGATACCGGTGAGCAGGCGTTGGAGATCGTGGAGACGCTGGTTCGTTCCGGCGCGATCGACGTGGTGGTCGTTGACTCGGTCGCTGCGCTGGTGCCGCGCGCCGAGATCGATGGCGACATGGGCGATTCCCACGTCGGCCTCCAGGCCCGCCTGATGTCGCAGGCGTTGCGGAAGCTGACCGGGGCGATCAATCGCTCGAAGACCTCGGTGATCTTCACCAACCAACTCCGTATGAAGATCGGCGTGATGTTCGGCAACCCGGAGACGACTTCCGGCGGTCGAGCACTGAAGTTCTATGCTTCAGTGCGGATGGAAGTGCGCCGGATCGAGGCGATCAAGGGCGGTACGGATGTCATCGGTAGCCGGACGCGCGTCAAGGTCGTCAAGAATAAGGTTGCGCCACCGTTCAAGCAGGCCGAGTTCGACATCATGTACAACGAGGGGATCTCGAAGTCGGGGAGTATCCTCGATGCCGGCGTTAATCTCGGCTTGGTCCGTAAGAGTGGTGCCTTCTTCTACCTTGATGAGGACCGCCTGGGTCAGGGCGAGCGGAACGCGAAAGACTTCCTCAAGAATAACCCCGAGATAATGGCGGATCTCGAAGGGCGTATTCGCGCCACCGCCCCGACCAACGGCTTCCAGGAGCCGGTCGCCGCCGTTGCCGCCGTGGATGACGATGAGGAACTCGGCGACGAGGAATAATCGCGACCGCTTTCTCTTGGTCGAGCAACGCAGCACGGGGGCAGGCGCGATAGCGCGGCCCCCGTGCCGCATTTGAGGTGCCAGATGGCGTTCAAGGATCCTGCGGAGCGTGCGGAGCGTACACCGCCAAAGATTGTCGGTGGCACGCTGACGCGGATCGCCCCGCAGCGTGATCCGGCGCGTGTCAGCCTGTACCTCGACGGGAACTTCGTGCTCGGGATCAGCACGGCGATCATGGAAGAGCAGGGTCTCCGCGTCGGGCAGGAGTTTACGGCGGCGCAGGTCGCGACCCTGCACGCCCATGATGAACTCGGCAAGGCCGTCGATAAGGCGTTAGCGTTCCTGACCTCCCGACCGCGCAGTATCCGCGAGGTACGCGATCGGCTGAAGGAAAAGGAGATCCCGCCGGAGACGATCGATGCGGTGATGACGCGGCTCGAAGGCTGGGGCTATATCGGCGATGAGGGCTTCGCGCGCTACTGGATCGAGAATCGTACCGCCAATCAGCCGCGCGGCAAACGCCTCTTGCGGCAGGAGTTATGGCTCAAGGGGGTGGAGCGTGAGACGGTTGATCACGTTCTCGAAGAGGCGGAGTTGAACGAAGAGGGCGCGGCGCTCGGCCTCGCGCGGAAGCGCCTCGGGCAACTGCACGCGCTCGATGAGCAGACGCAGCGCCGCCGCCTCGGCGCGTTCTTGCAGCGTCGGGGCTACGATTGGCCCACGGTGAAACATGCGCTCGATACCCTGTTCAGCGAAGTGGCGGAAGGTGAAGACGGCGAGGGGCTGGGCGATTCCGATTCCTATGCCTACGAAGGATAATGATAGGATCGGCTATTACTGAACACTGAAAGCAGCCCGGCGTGATGCAGGTTGAGCCGTACGTATGGTATGATCAAGTGCGGTCTGGATAACGGGCCGCTTTTGTTTTGCCCCGTAGCGGCGTCCCGCCGATCTGCGCCCGGGCCGATGGAATGGAGCAGAGCAGATGGCAGAGATCAAATGGTTCGGCCACGGGTGTTTCCGGGTACGTGCGCGCGAGGCGCTGGTCATTCTCGATCCGGTCGGGAAATCAACCGGCTATAGCCTGCCGAAGCAGAAGGCCGATATCGTCACGGTGAGCCATCAGCATCCCGGCCACACCGCCCTGGGGCAGATTCAGGACGGCTATTTCTTGATCGATGGCCCCGGTGAGTATGAAGTTAACGATGTTTTTCTGACCGGTGTACGCACCTTCCATGACGACAAACTGGGGAAAGAGCGTGGCTACAACACGATTTACCTCCTCGAACTGGAAGAGCTGCGCATCTGCCACCTCGGCGATCTCGGCCATGTGCTGACCGAAAGCCAGGTTGAGGGGATTGAAGCGGTCGATATCCTGATGGTGCCGGTCGGCGGTGGCAACGCCCTTGATGCACAGGCCGCCAACGAGGTGATCGCGCAGATTCAGCCGCGGATCGTCATCCCGATGCATTACCGGACCGCCGGTGGCGATTCCGGCCTCGATGACCTTGAGCATTTCTGCAAGGCGCTCGGTGTCGAGAACCCGGTGGCACAAGAGAAGTTGACTATTCGCAAGAGCGATCTGCCAGAGACGGTCAAGGTCGTGATTCTGGAACCATAGTTCGACCGCACGGTGAGAGCGCGAGTAGTTGCAAGGGGATTGGAGGCGGGGCGATGCGCGGCGAGCAGACAGAGGCGGGGGAGCCACGACCCAAATATATCTTCGTCACCGGCGGGGTCGTCTCCTCGATCGGGAAGGGGATCACCACGGCGTCGATCGGGCGATTATTGAAGAGTCGCGGGATCAGCGTCGCGATCATGAAGCTCGATCCGTACCTCAACGTTGATCCGGGGACGATGTCGCCGTATCAGCATGGCGAAGTGTTCGTCACCGATGATGGGGCAGAAACCGACCTCGATCTCGGCCACTACGAGCGTTTCACCGATGAAAGTGTCTCTCGCTCCTCAAACCTCACCACCGGCCAGGTTTACTCCTCGGTGATCGCCAAGGAGCGGAGAGGGGATTTTCTGGGCGGCACGATCCAGGTTATCCCGCACATCACCAATGAGATCAAGGCGCATATCGCCGCCGTGCGCCGGACGCATGGTGCACAGGTGACGATCGTCGAGGTCGGTGGCACGGTCGGGGATATCGAGAGCCTGCCGTTCCTCGAAGCGATCCGTCAGATCCGCCACGATGCCGGACGCGACAACGTCCTTTATATCCACGTCACCCTCTTGCCGCAGATCAATAATGGCGAGCTGAAGACCAAGCCGACGCAGCACTCGGTCAAAGAGTTGCGCTCGATCGGGATCCAGCCGGATGTGATCGTGTTGCGCTCCGAGACGGCGATCCCGAACGAGGTGAAGGAGAAGATCGCGCTCTTCTGCGACGTGGAAGCTGCGGCGGTCGTCGAGATGCGTACCGCCGAGACGATTTATGAGGTGCCGCTGATGCTCGAAGCGGCCGGTCTGGGGCGGCGACTCGTCACAGAGTTGGCCCTGAAATGCGGCCCGCCCGACCTCGCCGACTGGCAGGAGCTTGTCGCGACGGTGAAGCGCGGCGGCGAGCGCCTGCCGGTCGCCATCGTCGGCAAATACGTGGAACTACGCGATTCGTACATGAGTATCGCCGAGGCGATCCACCACGCGGCGATTGCCCACGGGGTCAGCGCCGACATCCACTGGATCAACTCCGAAGAATTGGAAACGCTCGAACCGGAACAGGTGACGCGGATCCTTAATCAGGTCAGCGGTCTGCTCGTCGCCCCCGGCTTCGGGCCGCGCGGCGTGGAAGGGAAGATCCTGGCGGCGCGGCACGCTCGGGAGGGTAAAGTCCCTTACCTGGGCCTCTGCTATGGGATGCAGATGGCGGTGATCGAGTTCGCGCGCCACGTCTCGGGCCTGGAAGGGGCCAACAGCACCGAGATCGACCCGCGTACACCGAATGCGATCATCGATTTGATGCCCGATCAGCGCGATCTGGCTGATATGGGTGGTACGATGCGCCTCGGACTCTATCCCTGCAAACTCGTCCCCGGCACCAAGGCGGCGCAGGCGTATGGGGAGACGATCGTGCAGGAACGCCACCGGCACCGCTTCGAGTTCAACAATGCCTTCCGCCAGGGTTTGGCCGAGGATGGCCTGATCGTCAGCGGCACCTCGCCCGATGGTCGCCTCGTCGAGATCATCGAGGTGCGCGATCATCCGTGGATGGTCGGCACGCAATTCCACCCCGAGTTCAAGTCACGCCCGACCCGCCCGCACCCGCTCTTCCGCGACTTCATCGCCGCCACGATCGCCGCGCACCACGGGCGCGCGGGCGGCAACATGGATGGCGCGGTTGCCGCCGAGGAGTTGGTGGCGACCCCGGCGGATTGATCGCTCGACGAACAGACAGCTACTGAACGGTGGGGAGGATTGCACCCCCGCCGTTCTCTTTGCCCGATGCGACAAAAGCTTTAAAGAATCTTATCGTTCTTCCCGGCGAGCTGGCGTAGCGGCTCGGCCTGCCCGGTATGGTAGGTGTCATGGAAATAGAGGAAGAAGAGGGCTTCACCGAGCGGCATCGCCCGCCCGACTGTGACCTCGCGTGCGAGATCGGTGGGGGTAAGTTGCTCGATCGCGGCGTCGATCCGCTCCTGACCCTGTTTGAGCGCCGCCAGGAGCTGTTCAAGCGGCAGCACGCCCTCACCCTCGCCGAGGATCGGGGCCGACTCGCGTCCGTAGCGTGGTATCGCCATGTCGCCAAGTATTTTTTCTTGGTTTAGTGCTGCCAGCACATAATCGCGGTGTACGGCGAGATGGCCCAGCGTCCAGTTCAGGCAGTTGCCGCGCATCGGTGGTTGCAGCAAACTCTCGGCGTGGGTCAGTCCCTCCGTTTGCCGATCGATCACCCACAGGTTGCGGGCATACGCTTTCCCGATCTGTTGTGCGGAGATGATTGCCGCTGGATCGTGTGTCGTGACCATCGGGAACCTCCTGACGAACGATCAATGTCGCGCTTGTCGTACTACGATAGCACGGATGTTCGCCACGTCAAGCCTGTTGAGCGCACGCTGCGACTACTTGCGTCATACCGCCGCTGCACACGCCCAGAGGTGGTCACTCGTAATATGCTGGCGCTGTTCGTAAGCCCTTCCATTGCTTGGTGTCGTGGCCGAAGACAATCAGCTTGACGCCTCTGGCGGCTGCGAGATCGAGGAGTTTCGCCGTACTCGCGCGCACCTTGGCTTCATCCATGTCGTATGGGCCGATCGGCCGCGTCTCAGGGGTATAACCCGCGATATCTTGTGTCATCGCATCGATCGCTAGCAATACCGGACCGGTCTGTGGCAGCGTGACCAGCACCGATTGATGCCCCGGTACATGGCCGCCCGAGGTAATTAACTCCACCCCCGGCACGAGTTCGGTGTCACCATCGACCAGGCGGTATTGCAACTTCGGGTCGCCCCACTGGGCGCGGGTCATGCCGAAGCGTGGGTGGGCCTCCGCCTGGGCCGCCTCGTAATGCTCGCGCTGGATGACCAACTCAGCGTCCGGGAACTCATCGTGGCCGCCGGCATGGTCGGGGTCGAGGTGGGTGCAGACGAGATAGCGGATGTCGGCGGGACGCACGCCGATCGCGGCCAGATTATTGGTGACATAATCCTCGTCGTCCACGCGGAACCCCTGATAGTTGGGAGCCTTATACGCCCCGATCGTCTCGCGCGACAATCCGGTATCGACCAGGATATTCGTGCCATCGTCGGTCTGGATCAGGTAGCCCGGTGCGGGCGCACCGTTGGCCTCGCTACGGCCATAAACGAGGAGATAGAGTCGCATCGCGGTCCCTCTGATACGCCCACGGTAATTGACCGCGTGGGCAACGTTGCCGTCTCATCAGTCAGCCGAGTATCATGGCTGCTTGCCACAACTTACTCTTCAACGATCACCACCGGATATTCCTCGACGCCCGCCTTGGCGAGGAGGCGATACTGCGCGTATTCATCGAGCAGCCGGCGAAAGCCCTCGGGGTCGAGCGATGCGCGATGCTCGTAGAGATGATCGGCGAGATAGTCGCACAGTTCGGTGACGTGTTGCCTACGGGGCAGGATCACCGTTTCGCCGGTCGTCAGCTTGGGCAGGCGGATAACCGGTACGCGCACTTCGACGGTGCGTATTTCCTCAGTCGGCTCGGGGTTCATCACAAATTGCTCATTTCCGGTAGGGCAGAATGGCGCGGAGCGCCGTGAGCTTGTCGGCGATTCGGGCCTGGAGGATCTGCATCTCATCGAGAAGATCGCTCAGGCGTTGCGGATCGGCGCTCGGCAACTCATCGAAGAGGCGCTTGTTCTCCTCGCCGAGCGCCCACAGTTCCATTCGTAGCCTCGCGTCCCAGCCGATCGGCTCCGGCATCTTTCCCTCGCAGCATAACTCTTGATTCGGCAGCCATCATAGCACGAGGCTCGCGGTCAGCCCCAGCGCACCTGCTGCTACCGCGTTGGGTCAGCCCGCGGCGTATAGCCCTGCTAAGGTTCGCACCGTCTGTGCCATCCGCTCGCGTAGTTCTGCCGGGGCGAGCACTTCGACCTCCGCGCCGAGCTTGAGCAGATCACCGATCGCATGATCGTGCGATTCGATCGGGATTGTCACCGTTAGCCAAGCTGCCGGATCGGACGGCGCACCCAGCGCCGCCACGGCGCGATTCACGGCGGGGGCGGCGAGATAGGGGAGCATGATGCGGGCGCGCGGGCCGAGGCGAACCGTCGCCTCGCTGCGGTAGCTGCTCTCCTCGAAACGTCGGGCATAGGTCTGCCAGGAATCGGTGAGGTCGAAATCGGCCGGGCGCTCGAACTGCTCCTCTAGCGTTTCGAGTGCGAGGAGGCGTCCGATCCGGTAGGTGCGAATCTGTGTCTCGGCGCGGGCCATCAGATACCAGTCGCCCCCTTTGAGAACCATCCCTAGTGGCTCCAGGGTGCGCGTCGTGTCCCCGGCACTGCCCGCGCGGCGGTAGTGGACGCGGATCGCGCGCTGCTCCCAGACCGCCCGCGCGACCGCCGTCAGGTAAGGGGTCTGCTCGGTATCGCGGAACCAACCCGGCGCATCGAGGTGGAACCGTTCCTGGATCCGCCCGGCCTGTTCGCGCAACGGCGAGGGAAGCGCGGCCAGCAGCTTGAGTTGCGCGGCGGCCAGCACCCCGCCCAGGCCCAATTCCGCCGCCGCACCGGGTAACCCAGCGAGGAAGAGTGAGCCAGCCTCGTCGCCGGTCATCCCGGTGAGGCGTGTGCGATACCCTTCGAGAAGCCGGTAGCCGCCGGTTGCGCCACGATCGGCGTAGATCGGCACGCCGGTTGCGCTCAGGGCGTCTACATCGCGGTAGATCGTTCGCAGCGATACTTCTAACTCGCCGGACAATTCCTGCGCCGTCATCTGACCGCGCGTCTGTAGCAGCAGCAGGAGTGAAATCAGCCGATCCGCGCGCATAACGAACTCCGGACGATACCTGACAATATCTGACAAGTATAGCTGATATCCTGTTCATCTAGGCTGGTTACCGCGTCAGCCGAGACGGTGATAGGGACCGACGATTGTGATGTAGGAGGGGTGACCGATGAGCACTCGCGCAACAGCAACGTTCGAGACTGGCAACTGGGACGAAAGCCCGTTCAACGAGGTCGAGGGTGGGCCGAAGCTTACCCGTGCGCTCGTGACCGGCACCTATAGCGGCGACATCGAGGGCAAGACCACCGTGGCGTTCATCATGGTCTACCCCGATGACGCCACGGCCAATTTCAGTGGCCTGGAACGGATCGAAGGGAAGCTTGGCGGGCGCAGCGGCAGCTTCGTACTGCGCCATGAGGGTGGTTTTGCTGGTGGCGAGGCGAAAACAACGCTGACGATCGTGCCCGGCTCGGGCACCGGTGAACTCACAGGTTTGCGTGGTGAGGGTAGTTCGCTCGCTCCGGCTGGCACGAAGTCGAAACTCACGCTTGACTATGACTTCGCGTAATCGTGACGGGGGACGGAGATTTCACCGCAGAGACGCAGAGAAACAGAGGGCCGCAGAGACGAGGGACGGAACTTGACCACAGAGCGCACAGGGCGCACAGAGGACACAGAGAGGGGACGAGAGAAAACGAGAGAAAGGCGAGCGGATATTCTTAGAGATGTCGTCTCTTCCGTTTCTCTCTCTGCAGGGTTCGCCCGTTGTGGTGTTTCGTCAGGGATCGACTGCGCGTTTGATCGTCGCAGGCGGTACCGGCCTCGTTTGATGCGCGATAGCAGAAGGCGGCGTCGTGTGGCGCCGCCCTTCTGTTACCCTTCCTGCACGGGAATTCGTGCGGGAAGGGATACGGATGGCCTATAACTTTCGTCCTCCGACAGACGCCGATGCGCGGGCGATCCTCGGCTGGCGCTATCCGGGGATTTATGCGGCGTACAATGCCAATCCCACGCGGCTCGACGTGGGGATCGCGTCGCTGATTGATCCGGCGAATGCCTATTTCGCCATCTTCGACGCTGCTGGCTTGCCTTGCGGCTTTTGTTGCTTCGGCGCGGAAGCGCGGGTGCCGGGTGGCGAGTATGCCGAACCGCCCGCCCTGGATGTGGGGCTCGGGATGCGCCCCGATCTGACCGGCGGTGGTCGCGGTCTGGAGTTCTTTCGGGCGGTTCTGGCAGAGGGTGCGCGTCGTTATGCTCCGCCGCGCTTCCGCCTGACTGTCGCCACGTTCAATGAACGCGCACGCCGCGTCTACGAGCGTGCCGGCTTTCGCCCTGTCCATACTTTCCGGCGCGGTGGCGAGCGTGATGCCCTGGAATTTCTGCTGATGCTTGGCCCGCCGTTGCGTCAAGAAGACGAGGATGGGACAAGCTGAATGCGCGGTGTTACCCTGCTGAAAATGAATACCTAACCGAAGCGCTAAACGCGAGCGCCGATGAAAACTACATCCCTTGTCGGGCCGTTGACCAGTCCGCGGAGGTGGACTTCGTGGCGACCGCCATCGTCTTCAGCCGGGATTTCAGTCCACCAGCCCTCCCACACGCTCAGCTGAAATTTGGTTTAGACAGCCCGAGCGTCGATCCGCTCGGGCCTCCCGCCAATTCACACGTTTATCGGTCTGCCCCTCGCCCTTATGATAATGGGCGCACATATGCCGTCAGCAGATCATCGAGGGCGGCGGCAGGATCGGCGCAGCGGCCGATATGGACCGGTGCGGTCTGGATCATCGTGCTGCGTGGTGCGACAAGCCAGTGGAAACGCTCGGATTGTGGCAGTGCGGCGAGTGGCCCGCCCTCCGGTTCTCCCGCTGCGATGGCAACGAAGGTGTCCAGGTGGCGTTCGAGCAGGGCGATATCGACGCTCGGCGCGAAGGCGCGCAGGCGCGCGTGGTCCAACTCGACACGCGCCGCCAGGAAACGCCGTGGCCGCGAGAACAGAATCACCCCGACGTTGATCGACTCCCCGCGCTCCACGCGCGGCACGAACCGCACGATCGTGTAGCTATACCACGCGGCGAGGGGGGCGGGGGGCGGGCTGGGCGGGTCGGTGGGTGAGTCGGGGTGCGAGGCGCCCGGGGCCGCGTCGTTGAGCATCGATCGCTTCCTGTAGCCACTCGCGCGGGCCGTGCAGGCGCGCGAGCAGATAGTAGACATAGGCCGCGCGGTGCGCCGCCAGATCGGCGAATTCCTCCTCGTTGCCGAGCCATTCTTCGGGGAGATCGGCGACGATCGCCCCAATGATCTCCTCGGTCAGCAGCGGGCGCAGTCGCGCGTCGGCAGCCAGGAGATCGGTCGCCACCGGCAGGAGGACATGGTCTTTGATCGGCGCGAACCGCGTCTAGATCCGATCGCGCCACCCCTCCCAGCGATGGTGGAAGTAGAGCGACGCGCCGTGATCGATCAGCCAGAGTTGGTCGTGCCAGAGGAGCAAGTTGGTATTGCGTGACGTGCGGTCGACATTCGTGATGAAGGCGTCGAACCAGACGATCGCGGCGGCGAGTGCGGGATCGACCGCCATGTCGGTCGCTGGGTCGAAGGCGAGCGCGCCGGGGAGATAGGCGAGGCCGAAGTTTTTGCCGGTACTGCCGCGCAGAATGTCTTGAATTTCCGGGTCCGGCTCACTCTCGCCGAAGCCGCTGCCCAGGTCGATGATCGCCGGGCGGGGGATCGGGAGCCCGAGCGTTGCGCCGATCCCGGCGGCGAGCGTCTCCGCGACGAGCGCCTTGATCCCCTGCCCCGCGCCACGGAACTTGACGACGAAGCTTCCCCCGGCGTCTGTTTCGACAATTGCGGGGAGGGAGCCGCCCTCGCGTAGCGGGACCACATACCGTGTCCCGGTCAGGTATTCGATCATCGTTCCTTACCCTTCGGTAGCTGTCGGCGACCGTCCGGTGCGGTCGTGCCAACCTGCGGAATAGTATAGTAGCCATCGGATACCTCGCGTAGCGCGATGATGGATACCTCGCGTAGCGCGATCACACGATCCGCTCTTGCGCGATGGGAGAATTACCGATGGCCGATCGCTCGGATACCCACGATGACGCCGTTGTCCACCCCGAACTGACCGATGAAGGGCGGGCGCAGATCCGCGAGGAGCAGCGTGCGGTCCGGCAGCGCACCGACCGCCGGGCGCAAGGTCTGGTGATCGTCAATACCGGCGATGGCAAGGGGAAGACGACCGCCGCACTCGGGATCCTGACCCGCGCCTGGGGCCGAGGGATGCGCGTCTGTATGTTGCAGTTCATCAAAGAGCGGGAAGCGCACTTCGGTGAGGAGCAAGCGGCGCGCAAGATGGATGTCGAAGTGATCCCGCTCGGCGGCGGCTTCACCTGGATGTCCGAGAATATCGCGCAGGATCGCGCCCTGGCGCGCGAAGGCTGGGCGCTCTGCCGCGAGAAGATCGAGAGTGGCGACTACGACATCGTTATCCTGGACGAGATAACCTACTGCTTCAAATTCGGCTGGCTCGAACTGGATGAAGTCCTCGATGTGCTGCGGCGGCGTGCGCCGTTGCAGCATGTGATCCTCACCGGCCGCGACGCCCCGCCCGCGTTGATCGACTTCGCCGATCTCGTCACCGAGATGCGCGAGATCAAGCACCCGTACCACGATGGCGTCAAGGCGCAGAAGGGGATAGAGTTCTGAGCGGCGGTGCGTGACGCGCCCGAAACAGGCTTGGTGTGCATGACTCGTGACTAATTTGCTACCGTTCCCGCCCTTGCTCCGTTCCTTTCTCGTGGCGTGTTAACGCGAATTTCCCCTCTGTTATACTTTTCTCGTTGAAGCGGCAGGATACGCGAACCAGAATGGGATGCATGACAAAGACAGCGCTGGTCTATACGCCGCGCGCCCTGGGCCACGCGACGGATGGGCAGCCGGAGGACGCGGGGCGACTGCTGGCGGTGATGGGCTATCTCGACCGGACGGGGCTGCTGGCCGATCGACAGATTTTGGAGCCGGAGGCGGCACCATTCGAGGCGCTGACCGCCGTCCATACCCCCGAACTGCTCGAAGCGATTCTGGATGCGGCGGAGGCGGGTGGCCGCTGGCTCGATAGCGATACCTATGTCTCACCGGGTTCCTATGAGGCGGCGGCGTATGGGGCCGGGGCGGCCCTGGTGGCCGTCGATGCGGCGCTTCAGGATGAGCCGGGGCGGGCCTTCGCGTTGGTTCGCCCGCCGGGCCATCACGCGGCGTCGGGTCGTGCCGGGGGCTTCTGCTTGATCAATAATGTGGCGGTGGCGGCGCGGTACGCCCTGGCGGGGCACGGCCTGACGCGCGTGGCGATCATCGATTGGGATGTCCACCACGGCGACGGGACGCAGGCGATCTTCTACGCTTCGGGTGCGGTCTTCTACGCCTCGCTCCACCAGCAACCGCTCTATCCGGGCACAGGGGGGCGCGAAGAGACCGGGAGTGGCGCGGGGCGTGGGGCGACGCTGAATGTGCCGCTGCCCCCCGGCGCGGACGATATGCGCTACTTGCGGGCGTTCGATGAAGTCGTCGCCCCGGCGGTGCGCGAGTTCCGGCCACAACTGCTGCTCGTCTCGGCGGGGTATGATGCACACGAAGATGATCCGCTGGGGATGCAGCGCGTGACGACGGCGGGCTTCGGGGCGCTATCACGTCGCGTCGGAGCATTGGCGACGGAGTGCTGCGGTGGCCGTCTGGTAATGGTGCTGGAAGGCGGCTACAACCATGACGCGCTGGCACACTCGGTCGCCGCAACCCTCCGGGCGCTGGATGGGGAGTGACAAGTAGTAGTGACGAGTAGGCAGTAGTCAGTGGGGCGTTGCTAGGGGTTGCTTATCCGACGAACCACAAACCTTATTAGCGAGAAACTGCCTACTGCCTACTTAAGAGGAAACACCAATGATCGCAGTGGTCGATTACGGCGCGGGTAACCTGGGGAGCGTGGTCAACGCGCTGGAACACCTCGGCATTCCGCATGTTGTCACCGACGATCCGGCGACTTTACTCGGCGCGGCGGGAGTGATCTTCCCCGGCGTTGGCGCGACCGCCGACTCGATGCGGAATCTGCGCGAGCGCGGGTTGGTCGATGTGCTGCGCGCGGTCGCCGAGAGTGGGCGACCATTGTTCGGCGTCTGTGTAGGGCAGCAAGTCCTCTTCGGCACCAGCTACGAGGGCGATCCGCATCCATGCCTCGGTATCCTCGGCGGCGAGGTGCGGCGCTTCCCCGATAACGATGAGCTGATCGTGCCGCACATGGGCTGGAACGGGGTCAGCGTGCTGCGCCCCCACCCGCTCTTCGTCGGGATCCCCGACGGGACGGAGTTCTACTTCGTCCACTCGTATTACTGCGCGCCGGATGACGAGTCGATCGTCCTCGGGGCCACCGATTATGGCGCGAGCTTCCCGGCGGCGATCGAGCGCGGCAACGTGATGGCGACGCAGTTCCATCCCGAGAAGAGCGGCAAATGGGGCTTGCAGATCTACCGCAACTTCGCGCGGCTCGTCGATACAGGGCTTGGCTCTCCCGTAACGACTGTCGCCGCAGGACGGTCGGCATGATTGTCATCCCGGCGATCGACCTGCGCGGCGGTCGCTGCGTCCGGCTGCTGCAAGGCGACTTCGCGCAAGAGACGGTCTATGGCGACGACCCGGTACGGATGGCTCTGCGCTGGCAAGCGGCTGGGGCGGCGATCTTGCACGTCGTTGATCTCGACGGTGCGCGGGCCGGTGAGCCGCTGCAAGCCGCGATCGTCGCGGCGATTGCCCAGGCGCTGACGATCCCGGTTCAACTTGGCGGTGGGCTGCGCTCGCTGGACCATATCGCCGCTGCGTTCGCTGGCGGGGTGTCGCGCGTGGTCCTCGGCACGGCGGCGATCGAAGATCGCGAACTGTTGCGCGCGGCGATCGAACGCTGGGGCGCGGAGCGAATTATCCTGGGCGTCGATGCGCGGGAGGGGCTGGTTGCCACGCGCGGCTGGATCGAGACGACCACCATCCGCGCGACCGATCTGGCGCGCGAACTTGCGGCGCTCGGTCTGCGTCAGGTCGTCTACACCGATATCGGCCGCGATGGCACCCTGCACGAGCCGAACTACGCGGCGCTTGCCGAACTCGCCGCAACCTCGGAGCTTTCCGTGATCGCTTCTGGCGGCGTTGCAAAGAGAGAGCATCTTCCCGCCCTCGCCGCCCTCCCCGGCGTTGAGGCCGTGATCGTCGGACGTGCGCTGTATACGGGCGATGTCGTGTTGGGACCGGGCGAGTGGAGTTACGAATGACGAGTGACGAATGACGAATAAGCTGTGTGGGCAGGCTCCCCACGTTTGAGATTCTCCCGTACCCTATTCGTCATTCGTCATTCGGCACTCGTCATTGGAGTGTTCTATGTTAGATATTCGAGATAACTTACGCGACGATGAGCGACGGCAGCGCGAAGAAGCGCGCCTCAACGCGCTGCAAGAGCAGATCGATGAATTGCGCCTGCTCTTGCGCGAGGGGCATAGCCGCCACGGCAAGGTCGAAGAGGCGCAGGCCGCGCTCGGTGAGCAGATCGAGGGTGTCGGCGCGCGGATCGAGGGGGTACGCAACGAGGCGCGTGGTTACAACGAACTCCGCCTGGTCGAGATGACCCGTATCCGCGTCGAGATCGAGGAAGTTGATCAGCACTTCTCGAAAGTGGTCGCGCCGCTCCCGAATCTCCAGGCGCAGATTACCGATCTCGGGAGCAATATCCGCGCCCGTTTCCAGGAGCTTGGGGAGGAACGCCACCGCTTCAGCGAGTTGCAGGCGCAGATCGATCGCCTGCCACCCCTCGTGGAGCGCAGCGCCGATGTGGCCCGTGGCGTTCGCGAGGAATTGGTCGGGATTCGCGCCGAGATCGATGAAGTGCGGGCCGACTGGCGCAAAACGGGCGATGCTGTCGGGATGGTCGAGCAAGATTTGCGCCGACGCTCCGGCGATCTAGGCACGCGGGTGGACGAGACGAATGGCCGGATCGATGCGCTGAAAGACGAACTGCCCCCTCTGGACGTGCAGATCGACAGCGTGCGCGCCGAACTGCACGCCGCCCTCCCGAAGTTCGATCAGATGACGAAAAGCAACAGCGAACTGCGCCAGGAGATCGATCGGGTCGCGGCGATTAGCTTCGACCACCATACCAAGGCGATTGCGAAGGCCGACGAGTCGCGCGTCGCGAGCGAGGAACGGTTGCGGCTCGTCGAGCGCCTGAACGATACGCGGTTTACCTCCACCCTGGCGCGCTTCGGCGAATTAGAGGAGGCCGACCGTTCGATCGGGCACCGGATCACGTTGCTCGCGGTGCGCCTCGATGAGTTGCGCGATGAGGATTCCGCGACGCGCGTGGAAGTGCGCCGCCTGGAAGAGTTGCGCCTACGGGTCCGGATCGAGCAGGCGCAGCAAGAGGTGCAGGTCTTCACCGAATACCTCGCCCAGTTGCAAGAAGAGATCCCGGACGAGGATGACGAGTGAGCCGCGAGCGCCGAGCGTGCGCGGTATCGCCGCCGACCTAATTTCGCCACCGCACCCTGATATATGACCTTCGCCCGAATGGATGAGAGCAATGTTGACGCGCCGCATCATTCCCTGTCTCGATGTTACCGGTGGCCGCGTGGTCAAGGGGACGCAGTTCCTCGATCTGCGCGATGCCGGTGATCCGGTCGAATTGGCCGCCTACTACGACGCCGAGGGGGCGGATGAGCTGACCTTCTACGACATCACCGCTTCCAGTGACGAGCGCGCGATCATGATCGAGACGGTGCGTCGCGTCGCCAAGCAGGTCTTCATCCCGCTGACGGTCGGTGGGGGCGTCCGTAAGGTCGATGATATCTACAAGCTGCTGCGCGCCGGGGCCGACAAGGTCAGCGTCAACACGGCGGCGATCACGAATCCAGAGCTGATCACCGAGGGGGCTACCCGCTTCGGTTCGCAGTGCATCGTCCTCTCGATCGACGCGGCGGCGACGCCCGGTGGCGGCTGGGAGGTGCGAACGCACGGCGGGCGACGTGGCACCGGCATCGACGCGGTCGAGTGGGCGCGGCGCGGCGTGGCGCTCGGCGCGGGCGAGATCGTCCTCAACAGTATCGACGCCGACGGGACGCGCGAGGGCTACGAACTGGGGCTGACGGCGGCGGTGTCGCGCGTGGTGCGCGTGCCGGTCGTGGCGTCCGGCGGCGCGGGATCGCTGGCCCACCTCAGTTCCGCCCTCGAAGCGGGAGCACACGCCGTGCTGGCCGCCTCGATCTTCCACTTCCGGCAGCACACGATCCGCGAGGCCAAAGAGTTCCTGACCGCGCAAGGCTTCCCGATGCGCGCGGTCGCGCCCGCCGCGCAGCCTGCGGAGGTGGCCCATGTCGGCGAGTAATGCGGGCGTCCCCGGCTGGCAGCGCTTGCTCGAACGCCCGCGCCTGCTGCACCGCCTGGCAACGTTCGGCCTGCTCGGCGCGGCGCTCGTCGCGGGGATCAACGCTTTCGTGCGCGGTGCGCCGGATGGGGCGTCGCAGGATACGCGCTATCTGACCTATGTGTTCGAGATTTTCGTCTGGATCGTCGTCGTGCTGGCCGCGTTTGCGGAGGCATTCGTGGCCGGACTCTCGGCGATGCGGGCGCGACCGGATGGCCGCCCGCATTATCAGATCGTCTTCACCCTCGGCGTGATCATCACCGCCATCCTAATCTTCGCCTACTCTTCGATTCTCGGTGCGTCGGCGCAGCAGATCGGGACGGTTGGTCGTTTCGTCAAGGCGGCAATCGCCGGGATGTTACCGCTGCTCGTTGGCGTTACGCTGACCGCTGGACTGACCCTACTCTGGGTGCGGACCGTGCAGCCCCGCCTCGAAGCCCACCTCGAAGCGCAGATCCGCGAATACGAGCAGAGCAAAAAAAAGGCGCGATAAGTCCGCTCACCCCGTTCCTCGTCCTCCCACCTCTTGTGATTGTGATTTAACAAAGAATTTTCCTCTCCTTAACCTTGCGTTAATTATTCTCCCCGTTTCGCTTGCTACAAAGACCCTGCGCGATCCCGTGGGGGCGGGACAGTTCCGCGAGTGAGATGCGTGGGAGGTTGCCTGTGGGGTGAGCGTAGGTAGTACAGGGAGGACCAGAAGGGCCGAGGCCGATCGTAGCGCGGCCCCGGACGGATGAGGAGGAGTTGATTAATGGCGACACGCCTTCAAGGTCGGCGGCGACTAGCTGTTCTATGTGCGCTGGTGAGTATTATTGCCTTCACGGTTCCGGTCGGGGCGGCGCCCGGTTTCAAGACCAGCAAGCCTTCCCAGGTCAAAGTGTTGGCGAGCGGGTGGAGCGCCGAGCCGCTCCTGACGACCGGCGACACCATCGGCAATTATCAAATGGCGGCGACGCCAGATGGTCTCGGAGCCATCGACAACGGTGATGGTACATTCACCCTCTACGTGAACCACGAACTGACCAGTCAGGACAAGGCGAATCTGTCCGATGCGCGTGTGTCGAAGCTGGTCATCGACAAGGCGACGCAGACGGTGATCTCTGGCGACTACGCGATCACCGGCACTGAGGGCTATTGGCGTTTCTGCTCGGCGATGATGGTCGGTCCGGCGGAAGGGTTCGCCACCCCGCTCTTCCTCACGAATGAGGAGAGTGCGGATAGTAAATTCGGCGGCGTATCGCTGGCGATCGACACTAAAACCGGCAAAGTGACCAACATGCCCTGGCTGGGTAAGTTGGGCCACGAGAATACCCTTGTCGCGCCGGGTTTTCCCGGTAAGACCGTCGTCTTCACGACCGATGACAACGCCCCCGGTGGCGTCTATATGTTCGTGGCGAATTCACCGGCTGACCTCATGGCCGGCACGGGCCAGCTCTACGCCCTCGCGATCGATGGCACGCCATCTGAGGCCGACCTGCTCAAGGGCAAAGCTTACTCCGGCAAATGGGTCGCCCTGTCCGCCGATGACAATAAGGACGCAAAGACCTTGCGGGCAGCAATCGAGAAGAAGGGTGCGACGATCTTCGCCCGCCCCGAGGACGCAACTTACGACCGCAACGATCCCTCCGCGATCTACTTCGCGACGACGGGCCGCAGCGACTACAAGAATACTGCCGGTAAAGAGGTCAACGCGAAGGGCAAGATCCATCGGGTGAAGATGGATCCGACCGACCCAACGAAAGTGACCGAGTTCCGCGTGGTCCTCGATGGCAACGCGGGCGACGATATCCTGAATCCGGACAACTTGGAGGCGGACAAGCTCGGGCTGATGATCCAGGAGGATTTGAACGCGGAATTCCGCAATCGACCGGGTCGGCTGCTGCGCTACGAGTTCGCGAGTGGCAAGGTGACCCCAATCCTGGAGCTGAATCAGCGCGATTTCTCCGGCCAGCCGATCCCGAATGATAAGCCCGGCGAGTGGGAGTCGAGCGGCGTGATCGACGCCTCGGCGATCCTCGGCCCGAACACCTGGCTCTTCGATGTGCAGGCGCACACGCTGAAAACGCCGCAGTTCGGCGGGACCGATGAGGGTGGTCAGTTGCTGGTACTCCGCTTCGGAGCCGCGCCATCGGCCTCGCCGACCCCCGCGCCGAGCGCCTCCCCGACGCCGCGCCCGTCGGCCACCCCTGTCCCCTCGGCCAGTCCGGTTCCCTCACCGCCCGCTACTGGCAGTGGCGGTAACTTGCCCGGTCTGCCGAACACTGGCTCTGGCGGCATGAACGATACGCTGCCGCTGAATTGGCTCGTGTTGCCATTGCTGCTGGTGCTGGCTGCGGTGGCTACGGTGCTACGCCTTCGCAAGACAACATAGTCGCGTGCCATAGGCGAATCCCCGAAGGTTTCGTACCGATGCGAACGGGCGGCGGGACATATGTCCCGCCGCCCGCGCTACGTACCGCCAGTCTATCGAGGGGCCGTCGAGCCGGGCCTGGATAGGTGTCGATACTGCTTTCACGACTTACACTGTTGCGGATTGGGCACGCTTACTCGAAGAACTGGACTCGATTACCGCGCGTGGCGGACAGATCTGTCCGCCATCACCGAGCCTCCTCCCCGTCGGTGGGCGTGACGACTGTCTGGCGTCGGTTACCGCTTCGTGACGGTATAGCGCAGGTGGGTGACGAGCGGCGAGTGGATCGCCTCCGCAATCTCCAGCCCGATCTTGCTCCGATCGATCCCCTCGAACAGGCGAATCCCGCCGCCGAAGAGGACCGGTGCCTGCGCGATGGTGAACTCATCGACCAGTCCCGCGTTGAGGTATTGGATGATGGCGTTGGCACCCCCGGCGATGCGAATATCTTTGTCCCCGGCAGCCTCGCGCGCCTGTCGCAGTGCGCTCTCGATCCCATCGTTGACGAAGTGGAAGGTGGTTCCACCTGGGCGCTCCCACGGGTCGCGTACCTGCTTGGTCAGGACGAAGACCGGCGTGTGGAAGGGGGCCTCTTCGGGCCATTGATGCTCACCGCCATCGAACATCCGCTTTCCCATAATACTCACGCCGGTCCGCGTGAACGTCTCTTCGATGATACTGTTATCCTGGCCTGTCTCGCCGCCTTCGCCGAGCTTGAGTCTTTCCCGGAGGAATTTTTGACCCATGGCCCACTGCTGAAGGGCCATCCATTGACTGAGCCAGTCCTTATAGTTCGGGTCAAGGCCCTCAGGCAATACCATTCCCTCCGGGGCGATGTAACCGTCGAGTGACATCCCCACGCTGAAAAACACTTTGCTCACGGTGTTCCTCCACTGGTGCTGTTACGTGACTGCGGCATCTCCGTAGATGCCCTTCACCAGATACATCGGAGCCGCCGCTGAATTCTCGACATCTATTTTAGGTGGATTTCACGAATGTTGAACTTTCCTTGCGATTATTAGATTTACATCCTCCTTGATGACACTTCTTTTCACCCAGCGAGAATTCGATGTCGAGAATTCAGCGGCGGCTCCGATGTATCCTGTGAGCGGTGCCTATGAAGGTGCCAGAAGAACAAGGGGTGTAGCAATGAAGTACATGCTGATGATCTACGACAATCCGGGTACACGCGAGGCGTTTTTTGGTGAAGAAGGCAAGGCGATGATGGCTGACATGGATGTGCTGATGCAGGAACTTACCGCGTCCGGGGAGTTGATCGGCGGGGAAGCGTTGGCCGATCCGTCGCAGACGAAGACTGTCCGCATCCGTGATGGTGCCACCGTGATCACCGATGGGCCGTTCGCGGAGGCAAAGGAGCATCTCGGTGGTTACCTGATCGTGGAGTGCGAGTGCCCCGAACGGGCGACCGCGATCGCCGCGCGCTGGCCGAACGCCAAGTTCTGCGCGATGGAAGTACGACCACTCATGGAACAGTCTGGGGGCGAGCTGTGAGTGTGGAGGCCCGCGCCGAGGATTTGCTGCGCCGACTCGCGCCGCAGGCCCTCGGCGCGCTCGCGCGCCGCTATGGGCACTTCGATATGTGCGAGGACGCGGTACAAGAGGCACTAATCGAGGCGGCTCTCCAATGGACCGTACAGGGAATACCAGAGCGCCCGCAGGGCTGGTTGATCACCGTCGCCTCGCGACGCCTGACCGATCAGCTACGGAGTGAGCAGGCGCGTCGGCGTCGTGAAGACGCAATCGCCGCCGTGGCACCGCCCGAGACGTTTCGGGCTCCCGCTGCCAGCGATGACGATGTCGCGCCGGAACACGATGATACCCTGACCGTGCTTTTCCTCTGCTGCCATCCGGCGCTCTCGCCAGCTTCGCAGCTTGCGCTGACCCTGCGTGCCGTCGGCGGCCTGACCACCGCCGAGATCGCCCGCGCTTTCCTGGTCCCCGAGGCGACGATGGCCCAGCGGATCAGCCGGGCCAAAGCGCGGATCAAGGCGAGCGGCGTACCGTTCAGTCTGCCACCGGAAGGGGAGCGTGAGGAACGATTACGCATCGTTTTGCACGTCCTCTACCTGATTTTCAACGAGGGGTACACCACCACCTCCGGTCCCGATTTGCAGCGCGCCGACCTGACCCGCGAGGCGATCCGCCTCACCCGTGCCGTCCATCAGTTGTTACCGGAAGATGGCGAGGTCGCGGGATTGCTGGCGCTGATGTTGCTCACCGACGCGCGGCGCACGGCGCGTACCGGCGTGGATGGTGGCCTGATCCCGCTCGCCGACCAGGATCGCGCACGCTGGAACACGGCATCTATTGCAGAGGGCGTTGCGCTGATCTCCGCGGCGCTGACACGCGCGCCGCTCGGCCCGTATCAGGTCCAGGCGGCGATCGCGGCGGTCCATGACGAAGCGGAGCGAGCGGAGGCGACCGACTGGCCCCAGATTCTCGCCCTCTATCAACTCCTCGAATACCTATCACCGAGCCCGATCGTGACGCTCAACCGCGCTGTCGCCGTCGCGATGGTGCGCGGGCCGCAGGCGGGACTCGAACTGCTCGCCGTGCTGGACAGCGAAGGTCAGTTGGCCGGGAATCACCGCCTCGACGCGGTGCGCGCGCATTTGCTGGAACTCGCCGGGGACAATGCGGCGGCTCGCGACAACTATCGTGCTGCCGCCCGGCGCACCACCAGCCTCCCCGAGCAACGCTACCTTGAAACGCGCGCCGCCAGATTGGTGGTTGGTGACGAGTAGAACGCCTGGTGTCGGTGATGCAAGCAGACTTCTTGCTGGCTCATTTGATTGTCAGATTGGCTCAATACTTGGGATAACAACGCTGGATTGTCGATGAGTCAGCATATCTACAGCGTGTCAAATTCCCCGGTGCTTGATCCAGCTTATCGGATGATGCTGCGTAATGTGCCCGCCGCGATCTCGCGATGTCGAGGTACGATCGCCGTACGGGTACCAGATTGGGATTATTTTGCGAACTTGACGTGATTGCCGACGCTGCTCACTTCTCTGAATTCCGCCGCTTCGGACTTGCGCTTAACTTCGCGGTTATGGAAGTGGTTTAGGCGGCACCGATCTCAACCTCGATCTCGCGTATACGCGGCTTCGGGTTACCGCTCGGCGGCGCGAGGTGCAGTTCCAATGCTTTGCGGAGGTTTATGAGCGCTTCTTCCTCGCTCGCGCTCTGGCTCGCTACATCAATTTCCAGGCATTGTGCCACGAACCAATCGCCCTCTTGCCACACCGTTGCGCTGAATGTTCGCTTCATCTGTCACCTCCGATGGGAGGGAGTATATAGCAGGCGCGGGGCCGATAGCCCCGCGCCTGCTCATTGATGGAATGTCGCTGCACAGCTCAGTTCAGCAGTTCGAAGATCCCCGCCGCGCCCTGCCCACCGCCGACGCACATCGTGACCATCCCGTAGCGGCCGCCACGGCGGCGTAGCTCGTTGATCAACTGCACGGTCAGCTTCGCGCCGGTCGCGCCCATCGGATGTCCGAGGGCGATCGCGCCGCCATTGACGTTGACCTTCTCTTCATCGAGGCCGAGTTCCTTGATCACGGCTACGGCCTGCGCCGCGAACGCCTCGTTCAACTCGATCAGGTCGATGTCGCTGAGGTTCATGTTCGCCAGCTTCAGCACCTTCGGGATAGCGACGAGCGGGCCGATTCCCATCACCTCGGGACGGACACCACCGACCGCGAAGGCGACGAAACGGGCCAGCGGCACGATCCCGCGCGACTCCGCAAACTCGCGCTCCATCACCAGCACCGCCGCCGCGCCGTCGCTGGTCTGCGACGAATTGCCGGCGGTCACGCTGCCACGCGCGGCGAAGACGGGCCTCAGTTTGGCGAGTGCCTCCGCCGAGGTGTCGCGACGCGGCCCTTCGTCGGTGTCGAACGTTGTCTCGTGGGTGCGGAGCTTGCCGCCCTCGTCGATGTAGGTCATTTTGATCGGTAGCGGGACGATTTCATCCTTGAACCGCCCGCCCTCGATCGCGGCGACCGCCCGCTGATTCGACCGCAGCGCGAACGCATCTTGCTCTTCGCGGCTGATCTTCCACTCTTTTGCCACATTCTCGGCGGTGAGGCCCATCCCCAGATACAGATCGGGGTGGGTTTCCATCAGCCGTGGGTTCGGCGCGAGCCGCCCGTTGGCCTGCTGTACCAGACTCATACTCTCGGTCCCGCCCGCGAGGATCGCCATGCCGAACCCGGCCATGATCCGCTCGGACGATTGCGCGATCGTTTGTAGCCCCGACGAGCAGAAGCGATTGACCGTGGTGCCGGGAATGCTGTCGGGCAGCCCGGCTGCTATCGCCGCCACCCGAGCGACATTAAAACCCTGCTCCCCTTCCGGGATCGCGCAGCCCAGAACGACATCCTCGATCTCTTCCGGCGAGAGCTTGCCCGCGACCTGCCCTACCACCGCGCTGAGCGCCGCTGCCGCCATATCATCCGGTCGCGTTGTACGTAACGTCCCGCGCGGCGCTCTGCCGACGGCCGTTCGCGCCCCCGCGACGATCACTGCCTCTTTGACCATCAGAACCCCCTTGTGAAGTACGAAGTACGAACTACGAAGTACGAACTGAAAACGGCTCCATCCCCTACTTCGTACTTCGTAGTTCGTACTTCGTACTTATCCCCAACCTGTTAATTCCGCAGCGCCTTGCCCGTCTGGAGCATCTGCCCGATCCGCTCTTGCGTCTTGCTGTTGGCGAGGAGGCGCATGAATGCTTGACGCTCCAGGCCGAGCAGGTATTCCTCGTCTACCCACTGGGGCTGCGAGAGATCGCCGCCACAGAGAACCGTCGCGAGATACCCGGCGATCTCCGCGTCGTACTCGGAGATGTAGCCGCCGAGTTTGAACTGGCGCACGCCCAGGAGGATGGTCGCCTTGCCGCCAGCACCGGTCGCGTAGCAGTTCGGCTCGCGCGCCGGTGGGTGATAGCCAGCGTCGGCGAGGTCGAGCGCAAACCGCTTGGCCTCCGCGATCAGCCGATCGCGACCGAAGACGATCCGGTCGCTCGCGGCCAGAAATCCCAGGTCGCGCGCTTCCGCCGCGCTGGTGCTGACCTTCGCCTGCCCGATCGTCTCGAAAACGCGCCGTAAGTACGGCATCGGGTCGGTGCCCGGCACCCGCGCGGGCGGCGAGATGATCCGCCGCACCAGTTCCTTGCAGCCACCGCCACCGGGGATCAGGCCGACGCCAACCTCGACCAGACCCATGTAGGTTTCGCCCTCGGCGCTGATTGCCGAGGCGGCGAGGCTCAGTTCGACGCCGAGCCCAAGGGTCTGACCGAACGGCGCGGCGACGATCGGCTTCGGCGCGAAGCGGACCCGTTGCAAGAGATCGTGGCCACTCTGCAGATAATCGGCCAGGGCTTTGGCGTCGCCGCCCATCGCGACCGCGCCGACCTCGTTCGGATCGACGCCCGCCGTGAAGAACTGTCCCTGGTTCCCGATCACCAGCGCCCGCCAATTGTCGTCGCCGTCCAGCAGATCGAGCGCTTTCGCCAGCAACCCCATCGCGTCGGCGCCGATCGCGTTCGCCTTGGCGTGGAATTCGAGGCAGATCACGGCGTCACCGAGATCGATCAGGCTGGCACCGCGTGTCCCGGCCAACTCTTTGCCCGCCGCTTTCAGCGCGGCGAGATCGATCTGCTCCGGCCCGCGATCGACCAACTCGTAGGTCTTCTTGCCGGGGTGATAGGCGTAGCGTTTACCGTCCTCCTGCTGGTAGAAGCTGTTGTGCCCCGTCGCCAGCATCTCGCGGACCCACTCGGGGACGGTGGCACCGAGGCGCTCCATCCGCTCGATCGTCGGGGCGACGCCGAGGGCATCCCAGGTCTCGAACGGCCCCATCTGGCGCGCGAAGCCCCAGCGGATCGCGTCGTCCACGGAGACGATGTCGTCGCTCATCTCGGGGACGCGACGCGCGGCGTAGGCGATCGCCGGTACGGTCAACTCTTCGATCAGCTTCGCGCCGCGATCGTTCTCGTCGGCCTGCGCCATGATGAAGCGCAGGCGCTCGTTCATGTCGCGCACCCCATTCGCGTCCGCGATGATCGGCAGATCAAACTTGTTCGGCGCATGGTAGCTCAAATCGTCCGACGTGGTATCGAGGACGTGGAACTCGCGACCTTTCGGCCCGGTGACCTGCTTGTAGAAGCCCTGCCCGCTCTTGTTC